>Ga0209543_1001238_pt1 | contig 24518 bp, 25 predicted proteins | sample MesohylFT_FD_187296 | JGI IMG/M metagenome (GOLD analysis project Ga0209543, IMG submission 187296) | Host-associated microbial community of the marine sponge Aplysina aerophoba from Gulf of Piran - sponge mesohyl, lysed by freeze-thaw... | ecosystem: Host-associated > Porifera > Sponge >...
GCTTGCCCGATGTCCCCGCATCGCGCCGCGCGCCTCTCCTGCCCTGTCGGCCGGACAGCGCCGCGCAGGCCATGACCCTGGCGGGAAATGCGGGCTAGGCTCGACGGCCGGGTCGCCCTGATCACCGGCGCCTCGCGCGGCATCGGCGCGGCGATCGCCCGGCGTTTCGCGGGCGAAGGCGCGCGCCCGGTGCTGGCGGCGCGCAGCGTGGGCGGGCTGGAGGAGGTCGACGACGCGATCAGGGCCGCCTCGGGCGGCGCCCGGTCGGCCACGCTGGTCGAGGTCGACCTCGCCGAGGCGAGCGCCGCCGACAGGCTGGCGGCCGCGATCGCCGAGCGTTTCGGCCGGCTCGACATTCTGGTGGCGAACGCCGCGCAGCTCGGCACGCTGGGGCCGATGCACCAGATCGACCCGGGGGAATGGGACCGGGTGCTGGCGGTCAACCTCGGCGCCAATTTCCGCCTGATCCGCGCCTTCGATCCGGCGCTGCGCGCGGTCGAGGCGGGCCGCGCGATCTTCGTCGGCAGCGGCGCTGGCCGCCTCGCGCTCCCCTACTGGGGCAGCTATGCGGTCTCCAAGGCGGGGCTGGAGACGATGGCGCTGGCCTGGGCGGCGGAGACCGCCAGGACCCGGCTCCGCGTCAACATGGTGGATCCCGGCGGCACGCGAACCGCGATGCGCGCCGCGGCGTTTCCCGGCGAGGATCCGGCGAGCCTCAAACCGCCCGATGCGCTGGGCGACGTGTTCGTCGATCTGGCCGCCGCCGACTGCGCCCGCCACGGCGAGGTGGTGCGGTGCTACTGAACCGGCGGCGGCGAATCCGGGTCAGACATAGGGATTCCTGCCCTTGCGCAGGGCGATCCTGATCGGCACCCCGGTCAGGCCGAAATCCTCCCGCAGACCGTTGGTCAGGTAGCGGAGATAGGATTCCGGCACCGCCGCGGGGCGCGAGGCGAACAGCGCGAAGGTCGGCGGCCGGGTCTTGATCTGGGTCATGTAGCGCAGCCGCAGCCTGCGCCCGTCGACGATGGGCGGCGGGTGCCGGTCGACGGTCCCGGCGAGCCAGCGGTTGAGCGGCCCGGTATCGACCCGGCCGTTCCAGATCTCGTAGATCTCGAACACCGTCGGCAGCAGCCGCTCGACGCCGCGCCCGGAAAGGGCGGAAAGCGTGCGCACCGGGATGCCGCGGAGCTGGGGCAGCGAACGCTCGAGGCGGTCGCAGATCTCGCCGATGCGCCCGCCCCGGTCGGCGACCGCGTCCCACTTGTTCACCGCCAGCACCATCGCGCGGCCCTCCTCGGCGATCTGCCGGGCGATCGTGAGGTCGCTCTTTTCCAGGCCTTCGACCCCGTCGACCAGCAGCACCGCGACATGGGCGAAGCGGATCGCGTTATGGGTATCGCCTGCGGTGAGCCGCTCCAGCCGCTCGGTGACGCGCGCCTTGCGGCGGAGTCCGGCGGTGTCGATCAGCCGGATCTCGCGGCCGCGCCAGGACCACGCCACCCAGACGGCGTCGCGGGTGACCCCGGGCTCCGGACCGGTCAGCACGCGCTCCTCGCCCAGCAGCCGGTTGACCAGCGTGGACTTGCCGACATTGGGCCGCCCGACGATGGCGAGGTTGAGCGCGCCCTCCCCGTCGTCGGCGCCGCCCTCCACAGCGTCCCGCGGCAGGCCGGCATGCGGCGCGAGCGCGTCGAACAGGGCGGAAAGCCCCTCCCCGTGCTCGGCCGAGATCGGCACCGGCTCGCCGAGCCCGAGCCGCCAGGCCTCGACCAGACCGGCCGCCCCGGCGCCGCCCTCGCACTTGTTGGCGGCGAGCACGACCGGTTTCGCCGAGCGCCGGAGCGCGTCGGCGAAATGCGCATCGAGCGGCGTCACCCCGGCGCGCGCATCGACCAGCATCAGCAGCAGATCGGCCTCGTCGATCGCCCGAGCGGTCTGCGCCTGCATGCGCCCGGCGAGGGTCTCGCCTCCCGCGTCCTCGAGCCCGGCGGTGTCGATCGCCCTGAAGGACAGGCCGAGAAGCGCGGCCTCGCCTTCGCGCCGGTCGCGGGTCACCCCGGGGGTCGGGTGGACGAGCGCCTGGCGCCGGCCGACCAGGCGGTTGAACAGGGTCGACTTGCCGACATTGGGCCGCCCGACGATGGCCACGGTGAGCGGCATCACCTGAGCGCGATCAGATCCGCGCCTTCGGTGAGCAGGAACACGGTCTCCCGGGCGACCGCGGGCGCGACGAAAATCGGATCGGGCGCCTCGATGCGGCCGAGCGGCTCGCCGGTATAGGGCGACACCGACCAGACTTCGCCCGTGCTGGCGGCGATCAGGAGCCGGTCGCCCACCAGCACCGGACCCGCCCAGTAGATCGGGCCGGTGCGGTCTTCCTCGTCTTCGAACTGGGGCAGCGCGCGCACCCACCGCACCCTTCCGTCGCGGCGCGAGAGGCACACGACGTGGCTGTCGCCCGAGACCTGATAGACGAAGTCGCCGGCGACCCAGGGCGTGTGGGTGCCGCCGATCTGCTGTTCCCACACCCGGCTGCCGGTGCGCAGATCGATCGCCATCGTCCGCCCGCTATTGCTGACCGCGACGACCAGGCCGCGATCGATCACCGGGAGTCCGCGGATATGGGCGAGGCTGGAGACCGGATCGGTGCGGCGCAGCGCGGTCAGCCGGTCCGACCACAGGACGCGTCCGTTGGCGGCCCTGAGGGCGACGATCTCGCCCGAGGAAAACGCCGCCACGACGATTTCTCCGGCGACGGCGGGAGCGGCCGCGCCGACCAGCCCGGCGGGCTCGGCGATCTCGGCATGCGACCAGAGAATTTTCCCGGTGGCGGCATCCAGCGCGAACAGCTCGTTCGAAAGCGTGATCACGAACACCCGTCCGTCGCGCGACGTGGGGGCGGCGCGCAGCGGGCTCGATAGCTTGCGCCGCCACAGCTCCTTCCCGGTGGCGGCATCGAGGGCGAAGACCTGGGCGAAGCCGGTGGTGACGTAGAGCCTTCCCTCGCCGAGCGCGAGTCCGCCGCCGAGCGTGCCAGTGTCCTCGGTCTCGCTGTCCAGCGCGCGGGTCCACGACAGCGAGCCGTCCTCCAGATCGTAGACCCGGATTTCGGCGTCGACGTCGAGGGTGTAGATCCACTCTCCGGCAACCACCGGCTGCGCGAGGAGCTGACCGTCGTCGTCGGAACCGCGGCCGATATCGACGCTCCATCGCTCGACGAGCGGCCCGTTGGCGGCCAGATGATGCATCGCGTGGTCGGGCAGTCCGCCGGCCTGGGACCAGTTCGCGTTGGCCGATGGCGGCGGCAGGCGCACCTCGAGCTTGGCGATGCCGGGGTGGGGGACGAGCGCTTCCTCGAGGCCGAGAACCGGCAGCCGCTCGCCGGCCAGCTTCGGCTCTTCCGGTTCGCCGAAGAAGGCTCCGTCGCAGCCGGCGGCGAGCAGCGCCAGCGCCAGCATCGCGCCGCGCAGCGCGGTCGGTCCGGGTCGCATGGCGGGACGGGTCATCGGTCGGCGACCATCCTGAGCATCTGCGTCGCGCGCAGCCGGACATTCGCCGGCGCCGCGGCGTCGTCGACGATACGCCGCAGATGGGTCCTGGCCCGCTCGGTATCGCCGCCCCGGCGTTCGATCAAAGCGAGGGTCTCGAGCGCGAGGTGGCGCCAGGCGCCGTCGTCGCCGGCGAGCGGGGCGAGCTCCGAGGCGATTTGCCGCAAATCCGCCCCGGGCGCGTCGAGAGCGTTCTGCGCCGCGAGCAGGGTGGCGAGATCGCGCATCGGGCGGTCGAGGCCGCCATCGGCGGCGAGCGCGCGAAACGCCTCGACCGCGCCCGCGGCATCGCCCCCGGAAGCGCGCAGCGCGGCCGCGTGGAAACGCGCGAGCACCCCGTAGGTGGTCCCCGACTCGGCGCCCAGCGCGACGAACAGCGCCTCGGCGTCGCCGGTCTTCCCCTCGTCGGCGAGCGCCTTGGCGACCGCGAACCGCGCGCCCGCTTCGAGCTGCTGGTCGGTCCGGTATTCCTGCCAGCCGGTATAGCCGGCGATGGCCAGCACCACCGCGACCGCGCCGCCGATGACGTACTTGCCGTAGCGCCGCCAGAGCTTTTCGGCCCGCTCCTGGCGCAGCTCCTCGTCGATTTCGCGAAAGATGTCGGCCACGCGCGGCCCTCCGCCAACTCCGACCGGCATGGACGCCACGCGGCGCCCGCACCCGGTCCGGCAATGGGATTACAACCTTGCGCGGCAATTCGCAACATGCCAGCCGACCGAACCGTGGATTCCCACAGGGAACTCTGGACGCCGGCCGCGAAATGCGCGATATATCGAGTGTCACCAAATTGTCATCGAATGGGGGCGTGCGGCACGAGAATGGCGACGGTATTCGAGCTTCGCGCTTACCGGCAAAAGCCCCGATCCGTATTCTTCGACCGCCACGACCTCAGCCGTCTCCTCACGCTGTACAGCCGCCGCGTCACCACCGGCGAGTGGAAGGACTATGCGATGGCGACGGGCGACGGGATGGCCATGTTCTCGGTGTTCCGCCGCGCGTCCGACCGGCCGGCCTATACCGTCATCAAGATGGCGGCGGGCGATGGCGGGGATGCGGAGTACATGATCTATGACGGCTGCCGCCGGCTGCGCCGCGGCGCCTCGCTCTGCGCCGTGCTCGACCTGTTCGAGCCCCGGCTCAGGCTGGTCTGACCGGCGGCGCGGGGACTCATTCGTCGATCAGCACGTGGCCCCCGGGGGTCCACTTGAAATAGGGCACCGGGCTGCGCGCCCCGCCTTGGGCGGCGCTCTCGAACGAAGTCCCGAAATGGGTCAGCACGCGCCGCGTGATCTGGGCGAGCTCGAGGGTCAGCGCCTGCTCCACGGTGAACCATTTGAGGCCGAGAAGCTCGCCCGATTCGCGCACCTCCCCGGTCACATGTTCATGCCCGACGACGAAGAACCGGGCGTTGAACCGGACCGGGCGGATCGGCGGGGTCACCGCGCGGGCGATATAGGACAGCGCGCCCAGCGCCGGCGCGAAACCGGCGCCGAAGAACCCCTCCCAGCCGCGCGGCGGCGGGCGATCGGGGGCCGGGTCGGGACCGCCGACGATCAGCCCGGTCTCCTCGAAGGTCTCGCGGATCGCGGCGACCGCCATCGCCCGCGCCCGCGCCGGGTCGAGCTTGCGCCCGAGCTGCGCCGCCGCCGCCGGGGCGAGCGGCGAGGCGCAGCGGACCCGCGAGTCCCGCGCGTCGATCCGCCCGCCGGGAAAGACGTAGCGGTTGGGCATGAAGCGGTGCCGGGCGTGGCGCTCGCCCATCAGGACTTCCAGCGAGCCCGCATCGCCGCGATAGATGATCAGCGTCGCCGCGTCGCGCGGCCGCGCGAGAGGCTCGCCGGGCGCGCGCACCGACGGCGGGGCGGGGCGGGAACTCATCCGCGGAGCGCGCGGCGGGGTACGGCGACGGCGGGGATCGGCGGCACCGGCTGCCAGTCCGCGGTCCGCCGCAGGACCGCCCGGCGCAGCGCCCCGATGTCGCCCGCAGCCGCGCAGAAGGCGGCGATTCGGAGCTCTTCGGCCATCCGCGCCATGCGCTTCGCCGCCGACTCCGCCGCCTCCGCGCCGTCCCCGAGCACCGGCGCGGCGGTACCCACGAGCGATGCGCCCAGCCGGATCGCCTTGGCCGCGTCGATGCCGTCGCGGATGCCGCCGCTGGCGAAGACCGGCCGGCCGGGAATCGCCCGCACCGTGTCGACCAAAGCGGCCGCCGTCGGAATCCCCCAGCCGGCGAAGACATGGGCCACGGCGCGGATCTCGGGGTCGGGCTGGCGATGCGCCTCGACCTCGCTCCAGCTGGTCCCGCCGGCCCCCGAGACATCCACCGCCGCGAGGCCGCATTCGACCAGCCGGCGCGCCGTCGCGCCGCCGATCCCGTTGCCCACCTCCTTGCCGACGATGGGAACGTCGAGCGACGCGGCGAGAGCTTCGACCTTGCGGTAGAGACCGGCCCAGCTGCGGTCCCCGCCCGCCTGCACCGCCTCCTGCAAGGGGTTGAAATGGAGGAACAGCGCATCCGCGCCGATGCCGTCCACGGCGCGCCGCGCCTCGTCCACGCCATAGCCGCAGTTGAGCTGGACGGCGCCGAGATTGGCGAACAGCAGGATGTCGGGGGCGACGTCGCGCACCCGGTAGGTCTCGGCGAGCGCCGGCCGCTCGATCATCGCGCGCTGCGAGCCGACACCCATCGCGATACCGAGCGACTGCGCGGCGGCGGCGAGATTTCGGTTGATCTCCCGCGCGCGCGGCGTGCCTCCGGTCATGCTGCTGATCAGCAGCGGCGCCTTCAGCGAGCGCCCGAACAGGCGCACCGAAAGATCGACCGCGTCGAGGTCGAGCTCGGGCAGCGCCGCGTGCTCGAAGAAGAACCGTTCGAAACCCGTCGACACCCCCTTGGCGGAGACATCCTCGCCGAGGACGGTATCGATGTGCTCGCTCTTGCGGGCCTCGATATCGCCGCTCATCGCGGCTCAGCCGGCGATCAGCGCAACCGTCTGCCACTCCTCGTCGATGCCGCCGAGGTCGACATTCGCGGCATCGCGCCTGGGCGCCATGTAGCGCCCGGCGAACGAGACCTCGAGCCGGTCGTCGGCGAAGGGGTAGGGATCGAGCGCGTAGGTCGTGGCATCGCGCGGGGTGAGCGCGACGGTGACATCCTCGTCGCGCGACTTCGGCACATGGGTGAAGGTCCGCAGCTCGCGGTCGGCGGCGCCGTTGCAGTTGAAATAGAGCGCCATGGTGTCGAAGAACTGGAGCTGCTTGTAGTTCTGCATCACCTGCGCCTCGTCGACCCACGCCGCGGTGTCCGGGTTCTCGGCCAGCGCGTGCTTGAGGCGGGCCTGGCGTTCCAGCTCGCCGTTCAGCATGCCCTCGGCGGTCGAGCGGTTCTCGGCGGCGAGGCTGTCGAGCAGGACATGGTCGGACATGCCGTAGCGGCCGTTATAGAGGCCCCAGCTGTGCATGCTCGACAACAGCCCGCAATAGGCGTGGTGCCGGCTGTTGAACTCGGGCGAGGCGGCGGATGTCTTGACGATCTCCGAGAACGGCGTCTGGACCAGGTTGTAGGGCAGCCCGGTGCCGGGATCGATCCGCCCCTCGGCGTCGAGCCCGGCCCAGCCGGCGTCGTGGTGATCGACGATGTAGAGCACCGCGTCGCGCGGCTCCACCGGCTCGAATTCGTCGTTGCCGAATGCGCGCGCGAGGCGGCCGGCGAAGCTCGTGTGCTGGGCCATCGTGATGACGAAACGCGGCTCTTCGGGGGGTGCGCTCTGCACGATCATCTTTCGGGCCTCCGGATCTTGGAGGCCGGATTATAGCACGCCGCGGCCCTGCTCACTCCCACTCGATGGTGCCGGGGGGCTTGGAGGTCACGTCGTAGACCACCCGGTTGATGCCGCGCACCTCGTTGACGATCCGGGTCCCGATCCGCGCGATCGTGGCGTGGTCGAAGGGGTAGCTCTCGGCCGTCATGCCGTCGGTCGAGACCACGGCGCGCAGCGCGCACACTTTGTCGTAGCTGCGCTCGTCGCCCATCACGCCGACCGTGCGGACCGGCAGCAGCACCGCGAAAGCCTGCCAGATCTCGTCATAGAGCCCGGCCGCCCGCAGCTCATCGAGATAGATCGCATCGGCGCGGCGCAGGATCTCCAGGCTCTCCGCCGTCACCTCGCCGGGTATGCGGATGGCGAGCCCCGGCCCCGGGAAGGGGTGGCGCCCGATCATGGATTCGGGCAGGCCGAGGGTGCGCCCGAGCGCGCGCACCTCGTCCTTGAACAGGTCGCGCAGCGGCTCGACCAGCGCCATGTCCATGCGCTCGGGCAGGCCGCCGACATTGTGGTGGGACTTGATCACCGCGCTCGGCCCGCCGGTCACCGAGACCGACTCGATGACGTCGGGATAGAGCGTCCCCTGGGCGAGGAATTCGGCGCCGCCGGCGGCCTCGGCCTCGGCCGCGAACACGTCGACGAAGGCGGCGCCGATCCGCTTGCGCTTGTCCTCCGGATCGGTGACGCCGGCCAGCTCGCCGAGGAAGCGCTCGCCGGCATCGACGGCGCGCAGCGGAATGTTGTAGTGGCCGCGGAACAGCTCGACCACCGACTCGGTCTCGCCGGCGCGCATCAGCCCGGTATCGACATAGACGCAGAAGAACTGCTCGCCCACCGCCTCGTGCAGCAGAACCGCGGTCACCGCGCTGTCCACCCCGCCCGACAGGCCGCAGACGACGCGCCCGTCCCCGACCTGGGCGCGCACCCGCTCGATCGCCCGGTCGCGATAGGACGCCATGGTCCAGTCGCCGCCGCAGCCGGCGACATTGTGGGTGAAGCTTCTGAGCAGCGCCGCCCCGTCCGGCGTGTGGACCACCTCGGGATGGAACTGGACGCCGTAATATCCGCGCGCGTCGTCGGCGATCGCCGCATAGGGCGCGCCCTCGCTCACCGCGGCGGGGGCGAACCCGTCGGGCAGCCTGGTCACCCGGTCGCCGTGGCTCATCCACACCTGCGCCCGGTCGCCGGGCTGCCAGACGCCGTCGAACAATCCGCAGGAATCGGTCACGGTGAGCTCCGCCCGGCCGAACTCGCGCGCGTCCGCGCTGTCCACCGCCCCGCCGAGCGCGGCGCACATCGCCTGCTGGCCGTAGCAGATGCCGAGCACCGGGACGCCGAGCGCGAACACGGCCTCGGGAACCCGCGGCGCTTCCGCCCGGGTCGTCGAATCGGGCCCGCCGGACAGCACCACCGCCCGCGGCGCGAATCCGCGGATCGCGTCGTCGCCGACGAACCAGGGGTGGATTTCGCAATAGACGCCGCTCTCGCGGATGCGGCGCGCGATGAGCTGGGTGACCTGGGAGCCGAAATCCAGGATCAGAACGGAATCGTCCGAGCGCTGCATGGGAGCAAGCGGCGCCTAGCCCTGCGAGGCGGCGAGCACCGCCGCGTCGGGCCAGCCATAGGCGAGCTCTTCTATCGCCGCGCCGCCGATCGATCCCGACCGCCGACCGACACGGCGCCCGCCCAGCGCCTCGTAGAAATAGCGCGCCGGGTTGCCGGCCAGCACCCAGACGATCAGCGACGGGCCGAGCGCGGACGCGAGTTCGACGGCAAGCCCGCAGAACAGGCGCCGGCCGACGCCGCCCTCCTGGTGATCGCCGTCGACATAGAGCGTGTAGACCTCGCTGTCATAGGCGAAGCCGCGCGACCGGGCCGGGCCGCCGCCGGCGAACCCGATCACCGCCCCGTCCTCGGCCTCGGCGACCGTCACGAGCTCGCCCCTCCCCGGGTGGCGGATGGTCCGCGCCCAGCTCGCCGCCCGCCCCTCGCCGTGGCGCATGCCGACCAGCAGCCGGTCGGGCAGCAGCCCCGGATAGGCGTCCTGCCAGCCGGCGACGTAGATCCGGGCGATCGCCGGGGCATCGTCGGGCCGGGCCGGTCGAAGGGTCGGGGCCACCGCGGTTTCACTCCGCGCGCCGGTAGTTGGGGGCCTCGCGGGTGATCGCGACGTCGTGGACATGGCTCTCGCGCATGCCGGCGCTGGTGGTCCGGCGGAACCGGCAATTGGCCTGCATCGCGGCGACGGTCGGGTTCCCGGTATAGCCCATGGCGGCCTTCAGCCCGCCGACCAGCTGGTGCAGCACGGCGGTCGCCGGCCCCTTGTAGGGCACGCGCGCCTCGACCCCTTCGGAAATCAGGTCGAGCTCCCGGCTGACATCCTGCTGGAAATAGCGGTCGGCCGAGCCGCGCGCCATCGCGCCGACCGAGCCCATGCCGCGATAGGCCTTGTAGGACCGGCCCTCGTAGAGGAACACCTCGCCCGGGCTCTCGTCGGTGCCGGCCAGCAGCGATCCGACCATCGCGCAATCCGCCCCGGCGGCGATCGCCTTCCCGAGATCGCCGGAAAAGCGGATACCGCCATCGGCGATAGCCGGCACGCCGGCCTCGCGGCAGGCCTCGGCGCATTCGAGCACGGCGGTGAATTGCGGGACGCCGACGCCGGCGACCACCCTCGTGGTGCAGATCGATCCCGGCCCGATGCCGATCTTGACCGCGTCCGCCCCGGCATCGACCAGAGCGCGCACCCCGTCGGGCGTCGCCACGTTGCCGGCCACCACGTCGGCGCGGTTGGACATCCGCTTGATCCGCCGGACCGCTTCGATCACGCCCCGGGAATGGCCGTGCGCAGTGTCGACCACGATGGCATCGGCCTCGGCGTCGATCAGCGCCGCGGCGCGTTCCGCCCCCTCCTCGCCGACGCCGGTGGCGGCCGCGACCCGGAGCCGCCCCTTGTCGTCCTTGGTGGCGTCGGGAAAGCGCTGCGCCTTCTCCATGTCCTTGACGGTGATCAGCCCGACGCAGCGATAGTCGCCGTCGACCACCAGCAGCTTCTCGATGCGGTGGGCGTGGAGCAGCCGCTTGGCCTCCTCCCCGTCGACCTGCTCGGTCACGGTGACCAAATTGTCGGCGGTCATCAGCTCGCGCACCGCCTGGTCGCGGTCGCTGGCGAAGCGGACGTCCCGGTTGGTCAGGATGCCGGCGAGACGGCCGCCGCGCTCGACCACCGGGATGCCGGAGATGCGGTGCGCGGCCATCAGGTCGAGCGCGTCGGCGAGCGTCGCATCGGGCGCGACGGTGACCGGGTTGACCACCATGCCGGACTCGAACTTCTTGACCCGCCGGACCTCGTCCGCCTGGCCCTCCATGTCGAGGTTCTTGTGCAACACCCCGATCCCGCCCGCCTGCGCCATGGCGATGGCGAGCGCGCTCTCGGTCACGGTGTCCATCGCCGCCGAGATCAGCGGGATTCCGAGGGGGATGCGCCGCGTCAGCCGCGTCGCGGTATCGGTCTCGCGTGGAAGGATGGCGGATTCGGCCGGCACCAGGAGGACGTCATCGAAGGAAAAAGCCTCTTGAATGTCCATGCGCGGGCCGTTGTCCAGAGGTGCGGCACCATACACGAGGCACCGGCGAATCCCAAGCGGGCGGGCGGTTCCGTCGCAACGCGGGAGAGCCCGCCGAACAGGTGCCTGTGTCCGACAGGCTAGGGGTCAAGAAGCGCAACGCAGCGAGTTGAACCGCCGTGAGACGCGGATACGCATCGTTCAACACGCGCTGTCGATGAGAAACCGATAGCCGGCATCGAAATCGGGCAACAATTCACATCGATAGCGCGCGAGCTCTTCGACGACGTCCTCATCGTCGAAGTCCCTCCTGTCCCTGTTTATGAAACAGCTGCGCGACGCTGGATTCGCTGCCCTGTGACAAAGGACGGACGCATAGACTATGGAGTCTTGCGGGGAAAAATCGTGCCGATCCCGGCATTCCGCCGACTTCGCCAAGACCGGCGCGTCGAGCGGGATGGCCTCCGCCGAGCCAAGTAGCCGCGAGCATACCTCATGGAGGCGTTCTTCTTCCTCCTCGGCGCTCTTGATCAGCAACTCGGTGATATCGCGAAATCCGCCAAGACGATCCGCGTAGATTTCGGTGCGCGCGATCTGGCCCAACTCGCTGTCGATTTCCTGCTTGGTATTCCTTCGTCGCTTGTGCCGCCTTATCAGGGTTTCGTAGGGCTCGATCAGACAATACGCGGGAACAATGAGATGAACGGCGCCGGTTTCGCAAAGTACCAGAATGTGTTCGCAGCTCCTCCACTGTCCCTGGAGCAAAGCGCACTCAAGCACGAAGTTGGATTCGACGTAGACGTTCACGCCGCCGCGTCGTACTCGATGCGGCCATCTTTGACGGCTGCGTGAAACCCGGACCGTGCAAGCCAGCTTCGATCGTCGCCGTGTCCGTTGGTCGATACGGCCGACCGCATGACATCGCTCAGCCAGGCGCTCACGATCAATTCGAACGCATGCCCTCCCACACTGCGGGGATCCACGCCGGCGCCTTCCAAATATGGGCTGAAAAGACTGTCCGCTTCGGCTTGGTAGCTCGGCGGAACCTCAACGGGATCGGTTCCGGCATCCTTCCACAGGTACAGCCTGTCCGGCGTGATCAGCAGAAAAAAATCTACGTCGCTGATTCCGCCGTGCGCGAGGATGTTCCGCCGCGTCTTGGCCGCCCAGCCCCGGGAGGTTCCCCGCTTGTTCTTGATTTCCGCGAGCGCCACCAGCCGGCCGGCGGGGTCGTAGAGGGCGAGGTCTGCGCGAACATGCATCGGCGGTCCGGCGGCTTCGGTGGCATCGGCAGGGACAATGGGTGCGTCCCCTGGAGATGTCAACGAACGGACCCGGCCCGATCAAGCCTCCTCGGCGCCCCGGAATCCGCGGGCGACGAGATAGAGCTCGGCGGACCCGGCGCGCGAGGCGGCGGGCTTGAAGCTCCGCACCTCGGCGAAGGCGCGCTTGAGCGCCGCCATGAACGCCGCCGCGCCGCCGCCGTGGAACGCCTTGACCACGAACCCGCCGCCCGGGCGGAGCACGCCGAGCGCAAGCCCGCAGGCGAGCTCGGCGAGGCGCTGGTTGCGGATCTGATCGGTGCCGCGATGCCCGGTGGCGGCGATCGCCATGTCGGAGAGCACGAGGTCGACCCCGCCGGCCAGCTCTCCGATCAGCGCCTCGGCCGCCGCCTCGTCGTCGAGGTCGAGCACGCGCGCCTCGGCGCCCGGGACCGGGTCCATGTCGGCGCGGTCGACGGCGACGATGCGACCGCCCGGCGCGCGCTCGACGGCGATTTGGGTCCAGCCGCCAGGCGCGGCGCCGAGATCGAGCACCGCCGCGCCGCGCCGCAGCAGCCCGAACTTGTCGTCGATCTCGATCAGCTTCCAGGCGGCGCGCGACCGGTAGCCGTGTTTCGCCGCGGCGGCGACATAGGGGTCGTTGAGCTGGCGTTGCAGCCACCGCGTCGACGACGCCTTGCGCCCCTTGGCGGTCCTGACCCGGACGGTGGCGTCGCGCCTGCCGACGCTCTTGCCGCCGGCGCCGCGCCGCCGGTTCCGGTCACGCCCGGCCATGCGCCGCCCCGGCGCCGAACTCGGCGGCGAGCTGGAGCAGGATGCCCTCGCGCACGCCGCGGTCGGCGACCCGCAGCCGCTCCGCCGGCCAGGTGCGGCAGATCGCCTCCAGAATCGCGCAGCCGGCGACTACGAGGTCGGCCCGGCCGCGGCCGATCGAGGGGTGGGCGGCGCGTTCCGCATAGCTCGAGCGGGACAGCTGGCGGCTGATTCGCTGGATCTGGTCGAAGGTGAGGTAGGAGCCGTCGACCACAGCCCGGTTGTAGCGCCTGAGGCCGAGATGGACGCCGGCGATGGTGGTCACCGTTCCGGCGGTTCCCAGCATCTGCATGCGGCCGCGCTCGATCTCCCGCCGGATGCCGTGCTCGGCATCGAACGGCGCCAGCATGGCTTCGACCTCGGCGACGGTGGCCTCGTATTCCTCGACGGTGAAGTCGTCGGGCCCGTGGCGCTCGGTCAGCGTCACCACGCCGAGCGGGAGCGAGATCCAGCCGAGGATGTCGGGCGCGTCGTCGCCGGAGACCCTGAGCCAGACGATCTCGGCGCTGCCGCCGCCGACATCGAAGATCAGGCCGTAGGGGAGGTCGGGGTCGAACAGCGGCAGGCAGCCCCTCAGGGTGAGCGTCGCCTCCTCGCGCGACGAGATGATGTCGAGCGCGATGCCGGTCTCGGCGGCGACCCGGTCGAGGAAGCCGGCGCAATTGGCCGCCCGGCGCGCCGCCTCGGTGGCGACGCAGCGGGCGCGCGCGACCCGGTGGCGGCGAATCTTCGCTGCGCAGACGGCGAGCGCATCGACGGTGCGCCGCATCGCGGTCTCGCACAGCACGCCGGTGGCTTCGAGCCCCTGGCCGAGCCGCACGATGCGCGAAAACCCGTCGACCACCGCGAACCCGTCCGGCGTGGGGCGGGCGATCAGGAGCCGGCAATTGTTGGTGCCGAGGTCGAGCGCGGCGATCTTGCGCCCGCCGCCGCGCCTTCGCCTCCCGGTCCCCGGCCGGGAACTCCTCGACCTCTGTGTCGACCCGTACGCCACGTCCATTGTCCCTGCGCGCCTCCCGCCGAATTGTACCGCCAAGCTCCGATGGCTCACAAATCGCGCCCGTCCCCGCCCGCCGGAACCCGAACTTGATCATCCCCCGAATAGCGCTATTCTCTGCCCGCCCCGACATGCTGGGGGATAGTTTAACGGTAGAACGCTCGGCTCTGACCCGAGCAGTCCTGGTTCGAATCCAGGTCCCCCAGCCAAATTCGCCGTCCCCGCGAAACGACCTCCGGATACCGGGAACCCCGCGCCGCTTGACGGGCCCGGTTCGCCGGCTGTAAGGGTCGCCGGACCCTTTGCCGCGAATTTCGACATGCCGAGAGCCCGATGAAACCGGCCCCGTTCACCCATCACCTGCCGGGGACGGTTGACGAGGCCGCCTCCCTGCTCGCCGCCCACGCGGGCGAGGACGCGCGGATTCTCGCCGGCGGGCAGAGCCTGGTGCCGACGATGGCATTCCGCCTCGCCCGCCCCGCCCACCTGATCGACGTCAACCGGGTCTCCGACCTCGGAACCGTCGCCGTCGGGGAGGACGCAATCGGGATCGGCGCGCTGGCGCGCCACGGCGATTTCCACCGCCCGGTCGAGGACGGGCCGCTCGGCGCGCTGCTCAGCGCCGTGGTGCGCCATATCGGGCACTACCCGATCCGCATGCGGGGCACGTTCTGCGGCAGCCTCGCCCATGCCGACCCGGCATCCGAGTGGTGCCTCGTCGCGGCGACGCTGGATGCAAGGCTTACCGCCCGCAGCGCCGGCGGCGAGCGCGAGATCGCCGCCGGGTCGTTCTTCGAGTGGGCGATGGTGACGGCGCTGGCGGAAGACGAGCTCTTGCTGCGCGCCGACCTCCCCCGCCTCGCGGCCGATGCGCGCTGGGGGTTTTGCGAGTTCGCCCGCCGCGCCGGCGACTTCGCGCTGGCGATGGCGCTTGCGGTCTACCGGGTGGAGGAGGGCGCGATCGTCGAGCCGCGCGTCGGCGTCGGCGGCGTCGAGGCCTGTCCCCGGCGCATTCCGGAAGGCGAAGCCGTGCTCGCCGGCCGCGCGCCCGGCCCGGCGCTGTTCCGCGAAGCCGGCGCCGCGGTCGCCGATGCGGTGGACGCGGTCTCCGACGTCCATGCGAGCGCCCTCTATCGCGGCGAGCTTGCCGGCGTCATGGTCGAGCGCGCCCTGGCGGATGCCGCGAGATGACCGCGCCGCGCGACGTCTCGTTCACCGTCAACGGCGAAGCCCGCAGCGTCCGGGTCGAGCCGCGCAAGACGCTCGCCGATGCGATCCGCGAGGATTGCGGGCTGACCGGCACCCATCTCGGCTGCGAGCACGGGGTGTGCGGCGCCTGCACGATCCTGCTCGACGGCGCGCCGGTGCGGAGCTGCCTGATGTTCGCAGCCCAGGCCGAGGGCGCCGAGCTGCGCACCGTCGAGGGGCTGGCCGACGGCGAGACGCTGCACCCCCTGCAACAGGCCTTCATCGATTGTCACGCCCTGCAATGCGGCTTCTGCACCCCGGGCTTCCTGATGCTGGCCGCGGGCGTGCTGGAACGCGAGCCCGATATCGACGAGGAGGGCTTGCGCGAGGCACTCGCCTCCAATCTCTGCCGCTGCACCGGCTATCTCAACATTCTCGATGCGGTGAAGGCCGCCGCGGCGGCGATGAAGGCCGGGCCCGGATGACGCCGCCCCGGCGCGAGGCCTGGATCGGCAGGCGGGTCGCGCGCATCGAAGACCCGCCTCTGGTCCGCGGCGCGGGCCGCTTCGTCGCCGACATATCGTTTCCCAGCCAGCTCCACATGCGCGTCCTGCGCTCGGACCGGGCGCATGCGGAAATCCTCGCGCTCGACGTGGCGCGGGCCCGCGCGGCGCCCGGCGTCGCCGCGGTGTGGACCGCCGAGGACGTCGCCGATATCGGCCCGATCGCGTTCCGCGCCACCCGGGTGAAGGGGCTCGAGCCCTACCGCCAGCCGATCCTCGCGCGCGGCCGGGTGCGCTATGTCGGCGAACCGGTCGCGGCGGTGTTCGCCGACAGCCCCTATCGCGCCGAGGACGCGGCCGAGCTGGTCGAGGCGACCTATCGCGACCTGCCGCCGATCCTGGCCGCCAAGGACCGGCCCGGCCCGTTCGACGAGGCGCATTCGACCGAGGCGCATGTGCTGGAGAAGTCGCGCGGCGACATCGCCGCGGCGTTCGACGGCGCCTTTGCCGTGGTCGAAATCGAGGTTTCGGTCGGGCGGCATTCCGCGGTGCCGATGGAAACCCGCGGCGCGGTCGCGGTCTACGATGCCGGGCGCGACGTGCTCGAGCTCCACGGCGCCACCAAGCGGCCGCATTTCAACCGCGACCAGATGGCCGCCGCGCTCGGCCGCCCGCCCGCCTCGGTGCAGTTCTACGAGGGCCAGATCGGCGGCGGGTTCGGGGTGCGCGGCGAGCTCTACCCGGACGAGTACCTGGTCTGCGCCGCGGCGCTGCGCCTCGGCCGGCCGGTCAAGTGGATCGAGGACCGCTGGGAGCACTTGCAGGCGACCAACCACTCGCGCGAGCAGCGCCACCGGCTCCGCGCGGCGGTGGACGCCGAGGGCACCGTGCTCGGCATCGACAGCAGCTTCTTGCACGACCAGGGGGCCTATATCCGCACCCACGGCGTGCGCGTCCCCGACATGACCGCCGGCATGATGCCCGGCCCCTACCGGGTCCCCGCCTTTCGCGCGCGCGGCCATGTCCGCCTCACCAACAAGACGCCGGCCGCGACCTATCGCTCGCCCGGCCGCTTCGAGGCGAGTTTCGCCCGCGAACGCTTGTTCGACGCCGTCGCCGCGAAGCTCGGCGCCGACCCGGTCGAGATCAGGCGGCGCAACCTGATCGCCGCCGACCGGATGCCCTTCGCCGCCGGGATCGACACCATCGACCACGAGGTGGTCTACGATTCGGGCGACTACGCGAAGCTGCTCGACAAGGCGCTCGCCCGCGCCGGCTGGGACGGGATCCAGGCCGCGATGGCGCGGCGCCGCGCGGACGGCGAGCTTGCCGGGGCGGGGCTCGCGCTGTTCGTCGAGAAGAGCGGGCCGGGCCCGGCCGACGGGGTGCGCATCCGGGTGGACACGGCGGGCGCGGTCGAGCTGCTCACCGGCGGCGCCGCGCTGGGCCAGGGTTTCGCCACCGTCATGGCGCAGATCTGCGCGGGCACGCTCGGGGTCGACTACCGCCGGGTCCGGGTCGTGCATGGCCGTACCGACGCGATCGATTACGGCTTCGGCGCGCATTCCTCGCGAGCCACGGTGATGACCGGCGAGGCGGTCAGGATCGCCAGCGAGAACCTGCGCGCGAAGGCGATCGAGGCGGCGGCGGAGCTGTTGCAGGCGCCGGCGGAGGCGCTCGACATCGCCGACGGGATGGTGACGCGCGGCGACCGCGAAGGCGGCGCCGGGATCGCCCTCGGCGAGATCGCCCGGCGGCTCGCGCCGGGCTCGCCGATCCTGGCGGGAAGCGCGCCCGGGCTCTCCGCCGAAGGCTGGCACCGCAGCGACCTGATGGCCTACCCCTACGGGGTCCACATCGCCCAGCTCAGCGTCGATGCGGGGACCGGCGGCGTCGCGGTGGAGCGCTACCTGATCGCCTACGATGTCGGGCGGGCGGTCAACCCGATGCTGGTCGACGGCCAGCTCATGGGCGGCTGCGTGCAGGGCCTCGGCGGGGCGCTCTTCGAGGAGTTCCGCTACGACGCGGCCGGCGCGCCGCTCTCGGTCACCTTCGCCGACTACCTGATGCCGACGCTGGCCGAGACCCCGCCGATCGACCTGCTGGTCTGCGAGGACGCGCCGAGCCCCTATAACGGCCTCGGCGTCAAGGGCGCCGGCGAAGGCGGCATCAACCCGGTCGGCGCCGCCATCGCATCCGCCATCGACGCCGCCATCGGCATCCCCGGCGCCGTCGACCGCCTGCCGGTGACGCCCGAGCGGCTCAGGGCGATCTTGAGGGCGGCGGGGAAGGCGTAGGGGGCGACACTGCGATATCCGCCGAGGCGACATGCGATGTCCGCCTTTCGTCATGGTCGTCGCAACTGTGGCCGACAAACGAGGCGTGGAGAGCGCCGTCCGGACCACCCCGGCGGTCGCATACCGCCGGCCGCGGCTGCCGGAAGGTCGAAGACGACGCCGGTGACGCGGAATTCCGTAGATATGGCGTTGACATCATATGTATCCAAAACCATAGTCTTGCGGTGCGTTGGACAGTCGAGTTTCACAACGAGTTCGTGCCGGAGTTTCGCAGCCTGCACCGACACGTCCAGGACGAGGTCTATGCCATTGCTCACCTGCTCGAGCACTTCGGACCGCAGCTCGGACGTCCCCGCGTGGACACTTTGAACGGTTCGCGTCACCCAAACATGAAGGAGATGCGCTTCGACTCGGCCGACGGAACATGGCGCCTCGCCTTCGCGTTCGACCCGGAACGCAAGGCCATACTTCTTGTCGCCGGCAACAAGTCAGGAGGCGGCTCCAGACGGTTTTACCGGACGCTCATCGCCGAGGCCGACGCACGCTTCGACCGGCACCTCGCCCGGCTCGCCGAGAAAGGAGGATCGCAATGACCGTGAGCCTAAAGACCATGATGACGGATCTCGATCCCGCCCGGCGCCGCAAGATCGAGGACCGCGCCGCGGAGCTCATCGCCGAGGAGATGACACTGCGTGAATTGCGCAAGGCCCGGAAGCTCACCCAGGTCAGCGTCGCGCGCGAGCTCGGCATCAGCCAGGACGGCGTCTCGCGGCTCGAACAAAGAAGCGACATCCTGCTCTCGACGCTGCGCAGGACGGTCGAGGCGATGGGAGGAAGCCTGTCGCTGATCGCCCGGTTTCCCGACCGGCCGCCGGTCGAGCTGTCCGGCCTCGCGGAGCCGGACAATCGCGATTGACGCCCGGCGCGGAGCGGTAGAACCACCGAGGGAGCGAGCGATGACCACCCGATCGACCGCCGGGCTGGGCGTGGGCGCCAGCCTGCCGCGCAAGGAGGATGCGCGGTTCCTGCGCGGGCGCGGGCGCTATGTCGCGGATATCGCGATCCCGGGCACGCTGGAGGTCGCGTTCCTGCGCAGCCCGCTGGGCCACGCGCGGATCCGCGGCGTGGCGAAGCCCACAACCGGCACGGTCTGGCTCGCCGACGACCTTCCCGCCTTGCGCCCGGTCCGCGTGGTGCCCGACATCCCGGGCTTCAAGCCGGCCGATCACTGGCCGCTGGCGCGCGGCAAGGCGCGCTACGCGGGCGAGCCGATCGCCGCCTGCCTCGCCGCGACCCGCGCCGAGGCGGAGGACATCGCGGCCGCCGTGGTGGCCGACCTGGAACCTTTGCCCGCGATCGTCGAGCCCATCGCGGCGCGCAGCGACCCGGCCGCGCTGGTGCACGAGGAGTGGGGCGACAACGTCTATGTCGCGCTGCCCATCGCCGGCGGAGACATCGATTCGGTGCGCGATGCGCCGGTGAGCGTCACCCGCGACTACCGCATGAACCGGCAATCGACGATGCCGATGGAGGGGCGCGCGGTGCTCGCCCGGTGGGACGAGCGCGAAGACGAGCTGGTGGTGTACCTGACCTCGCAGATCCCGCACATCATGCGGGTCGGGCTGGCCGAGATGCTCGGCCTCGGCATGCGCCAGGTCCGGGTGATCTCGCCCGATGTCGGCGGCGGGTTCGGCGGCAAGGCGCGGATGATGCCGGAGGACCTCGCGGTCTGCGCGATCGCGCTCGCCACCCGCCGGCCGGTGCGCTGGGTGGAGGACCTGGCGGAGCATCTGAGCGCCGCCTGCCAGGCCCGCGAGCATGTCTACCGGGTGACGGCCTACGCGGATGCGCGCGGCATCGTCGCCGGGATCGACGCCGAGATCACCATCGACGGCGGCGCCTACGCGCTCTGGCATACCGGGCCGTTCATGGAGACCGGGATGGCGGCGCGCAACCTGCCGGGCCCCTACCGGATCGAGCATTTCCGCGCCGAGACCTGGACGGTGGCGACCAACAAGCCGCCGCTCGGCGTCTATCGCGGGGTGGCGCGGCCGGGCGCCTGCTTCGCCATCGAGCGCAGCATCGACGAGGTCGCGCGCGCGGTCGGCCGCGATCCGCGCGACGTGCGCATCGACAACATGGTCGCGCCCGGCGAGATGCCCTACCGCACGGTCTGCGACATGAAGTTCGACAACGGCGACTACCCCGAGGCGGTGCGCCGGGCGGCGCAGCTCGTCGACTATGACGGCGTGCGCCGACGCCAGGCGGGCAAGCTGGCGGACGGGCGCCTCTTGGGCGTCGGGCTCGGCAGCTTCACCGAGCAGTCGGCGCATGGCGCCGAGGAATGGGTGCGCCGCCGCACCCCGATCGTCGCGGGCTACGAGACCGCGACCGCGCGGATGCACGCCGACGGCACGCTGCACCTCCTGGTGGCGATCCACAGCCACGGCCAGGGCATGGAGACGACCCTCGCCCAGATCGCCTGCGAGGAGCTCGGCATCCACCCCGACGACGTCTCGGTCCGCTTCGGCGACACCGCAATCTCGCCCTTCGGCATGGGCACCTTCGCCTCGCGCTCGATCGTCATGGGGGGCGGCGCGGTATCCAACGCCTGCATCGCGCTCAGGGCCAGGATCGCCGGGATCGCGGCCCATCTCCTGCAATGCGACGCCGCCCGGATCCGCTTCGCCGACGGCGCGGCGGCGGGGCCCGCGGGCTCGGTCTCGTTCGCCGAGATCGGCCGCATCGCCCATCTCCGCCAGGAGCAGCTGCCGGACGGCATGGACCCGGTGCTCGACGTGACCGAGACCTGGGAGCCGACCGAGTCTTCCGGCGTGTTCTCCTATTCCACCCATGCCGCCGTGGTCGCGGTCGATCCCGCGACCGGCGCGGTCGAGCTCCTCGACTACGCGGTGGTCGAGGATTGCGGCACCGTGGTCAACCCGATGATCGTCGACGGGCAGATCGCCGGCGGCACCGCCCAGGGCATCGGCACCGCGCTCTACGAGGAGGTCGTGTTCGACGCCGACGGCCAGCCGCTCGCCACCACCTTCGCCGACTACCTGCTGCCCGGCGCGACCGAGATCCCGGCGCTCGCCATCGGCCACATGGCGACGCCCGCGACCTCGACGAAATTCGGCATGAAGGGGATGGGCGAAGGCGGCGCCATCGCCCCCCCGGCGGCGATCGCCAACGCGCTCGCCGACGCCTTCGCCGCCACCGGGGCCCAGTTCAACGAGACCCCGCTGACGCCGCGCCGCGTGCTGGCGGCGATCGGGAAGGCGGAGGGGGCGGGGTAGGGCGGCACGCGTCCCACGATTCGCCGCGCCACAAATGCGCTGTGAACGGTACAGGGTGTGATCCTGAGCGGTCCCAACCTCTCCTCATCCTGAGTAGGCGCGCAGCGGCGTATCGAAGGACGTGCCTATCCACACCGGATTGGACCGAAGCGATTTCCCGGGCGTGGAGGTGCAGGGTCATTGCCGCCTCGCCCTCGGTGGACTTCATCCCTAAGTATATGACGACGATCATGAAGGTTTCTGGATGACCGAGGCAAACCGGAAATCACAGGCGGAGCGCAGCGACGATGCGTCGGAGGTCCCTCGGCGCGGCTTCAGGACCGCATATCGCGACTTCTCGGAGGCGGTCGATCTCGCCGAACTCAACCTGGGCCCGGACGTGTTGTTGGCGGACGTGCGGGACAGATCACCGGGGCGTTCACCGGATTTTGCGTTGGGCTCTGATGGATCTTGACCGCTCCTTGCCACGACCCACCCGCGCTGTTTCCATTCCGCCCGGTTCCACCGCCTCCGAAGGACCCTCGCCATGCCGCTTACCCGCGCCCACCTGGTCGGCAGCCTGCCCTACCCGGACGCCGACACGGCCTTCGCCGAGACCGCCGCGCGCCTCGGCGGGCATCTCAAACGCATGCCGGACGGCGAGACCGGCGAGCGGGCGCGCTGGATCTTCTGGCAGCGCGGCAAGGTCGCCGGCCACCCGGCGATGGAGGTCGCCGCCGACGAGGACAAGGCGCGCATCCACCAATGGGACGGCACGCTGATCCGCGAATGGGAGCTGTTCCGCTTCAGGCCGGGCGTCGACCCGGCGACGGTGCAGTTCGATCCGGGCTACGCGCCCGAGGCGATCGCGTCCTACGCCCGGTTCCGCGCGCTGCGCGAGGCGGGGACGCTGCCGGCGGGGGTGCGCTTCCAGGTCTGCCTGCCGACGCCGATGGCGGTCGGCTACTGGTTCGTCTCGCCCGCCTCCCGGCCCGATTTCTTCGCCGCTTACGAGCGCGCCTTCAAATCCGACCTCGCCAGGATCTGCGCCGCGATCCCGCACGCCGACCTCGCGATCCAGTGGGACGTGTGCCAGGAGGTGCTGGCCTGGGAGGGCTATTTCCCGAACCGCCCGGCGAGCTACAGGGAGGACATCACCGGCATGCTGGCCAGGCTCGGCGACGCGGTGCCGGAACCGGCCGAGCTCGGCTACCATCTCTGCTACGGCACGCCCAACGACGAGCACGTGGTGATGCCGGAAAACCTCGCCAACGCGGTCGAGATCGCCCACGGCGTGCTCGCCGGGCTCGAGCGGTCGCTGCAATTCCTCCACGTCCCGGCGCCCAGGCACCGCGACGACGCGGCCTATTACGCGCCGCTCGCCGGGCTCCGCCTGCCGGCGGGGTGCGAGCTCTATCTCGGGCTCATCCACCATGATGACCGCGAGGGCGACCGGCGGCGCATCGCGGCCGCGTCGCGCAGCGTGGCCGATTTCGGCATCGCCACCGAATGCGGCTGGGGCCGCGGCGACCCGGCCCGCGCGCCCGGCCTGCTCGACAGCCACCGGATCGCGCTGGAGAGGGGCTGAACCGCAGGGCGCGCGCGGGCCAGGGACGGAACCGCGGGCGCGGCCAAAGCGGTCCTTCGACAGGAGCCTTGCATGGAGAGGTTGACCGGCGGTCGGCCGGGGGCGGATCGGCAACCGGAACGCCCCCTTCGACGAGCTCAGCGCAGGCCCTTCGACGAGCTCAGGGCAAGCCGCGCCGTCGTCGCCCCCGTCGCCGGAACCCGCCGGCGGGGCGGGGTCGCGGTCGCCGTCCGTTTCGGCGTATGATGCGCGCTCCGGCAACCGACAGGAGGACGTTTCGGAGGTCATGCCTTGAAGGAAGAGCTGCTGGAGACGACCGGTACCGTAACCGAGAAGCTCCCCAACGCCATGTTCCGGGTCAAGCTCGAGAACGACCACGAGATCATCGCCCAGCCCAAGGGGAAGATGCGCAAGTTTCGCATCCGCGTGATGGTCGGCGATCGCGTGGATGTCGAGATGTCGCCCTACGACCTCAGCCGCGGGCGCATCACCTTCCGCCACAAATAGACGCGCGGCCAGCGCGGCGCGGGCTCCGGGCCGATCCGCCCGCCGGGCCCGGTGTCGTGGAATGCGACCGGCGGCGGCTACGGCTCGGCGGCCGTGGCGCCGCACGCCGGGGAGAGCACGGATGCTGACCAGGCTTGCCGTCCGCTGAGGTGGCAGGGTCTGGAAGGCCGATGTAGAGCGCGTCGTGGAAGAAGCGAGCCGGTTCACCGAATCCTTCGAGCGGGACCGGCTCAACCCGACGCGGCCGCCCGGCTCCCGGAAATGACGAGAGTCGTCCTTGCCGCCACCGCGTGACCGATCGTCGCGGAATCGCGAGCGCTCCGATGCCGCTGCTCCTGGCCCGGATTTCTCGCCAGGGAGCGACAGAAAGCCCGCTGGGTAGCCGACCCCAAGACTGTCACCCCGGACTTGATCCGGGGCCCAGGGCTCGTCCGGTGTTTGCCGAAGGGGCCGTAAGTGCGGAAGTCGCGGCGCTCCTGCTGGACCCCGGATCAAAGCCGGAGCAATTTCCGCCTCGTTCCTTTAGTGAACTGTAATTGTTGAATAAATCGTTGCAATGTTCAGCTTGGAAATTGAATTTTGCAGGATCAGTCATCAAACCGAATGTCAATTTTTTCAAACTGGAGTCTTTTGCTGTCGGATTGGGGCGGCAGATTACGATTTCCAGCCGAAACCGGCGGTTGGGCACGGGTGTGGTCGAGCTGCGGATCGAAGTCGAGCCCGAAGTTCGCAGCGAAGGTGGCACTAGAGCATTATCCTATCTAGTTGAATCGATTGTGAATTCCGCAGGGTTTGCGATTCGTGGTTCAAGATGCGGGCTGGTGAAGGAGGCCAGCCTGTATGGCACGAGCTCTTTCGGACGATCTGCGTCGCCGCATGGTGACGGCGGTGGTGGAAGGCGGCATGTCGCGGCGCGGCGCGGCGAAGCAGTTCGGGGTGGCGCCGTCGACGGCGATCAAGTGGGTGGATGCGTGGCAGCGGACCGGCAGCTGGCGGCCCGGGCGGCAGGGCGGCGACCGGCGCTCGCGGCGGTCCTCGCCCTGATCGAGGAGACGCCGGACATGACGCTGGCGGAGATCGTGGCGCATCTGGAGGACGCGCACGGGCTGCGGGTCTCGCAGAG
>Ga0209543_1001252_pt1 | contig 24339 bp, 30 predicted proteins | sample MesohylFT_FD_187296 | JGI IMG/M metagenome (GOLD analysis project Ga0209543, IMG submission 187296) | Host-associated microbial community of the marine sponge Aplysina aerophoba from Gulf of Piran - sponge mesohyl, lysed by freeze-thaw... | ecosystem: Host-associated > Porifera > Sponge >...
CAAAATCCTGCCCAGGAACGCGCGATTGTCACGAAAGCCCCATCTCACAGGTCCCTCGCCACCACGACATCACGTCAAATCAACCACTTACAATCGCCACACGAGAACTGCACCCCATCGGACGCTCCACCAGACTGCTCGCCGTCAACTCGGGCTCCCTCATTAAGCGCGCCCACACGCCGCTGCCGAAGCCACTTCTCATCCATGTCCATCCCGCTTCGACATTCACCGACGTCGACTATCTCTCCGAACAGGTGCTCAAGTTCACCAGCCTCTCGTGGCGGTCCACCTTGCCGGTTCATACTCCGGTCACGATCTTCTACTCGGAGCGCATCGCCGAACTCCTCGGCCGACTGCGTAACGTTCCGCAGTGGTCGACAACCGCGCTCGACGTCAAGCTCCGCTATAGCCGGTGGTTTCTTTGAACGACTTCATCCAATCGCCTCTCGCGAAGATTCAGACTGCTGCCCGTCAGCGGCTCGGCCAGGCACTCGACTGGCCGGACCTTGGGCGTGCCATCGCCATGCGCATCTGCGACCGACACAACATCACCTACCCCGAGAGCTGGCTCACCGACCTCCACGAGTCCAAACACCCGGACTTCCGCCGCGCCCCAATGATCGCGGCCTATGGTCTCGTGCTCGACAAGGTCCGTCCTGACATCCACGACACTTGGTCGAATGCAATTGAGGCATTGCGTGGCCGCATCCCGTTTCACGGTGATCGTGGTTCCTTCGCGTACAGCCCCCGTGAATTGTTGGGGATTGCCTGCGGCCTCAGCTCCCTGCCATCGGATCCGCAAGGCCACGTCGACTGGTTCGCGCACCTCATCGTTCGCGGCTTCGGGTCCCACCAGTTCAACAATCCCCAGCTCGAAATCGGCGCCCTAATGGCACTGCATCACGTTGACGCAGCGAGCGCACGAAGCACCCGGCCGGAACCTCCCGAAGTCGGATCCCTCCCGATGCGCGACCTCGTCCTCGTCGCCCAGCTGAGCTATGCCATCCACGCCGAAGACGTCCTGCCAGCGCGTACGATTGAAGCGGCATTCGAGAAACGCCTCGCGCAGGAATCCGTAAGCGTCAATGACGCGGGAGAAGCGGCGGCTCTGTTGCACCTCGCCACGCGCATGCTCGACAGTCTCCCGCTCCGCGGTCGCGCGGCCGGCCCGCTCGATACTGTGCTCGCGCTCTGTCGCCGTTTTCATCTCTTTGCGCTGCAGCTCGAACGACGCCATGCCAAGCGCCCATCCTTCTCCATAGATGACGAATATGACGTGCAAGACCTGTTCCACGCGATACTCGCCTTGCATTTCGATGACGTCCGCGCCGAGGAAGTTACTCCGTCATATGCGGGCAATTCCTCTCGCGTGGATTTCTACTTGCCGGATGCACGCTTAATGGTCGAGGTTAAGATGACGCGGGACTCGTTGCGCCAGCGCGGTGTAGTCAGCCAGCTCACGGAGGACGCTGCGCGATACGCAGCCAAGGACGACGTGGATACGTTGGTTTGCCTCGTCTACGATCCCGGCGGCTTTTGCCACAACCCGACCGCGCTCGAGCGCGATGTTCAAGAATCCGGGCGGAAGCTCTCGGTGCGCGCCGTCGTCTGCCCTCGAGGCATATAGCAGCCTAGGCGTTGAAACCTCCGTAAGCCTCCGGCGTAGGCCGCCTGTCGCTTTTGCCGGGGATCGGGGAGATTTCGCGCTCGAGGGTGGGCGCGCCTTAAGTGTCCACTAAGGATAAGCGGACACTTGTGCGGATGTCGGACGAAGCGGAGCAGTGGGGCGCCGGGGGCGGCTGTCGGGTTCGCCGCCGTCGCCGTCGGTGGAGCGAGCCGCGGAAGCGCTTGATCGTTGCGGAGAGCTATCAGCCCGGGGTTTCGGTTTCGGTCGTGGCGCGCCGTCATGACGTGAACGCGAACCTGGTCTTCAGCTGGCGGCGCCAGTATCGGGAGCTGGCGCGCGTGGTGGGCGGCTTCGTCCCGGTGGTTGTCTCTTCGACGGAAGGCGCGGCGTCGGCGAAGCTGCTGCCGGTGCCGCCGGATATCGAACCGTCTGCCTCCGGGCGGATCGAGATTGCCTTGGCAGACGGCTCGCGCGTGACGGTCGACCGGGATGTGGACGCGGCCGCGCTGTCGCGTGTTCTCGGGGTTCTGGAGCGAAGATGATCCCGGTTCCGAGCGGGGCGCGGGTCAACGGCGAGACCGCCGAGCGCCGCCTCGCGGTCCGCCGCGAGCAAAGCGCGCCGCTTCTCGCCGACCTCGAGGATTGGATGCGCGCCGAGCGCGCCGGGCTGTCGCGCCATTCCCCGTCGCCAAGGCCATGGACTATATGCTGAAGCGCTGGGACCGCTTTGCCCGCTTCATCGACGACGGTCGCATCTGCCTGTCGAACAATGCGGCCGAGAGGGCGCTACGACCGCTTTGTCTCGGAAGACGATCCTGGCTGTTCGCCGAATCCGACCGCGGCGGCGTGCGCGCAGCCGCCATGTACACTCTGATCGGCACCGCCAAGCTCAACGACGTCGACCCCCAAGCTTGGCTCGCCGACGTGCTCGCCCGCATCGCCGGAATGCCGCAGAGCCGGCTGCACGAACTCCTGCCGTGGAAATGGCAGGAACACAGCCGGCACGATCAGGCCGTATAGCCCACAACTGCCGCTTCGCGCTTCATCAATGCCATAACCGGCCCGGATTCACAGCTACACACCCTGTGGCCCTCGCCGGATGCATACTGCTCCAGGGCCGCATAGCGCGTAGAGATCCGGAGGAAGTTCGGCCGTCCGGCGCCGATGCTACTGCCTGACGTGCGGGGGAAGCGTCACGATGCGAGGAGGCATTTCGTCGCGAAGCCAGGGTGTGTAGCGACGGGTTGGGGGACCTCTCCGGTTAGGTCGATGAGTCTTCCAGCCAGCTTCGGTTCCAGGCGATTCTGTGTCGACCTTTGGTCTCAATTGTCGAGCCCAGTATGTCAGGCGATTGAATGCGCCTAATCCGCTGTACCTGAATGGTGCACACCAAGTCGTTCGCGAGGCCGAAATTCGACAACTGACGTATGCGATGATCTGTTCGGTAGACGTGGATTCTGCAGAATCCGAGCGGCAAGTACTTGCATATGTTAAATTGGGAGAGTTTCGCTCGTCCAATCCTGGTGCTCTTGCGTACGATTCTAGCGCAGCTGAGCCGGATCAGATCCTGGTCGAGATCCCGTACCTCGTGTCCTACCACGACATGGGCATCCAGCACCATGCCCCATGCATTCCGGTGAATAGCGGTACTCCTGACAGTCAGTTTCGGGCGTCCGAGTTTTTGGCGGACGTCGTTGGCAATCAATGGTCTGTGGGTCTTGTATGAGAGCCACAGAGTTCCAAGCTTCGCAAGTAATCTCGGAAGAGGATACTTCGGGACAAAAAATAAGAGTTTGTCTTCGAGGACATCACCGTACCCTTCGATAGGAGACTTGGCCAAACGCCGTTTTGTCAGCTCCCGGCCATCGAACGCCGCAAACCCCGGCCAGCACTTCCTGGATCGAAAGGAGAAAAAGTACCGGTCGTAGCCGGGTGCCAGTTGCTCCAGCAGGATCGCTGAATGGAACAGAGACAACTGCACCTTCTGCCTGTCCAGCGTGTCCAGTCGAACGTGGACGACCAACTGCGATTTATTGGCGTCCGGGACAGGAAGACAGCCTACAATTCGCCAATAGGGTGTTCTGGTCGCCGCTCTGAGTTCGTCGACAAGCAGGTTTGCCGGCAACTCATAGCGTTCGTCGTCGCGGGTAAGCATGAAAATGGAGAACGCCAGAAGGAGTCCATTGCAGACGTCCAGAAGATCATCGAATTTGCGAATGATGCCGTAGGGATCGGCTTGTTTTCGATTGCCCTTCTTGTCTGCGTACTGAACGAGGTGGGATGAGTATGTGATGCCGCCGTGGGCGATACCATTTCTCATCAAGTGGTCGTACGGGTCCAGAATGTGATCGAAATCCCCGGCCGTCAATTCCTGCACGATTTGGTGAAGATCGAGACCTTCGGTGCCTTTCCCGCGGTTGAGTCGGGAAAAATACGCAGGGATGTGAAGCAGGGGCCTGAAGACGGCCTCGGTCAGACGCAGGTAAGCAGGATGTAGTTCCTGGTCTATGAAGATCAGCCGGCCATAGTCATCTTGGGCGCGAATTTCTGCGTCGTGGCAGTCTTGGCTACAGATCTCGTCAGCGTGTCGATAGGCGTTGTCGAGATGGGCTCGTTGAGAGTGCAGCAGACGTGAGAGCTCTACGTTTCGGGATGCGTACAGCCGCTGAAGGCTGTTCAGGTAGGTCGTGTACGCATCTGCAGAAAAGAATCGCTGAGGGCAGGCCTCGAGATATTTCCACAGGGACAGGAAACGCGTTTCTCTGGTGGTGCGCAGCGCAGGAAAAGTGTCCATCAACTTCGAGGCCCGTCGGGCATGGACATCGCGAAGCAGAGGATTGAGTTGATCGAGGGCGGCGGAATTCACGTGCTTATCGGCAGGATACCGACGGCCGACTGCAGTCGATCGGATGGGAACGGGGTTTGTACACGGGTGTGTCCCTCGATGGGAGGGAGGACGGAAGGCGCGCGGGCGGTGGCCCGGTATCGTGTCCCGTCGTGGCGGACGGGAGCGATGCGGCGGCGGGCGAGCAAGACTCGTATTCCTTCGGTGAATTCATTGTGATTGGGCGGCAGTCGCGATGTCTTGGAGCGAGGTCTGCGAATTCACGCTGGAACAGTGATGGTGCCGGTCGGGCTCGATGCCGAAGTCAAACAGTTGGGAGGTGCAACAGTCTCCGCAAGCGACGCTGCAGCGTCGGCTTGAGTTCCTGCAAGCCTTGAGTGTTATTTAGGTAGCGAATGAAGCGGTGATGCTTCAGGTCAAAGGTGACGTGCGCATCGAATTGGGTGAGCGGGACGACAGGGCGCCCGAGCGTGTGCGCGATGCCCGCCTCGTAGTAGACGTTGGGGTTGCTGCCGGTGAAGTCGCAGATCACGACTGCTGAACGATAGATGAGCGAAAAGACGTCCTGGATGAGTTCCGATTCGTCGAAGATGTCATCGGCGCGGCTGCATTCCAGATTGAGCTCTGTGCACAGGTTTCCGATGGTCGTGTAGACCGGGTCGAGACTAGCATCGAAGGGCATCATAACCGACACCAGACGAGGATCCCTCGGTTCGGTGGGGACGCGGAACACGATCGGCGTCACCTCGGCGGAAACACGGGCATCTTGCCGATAGCGCTTCGCCGGGGCGCCGGGATGGCGGTCCAGTGGCGTGTCTTCCGGGAGTTGTCCGTTTTCGATCAGCACGTCGAACAGGTCGACATCCTTGAGCGCCCAATGGGTGCGGTTCAGTTCGTAGTTGTCGATATCGAGATCCCATTCCAATGCCTTGATCTGCTCCCAGGAGATTGGCGGGAGGGAGGCGTCGAACACGTAGCTGAAACGCGCTGCGTCGACGCGCACCTGAATCTTGGTTATCCAGCCGAGGCGCGCGTCGGTCTTTGTGGCGTGCTCACAGGCGAACAGGGCGGGGAAACGCTTGAGATCGGCAATCAGGACGCCGGTGAGCTCCGAATAGCGGTCCGAGAGCGCGGCGCTCGTGTGTTCACCCAGAACGCGTCTGCGTTCGAGCGTGATCGGACCGCCATCATAGGCGTCGGGATCGCCAACGACGATCAGGTGATACATGGGAGCGCAGACTCCGGGTTGAGGTCAGTCCTGCAGCACATTGACCGTATCGCGGAGCGTTATGCCGGCCTTGAACGTCGGCGTCGTGGACACGGCGATGGCGGCGAACAGCTCGGAGACGACACTGTCCGCGATGGCCCTGGTGACGGCGGTTTCCGCGGCCACGTGGGCGCTCAGCGCGGATTTGTGCATGGCTGCCATCCTTTTGGCGCTATGGTACTTCGGCGCAGTGCGTGGCCGCGGCACAGGGTGCCGTGTCGCCGGACGCGGTGCAACGGCCGGACGCTCTGGCGCGGTCGCGCAGGGACAACCCGGATGGGTGGGTCGAGGACGGGAGTGGCGAAGATCGGGTGGCCGACCCACGGTGGGACGGGGCGTGCCCAGCGGCCTGGCTGCGCTCGCTAGCGCCCGCGGAGTACGACAGCGCGGTGTCGGGTCGCCCCGTCCCGTCTCAACCCCGCTGCCGGAGCGCGCTCTTGCGCACGATGGCTTCAAGGTCGCGCATAGGCGCCAGATGCTCGGCTGAGCGCCGGGCCACGAATCCCGTCCGATAGTGGAAGCGCCCGAACCGCACCAGTAGGAGTTGGGGAAACCCGCCCGATAAGAGGTCGAAGAAGGTGATGAACAACGCGGATGCCAAGTCAAGTGCAGCGCAACGTTGGGTGGATGCCGTGAACCGGCCCGGTCGACACGGCACGTGGCAGGATCTCTTGGTTACCGATCTCGGTCGTCTCGGTCAGATGCTCAATGCCTTTACGGGGCTTCCTGGAGTGAACGAGACGTTGCTCTCTTAGCGGAGGAACAATCCCTACCCCGGCTAGAGGTCTGACCGAGGTCCGAATCGGTGGACGATAGAAGTGGTCTTTGGGGACCTCGGGAGAGGGAGATCAAAGGAGCGGAAGAGGGTGTTGCTGCGGGTTGCGGGGAGGGCGCAGGTATTCGTTCGGCGCTCGGGGGATAAGCGCGGGAACAGATTGGGCCGAACCGTCGGTGGGTCGCGCCTTCCCTTGGAACTGCGTCACCCCGGTAGCGACCGCGTGTACTCCGTCCCCCGGGACTCGAACGGTTACGCCGCAGGAAACGGGAAATCGTCGCTGTGGCGCCGCAAGTCACGACAAGTGTGGAGACCAATCCGGTGACGTCTTGTGCACGGAATGCGGTTCGAGGGGTTGTCAGCGGAAAGATATGGGAGGAAAATTATCTCTAATTCAGATAGTTAATGGCATTCAGGCAGCCAGATGGGTAGGCCCTGATGTACAAGAATGTCGTAGATCACGGGGCGGTGGGAACGTCCGGCTGCGTGTCCATGTCGACTTCGAGGCTGTTGGAAATCCGAATGGCAGCGACCTTGACCGAGTGCCGCCCAAGGTGGGCGTAGCGCGCGGTAGTCTGCACCTGCGTGTGACCCAAGAGCTTGCCGATCATCGGCAGGCTTTCCCCGAGTGCGAGCGCCCGCGAGGCGAAGCTGTGGCGCAAGTCGTGCAGGCGGACGTCTTCGAGGCCGGCCTCCTGGCGAACGATTAGCCACGATGCGTTCAGCGTGCGCAGGCGGGTCCCGCGCACGCGGCCGGGAAACACCCAGGGGTTGTCGGGCCGGCGCGGCAGCGCGGTGAGGACCTGTATCGCTGCTGGCGACAGCGGCACCGCCCGTGCACCGGTTTTCGCGTCACGCAGGCGCAGCTCATCGTGTTCGAGGTCGACATGCTCCCATCGCAGCGTCACGATTTCGTTGCGTCGGCAGCCGGTGAGCATCAGCAGGCGCAACGCCCCGGCCGCGCTCGTCGAGACCGTGCCCTTGACTTCGAGCTCGGCGAGCACCCGGCCCAGCCGGTCGAACTCCTGCTCCGACAGAAAGCGCTCGCGCCCACGCGTGGGATACTTCTGGATGAACCGGCAGGGGTTGCCCCCGGCCGGCGCCTCGCCCGATTTCGCGGCCGTGTAGAACAGCCGGGAGAGCAGCGAGACCGCCTGGTTCGCCATGACCGGCTTGTCGCGCAACCGGTAATGCAGCGCCGCAACGTGGTCGGGCGTAACCTCGCTCAGGCGCAGGGCCCCGAAGCGCGGCAGCAGGAACTTGTCCAGGATATGACGGCAGCCCCGCTGGGTGGTCGGCTTGCAGCGCACGGCGACGTGCTCGGTCATGTAGCGCTCGGCCATCTCGGCGATCGTCGGCCCGTTGGCCGAGGGCGAATCCGCGCCCGGCCGGCGCGGCGTCTCGCCCGCCTTGAGGCTGGCAATCAGCCTTCCCGCCTCGCGGCGCGCCCACTCGGGCGTCCACACCCCGTGGCGGCCGATGGTGACGCGCCGGGATTTCCCCTGGGCGCGGGTGTGCACCATGTAGACCTTCGAGCCGGTGGGATGGACGCGCACGCCGAAGCCGGACAGGTCGCGGTCCCAGAAGACGGCTTCGCGCTCGGCGACCGGCAGGGCGTCGACCGCGCGCCGGGAAAGGACAATCTTGTTCGGGCTTCGCATGGCGAGCTCCCGTGAGAAGTTGGATCGGCGCGGGCGCGCTACCGGGCGTCGGGCGGCGCGAGCCTGGGCCCGAGATCGTCGCCGACGTTGGCCGTGGCATGGCGCACCGAGTCGCGGGCGAGATGCGCGTAGCGCGCGGTCGTGGTCACCATCCGGTGGCCGAGCAGGTCGCCGATCATCGGCAGCCCCTCGCCGAGCGCGAGGGCGCGGGAGGCGAACGTGTGACGAAGGTCATGGAGGCGGACGTCTTCGAGCCCCGCGCGCTTTCGGACCCGATCCCAGGAGTCGTTGAGGTTGACCAGCCGGGTGCCCTTCTTCTTGCCAGGGAACACCCACGGATTGCCGGGCGTGCAGGAGAGGCCGTCGAATACTCTCGCGACGGCGGGGGTCAGCGGCACCATCCGCGTGCCGGTCTTCGTGTCGGGTAGCCGCATCTCGCCGGTGTCGAAGTTGAGGTCGTCCCAGCGAAGCCCGAGGATTTCGTTGCGGCGGCATCCGGTGAGCACGAGGAGCCGGATGGCCGCCGCCGCATGGGCCGAGGCGAGCCGCTCGGCGGGAGCGGCCCGGAGCGCCTCGCCGAGCCGGAAGAGCTCCTCGCGGGTGAGGAACCTCTCGTGCTTCTCGACCCTGAAGCGGGGCACGCCCCGGCACGGGTTGCTGCCGGAGGGACGCCAGCCCCACGCATCCGCCAGGTTGAACATCTTGACCAGGATGTCGGCCGCCCGGTTGGCGACGGTCGGCATGTCGTGCAGGCTGTTGTGAAAGGCGAGGATGTCCTTGTACTCGACGTCCGCGACGAGGCGCTCGCCGAGGGCCGGCACGATATGCTTGCGGAGCATGAGCCGGTAGTGGGAGACGGTCAGTGGCTTGCAGTGCATCGCGACATACTCGCGCTCGTAGCGCTCGGCGAGATCGGCGACGGTCGGGTCGGGCGCGGGCTCCGGTGGCACCGGCGGCTGTCCGGTCTTGATGCGCGCGATGATGTCGGTGGCCTTCTTGCGGGCGTGGTCGACGGAGAAGTTGGTGTCGCCATGGGTCCCGAGGCTGACGCGCTTCGAACGGCCGAAGGCGCGCGTCTGGACGACGAAGACCTTCTTGCCCGAGGGGTACACTCGAACGCCGAAGCCTGGAAGGTCGTTATCCCAGAAGATGGCGTCCTTGCCGTTGACCGAGAGGCGGTCCACGGTGCGCTTGGTGAGGGTGCGGTACTGGCGTTCGGCCATGGTGCGGCGATCCTTCGAGGCGGCGTCTGCGCGGTGATTTCCAGTAACCGGCCCGTAAGCGTAGAGGTAGCATGGTGACGGCAACAGTGGACGTGGGCTGTGACGGCCTCATCGCTGGCTTGGCAAGGTGGAGGACAGTGTAGCAATGGGGCATAGTTCCGTCAATACAACCGCTTATCGCATGCCATCGCACCGCTGGAGCGGCATGCGACGACGGATGAAACGGGGCAGAATCGCCCGCAGAATTTGATGTATCTAATCGACACGCACATCCTGCTCCGGTGGCACGGAGATCGGGATCAGCTGTCCCGGGAGCAGCGGAACGTCATTACGGCCGCCGGCGCCAACTCGCCGCTTGAGGTTTCCGATATCTCGCTCTGGGAAGTGGCCATGCTGTACAGCCTGGGACAGGTCCGCTTGACCATTCCACTGCGGGAGTGGCTGGACAAGGCGGTCGCCGCGCCGTTGGTGCGCCGCCACGGCATCTCGCCGGCGGTGGCGGCTGAGTTGGCGTCGTTGCCGGATTCCTTTCATCGCGACCCGGCCGATCGCATTTTGATAGCGACCGCCCGCGTGCTCGGAGCGACACTTCTGACACGGGACAAGAGAATTGCCGAAGCGGGGCTGGTCGACACGCTGGGCTGACATGGGCGCGGCTCGACCGGAAGGCGGCACACGGGCACCGCATCGATGTCATCGCCCTGGCACTGTTGAGGCAGCCCTCAATCAATGGCGAAAGCCACCGAACCAGATGCAGCGATCGGACCGAGATGCGCCGGTTCGGGGCGACTTCGATACGGCTCGGATGCGTGGTCTGGCGCGGCGCACCGGGACAGTCCATTGAGGAATCCGCCTGGGCGAGTGCCGTCAGCACCGTCGAAAGAATCTGTTCGCACATGACCTCCGACAGCGCGAGCGCAGGGACTGTGCCGAGCACACCTGCACATCCGGCTGTAGACGCCATGGACCATTTCAACCGGATTCAGCTTCGTTCAGTCCGGCTCAGGCCACCGGACAACTCTCGGATCATGACCAATCTTCGTATCCAGTCCGTTCGCGCTCCAAACAACGACCCGAGGCTTGCGGCCGCAGCTGTCGATGCGTTGATCCGCGCGGACGCGATGGGCCTGCTCTCCAAACCGGTCACCTGCCTGGATGATTCCGCCCTGGCCGGACTCAAGGTGGGCATGGCCGAAGCCGGCATCGACCAGACCTTCCTTACTGAACTCCAGCGGCTGCCATGCATCGATCCGCACGGTCTTTCCATCCTGCTCGAAAAAACCAGCGAAGCTCTGGATCAGTCTCCGGCCCCGGCCCAAGAGTGGCGCGCCATGCAGGTCGTTCCGGGTCCTGAGTTGCTCACCCGCCTGCTGGGAATCTCTCAATCCAGTGCACGACACGACCTGTCCGGTACCCCCACGACACCGGACACGATCGCCGCCCGGCTTCATTCCTGGCCTTTGTCGTCGGCGATCGTGCCGGCACGTCCAGCGATATCAGCGTCCGGCGCTGGTTCGACCGTCGGCGCCAGCATTTGGACGGCAAGACACCCGCCCGGACGCTTCAGGACGCATGGTCGCCGGTGGGGGACGCGCCGGGCCGCCGGCCGGATTCCGTCATGTCTTCATGTGCCCCGGCAGATGGCCGATCACGACCTTGGCGGTTTCCTCGTCCCACGCGAAATAAATGCGCAGGCAGCGCCGGGGATCGCGCGTCCCGGAATTGTTCTTCAGATGGCGGTCCAGCGTCAGCCTTCTCCCCTCCCACTCGATCTCGAAGCCGTCGCGCGCCTTGCCCTGGCGGTCGGGGCTGATGCTGGGGGTTTCCTGGAGCTTGAGTTCGCGCAGCGTGTCCTCGAACGCGTCGCGCAGCTCCATTCCGCCCTCAATTTTCATCCGGTGGTAGATCGTCCCCAGCAGCGCGACAGCTTGGCCCACCAGCGCCACGTCCTCGAAGCGGGCGCTCTTGAGCGACCTCAGCGCGCGCCCGGCGAGAACGATCCGCCCCGGGAAGTGCCGCTCCGTCCAGTTGGGAAGATCGGCGTAGGCGGCGAGCTGAGGAACGGCGCGCTCTTCCCTCCCCTCGGCCGGCGCTCCCTCGAGCGCTGCCAGCCGCTCGCCGAGCCGATGCTTGTCACGCCGGAGCGAGTCGTTCTCCTTGGCCGCCGCCTCCAGCGCCGACGTCAGCTCCAATATCCGCGCCTCCGCTTCCTTCATTGCCGCCCGCGCCTCGGCGATCTCCGTGCCCAGCGCCACCTCGCGCGGCTCCGACGCGCTCCCGGATGGGGGGGCGGTCGGCCGGGCTCGGTCGGCGAGCGGGCCGAAGCGCCCGACAAGATCCTCGAGACAGGCGGCGACCTCCCTAAGCTCCGCCTCCGCCGGTTCGAGAGAGCGCGGGCTGGAGCGCTCGGCTTCCGCCGCCTCGTGCAGCGCCGCCAGGTTGGCCGCCGTGGGTTCCTCGGCGTAGCGCCGCGAGGCCTCCCTCAGCGCAAGCTCCTTCTCCCCAGGCTCCACAATGGCGATGCGGAAGCGCTCCGCCGCTGCGTGGCAGACCTCCCACTCCGCATCAGGAAAGATCGCGGGCAGCCTGTCGTCCTTCAGAAGCGCCGCAATCCCCTCCTTCAGCGGATCCGCCGCCGCGTCCGGGGCGGTGTCCGCAAGGCCCTCGACGGCATCCTCCAGCAACGTGCGCAGCGCCGCGTAGCGTATCCGCGCCAACGCGCCGTCGCGTGACGCGGCGATTTCGTCCTGATCGTCGGCCAGCATCTCGAGTTCGAACAGCCGGGACGACGCCTCGTCCGCCACCGGGTCGTAGCTCTCGTGGTCCGCGACGTGTTTTCTGAATACGGACCAGGCGTTTGCGATCTCCGCATCCAGCGCCGCACATTCCTCGGCCGCCCGCACCACCAACTTCTCCAGATGCGGACCAGTGGACTCGTTGACCAGGCGCTCGACCAGATCGGCGCGCCCGGGGCGCCCGGGGCGCCAGCCCCGACGCATCCGGCCGACCGCATCCCCCACCAGCGCGTCGATCTCGGGCTCGTTCAGCCACGGCGAGACCGCAAAGCCGTATTCCCGGCCCGCCAGGCAGGACAGTGCCCACACCGTCTGCGCCACCAGCCCGTGCTCGCCCGCCGCGAACAGGGTCTCCAGATCCTCCGGCGCGGGAGGCTCTGGCTCGCCAGGCAACAGCGGGCGCAGTACCCGCGCGCGCTCGCTCGCGGAATCGAGCAGACGGGGGACGAGCTGCTTTTTCACCCCCTTGACCCGGCCGAACGTCGCCAGGATGCGCTCCTCGAACAAAGAGAGAAAATATGTCCAGCGGTCCGCCAGCCCGTGTACCGCGCTCCAGAACGCGGCCGCGTCGCCACCGTCCGCCACCGCCGGCCAGTTCGGATACTCCTCCCGGAGCTGCGCGGCCAGCTTGCGCATGTCCGCCTTCATGAGGTGGTGATTTTTCGCAAGCCAGTCGGGCGTCGCGAACGCCGGTAGGACGCCCGGGCCGGAATTGCCTGTGGAGGTGGGTTGAGCGATGTCCGTCCCTCCCTGCGCTGAGGTGCCGGCGAGCTTGTCGCCGCCCGTGCCGACGACGGCACGATCGAAACCGCACAATGGGAAGACTATGGGACCGATTCAAGCCCGGACCCGCGCGGTCTCCGATGACACGTTCAAGATCGAGTTAACATCTTCCCCGGCCTGCAGGCCGGAGATTTCCGGCAGGGGTGCAGCGAGGCTAGCTGCTGAACTTGCGGGTGAAAGTCCCGCCGGCACAGTTCTCAGTTTGGTGCCGTAGCATATCCCACTGGTCTCGTGGTGACCCGAGGCCAGCGAGCTGGGATGTAGGAAGCCACCGTGGGCCGGTGGAGACACAGAGCTCCGCTGATCCGGTCAGCCAGGGTGGCGAGCAAGCCGGAGGGCCGTAGCGAAAGCGAACGATTGTATGAAGCCCCGAAATAAATCTCCCACACGAAGCTGATTCGTGGGGTAGTCGAGAATGCCAAGGGTCTGCCTGATGGCCAGTGCCGATGCGGAAGAACTGAGGAGCACGCATCGGGTTCTCTGGGGTAGAGACGGCGGCAATCCGGGAAAGTTCAGTGGTGAAAAACCGGAAGGTGAAAGGAGCAGACAGGATGACCCTTGAATGTCAAAGACCGGACCTATAACCGTGATGCGGGATATGGCACGGAGTTTCTTTCACTGGCGGATGAGGTCGATTAAGCGATGATGGACGGGACAACACAACCCGTCTGGAGCGAGGACCTCAGGGCACAGGTGACGATGTGACGGCCGACGGGTCCGCACCCAGTGGCGGAAGATCACTCGGTGGACGGCATCGTCGAAGGGTGGAGCAAACGCGGCGCCCGATCGGGGGTATGGCTGGGTCAGCCTTTACCTCGACGACGCTGCGGAAGGCCCCGTACCGAACTGTGAGGTGCCTGATGCTTGAAGCCGTACCCGGGAAAACCGGACGTACGGAATTTCGGGGGGGGGTCGCTGGAAACGTGGTCTATGGTGGAACTGCGCTCCCACCCGCAATCGAAAGAGCGGGACCGGATAAGCCTTCACCTAAGGATGCGCGCGCCAGTGGCCTACCCAACCTTGTCGCTCCACCGATAGTTCTCGCTTCACCGGAGGGCCAATGCCTTTCCTCCACGCGCATAGACGCCGTGTTCCGACGCAGGATGACCTTTGCCGCATTGATGTCCGCGTGGTCTCGATGTCCGCAGGTGGTGCAGACGAAGCTCGCCTGGTTCTTGCGACTCCGGCTGTCCACCGCGCCGCACGCGAAGCATGTGCGCGAGGTGTTGTGGGCGGGCACTTTGGCAAGCGTCGGGGGTGCAGGCAGGGCATAAGCTGCGTCGCACCTAACTTGGATAGCTTTTTTCTCACGAATAAATTGATGTATGGTTGTCCCAAGCTATATGTGATCACATATTGCACAGTTTGCTGTCTTCACGTTAGGAAAGCCGTAGATGTCGAATCCGCCCGGTGCCGGTAACGGTACCATAGAGTTAAAATAGGTGTCAAGTGGATCATAATAGCAATTCGGTTGACGCCCTAAATTGACATGCCAGGAGTAATCTGCATGATACGTCGGATGTTTGCTATTTTGCTCCCGATTAAGTGGGTAGGGGCCACCCTGCGCTGGATCGCATTCTCGGTCGGTCTTAATCAGCTTCCGCTGATCAATCGGATCCTATTCCGGACGTTTATCCGAAAGCTGGAGGCTCAATTTCACATCATGCTTACCGGCGACATGGCCCCGGATAAGTTCGTTCGAAGTCATTACATGGCCAAACTTGAAGTCATGACGATTTTAGATCAGTTTTATATTCCGTGCCCGAACGAAAAGGATGACACCGTCACCATCTGGTTGCAGTTTCTGGCGCTGCTGATCCCGGAGTGCCGGTCTGGCAACTTAGATCGGGCCAAGGAACTCATGAGTGATCCCAATCTGAAATTTCATGACTACGTGCTAGTCAGTCGGACCAAACAACTAAGCTACACCGCATAAGCTAGCAACCGGGTAACTGCCTCCCCAGGGGCGTCCAGCACGCTCAAGAAAGAACTTTTTCGAGTTCTGCCAGACGGCTACGCGAGCGCCGCAGCTCCGCGTAATCCTCTCGCACATCTGAGGCAGACTCCATTACGGTCTCTGCTTCAGCATAGCCGGGAGAGTTCCCCAACAGCACAGCAGCATTCCCGATTGTGGTAAGCTGACCTTTCAAACAGGCAATCTTCTTGATCAAATCGCGCCGCTCGGAAAAAGCGCGCCCGATTTTCGCATCAGCTTCGTTAGCCGTCATTGTGGTGATCTCCTATAGCAGCTACTAGCAGGGACATCATGCCGTATTGCGTCTTCTCGGGCAATCGGTCACGCTCGCGGGGCGAACGTCTCACAGATGCCCCATCCTGATGGGTGGTCTGGTAGTTAGGACCCTGCGTGCGCGAGGTCACCCGGGCCGGAGACGCGTCCAGTCTATCGGTTAGGCCGGACCGCTTCACTGTGGGACGTTCGTGCGACCAGGCACGTGGCATCGAGGTCGAGCTGCTGGTACGTTTCTGGTCCGCGGTGAGTCGTCTTTACACCTTCACGGAAACCCCGGTTGCAGCGAACGACCGGGTTTTCATTTGGAGCCGGGAGGTCACGCATGGCGACGCACAAGATCGGCGATACGGTGCAGTTGAAGTCTGGTGGTCCGGTGATGACGATCAACGGCGAGGAAGCGTACGGCGATAACCTGCTCTGCGTCTGGTTCGCTGGAACGGTGTGCAAGGAAGGGAGTTTTCACCCGGACGCTCTGGCGCCTGCTGGTTCCAGTGCGCAGCCCGAGGGTGTATCAGACGTGAACGAGGAACCGTTGCAACCTACTCCGGGACCGCGATGACGGCCATTGCTGGAATGACGATCATTCTGTTCGGGGTGTTCGTCGGAGATGTCATCACGGTGATCACTGGTGGACTGCTGTTCGTGATCGGCGGGGCGATGCTGGTGTTAGAACGCCGGGGCCAACTACTCGCGCACGCAATAGCCGCCAAAGCTGTTGATCAGGACATTGCAGGTGCTGCGAGCGTACCCGCAGCGATAGACCCCATCCGCGACATGGCAGTAGGTCGTTGAATTGGGTGCATACGTCTTCGGTGTATGGCAGTGATAGTGCCCGGTCTGGCGGTTGGTGTGGCAGCCGGCCGCGTTGGTGCCGCCGCTGTGGCTGTAGGCACTTCCGGGCAGCGTCAGTCAGGACAAGGGCCGTGAATGCGGCCCCGAGTACAGGACGGATCATCGTCGGGCTGATTCGGTTGTGTTGTAGTACCCCTTGAAGACAACGACTGGTGGCCTACTGCGTGGAAGGTTGGCCCACATTGTCTTCCGGTGGGAATCGTCAAGCAGCTCGTATAACGCTAATTTCTCTTGTTGAGCCATCTGTTTTCTCCAAGGCAGGTGAATGTTTGCAGCCCGGCGGGTGTATCAGCATCCGCCGGGTATCAGCATCCGCCGGGTATCAGCATCCGCCGGGCACCTATATCCGATCATATCACCCTGGTGGTGAGCGGTCAAAACTGGACCCCCGGCTGTGCGTGCAACCGGGGGTCCGTTCTTTTAGCCAGTCCCATAGGGGCAGGGTGGCCTCCTTGCGCGCTAACATAGAGTTTGGAATGGCTGTCAAGAGGGCTGTAAAAGGCTATAGGCGGTCACAGCCGGTCAAGCGCCTCGCACGTGAATTATAATGACTGTTGCGATTCGGTGGCCGGAAGGTGGTGCATTGAAGTCAAAGCACTGATGGAGCTCGGGCGACAGGCGGGAACTCCTCATGTTTGCCATGTGGTGTTCACACAGCCCGGCACCCGCTAAGCGCTACGGACGACGATTCGCGCTAGCTTGCCGGTATCAGCGCAGCCCCGTTTTCCCTACCGACGATCACATTTCCCTGATTTAGCTCAAACTGCTTGCTGGGCGGTGCGGTTGCAGCCAAATTGCGGTCCCTAAATGGGGTGTGTTGTGATCTGCAGGAGGTTTCTATGAGGCGATCTATCCTTGCGGCGTTTGTCGTGTCACTGCTGTTACCGTCGGTTCTGCTTGCGCATGGAGGCGGCTTGAATCAAGACGGCTGCCACCGCGAGACCGCCACGGGCGGATACCATTGTCATCGCGAGGAAGAGGATGACGATGTCAATTGGGGTGTCATGGCTGGCGTGGCTGGCGGGCTCCTAGCTCTGTGGATCATCGTCGAGTGGGCTAAGAGTTATACGAATCTAGCCCAGCCGGTCCAGATCGTGCCCACATTCACCAACGAGGGCGAAGCCGGGATCACTGCTGACTATCTGTTTGGGAATGGGCAGCGGATCGGCATTATGACCAGCAGTCAGATCACCGACAGCCAAGACGACGAATCCATCGTTGGCTTGCGCTGGAAGATAGAGTTCTAAAATGGCTACCGCCCTTAGTCTTCATTGGCGTACTTGTGGCGATGATCACCATTGGTGCTCATTCCGTAATTTGCAGCTTCCATTATCTAATAATCCTAGTGGGGTATATATCATATGGATAGACAGCGATCCTTTAATGACAATACGTGTAGGAAAAGGTGATATCTCTGCTAGGATCGCCGCCCACCGCACTGATGAGAAAATAAAGTATGTAGAACAAACGATGGTGGAACACCTGCACCTGCGAGTTACATGGGCAAAGGTACCGGAATCTTCTCAGGAGAGTGTTGAGAAGTTTCTTTCGGATCGGCTTGATCCACTGCTTGGTGACCGGTTTCCTGACGTTGATCCGACGCCAGTGAACCTTCCACCGTGGTAGCACGCAATTCTTGAATAGTGCTAATTGCTTCTCGGAGTTTCATATACTGAAACCAAATCGAATGCGGTTGCCTTTGTACTATAATCTGTTTCTCTGCCCAATTTTTTGCATTCTTGTAGATAGAAGTCGATCTTTGACTCAGACATGCTTCTCTCCAAACTACAGCACGGTTGCATTCGGGTCTGGCGCAACCTGCAACACCAGCCTATTCTGAAACCACAGCACGCTGCTGCAAACCACAGCAGGGCCGGTTTCTCCATCGTCCGACGAGCGGAACCGGTCATGTTCCGGGTGTTCAGGTCTTCGATCACGACCGTACCGAAGCGCCGCGAGAGATCGAAACTGGCCCGGTGGTGCCAATCGCCGCGGATACGGGCCGCGGAGCGCCGACAGCGCCGCCACGCGCCGTCTGGCCTTGAGCATATCGCCTAGACCCACGTTTGCGACGAGAGCGACTTTTATTTCGTGACGGCCGAGGATCCGGAGACAGCGGTCTCGCGGATCGTCGAGCTGGTGAAGACCCGCATCCCGCGGCGCTTCGGCCTCGATCCGGTGCGCAACATCCAGGTGCTGTGTCCGATGAGCTGGTGAAGACCCGCATCCCGCGGCGCTTCGGCCTCGATCCGGTGCGCAACATCCAGGTGCTGTGTCCGATGAGCCGGGGCGGTGCCGGCTCACGTTCACTCAACATCGAGCTTCAGGCGGCGCTCAACCCGGCCGGCGAGCGCAAGGTCGAGCGCTTCGGCTGGACCTTTGCGCCGGGCGACAAGGTGATGCAGAACGAGAACGACTACGACAAGGAGGTCTATAATGGGGACATCTGCGCGGTCGTGGACGTGAACCCCGAGGCGGGCGAGCTGAGCGCGCGCTTCGAGGGGCGCAATCTCCTCTACGGCTTCGGCGAGCTCGACACCCTAGTGCCGGCCTATGCCGCGACGGTTCGCAAGAGCCAGGGCTCGGAGTATCCGGCGGTGGTGATCCCGGTGCTGACGCAGCACTACGCGATGCTGAAGCGGAACCTGCTCTATACTCTATACCGGGGTCAGGCCGTACGGCTTGCGCGGGTAGGTCGCGCTGTGAAGGTCTCCGCCGCAGCGCGGACAGCCCGCCGCACGGCAGGCCTCCGCCTCCGCCGCGTCGATCCGCTTCAGGAAAGCCCACACCCGGGCATCGGAAAGCATGGAGTGGCGGAACAGCTTGTGCGACATTGGGGCCGTCTCAGATGATTTCACCGTCGCCGAGACAAGCCCTCCGGCGGCCTTCTTGCAAGATTGCCGGGGGGCACCCTCACAAAAACCTCGATTAATCCGAGCGAATCAGCCCTGAATCCCCGCTGAAAGTCTGCGCCCGCTCAACTGTGTTGTCGACGTGGATGAGGGCTTCGGTCGCGTCGTAGAGCCCGAAGACTTTGGTGATCGCGGATTTGATACGACCGCGTGCACCGGCGGTCTTGCCCCTGAGGTACGAAATGATGGCCGCAGGATCAAATGCGCTGGTCGGCGCAAGGCGCACCTTTGCTGCGGCGAGAATGTCGTCGACAGGAACGGGGTAGCGGTTCCAGGCGTCTGCGCGGTCGAGGAGCCGGTGGGCTTGTTCCTCGACCGCGCGGAGATCCTCTGGGTCGAGGGTACTGTCGTCAGGTCGGGTCATGGGCCTGCCTCCTGCTTCGTATGAACTGCAAGTACTGCAGCAATTCAGATTCCTCATCCTCGGTCAGATTGTACTCGGCGAATGTCGCAACCCGGCCATGGCGATCGTCATCGGAACGACGGGTGGTGGACATGAGGTAACCCGCCTTTTCCATCAGGTTTTCGAAACTGATGGCGTAGGTCTCAGCAAGCGAATGGAGGATGTTCGGCGAAGGTTTGCCGATCCGGTCATTCTCGATTTGGCTGAGATAGGCATTGGAGACCTGCCGGTTGGTTGCCTCTTCGACTTCGCGCAGGGTCATCTTCCGATCCGTGCGAATGGAGGCGAGATATTGTCCGAGTGTCGGCGTCACGCTGCTCCTCTGGGTGGCGGGGCGGACGTGGGTCCGCCCCGTGCATCGGGTTTCGCGAGCTTGGAGTGTAGCGACGGAGGCCGTTGAGCTCAAGCATGCTCGATTATTGCTTGACATACTAAGCATGCGTCCTCACAATAGCGAATGTCCCTGGCCCATGGGTGATGCTGGGTGGATCCATTGAGGAGGACAAGACGATGGAAACATTGGACAAGATCGGAACCGAACCGTCGCAGTGCGACGAGTCGGGCGTGGAAGCCATCCTCGACGAGGTCGTCGATCTCGAAGAATACGCGAAGCTCGGCAAACGACCGCCGCTCGCGAAGGGGTACCGCTTCAAGGTGAACGCCGACTCCTAATGTCGTGCGCGATCCGACGCCGACCGGGCTGGAGGTGCTCACACTGGCGGGTCTGCTGCCGGCGAAGGATCACACGCTCCGGGTAAAGTTCGCGGGCGAACGGTCGCGCAAGGTGGGTCTCGACGAGAAGATCGACCTCCGGCGGCCGGGCGTGGAGAAGTTCAAGGCGCTGCCTCGCGACCAGACCGAGGGCTGAAGCATGGGCGTTCGTCGCGACTTCGACCTGCTGCCGCAGGATGAGAAGTTCCTGGAAGAGTACGGACTCCTGTGGGAGACCATCTCGGATGGCTCCCAATGGGTGCTGGTCCACGAATTTGCGACGGAAGAGGGGTACAACCATCTTCGCGTGACGGCGGCGGTCCGCATGGAAACCGGCTACCCGAACACGGAGCTGAACATGGTGTATTTCTTTCCGGCGTTGGCGCGGAAGGATGGCAGGGCGATAGGAGCGACGCAGGCCACACAAGACATTGACGGGAAGACGTACCAGCGTTGGTCGCGTCACAGAACGGGGCAGAATCCGTGGAGGCCGGGTGTGGACGGTCTGGACACGCACGTCTTCCTGATCGAGGACTGGCTCGCGCGGGAATTCGAACGATGAGCGCGCCAGTCAGGCTTTCGCTCTCCGGGGATCAGCATGAGCACCTGAAATGCTTCCTCTTCCCGGGCGACGGAAAGGAGGCGGTGGCGCTGCTGTTGTGCGGACGTCGCGCGGGTGACAGGCGCGAGCGCCTCGTCGTGCGGGAGATTCAAGGCGTACCCTACGATCAATGCTCTGAACGCACGGCCACTCAGGTTACGTGGTCGCCGGATTATGTTGCCCCCATGCTCGACCGCGCGGCCGAGGAAGGACTGTCGGTGGTCAAAGTGCACAGTCATCCTTCGGGCGGCGCGGCGTTTTCGGCGGCCGACAATGAGGGCGACGCCCGCCTCTTGCCGATGATCCGCGGATGGGTGGAAGCGAATGTTGCGCACGGAAGCGCGGTAATGCTTCCCGACGGCGTGATGTTCGGCCGGGTACTGAGGTCCGGCCGGGCGTTGGAACCCATCGACTGTATTGCAGTCGCGGGCGATAACCTTGACTTCTGGTATGCTGATTCGGGCGGTGCGGGGTCGCCCCGCTTTGTCGCGGCGGATGCGCAGATCTTCGGCGAGGGCACGATCGAACGGATGAGGCGCTTGTCGATCGGCGTCGTTGGCGCCTCGGGGACGGGCGGTCCCGTTATCGAACAGCTACAGCGCCTGTGCGTTGGTGAACTGGTCATCGTCGATGACGACCACATGGAAGAGCGCAATGTCATCCGTGTGCCGAATTCGACCATGCAGGACGTGGACGAGAAGCGGCTCAAGGTTGATGTCCAGGCCGATGCGATCGAGCGGACCGGGCTCGGGACCCGGGTGATCCGGATTAGGCAGAACCTGTGGGAGCCGGAGGCGGTTCAGGCCGTGGCGCAATGCGACGTGTTGTTCGGATGCATGGACAGCGTCGACGGGCGGTACCTGCTTAACGCACTGGCGACCTACTACACGCTGCCGTACTTCGATATCGGCGTGAGGCTGCAAGCCGTCCCAAGCGGGCCCAGGAAGGGGCGCATTCGTGAGGTGTGCGGCACGGTCAACTACCTGCGTCCGGGACGGTCGAGCCTGCTGAGCCGGGGACTGTTCACCATGAGCGACGTTGCGGCTGCGGGGCTGAGGCGCAACGATCCCGATGCGCATCGCCAGCAGGTGAAGGATGGCTACATCAGGGGGGCGGGCGTTCAGCGACCCGCGGTAATCAGCGTCAACATGTTCGCGGCGTCCCTCGCGGTGAACGAGTTCCTGGCCCGGATCCACCCCTTTCGGGAAGAGCCGAACGCGACCTGGGCGGCAGTAGAATTCAGCCTTGCGAGCATGGAGCTGTTCGGCGACCCGGATGAGGGCATATGCGAGCTCATGGCGGGCAAGGTGGGCAGGGGCGATGTGACGCCGCCGCTCGATATGCTGGAACTGGTGGAAAGGCGGGCGGCGTGAAGCAGCTGCGTTACGCCTTCAGGCGGTTCCGCGAATGGGTGGAGCACTGGTTCATCCCACCTTACCGGACGATGGTGGTGGAGGATTCGTTGCCAGCGCAACTCCTGCGGCACACAGTCTACATCGTTCGCGAAGACGGGTTCGACGAGCAGGTCGCACTGCTTTGCCCGTGCGGTTGCGGGCGGGTTCTGCAGATGAACCTGCTGCCCGACGAACGGCCATGTTGGCGTGTGAGGCGGAATACGGATGGGGCTGTGACGCTGCATCCATCTGTTTGGCGCAAGAAGGACTGCCGCTTGCACTTCTGGTTGCGAAACGGTCGCATCCGGTGGTGTTAGGAGCGGATTTGCCCTGCACGGCGATAGCGCAAAGGAGGGTCGCCGGCAGGCTGAAGCCGCGACGCGCCCGGGCAGACACGAGCAGGCCCAGGCAGGAGGCAGGTCGCGGCTGCACGGCAGTCAGAAGAGGCTGCATAACGTACGCGGGTGGCCCGGAAACGCGTTGTCGCCCGATAGTCGATGGATCATGAAGCGTACCTGTTCGCATGCCGACCGCGATTCATGGTGGTGGATTCCGCGTTGCGTTCAGTCCAAGATCGACTGGTCGGCGGAGGCTGCCGAGGGTCGAGAGGCGGGTGGTAGCGCCACATGATGAAAGAGCTTCGAATGACTGATCCGAAAAACCCGATACTGACTCGCCTCGGGAGCGCTCCCAAGGATATCGCGAGGGGCCTGCGGGAGTTTTCGAAGTCCGCGGAAATGCTCTCCAATGATCGACCTCGTCTCGTCGATGAGCACCCATTGCAGTGGATTGGGGTGTATCGAGGCGAAGTATCGGCGAAAGCCGAGGATCTGCCATCGCTCATGGAGGAGCTGGAGAGGCGAGGAATTCCGCTCGGCGATACGATCGTTCGCTTCATCGAGAAAAACCAGCGCACGTTGATCCTCTAGCATGCTGCGAGGAAGGTTCGGCGATACCTCCGGCCGGCCGTACATGGAGGGGCATGTCCTGCTCCCACGTCTGGATTGGAGCGGGAATGTCTCGTTCATTTTCGATACCGGAGCGGATACTTCCCTGCTGATGCCTCTCGATGCGCAGCGGATGGGAATCGACTACGGGTTGTTCGAGCAGGAGATATCGACGCTGGGAATCGGCGGGACTTCGGAGAATTTCGTGGAGTCGGCGTATCTGGTCTTCGTCGGTGATGAGGCGCTGTACGGGTACGAAATCGAGCTGCATATTTGTAAGCCGGCGGAAGAACTGATGACCGTTCCTTCGTTGCTGGGACGGGATATAATCGATCGATGGCGCGTCACTTACGACAAGTCGGCATCGGAACTTCTGGCGGTGGTTGTTTCATGGGATGCTTGGGAGATACTTGAGGAATGATAGGGACTGGTTGCTGGAAGGGAACGGAGAAGTCAGTTCGTCTTGCGGTTATCTCGGTGGCGCGGCAGGACAATGCCAGTCTGCAAACGGTGCCAGAAGAGCGCAGCTTTCTCTAGTGCTGCCCATGCCCCACAAGAGTGGTTGAAGTGTAATAGTGGTTTCACTTTCTCTTACGTTCGTGCTCCATTCTGAGTTGATACCCGACACACCATTCAACGAGTGTTGCGTAGCCGCGCCACATGACCTCGGTTCCCGGAGGTGGTCCCTTGGTGCGATGGATATGTCCGCCGATCCTCGCCACCGTCATGACGGTGGCGGCGCGGGTTTCGGGAGGTGTGTGGCGCTGTTGTGCGGCGAAGAGGTCGCTCATGACCTCGGCGACGCGCATCTCGGGAATGAACTGGGCGTGCAACAGGTCGGTCACCCGCGCGCTGATGCGCGGCCCGTACTGGACCGGAGCGCTCACGCCGTTCGGGAAGACGGCTGTCGTCACGGTGCCGCAGGCAGCGCAGAGGCAACGATGGCCGCGATGTTCGGTGACCTCGAGGGGCTGCGGCTCGGGCACATCGAAGACCTGCCGGCAGACGGAGCTCCGTGACGATCATCGTGCGACAGCGGCACGCCGCAGCCTGCACAGGCGGACGTGTCATGATCCACGACGTGGTCCGGGTTCTCGGTCCCGCTCCAGGGTGGTTCCCTTGTGGCCCGGCTGGCCGCCGCTGGGTCTGTCGGACTTGGCGCGCTGGCTCCGGGTGCGCTTCTCCTGGGTTCCGCTCTGCTTCAGACCGTCGCTGGCCGGCGGCCTGGAACTGGTGGTGCTGTCGAGCGCGGCGCTGCGCTCGAGTTCGCCGATCCGCTCGCGCAAGCTGGC
>Ga0209543_1001255_pt1 | contig 24322 bp, 17 predicted proteins | sample MesohylFT_FD_187296 | JGI IMG/M metagenome (GOLD analysis project Ga0209543, IMG submission 187296) | Host-associated microbial community of the marine sponge Aplysina aerophoba from Gulf of Piran - sponge mesohyl, lysed by freeze-thaw... | ecosystem: Host-associated > Porifera > Sponge >...
CTCCACCGGCAGGGGGATGTTGAAATCGGCGAAGCCCAGGGCGTGGACGTGCGCCGTCAGGTCCGGGAGCCGCAGGGGCTCGTCGATGTTGGTCAGGGCTGCGAAGAGCCGCCACCGGTCCGGGGTGAGCAGGAGCCGCTCGGCCTCGCCGGAAGTCAGGCCCGAGGTCAGGAACTCCTGCACGCCGCCCCCGTCGTCCAGCAGGGTCATCACGCCGTAGCGGGCGGAGGTCAGGGAGCGGGCGGAGTCCAGCGCGCCCTGGAGCACGGCGTCGAAGTCCAGGGTCTCGTTGATGCGCAGGCTGGCCTGGCTCAGGCGCGACAGGCGTTCCCTGAGGGCCGCCATCTCCCGGTCCCTCCAGTCCGAGCTCTCCGTCATTTTCTCCCTCTCGTTCTTCCTGGCGACATCGGCCGGGCGTTGACCCTGCCCTGGGCCGGAGGGAATTATACAACAAAAGACACAAAACAAAGCCCCAATGGTTGCTCGTATGATACGAACGGTGGCGCATAATAGTTGGTCATGCCGGGCCCGCACAGTCCCTGATGTGCGGTGGCAGCCGGGTTTCAGCAGCCAGGTTTCAGTTGGAGAGAGCGTTCCGGCGCCGCCAACGGCGGCGCAGCGCTGATCTCCTGAGACGGGCAGGACACCACAAGGAGACAGCGTAGCCATGTTCAACGCAATCAGCAAGATGGGCCGCCTGCTGAGGGCGGCCATGCCCGTTACCCCCCCCCCCCCCCCCCCCCCGAATAAATGTTCTAATCTCGCAGGCCGGCCCTCACCATCTGAACGTGGCGGGAGGGCCGGCATGAAGCGAGCCTCCCTTTTCCGCCGCGCCCCGCTGCTGCTGCTGGCCGCCGCGCTGGTCGCCCTGGCCCTGATCCTGGGACCACTGACGCCCTTCCTGGCCCCGCCGCCCTCCTCCGCCAACGTAGAACGCGCCGGTGACCTGGACCCGACCTTCAGCGGCGACGGCAAGCTCACCACTGACTTCGGCGACAACGTCAATCGGATCTACAACCGGGCCCATGCGGTCGCGATTCAACCCGACGGCAAGATCGTCGCGGCCGGCTACGCCAGCGGCGCCAGCGACGACTTCGCCCTGGCCCGCTACAACGCCAACGGCACGTTGGACACCGGCTTCGGGACCGGCGGCAGAGTCAGAACCGACTTCAACGGCGCCAAAGACCAGGCCCATGCGGTGGCGCTCCAGTCCGACGGCAAGATAGTCGTGGTCGGCCAAGCCTACACCGGCGCCAACGCCATCGGCACCCAAACCGACTTCGCCGTGGCCCGCTACAACGCCAACGGGACGCTGGACACCGGCTTCAGCGGCGACGGCAAAGCGACTCTCGACTTCGGCAGCGTTGACGAAGCCTGGGCGGTGGCGATCGACAACAACGGCAAGATCGTCGTGGTCGGCGACAGCGAAGACTTCGCCCTGGCGCGCTACAACGCCGACGGCACACTGGACACCACCTTCAGCGGCGACGGCAAACTGACCACCGACTTCGGCAACAGTACAGACCTGCTCTACGCGGTGGCGGTGCAGAGCGACAACAAGATTGTCGTGGCCGGCCGCGGCGGCGACGTCGGCAGCTACGGTTTTGTCCTGGCGCGCTACAACGTTAACGGGACGCTGGACACGGGCTTCAGCGGCGACGGCAAGGTCAAGACCGTCTTCGATCAGAATGCCACGGTCCGAGCGCTTGCGATCCTGGACGACGGCAAGATACTCGCGGTTGGGCATCACTTCAACGGCAATGACCAGGAACTCGTCATGGCCCGCTACAACTCCGACGGGACGCTGGACAATACCTTCGGCAGCACCAACTTCGGCAACAGCGGCACGGTCGTGACCAACTTTGGCGGAACCGATTTCTGGGTCTTTGGGGCGGGGCTCCAGGCCAATGGCAAGATTGTCGTGGCCGGCGTCACGGGCAGGAATCTGAACGACGTTTTTGATGGCGGAAACTTCGGCCTGGCCCGCTACACCAGTTCGGGCGCGCTGGACGGCTCCTTCGGAAGCGGCGGCACGGTCGTCACCGACTTCGGCCACAATGACGTCGGCCGGGCGATGGCGATCCAGTCCGACGGCAACATCGTGGCAGCCGGTTACACCAGGCGCTCCTTGCATCAAGACTTCGCCCTGGCGCGTTACCTGGGGCGGGGGGCTCCTTCCTCCGACGCGTGGCTGAGTGGGCTGGCGGTGATGCAGGGCCCGAACGCCAGCGCCGTCACCGAACAGACCGTGTTCAGGCCGACCACCTTCAACCAGTACGTAACGGGATATACAGCGCTGCTGGCCGCTGACACCACCCACGTGACGGTGACTCCCACCGCCAGCGAGGTCAACGCCACGATATCCGTCGGAGCGCCGGGCGCCTGGCAGCAGGTCGCCAGCGGCAGTTCCAGCGATCCCATTTCGGTGGCTGATCACGGGACGATCAACATCGTGGTGACCGCCGAGGACGGCAACACCCGGCAGACCTATTCGATACGGCTGCGGCCAGCCTCCGCCGACGCCAGCCTGACGGGGCTTCGTGCGCTTTTTTATCGTGGCTCGTCACCCGAATTGCTGGTCATCGGCGAATTCCATCCGGACCGGACGTCCTACTGGGCCGCAGTCCCCTACGCAACGGGGTATGAAAAATTCGGAGTTCCCATGGCCGTGCTGGTGACACCGACGCTCGACCTTAGTACGTCCTCGGTGACCGTGAACGGCGAGGCGGTGGCCAGCGGCGGTTCGAGCTCCCCGATCAATCTTGAACCGGGCGACAACGTCATCACGGTGCGGGTCACTGCCGGGGACGGCACGACCACGCGCGACTACACGGTGACCGTCAGGCGGCTGCCCCCAGGCGTGACGGACTGGTCGCCCACCCTCCACACGAAGGCTCTGGGCGGAAAGTGGGGTTGCCAGAACGGCGTCGACGGCGCCGAGTGCAGCGATACCGCCGTCCTGAGCAATAGCCAGTTCAACGTCAACAGCGGCGGCTATGGCCATGCGCAGTCGACCACCTACCGCGTAGAGGAGCTCACCGCCGAGCGGGTGCATCAGGTTGGCGGCGACACCCAGTATCGGATCGTGCTCACCGTCGCGTCCGACCGACCGGTGAACATTAACCGGATGACCCTGGGCATAGAGAACAACGGCGAGGCGCTGCGGCTCCCGCTCCCCCACGCTACCCGCACCCGCCAGGGCAACACCTGGACCTGGCTGAAGTGGACCGAGTCATCAGTTCTGGAGTGGCACCGAAGGTCCGCGGTCAAGGTGCGCATGCATGCGCCCACGACCGGCCTGGACAAGGTGCGCGTGTACTACGACTCAATGAGCAACGACCATCCGGTGGCGGGCTTCTCCCGCTGGCACATTGCGCGTGAGAAGTCCTATGACTTCCATTACCACGGCCTTAACAGATTCGGCCGAGCTTGGATTGCCGTCATCCCGGGCGAGTTCGCCAGCCGCGAAGGCAAGTCAACGACGACTCACGCCAAGCTGAGGCTGGCAGGAACGACGCCGGGCAGTAGTATCGGGTACGCCAAGGGGGCCATCAACCAGCCTCCGCCTGAATTTAGCTACCTCCCGCTGCTGGATGACGGGTTCACCGAGCCAATCGAGTTAGACCCCGCATCGAAGAACACCTACGTGTGGGTTAAGGTCTCAAACGGCGTCCAGGGCATCCCGGGAGTCGTGGACCACACGCTCCAGGAACACACGCACCTGGTGATCATCGACCCGCCGCCGCGCACCTACACGCTGACGCCGCAGGCGCGGGCCGCGGAGGGGGAGCAGGCCGCGCTGTCCCTGAGCCTGGGCAGCCCAGCCGGCGCCGGGGGCGTGTCCTTCACGGTGTCCGCCGACTACCCGGACGGCGGGGCGACGGCCGCCGACTTGGGGGAGATCGCCAGGACGGTGACGGTGCCCGAGGGCCAGCGGAGCGTCAGGATCATCATTCCCACCGTGGACGACGAGGCGATTGAGGAGGACGAGGAGCGCTTCACGGTGACGGTAACCCACACCGGCGCGCCGGCCTGGGCGGTGGACCCGGAGGGCACGGACACCGCCGTGGTGACCATCGTGGACAACGACGAGCCGCCGGCGCCGCCGGAGGGGCCGGAGCCGTGGGACATCAGGGTCGTGCCGGGGGACGGCACGCTGACGGTGACCTGGAAGGTCGGCTCCCGCGACGGTGTCGAGGACTCGGAGATCTGGCACGTTCTGCGCTGGAGCCAGGAGTTCGGCGTGTGGAACAACCCCCGCGACCCCAGGGCAGTGGGCAAGAACGACGGCCTCTCGGTGGACCCCGGGTTGACCGGCTACACCATCACGGACCTCAAGAACGGCGTCGCGACGGGCGTGTTCATTCGCTCGATGGTCGGGCATCGCAACAACATGAGCGAGAGGGACGGGAACTCCAGCCAGTGGGTGCGGGTCAAGGGCGAGCACACCACGCCGGTGGCGCCGCCCAACGCTGCGCCCACGGTGGCCGCCGCCATCGCCGACGCGACCATCGTGAACGAAAGCGGCATGCATGATGTCTCCCTGTCCGGCGTGTTCGGCGACGCCGACGGCGACGCGCTGACCATCACGGCCGCATCTTCGGATACAGCCGTGGCCACCGTGTCCGTCGCCGCCGATTACTCGACGCTGACGGTTTCGGCCCAGGCGCGGGGCACGGCGACGATCACAGTCACGGCATCCGACGGGAACGGCGGCTCGGTCGAGGCCGGGTTCACTGTCAAGGTCAAGGCCGCGCCGGTAGTGGCCTCAGCCATCGCCAACGTGAGCGGACTGGAGGCCGAAGACAGTCGCACAATCTCGATGTCAGGGGTGTTCAGCGACGCCGACGGCGACAGACTGACCATCACGGCGTCATCTTCGGACGAGGGCAAAGCCACCGTCTCAGTGTCTGTCGACCAATCCGCGCTCACGGTGTCCGGGGTGTCCGAAGGCACGGCGACCATCACGGTCACGGCCCAAGACGCCGACGGCAATCAGGTCAGCGACAGTTTCACGGTAACGGTATCTGCCCCGGCCAACAACCTGCCCACAGTGTCCGCCGCCATCGCCGATGCGACCATCGTCAATGAGAGCGGCACGCGCCAGGTTTCCCTGTCCGGCGTGTTCAGTGACGCCGACGGGGACGCGCTGACGGTCACGGCGAGCTCGTCGGATGAGAACATCGCGACAGTGTCGGTGTCCGCCGACTCCTCTACGCTGACGGCAACGGCCCAGGGCCGGGGAACGGCGAGCGTCACCGTAACGGCATCTGACGGCAACGGCGGCGCGGCATCGGACACCTTCACCGTCACGGTGAAGGCCTCGCCAACCGTGGCCTCGGCCATCGCTGACATCAGCGGACTGGAGGCCGGGGACAGCCGCACCATCTCGATGTCGGGAGTGTTCAGCGACGCCGACGGCGACAGTCTGACCGTAACCGAAGCGTCATCGTCCGACCACGCGGTGGCGGCGGTATCGGTCGCCATCGACGGCGCAACGGCCGCAATCACGGCCGTCACGGTGATCGGCAAGGGCGAGGGCACGGCCACCATCACCGTCACCGCCCAGGACAGCGACGGCAACACCGTCAGCGACGCCTTCGACGTAACGGTGAACGCCGCTGAACAGCAGCAACAGCAGCGAGTGGTGGAGTTGCCCGGCCCGGTATTGGGCCTGGAGCTGACGGCGACGCACGACAGCGTGAGCGTCAGCTGGAGCGTTCCGGAGAGCGGGGGCGTACCGAGCGGTTACATCGTGCACCTGCGCCCGGAGGGCGGCGCTGAAGGCAGTGGCAGGACCAGGACGCCTCGGGGCGACAAAATGACGGTGACCTTCGACAACCTGGAATCCGGCCGGACCTACCGGGTGTGGGTGCGGGCGGAGAACGAGGCGGGCAAGGGTGAGCGGGTCCGCGCCAGCATCACCCTGCCGGCGGAGCTGCCCGGCCCGGTGACGGGTCTTGAGGTGGCCGCAACCGAGGACGGCGTGACGGTGAGCTGGAGCGCCCCGGAGACGGGCGGTGCGCCGGACGGGTACATCGTGCACCTGAAACCGGAGGACGGCGGCAAGGGCCGGACCAAGACGCCCCGGGCGAAGAAGACGAAGGTCAGCTTCGAGAACCTGGAGTCCGGCCAAACGTACAAGGTGTGGGTGCGGGCGCAGAACGCGGCGGGCAAGGGCGAGCGGGTCCACGCCAGCATCACCCTGCCGGAGGCGGAACCCCCGCCGGAGGAGGGAGACGGTCAGACGGGTCAATGATCCCCTGACGGGGCCAGGAGAAGGGGGCGTCCGGCTGCGGCAGGGCGCCCCCTTGGCGTTCAATCGCCTTCGTCGCCCCATGCCCGCCACGGCAGCCCTGCTGCGGCGGAGATATTACACAGGTAAAGACACATTATTGAGGGGTCAAAGATACGCAGGGGATAGGGTTCGCCGGGTATCATCTCCTCCCCCGGTTCCGGCGCTGTGCCGCCGGTCGGCGAGCCGGAGCCATTGGGTCAGGAGATGGAGCGATGTTGAAGGTGAAGTCGGCGAGGACCGTGGGTTTCGTGGCCGCAGCGGCGCTGCTGGCGCTGTTGATGGCCGGGATTGCGCTGGCGCTGTGGCCGGCGGGCGCGGTCCAGGCGCAGGACGAGGAGCCGCCGCCGGTGGCGAACCTGAAGTGCGAGGCCAGGACGGACCAGGTGCGCTTCTCCTGGGACATACCCCAGTGGTCCGGCGGAGAGACCAAGTGGTACGACGTGGTGGTGACGCTGCCCAACGGGAACCGGTTCGCCGAAAGGCGCCACCGGGACCTGAGGAGCCGGACGTACCGGGGAAACTGGCAACCCGCGAGCGAGGCCCGGATTGCAGTGAAGGCGCTCTACGACCTTCCCAACGGGGACCGGGTGACCAGCGCGGCCAGTGAGGCGTCCTGCGTGGTGCCGGGCACGCCCAACAATCCACCTGCGGTGTCGGCGGCGATAGCGGACGCCACCATTGTGAACGAGAGCGGCACGCATGAGGCGTCCCTGCCCGGAGTGTTCACCGACGCCGACAACGACGCGCTGACAATCACGGCGAGTTCCTCCGACACTGCCAAGTCCACGGTGTCGGTATCCGCCGACGGATCCGCGCTGACGGTGAGCGCAAAGCAACGTTATGCCCGCGTCCGGGCCGTGCAGGGGAGACTAACTGACGAAGCGAGGACCTACGTGTAAGCTCCCGACGAGGCGTGTCGTCCGGACCAAGACCGAGAGGACATTGGTGCTGGTTGCCCGGCGCAAAGCATGGTCCGGGGGTCCTACGGTGGCATCATTGGTGACGCCCCAATCAGGGCGATCCCGTTCGGGAGAATAGCTACTTGCCGTGACCCCCTCCGGCGATGCGCCTACGCTGTGATGCTGGAGGGGAAGATGATGAAGACACGCCAGAGGAATGCGAAACCGGCGAGCCAGACTACAGCGGAGCGGGAGCGTCTGCCAGCGGAGTTGTCCCAGGTGAACCTGAACGCGGCGGGCATCGACGTGGGGGCCAGCAGCCATTTCGTGGCGGTGTCAGCCAACCGCGCGGAGCCGCCGGTGCAAGAATTTGCCGCCTTCACGGCGGACCTGTACCGTCTGGCTGACTGGCTGGCCGAGTGCGGCGTGGAGACCGTGGTCATGGAGTCCACCGGCGTGTACTGGATACCACTGTTCGGAGTGCTGGAAGAGCGAGGGTTCCAGGTGATGCTGGTGGACCCCCGGCGCATCAAGAACGTGTCCGGACGCAAGACCGACGTGCTGGATTGCCAGTGGCTGCAGCAGTTGCACACCTATGGGCTGCTGTCGGGAGCCTTCCGTCCCGACGCGGAGATACGACGCCTGCGTAGCTACCTGCGGCAGCGGGCCATGCTGGTGCAGTACGCGTCCCACCATATCCAGCACATGCAGAAGGCCTTGACCCAGATGAACGTCAAGTTGCAGCACGTCATCAGCAACATCACGGGCAAGACCGGCATGGACATTATCGAAGCCATCGTAAGCGGCGAACGGGACCCTCGAAAGCTGGCGCGGTTTCGTCGCCCGGGCATGAAATCGGATGAGGCGACCATCGCCAGGTCCCTGCAGGGCCATTGGAGGGGGTTGGTAGCGGATTCTTGCCGGCGTGCGGGAATAATCGGATTTTTCACAATCCGGACGGGCGGGCCCATCAGTACAAATTTCACAAAATGCACCCCACATCCTCCACCCGCCACGCACGAGGCAAGCGCGGTTCAGAACCGGTCATTCGGCTGCCCCGTTCGGCGGTCCTGAATACCTCAGGCCGGTGTTGCAGAGTTTGGCCGAACCCGGGTCGGCGATCCAGGACCAAACCGGCCAGCGCAACAAGACGGCTGATGAGGTTACGGTTAGACAACAGCTTCCGCATTTATTATTACGAAACAAGGCCCAAAGCGCAGATAATCGTGATAATAGGCTGGAATCTGGAATGGTCCTCGTAATACGAACATCATATCTAAACAAATGCTAAAAACACGCCTTTATTTTCGGCCAAAAACGTTTACCATAAAAGGGTGAGTGCCAGACACCAAATGGCAATCCTCCCCAGGAGACGGGCTGTCCTGCTGACAACCCGTACCTTCAACGGGGAGGGGAAATCAGAAACCCTCTGCCAGACTGGCAGAGGGTCGACGCGCCTGCGTCACTATTCAGCTCACCACAACGCAGCCGCCGGAGCACCATCTCCAGCGGCCGCCCACGCCAAGCATTACCGGAACCGGACTAAGGATTCACAGTGCCGCCAGACAACCTCCATGCTACGCTAGACACCCAATCACTGCAACCCTGCTCCAACCTCGCCCTCCTGGGGAAGGCAGTGGATGCTGAAGTCCTGGCCCCATTGCTCGCGGCAGTGCCGCTCCCGCGGGGCCGGCAGCCCGGCTTGCCGGGCCGCGATTCGCTACCCCGCGCGCCGATGCTGACCGCCTACCTGATCAGCAGGTACCCTGGGTCGGCCTTGCCGCAAAAGCTGTTGACGCTGTGTGACTGCCTGGCGGAACACCCCGATGTGGCCCATCTGTGTGGCTTCGATGGACACTTACCTGAGCGAACCACCCTCCGTCCAGTCTTTAAGGCGCTCGAAACGCGCCCTGACCTGGTCACTACAGCATTCAGCGCCATCTCGCACCGCTTGGTCCGGATGCCCCAGGCGTCGAAGACCATCACTGCTCCGCCGCCCAACCCGCGACGCTCCGGCAAAAGGGATGGCAACGCGTATCGCGAAACCCGCCGACAGGCGGCGTTGGGTCTGATTCCCCTCCTGCACAGGAAACTGCGTAACGAGACCGACGCAGTGGATGTCATGGTCGAGAGCCGCTGGCCTGACGGCGTCAGGTGCCCCTCCTGTGGATCCTGCCGTGTTACGCGAAAAGATCCCGAAAATTGGCGCTGCCGCAATTGTGGGTCAAGATTCTCGCTCACCAGCAACACGTTTCTGCACAGTTCCAACGTGGCTATGCTTCCCACGCTGCTCGCCGCATATCTCACGCTGCAGTCCCCCACCGGGGTCGACGCCCTCTTCCTCTCCGACTGCCTCCAGGACGACCTGGGTCGGCGCATGTACCACTCGGAGGCCCTGTACCTGCAGCACCGCTGCCGCGCCGCGATGTACGAGCTGCCCCCGAAGTTTGCCGGCCCCATCCAAACCGACGACACCTACATCGGCCAAGAGAACGGTGTCAAGTTCTCGATCATCGGCGGCGTGGACCAAGCCACCAATCGAGTCTGGGCCGAAATCGTTGACGGCGAGGTAGGCCAGGCGATAGTCAACCCGTTCGTGTACCACCTGAGGGAGGACGGCGCCTGGGTCTACTCGGATCAGGGAGGCGCATACGCCGCCATCCCCTGGCCTCATCTCACAATTAACCACTCCCTACCCGAATACGGACGCTTTGACAAGGCTTTCCGAAGGTACGTCACGACCAACTGGATCGAATCCTTCTGGGCTTTTATCGATCGCCTCATTCTCGAGCATGGACGCGTGTCGCGAAAGCATCTGCCACTCTATCTGACCGAGGCCTTGTGGCACCACAATCACCGCGGCCAATCGACTTGGCAACAGATGCAGGCGCTGGTCCACAACGGCAGTACCAGACGAGTGACCGAGTTGGATATCAAGGCCGGGAATGCCGTTCCAGCCAGGCTGTGGGTGCCGGAGACCCATGCAGGCAAAACCGAACCTGCCGAATGCCATTTTCAGTTGGTTCTGCCCGACAAGCGGGCAGCTGCAGCACACCCCCACGCAGAGACGCATATCTTGGCCGCAGCGTGATGGTACATGCCAGGGAACCGCAACCGGGCACGGAGCTACTCCGTCGTTGGAATCGGGACCCGCCAGAGACCGGCCAGCAGGAACGCCACTGCCGCCGCGCCGTCGGCATCTCGCGCTTCGTCCACAACCTCTGCGTCTCCACTCATTCGTGGCCGAGGTATCAACCACATCGCCAACTGGCGCAGCCCCCAACACAAAGCCGGACCACCGAGGTTCCACAGGAAACGCCTCGCCCCCGGATCCTTCCGAGCCGCCGCCCAAGGCTGGGGCGAGTACCGCCGCAAGGTGAAGAGTCCGGCCAGCACTCTGGAAGACGCGTCGGTTTCCTCAAGTTCAATCGGAGAAGGCACGAGCAGGGCTTCCGGGCCGACAACGGCCCGGACACGGTAAAGGTGAACGGCAAGGCGGTCATTCTCCCGAAGATCGGCCGGGTGGCAATGACCGAACAGCTGCGGTTCCATGGTTCCATCCGCGAAGTGTGCATCAACCGGACGGCTGGGACGCGGTTCGCCCGCTTCTTCGTTGAGGATGGCCAGGAGCCGTAACCAGTCAAGGACGGAACGACCGTCGGCGTTGACGTTGGCTTGGGTATCATGGAGACGTGCTCGGACGGCACGGTGGTGGGGAATCCGAAGGCATTGGCCACCAGCCTGAAACGATTGCGGCGGTTGGACAAAACCATGGCCCGCAGACGGAACACCCACGCTAAGAGCGCCCATTGTCCCGCGACGGAGATTGGGTCACTTGGTGCCGTTGCTGACACGGTGGGTAGCAGCTGTCGAGATATCGAAGGCGGGCCGCGCGTAGATCGTAGAGCCGAAAGCGTGACGGGTATGCTGGAGATTACGGCGGCGCGGGAAGTTGCGTTTCGACCAGCGCGATGTAGTCGTGGGCATCCAGTATGCCGGCCTGGACGGCGCCGGCGCTGCGGGTGTTTTCGTAGAAATTGACGTGGAGTTGCTCGACGGCGTTAAAGAGCGCCAGGAAATCTTGGTTGCCGGTGCCTTGGGCCAGGTTGCGCGCGATTCTCTTCAGGCTTGCGTGGCTGCGGTGGTAGGCTGGCGGTGTCAGACCCTCCGCGTAAGCCTTCGTAATTTGGGCGACGGCTCCCCAGGCTTTTTCGGAGGCTTGTCTCAGGTCTTGGAGCTGGAATTCGGCGTTGGCTTGTTGTATCAGATGGGCGGCAGCCGCTCGGTAGGTGACGGTGGTCAATTGCGTTCTCCGCGGACGTATTTCGGTTCAGCCGCTCAGATGACGGCTCATGCGTTGGATGAATTCGCCGGTCAAGGTGACCCTTTCGTGGAGATCTTCGGAGTCGAGTGCCTCAATGAAGGTATCTGGGTCGAGGGCCTCGGCGCTGGCGAAAAGAGTGAAGATCCGGCGGTCTTTGGTCTTGAGGCTGAACTGCAGAACCGTTTCGGCCGGTGTCTGCTCAGGACCCATCCGCCACTGTTCGCTGAGGGTTGCTGCCTCGATGACGGTGAGGGCGGCTTGCCATGCTTTGGAACGGGCCTCGGCCTGCTGTCCGGTTTGCGATGCCCGGACAGCTTCGCCGTGGAGTGTTTTGGAACGGTCTTGGAGTTCTCGTATGGTTGTCATGGTGAGGTTCTCTACTTTGGGAGACATGCTGCCGTAGGCAGGTGATTTGATCGTGCAAGCACGAACCGTCGTGGTCAACCCGTCGTTATCGTGTTTCAGCACGTCCGAACCATCTTGTCGGTGCCAATGGCGGCGGTGGCGATTGTGCCGCTGATGCAATCCTGGGACCACCAGAGGCATGTGCCCACGCCGATCAGACGACAGCCCATGGTCTGAGTAATGGGCTGGGGAAGCTGTATTCTTGCAGACCTGGTCGGGTTCAAGTTCTGGGAGCCTAGAAGCGAAGTGGGTCACGGCTCTTCTTGGCGGTGATCTATGGGTGATCGCGAGCCATCTGCAGGGGCATTTGTGTTCAGGATTATGCCTCGTTAGACTCAAAACCTCATTTTGCGCAAGGCTGATTTTGGGCAAAATACCACTATGCGACATCGAGCGATATTTTGGGCAGAATAGCCTTACAATCCCGGTTTTTGTGATAAATCAGTCGTGAACATTATCACAGAACTGCCCCTCACAGCCGGTAGTCCACCTGGCCCACTTTACCATCGCCGATTACAGAGGCGATTTAAGGCGTAGATTTACGAAACGCCCGGACACAGCAGAAAGCCAGGCCCGGGCGTCCCTGTGAACCTCCTGGCTCTGCACGGTGATCAGCGGGAGGCCGTCGCCGTCTACGCCGTAAACTACGGTGACGGGACGGCGCATAGCGACTGCATGCGCGTTGTGGTCTGACCCGACGCCGGTTCCACGCGTACCAGCTGTCGACACACGTAACGTTCGGCCGACGGGGTGAGCGCCGGCCGAACGTGCCGGGCGCTACTGAACGCGAACGTTCAGCGACGGACCGTCGCCATCGCCGGGTGCAGTGATGGTGAAGTGGAGGTGGATATCGATGTGGACATCGTCTCCGTCCCGCACCGTCACCGCTCCGCCGCTCACCGTCAGGGTCGCCGCCTTCGGCGCCTGGGCCGGTCTGGCGGCCGCGGGCCGCCGGCTCAGCGTCCCCACCTCCCGGGAGATGAACCGCTTGCCCAGCTGCTTCTGCACCTGATCCCCGTCGGGCAGGTCGGCCAGCCGGGACACCAGGTCGTCCAGGCCCCACAGCAGCTGTACCCTGCTGCCCCGCATCTCCTCCAGGATGTCCGGGTCCGGGGTCATGTCGGTGAACACCATCACCGGGATCACGTAGCAGCCGAAGTCCAGGTCCTGCGACAGCCGGTCCTTGATGGACATGGCCGCCTCCCAGGCTTCTTCCCGGACGTCGCCCATCGGCGTGACGGCGCCGTCCTCAGCATGGCGGCGCCACTCGCCGTCCCGCACGGACCACTGGCCGTGCAGGAAGGTGATGGCGTAGCGGCCGTTGCCCTCCAGCAGGACCAGGCAGTCGGAGGCGGGGTCGCCGAGGACGGGGTCGCCGGGGGCCACGATGGGCCACCACAGCGCCTGGCCGGACCGGTCGCTCTGCTCAAACTGCTGGCAGATCTCGATCTCCCTCAGGGTCATGGGCCGGTTGTCGTCGGTTTTCACGATTTTCATATTTGGTTTCCTTTTGTTTCGGTTGTGATTGGAAGGTTGCGCCCGGTCCGCAGCAACGAAAACGGGCCGACCCGGTAAGGTCCCGGATCGACCCGCAACGTCTGCGGCCAGGCTGGTATGGTGAATTGGGGGCGGATATGTCTGCCCCCAGCGGGTTACGCTCGCCCGGCGACCCGAGGGCGGCCCTCGGGCCATGGCATTGCCAGCGGTCTCCTTACTCATGATGATCTTCACCCCCTGATGATGTGGTCTGGATGGATCTGCGCGACCCTTTCCCCGACGGTTGGCGGTGCGGTCGCAGGCGCTCGGTTTTCACGTCCCCCAGAGGACGACGGCCCGTAGCCGCGGCATCCTGGAAAGACGCCGTGCCCCTACGCAGACGACGTTGACCGGCTCGACTGCCGGAACGACGGCGCGGATATGGTTGCGCTGCGCTGGCGCTGCACCAAGGCGCCGGATTCGGAACCGCGCGCGGCGTCCTCAGGACGGCGCTTTACCCAAATGCACGTCCACGCCTGTCAGGCGCAGCGTCAACCGGCCCGTCCTCGATAGGGTCTCCCGTACAGGGGCCCTCTCCCTGGGTTCGAACCGCTGGCGGGCCAGCGCCTCAATCTCCCCGGGACACAGCCCTCTCCAGCGGCGCGCCCCATCCCAGATGCCGTCAAAACGCTGGTGCACCGGCCCGCCGGCCGTCAGCACCAGCAGCCGCTCGGCCCTGGAGAAAGCAACGTAGTGCTGGCGCATGTGGTCGAAGGCCGCGATGCGCCGGGCGGGCTCCGCGTCCGCCCGCAGAAAGTACGGCGCCAGCGACCGGCCCACCGGGTCCACGTTGGGCTGGTGGAAATCCAGCGACCCCACGATCACGACTGGCCACTGCCTCCCCTTGGACTGGTGAATGGTCGTGATGGTCAACTCCTCCGAGGTATGCCGACGGCCCCGCCGCCCGCGGCCGGAGCCGGCCGGCACGCAGCGGGCGGGAATGCCCGCATCATCCAGGGCGTCCAGATAAGGTTCCGCCACCTCGTGCTGCACGCTGTGCAACAGCAACGCCACCCGGTCATAACCCCCGATCACCCCGCGGCCTTTCAGGAACCGCAGCAGCGCGCCCAATTGCTTACCCTCGTCGTCGGGGTCCCGGCCGTCGATGGCAATCACCGCCGGATGATCGTCGTACCCGCTCGGGTCGTGGGGAACTATCGTCTTGGCGTGGCGGAAGGGCGCGCCGGCGGGATCGGGGTTGGACCAGTCCGCCGATCCCATCCACCCGTCATACGCACTCACGATGTCGGGATGGCTGCGATAGTTGACGGTGAGCTCCACCACCCGGCAGTCGGGGAAGCGCCGGTCAAACCCGAGGATGTTGCGCACCGTGGCGCCGCGGAACCGGTACAGGCTCTGGTCCTCGTCGCCCACCACGCACAGGTTGCCATGCGCCTCGGATACCCGCGTCAGGATGCGCTCCTGCACGTGGCTGGTGTCCTGGTACTCATCACACATCAGGTACCGTACGGCGCCGGCGATCTCAGCGGCGACCTCGTCGTCATCCAGCAGCAGGTCGGCCCACGCCTGCAGGTGGGCGAAGTCGGCGGCGTTCTCGTCCAGCAGCCGCCGCGCGTAGCGCCGGTAGCAGCGCCCCACCGCGGCGATGAAGGCACTGCGGGAACGGGTCAGGTCCCGGGGATTGATCGCCTCGTCGCAGATCCTCTCGAAGTACTTCAGCGCGTTCTTCACCACCGCCGGCGGCCGTCGCCAGCCCCGGCCCTCCAGCTCCACCAGGTCGGGGCCGAATACGTCGTCAAACCGTTCCTGCAGCAGGTTCGCCTGCTGATCGCCGTCCAGCAGGCGGAAACCCCGCCGCAGACCCACCCGCTCGGGGTGTTCGGCCAGGAGCCGTGCGCACAGGCTGTGGATGGTGCAGACCCGCGTGCGGCCGGCACTGACGCCGTAATCCGCCGCGCTGGTCACGGCGTCAAAGCGCTGGCGCAGCTCACCGGCCGCGTCGGCATTGTAAGTGCACAGCAGCAGCTCGTCAGGTTCGGCTCTGCCCAGCAACAGGATGTTGGCGGCGCGCAGCGCCAGCGTCAGGGTCTTGCCGGCGCCGGGACCGGCCACGCCCAGCGTGGGACCATCGAGGCTCCCGATCAGCTCCAGCTGGCCGGCGTCCAGTCGCGGGTAGAGGGACATAATGACGGGCGCCACGCCCGCGGGGGTCTTCATAATTGCTTCACTCCAGAATTGGGCTTGGGTTTAGGATCGGGTGATGGCAGCGACATGCAACGGCGGCGACATCAGTGGCGGCGGCGAGCGCGCTGCCGGTCGGGACGGACCGGACGGGTCCGTCGTACGCATGAAAAAGCGCCGGTGACCATCGGCCGACCGGTGCTGTCGTTGCTGCACGGATGTGGCCACAGCGCCGGACTGCTACGGCAAGATGGGCCTATGCGTTGGACCAGGGCCTGGACTTCCCGGCGATGCGGGCGGTTATCCCGCCGGAGGCACGCCGCGGGCGCGGGTCGTCGTGACATCGACGCCGACCAGCGTCAGACGAAGCGTCCCGACGTATTGCCGTCGTTCCGGGACGGAAACCGGCTGATCCGCCGCATCGGCAACGCAGCCCGGCTCAAACTTCTCCAGGCGGATCAGCCCGTCGGTCACCGCATGCACCTCGCGGGCGATGCGGTCCATCCCCAGAGCCTCCGACACCCGGCGGCTCCGGACGATCTCCGCCAGGTCAGCCAACAGGTTCCCGACCCCCCAGATCACGTACACTCCCGTGCGCCTGGCCAGGCTTTCGATGGTCGGATCAGGCTCCATGTCCGGAAATATCAACACCGGAATCACGTACGGGCTGTAGCGAGTTTCAGCCATCTCTTTGACGTCGTCGTGCAGGTCCAGCGCGGCCAGCTTGGTCTCATCCAGCGGGCAGGACTTGACCGGCTGGACGCCGTACCGGGTCTTCAGATACCAGTCACCGTGGATGAGCAGGTACCTGCCGCCCTTCACCTGCAGGGCGAAGCGACCCAGCCCTTCGGTCCACACGGCGAAGTCAAGCTCGATATGCTCATACCCCCTGCGCCACTCGTAATAAACGAAGCCCCAGCGACGGCTGTCAGCCAGGGCTTGGTACACTCGGCGTTCCGCCTGCCGCTTCGGCTTCTTGCGGCGACCCGACGGAAACTCTCTTGGGTACATCCTCATGGTTGGTGCTGCTCCTTTTACTAATCGTGCCTCCCCAGCCCAGTGCGGGATCGCTTGGAAACTTTAATAACGGCGACTGGTGTTCAATGATGCGTGCTATCCTTGAATAAAAGGGCGGGCCATGGCCAAGTTGGAAGAACACATCTGGGAACCCGATTTCGCCGGCCCAACCCGGCGCGACCGCAGACCATGCCGGTATTCCCTCTACCTGCCCGACCAACTGACCGGTCGCCGCTTCGCGCTCGACGGCGACGTGGCCGCGGACGTCGCCGACGCGGAAGCCGACCTGGTCAAGTTGAACGCGGTGGTTGACGCCCTGGCCGACACCGAAGCGCTGGCCCGGCTGCTGCTGCGCGCCGAGTCGGTGGCATCCTCGCGCATCGAGGGCCTGGTGGTGGGTGGAAGACGGCTGCTCCGCGCCGACGCGGCCCGCCGGATGGGGGAGGAGGTGTGGGACGTCACCGCAGCCGAGGTGCTGGCCAACATCGACGCCATGGTCTGGGGAGTGGCGGCAGTTGAACCGGGCGATCAGGTAACCCTGGAAATCCTTCTGGAGGTGCATCGCCGTCTGCTGGCCGGAACCCGCCTGCGGGAACACGGCGGACGCATCCGCACGGTGCAGAACTGGATCGGCGGCAGCGGCTACAACCCCTGTTCCGCCGTCTTCGTGCCCCCGCCTCCGGAGGAAGTCCCTGCCCTGCTGGATGACCTGCTCGCCTTCTGCAACGACGACGGGCTTCCTGCTCTGGTCCAGGCGGCCATCGCCCACGCCCAGTTCGAGACCATCCATCCCTTCGTGGACGGCAACGGGCGCGCCGGACGGGCGCTCCTTCACCTGATCCTGCGCCGCCGCGGGATCGCAACGCACTTCCTGCCGCCGGTCTCCCTGGTGCTGGCCACGTGGGCCGAGGACTACGTGGCGGGACTCACCGCCACCCGCTACGTGGGCGATACCAACTCGGACGCTGCCCACGCCGGCGTCAACCGCTGGGTGGCGCTCTTTGCCGGAGCGTGTCAGCGGGCGGTTGCGGACGCCCGGGCATTCGAGGAACGGGTGCGCCGGTTGCAGGCGGCCTGGAGAGAACGGGTCGGCAATCCACGCCGCGACTCGGCCATGCACCGGCTCATCGGAGCCCTGCCGGCGGCTCCGGTCCTCACCGCGACCACCGCGGCTGAGCTGACCGACCGCTCATTCCAGGCCGCCAACCAGGCCATCGACCGCCTGGTGGCCGCCGCCGTGCTGGTCCAGGTCAACGTGGGCCGGCGCAACCGCGCCTTTGAGGCCCCCGAACTCATCGACGCCTTCACGGCGCTGGAACGACAGCTGGCCAGTCCGGAGGGAGACACACTGGTCTCAGAGCCAATACGGGACGTGCCGCGCAGACGGCGCTGATCGTACCGACCAAACTGCGCACAGAGCTCAGGTGCCCCTTCCGGCGCTCCTCGTTTGCGTACGAAAGCCCGAGCAGCAGCGTTCGCCGATTTGCAGTCGTAGGCTGCGAACGTCGCCGGCGGCAGCATTTCCTGAGGAACGGCGAGTTTAGGGCGGAACGGTCAGTTCGACCAATGTCGGGGCATCCATCCCTCAGTCTCCGGATCTCTCGGCGGGTGTGGTTACGGCCGATCCCGGCTTTGGGCCATCATCCTCACTGGTCACGACTTGCCCCATACTGTGACAATCCGGGAGGATCTGTATCGCGACCGACACGTTAACTTGGGTGTCCTTGTCTACGGCGTGCTCTGCTAACCCATCTTCAGAAAGCCACGACGTAGCCATAATCACCGCAGCCAGCACACCAGGTCGGATAGTCTGGAGACCCTGACCGCGCCGACCTACTGATCTACTGCTCCGCCTCGTATTCGCGCAGGCAGTCCACGATAACCTGATTCATCGTGGGAAACCGGTTGCTCGCGAAGTCAGAAACCCACGCTTCGATTTTATCGCGCACCGAGCCGTCATCCCATCGGACGCCATAATCCGCCTCATCCAAGATGTAATCCGGTTCGTCGTGCAGAATTACCCAGCCATCGATCAGGGACGTGGTTTTCGCCTTGAACAGCGTTGGGTGTTGTCTTACCGCATCGTACAGTTTGGCCCTCACTGGGTTGTTGTCCACATTGCCGGTCGAAAGTGCGAGATCAAGCCAGGGAAGTTCATCGTAAAATCTGAACTGGAACAGCAACAGTGCGCCGGAGCGAGGAGCCCAACCAATCCCGGTCTGCATCGATCCAAACTGGTCCCAATCAGCCGACCGGAATCGCACAAATTCCCTGTCCTCTACATCAAGCCTCCAAGCCTCTTGTCCGGCGATCGCTTCCCTGAGCATCTGCTTGGCCTCAGCCACCCAATCGACCTTATTTTCGATGATGAGGTCCATCACTTCCCTGTGTTCCAGATAGATTTGACGCGCGCGTTGCGGGATGCTGGTATCAGGCACGATGTTCCTCCTCAGCGTTGTTGCGTACTGCCGCAAAAACGGGCGCACGTTTTCATCCACCGAATTGCATTCGTCATCGACGATCTGTTGCGTGATGTCGAGGACCGCCGCGTAAGCCGCCGGAACCCAGAATCTGCGTTCTTCCTCAAGGTAAGCGTCTGTACCCCCTGGTGTCAGGAATACGTGGTGCCTGGTGAAATCGGGATAGCGCTCGGCCAACGCTCTCCGGTAGCGGGTTAGCTGTTCGCTGTGTTCGCTGGAAAACACCTTATTCTCGATAGCGCACAGAGCCGACCCGGCTTCGTTCAGCACCAGGATATCCAGATAACCCCACTGTCCCTCGACCAGGTTGACCCACTCCCGATGTACCTCCGCGGCCGACCAATCGGCCTCAAGTATTTGCGACGGCGCATCAGTCTGCCGCAAGAAGCTCCTGAGGAAATAATCAGCGGTCCCATGACTGCTCTGGGGATCCAATAACCAGGCCAGCAGGTTGGACTGAAACTCCTCGTCGCCCCAAAGCGGCTTGCCCGAACCCATTCTCAATTGGCCGACAAAGTCCAGAGCGTCAAATTCGTTACGCTGCTCGGCAACGAGCTTCTCCAGCTCGTCGAGGGGTTCGGACAGCGCGAATTGCTCTAATGCCAGTACCCGGCCACATCGCTCAGTAGCCAGCGACCCTTCCAGCTCCTCCAAATCGGGCACCACACTTTCAAGCCATTGGAGATGGTCCGTCGTTCCTGGATCGTCCGTTTGCATAGTCAATACCAGCCAGAAGAGATCAGGGCACTTCGCCGGCGATTATAGCCGGCCAACCGGGTGTTGTCCCATTATTGATGAAGTCAGAGTTGTACTTGCTGATCCAGGAACAGCAGACAACTCGGCCCCAAGCGGGCTCGGCTACGGCTGAGGTCGGAGACGCGCAGCGACAGCGCGATAGCCGCGGCTCCGTGCCTATCGGCGTAGTCTGAGGTCTCTGGCTTCCGCGGAGCTCTACCCGCGGAGGTTTTGCGGCCGCGATGGTATCAGCCATGCCTCGGTCCTAAGGTACCGGCGGATGGCGACCGGAGGCAGGGACAGGAACGGCCGGTCATCCTACAACCTCGATCAGTATCCGGCAGTGGTCGCTGGCTCCCCACTCGTCCACTCCGTTCAGGGCCCGCGCATGCACCCCGCGGTGGAACCCCCGCGAGGCGAACACGTAGTCCAACTGGTTTGCGGCGGTTGCCGGTGATTGTCGGGTGGTGTAGTAGGTTGGGACATTTTTCGTGTCTGGACGCAGCCCTACCGGCGTGGCGCTGGCCAGCCGCCCGTCGGGATGCTGTGGCCCCACGAACTCCAGGCCCAGCGCACCCATGCGTTCAAACACGCCTCGGTCCCGCTCGTACCAGACCAGGGGATTGCCCCGGATAGCGCCGTAGATGTTGTTGAGATCGCCAGCCGCCAGGATCCGGTGACCACTGAGGTCAGTGTCCCAGATGAAAGCGGCCAGGTCGGACATGATCAGGTGAGCAGTCCTATCCGAGTGGATGTTACGGGTCCTGCCGGTGAGAGGATGAGGCCTGAACCAGCGAGCGTACATCGACACGACGATGAAGGGCTCTCCGCCAGTAAGCGGGATGATCTTCGCGGCGGCGATGATGCCGACGTTGCTGACGGCGATCTCGTCGTCACCTTCGCTGGGGGTGCTGGGCAGGACCTGACTGAACCACTCCACCTCCACCCGGTCCGACAGCTTCACCACCATGGGCCAGCGGTCAAAGTGCTCCCGGGGCCAGGGTTCCCAGGGGTCCTGGGGACCGACCGAGACGTTGCCCCCAGCGTTGCGCAGTCGATCCAGGGCACCCGGACCCACCTCCTGGAGAAGAGCCACGTCGGCGTCCATGGCCAGCAGCTCCTCCACCGCCTGGAGCCGCATGGCAATGTTCCAGCTCACCACCGTGACCATGACGTCTGCCTCCGCGGAACCTGCGGCCGGACCGCATTGCTCAGACCGTCCATAGACGTTTGATAAATCGCCCTTATCAGACCTTTATGAGAGGCCGATTCCCGGCGCTGTTCGTCTGCCACCCAGCAAGTCCGGCAGTGATCGATGTCGGATCCACTTTATCCAAGAACCGGGTGGAGTTAAAGTTCGACACTCCTTGTAGATCATAGATTTCGCGGGCGAATGGCTATCCCACCACCGGATTAGATAGCAAATAAACGCGCGCCGCCACGTCACCTCGTGCGGGTGATAGCGTTGTTGTTTTGCAAAGTTGCGGATTGGTAGACCGGCGATTCTACAACTCTACATGCTTACGACCCTACAATCTTACAGGTCTGCAGATTCATAGAGTTTTAGATATGCAGAGGCGAGGTTACGGGGATTCGCGGCGCCTCGCAAAATCCGCCCGGTGGCGTGTGACCAAAAACGGCTGGCCCCAAAAGCCAGCCGTTTCGAACATGACAATGTTTCGGAGGTCAGGTGCCGGGACGACGGTAGCCTCGCTTGTTCATCCAGTCTTCCAATGATTCTGCGACAATCGTCGAGAGGCTCTTTCCAGTGGCGGCGATGGCATATTGCAGGTCTTGGCGCAGGGCGGTGGGAACATAGGCGGTGAGTCTTTTCTTGCCAGCCACGTCATTGGCCTGGGAGATGGCCGCCTTAGGAGAGCGATGCTTGTGCACGTCGTAGCCCTGTCTCTTGAGAAACTGTCTGATGGCATCATGGTCGATCTGGGCTAACGTATCGTGTTCAAGTTTATCCTCGGACTCGTTAGCCAAGTCCGGGTAGTCCGAGGTTGCTAGAGCCGTCAGATCCATCAGATCTGGTTTTTTCTGATCAGACATGGAGCATCTCCTCGAGCTCGACGGGTTCTTGGCGGTGGGAGTCATCAATCTGCTTGGCGATCCACTTCCACAGGTTAGTCATCTCTTGGGCGGCCGCACTCTTGGGTTGGAACTCCGCTACGCTGAGGCCGACGAGGGAGGCGTCCCAATAAGTCACACGTCTTGTGATGATGGCTGGTGCGATGTCGATGCCCATGCCCGACAGGCTGCTGAGCATCCGGTCCCGTCGCTGCCTGATCGCAGGGATGTTATTCGGAATGAGGGCCATTCTCCAGCCTTTCTCTACCCCGCGATGAACTAGGCTGGCCGTGATCATGACCTCGTACGGCGATGGCATGATGGGGATCAGTATCAGGTCCATGGCGTTGAGAGCCTGGTCCATGCTGAAGGAGTCCGCACCCGGCATATCGCAGATGATCAGATCGTACTTGGCCTTCCCCTGGACTCCACTCAGTGCAGCGATGCCTTCGTCGGACATTGACGCCTTGACAGTGGTGACTCGGGTCCTATCGGGGCTGTGATTCTGCCGCAGTTGGTGTTGTCTGAGGGCGGTAGCCTGAGGGTCGAAGTCGCACAACAAGGTGCGGACGCCGGCGGCGTTCGCGCGTTCAGCTGTATTGAATGCCAAGGTAGTCTTGCCAGTGCCTCCTTTCCAGGAGGCGAATGCGATGGTGGTCATGGCTGCTCCGGTTGCCGTGGATTGGCGATTACGCGGCGGCCGCTGGTCCAGGTAGCGCGTCGCGACCCCATAAATCCACTGGGTTGCAGGCTTTCCAATGCGGAAATTGCCTTCTCCGCAGGTTAACAACCGAGACGCGGCGCCGTCCCGTAAACCACCAGCCATGGTTTGGCGATTTTCAGGGTTGCGGGGTTGCAAACCCTCAGGTTTGTCAGCCTCCACGTCTGTAGAATCATCAGCTTACAGGTCTACAACTCTAGCAGTCTCCAGACCTGCAAATCTTCAGTCTGAAAAGCACAAGCAAGCGATGTGTTGTTTCCAACGGAGTACCGTTGTAACATCGTGCTAACATCCAAGCACAGTTGAAGGAAGTCAGCGATGGTCGCACGCATGACGGTAAAAATCGAGCCAGATTTAAAGAAGGAAATCCAAGCAGAGGCGAAGCGTCGAGGCATCGATATGAGTGCGTGGGTCAGGCTGACGCTTACCGATGCTTTGGAAGCCGCCAGGGAGCGCAGACAGTGACGTCCTCTGCGTCATCGAGCTGGGGGATCGTGGTGTGGAACCTGGCCATTGCATTGGTTGGTCCGCCTACCAGAAAACCCCCACAGACTGGAACTTTTGCCGTCGAGGCTCCCTACTGGTCAACGTGAACGGAAAACAGGCTGGTCATTCCAGCCCTATCTGCAGGCTTTACTCTGCCCCGGGAGGCAACCGATCCGGCTGCCCGTCGACGACGGTGGAGGTTAACTAATGACAACCTACGGAGGGTCTAGGCTGGCGGACTGGAAGACGATCACCCAAGCAGTGGCCCGCGAGTTGAAGGGAGAACCCAACAATCACCTGTCAAACAGGATCGAACTGCGGTGGGGCCGACGTGGCAGTTTCCAGTTGACCACCGACGGCCCCACAGAAGGTCGTTGGAAGGACTGGGAATCAGGCCAAGGCGGCCGCGGCGCTGTAAGTCTAGCCGGGTACCTCCTCGGCACTGACCGTGATGGCGCTTTAGACTGGCTACGGCGGAGAGGTTATCTGTCAGACCACCCACCTGCCGCGGCACCGCGTAAACTCACAGCTACGCCGGCCGTTGAGCAAGCATCTACCGACCGTTCAGCCATCGCACGATCAATCTGGGCCTCCAGCGCGGCGATACCGCGACATGAGGTCCATCCGGCCAGACGCTGGTTCTCCAACCGTCGACTGTGGCGTCCGGAGTTGCCTACTCCACCATTTTTGCGCTGGCGGGCGGCGGACAACCGCCAACACACGGTCACCGGCGTGGCAGTGGGCACGGCGACCATCACGGTCACGGCGGCAGACGGCAACGGCAACCGGGTCAGCGACGCCTTCGAGGTTGTGGTGGTCAAGAAGTACGCGGCGCTCATCGCGCAGATGTACGAATGGCGCAACGATCCCACGCGGGCCTCGAAGGCCCACACGGACCTCTGGGACCGGGCGCTGCTGGCCTTCGGGGAGACGGTGGCCGATGCGGCGATGACGGCGATGACAGCGGCGGAGGCGCAGACCTATGCCGACCGGGGCTGGGAGCGCTGGGCGCCGGTGGCCAAGGCGCTGGCGGAGATCGAGGCAGGCGGGTCCGGGTAGTGGCCGCCCGAACCGCCGGCTATCCCACGCGGGCGTCCGGCTTCGGTCGGGCGCCCGCGCTTGACCGCGCCGGAAGGACGCCAACGGCGCAGTGAAGTGGAGGCCGTCACCATTACGGCGGAGACTCCGCCTTATGCAGCGACGTTG
>Ga0209543_1001257_pt1 | contig 24297 bp, 18 predicted proteins | sample MesohylFT_FD_187296 | JGI IMG/M metagenome (GOLD analysis project Ga0209543, IMG submission 187296) | Host-associated microbial community of the marine sponge Aplysina aerophoba from Gulf of Piran - sponge mesohyl, lysed by freeze-thaw... | ecosystem: Host-associated > Porifera > Sponge >...
CGTACTCGACCGCTTCTTTTCGCCCCTCGAGCTGCCGGCCGCCGGGCTGCACGGCCTGGAGCGCAGGTCCGCCGACGGATCGGTCAGCCGGACAGATGGAGCACCCGCGTTGGGGCCGGCCCGCCGTGAACTGGCGCGCTTCGCCGCCGCGCACCCCGGTACCCTGCTCGAAGACAAGTCGGCGACCCTGGCGCTCCACTACCGGCGCGCCGCCGGCGCCGAGAGCGCTGCGCGCGAAGTGATGGAGAAGATCCGCACCTCCCTGGGCGCCGCCTACCGGGTCCAGGAAGGCAAGATGGTGCTCGAGTTGAAACCCCATCGCCCGAACAAGCACACCGTGGTCGAGGACTTCATGGAAGAAGCGCCGTTTCGCGGGCGCGTCCCCGTCTTCATCGGCGACGACATCACGGACGAGGAAGGCTTCGCCGCCGCGCAGAGCGCCGGCGGCGCCGGGATCGTCGTCGGCCTGGAGCACGCCGGCGACCGCATGAGCAATGCCCGGCACGGCCTGGGCGGCGTGAGGGAGTTGCACCGTTGGCTGGAGGCCCTGTCCGATGGCCTGGCGGACAAGAGCCCATGACGTCTCACGAAGTCCGACCGCTCGACGGTGGCGTGATCGGCAACTGCAGTTTCGGGGCGCTGATCGACCCGCGCGGCCGGATCTGCTGGGCCTGCCTGCCCCACTTCGACGGCGACCCCGTCTTCCACTCCCTGCTGGACGACGCCCGTGAGGCGGATCCCGAGGCGGGCGGCTTCTTCGACGTCGTGCTCGAAGGGCTGCAGGACAGCGAGCAGCACTACATCGAGAACACCGCAATCCTCGAGACGACCCTTCGCGACGGCAACGGCGCCGCCGTCCGCATCACCGACTTCGCGCCCCGGTTCGAGCAGTTCGGCCGTTCCTTCCGGCCGACGATGATCATCCGCACCATCGAACGGCTGAGCGGCGAACCCCGCATACGCATCCGCTTGCGACCGCGATTCGACTACGGGGAGCGCCGCCCCGAACTGACCCGGGGCAGCAACCACGTCCGCTACGTCGGGCCGAAGCTCGCCCTGCGACTGACGACCGACGCGCCCGTCTCCTTCGTCACGGACGAGATCGCCTTCGTCCTCGAACAGCCCCTCACCCTGCTGCTCGGGCCCGACGAGAGCCTGACGGATCCGGTGGACTCCGTGGCGCGCGAGTTCCTGAGCCGGACGGAGAACTACTGGCGCGAGTTCGTGCGCCACCTGGCCGTGCCGTTCGAGTGGCAGGAGGCCGTGATCCGGGCCGCGATCACGCTCCAACTGTGCAGCTTCGAGGAGACCGGGGCGGTGCTGGCCGCGATGACCACTTCGATCCCCGAAGGGCCGGACACCGGCCGCAACTGGGACTATCGCTTCTGCTGGCTCCGCGACTCCCACTTCGTCGTCCAGGCGCTGAACCGTCTCGGCGCGACCCGCACGATGGAGGGCTACCTCGGCTACATCACGAACCTGGCGGCCGCCGCCGAGGGCGGGGTGCTGCAACCCGTCTACGGGATCAAATTCGAGCGGGAGCTGATCGAGCGTGACGTGGATCATCTCTCCGGCTACCGCGGCATGGGGCCGGTCCGGGTGGGCAACGCCGCCTGGCGCCAGCTCCAGAACGACAACTACGGCAGCGCGATCCTCTCCGTCACCCAGAGCTTCTTCGACCGCCGGCTCGTCAAGCCGGGCAACGCGCGCGTATTCGGCTCGCTCGAGCAACTCGGCAGCCAGGCCGTTGCCCTGTTCGACCAGCCGGACGCGGGACTCTGGGAGTTCAGGCAGCGCAGCGCCGTTCACACCTTCTCGAGCGTGATGTGCTGGGCCGCCTGCGACCGCCTGGCACGCATCGCCCGGACGCTGGGCCTTGCCGAACGTCAAAGACACTGGACAAACCAGGCCGAGGCGATTCGCTCGCACATCCTCCAGAACGCGGAAACCGAGCGGGGCGGCCTCGCCGCCACCCTGGACGGCGCCGGCATAGACGCCAGCCTGCTCCTGCTCCACGACCTGGGCTTCCTCGACGCCGACGATCCCTGCTTCGCCGCCACCGTCGAGTCGCTCGAGCCCCTCCGCGAAGGCAGCAACTTCTTCCGCTACCAGGAGGACGAGTTCGGCGCGCCCACGACCTCCTTCGCCGTCTGCAGCTTCTGGTACATCGACGCGATCAACGCCCTCGGCCGGCGCGACGAAGCCCGCGAGCTCTTCGAGCAGATGCTCGACCGCCGCAACCCGGTGGGTCTCCTCTCCGAGGACCTCGACCCCCAGACGGGGGAGCTCTGGGGCAACTTCCCCCAGACCTACTCCATGGTCGGCCTGATCAACTCCGCGCTACGGCTCAGCCGCCCCTGGAGCGAGGCGTTCTAGACTCCACATATGCGCCACGGCCAACTCCACCTCCACGAAGAGCTCATGCTCCTCGCCCTGCACGACACGAAGGGCACTGTCACCGGCACCCACACGAGCATCGGCCTCGGCGGCGCCATCGCGGCCGAACTCCTGCTCCAGGAACGCGTTCGCATCGACGAATCGCGCCGCTGGCGCAAGCTCGTCGAGGTCCGCGACATCAGTCGCACCGAGGACTCCATCCTCAACGAGTGCCTGAAGAGAATCCGTTCCGCCAAGCGGCGGGCCTCGGTCCAGACATGGATCACCCGCTTCTCCTCCACGAGGAAGCTCCACCACCGGGTCGCCGAACAACTCTGCACACGGCACATCCTGCGGGCGGACGAGCAGGAGATCCTGCTCATCTTCAAGCGACGCGTCTTTCCGGAGATCGACCCGGGTCCCGAGCGGGAAATCATCGAACGCCTGCGCGCCGCGATCTTCAGCGATGACCGGGAAGTCGAGCCCCGCACCGTCGTCCTGGTCGCGCTGGCCCACGCGGTCGGCCTGCTCAACCCGATCTTCGGCCGCAGGGAGCTCCGACCCCGGAAGCAGCGCCTGAAGAGCCTTGCGAAGGGTGACGTGATCGGCAGAGCCACCTCGGCTGCCGTCGATGCCGCCCAAGCGGCAATCGCCGCGGCCGCCGCCATGCCGGCCATTATTGCCGCCTCGACCTCCTCGCACCCCAACTGAAGTTGCCCAAGCTCTACGCCGAAATCGCACCCTGGTGGCCGCTGATCTCGCCGCCCCACGAGTACGAAGAGGAAGCCGGCATCTACCTCCGGCACCTGCTCGAAGCCTCTGACGGCACCCCCCGCACCGCCCTGGAACTCGGCAGCGGCGGCGGCCACAACGCCTCCCACCTCAAGGCGCACTTCGAGATGACCCTCGTCGACCTGTCACCCGGGATGCTGGAGATGAGCCGGCAACTCAACCCCGAGTGCCGGCACGTCGAGGGCGACATGCGGACGGTCCGCCTCGACCGGACGTTCGACTGCGTCTTCGTCCACGACGCGATCGACTACATGACGACGCTCGAGGACCTGCGCGCCGCCATCGAGACCGCCTACATCCACTGCCGGCCCGGCGGCGCCGCCCTCTTCGCGCCCGACCACCTGCGCGAGAACTTCCAGCCCAGGACCGACTGCGGCGGCTGCGACGGGGAAGACATGAGCGCCCACTACCTCGAGAACTGCTGGGATCCCGACCCCGACGACACGACGATCACGACGGACTACGCCTTCGTGCTGCGCAAAGCCGACGGCAGCGTCGAAGTCGTGCACGACCGGCACGTCACGGGCCTCTTCCGACGTGCCGAGTGGCTCGGCCTGCTGGCCGAGGCCGGTTTTGAGGCAGTGGTCGTGGACTGCGATCACTCGGAGATGGAACCGGGGGAGTACGAGCTGTTCGTCTGCCGTCGGGTGTAGGAGGTCCGACGAGCTTTTCGTATGCTCGCCCTCCCTCGCCGACTCGCCGCGGCGACTGCCTGACGGCGGCGGCGGTGCCGGCGTCGTGCCCCGCTTCGGACGCCTCCGAACTCCTGCCGCGACAAGGAGACATGCGGAACATGACGACGCACGAGACAGCCCAGTCCAGCGAACCGCCGTCCTTTGCCGAGCTCTTCACGTCTCCGTGGGAAGAGCTCATGGAGTGCTTGGTCAAAGGCGACCTCGTTCCCCTGCTCGACGGCAGGGGAATCGCCGTCGAGAGCACTCACCAGCGTCGCAAGGGAATGCGAAACGGCGAGCACTTCGACTTCGACATCGTGGCCGTGAACCAGCGGGACGTCGTGGTGGTCGAGGTCAAGACGACCCTGCGGTCGGAGGACGTGACCCGGTTCCTCTCCGACCTGTCGAGGTTCACCGACCTCGCGCGCGAGTACCGGGGCAAGCGGATCCTGGGCGCCGTGGCCTACCTGAAAAGCGACAGAGCCGTGACGACCTACGCGGAGCGCAACGGACTGTTCGTCATCCGGGCCACCGGCAGCGCCAGCATCCTGAACGCCGAGGACTTCGAGCCCAGGTCGTTCGGCTGAGGGGGCGCCGAGTCAACGCGACCGCCGCTGCTAACACGCTGCGCCCTGTCCACCAAGGACTCCGCGACACGCTTCTCGGATACCAAATGCTCGACCACACGCTCGGCGGAACGCCTCCTCACCAAGGCCCGACGGACCGAACTCGACGAACCCAGCGGGGCCAGCCTTTGGGCGGCGGTCCGTAAACACGAACCCTCCGGGGGGCCCGACCTGGAGGAGACGGGCTGCACTCCGCAAACCGCCCGCCATTCTCTCAAAGCCCCCCTGTCTCACTGATCGAGTACCTGGGCGCGCCGCAAGCCGACCTCCGCGATTTCCTGCTTCATCAACCTGTCCGGGAAGAAATGCGTGATCCACTCCACAAAGGCTCGCCAAACATCCTCGGCTGTGAAGCAGCTCCCGGCCTGCCTCGCCAACCCCCGGAGCTCCTCACTTAGCTCCTCACGCGTCACCACTGCGTCTTCCTCGCTCTCTAGCAGCCGTGCACCGAGCGGTATCTCTGCCAGCAGGCGACGAACAGACTCCCGAAAGTCCTCCTCGTCAAGACCAGCCGGAACATTCGCCATAGCAACGTCCTCAAGCAGCAGTCGGTCCGCACTAGACATGAAGTCCACCGAGGGCGTGCAGTACTGCCGATAAGCCCGATCAGGTCGTCTGCTCAGCGGCAACCAACGCGCCTTCAGATCAGCTACCGGCCGGGGTGACGTGACCAGAATGTCCGCCAACCGCCGCACCGTGTCTGCCATGGCCCTGGATGCGGGCCGCTCGACCTCGCCGATCCTCGCTAGAGTAGCTGCCACAAAAGGATCTGTCGTCGACGTTTCCACAAGAACCTCGATGTTCCCACCGCCGGCGCTCTCGCCGAAGCCAGCTCTCGTGACGTTGGCCGAACCTGCGAGACATCTGTCTCCAGCGAAGTAGAGCTTCGCGTGGAGTTCATCCACCACCGAGAGCGTAGAGTTCCCCCGTTCCTCGAGCACCTCTAGGATTTCAGGATCCGAGACACCTGCAGCCACCTCCCGTGGACGCCACCTAGTAGTGCACCTAACGTGAACGTTAGCGTCCAGTGCATTGAGCAATGATCGCAACGCGTCTACTTTGATGAAAGGAGCCACAATGCCTACGCTTCTTCTCTCTTCCGCGAAGAGCGCACGAAGCCGCTCGCCTTCCGTCATGTGGACCGTAGACGTCATCACCTAGACCAAATCCGTGGGCATAACCGAGTCGTCGTCTTCGTCAAAGAACTCCTCAGCGTACTTCCCCCACTCGTGGCGGGCGTTACGAATCTTCTTGCGATCGTGTGTGGTCTGCTCCTCCTCGAATCGTGCCCAGGAATAGATGAGAAGACGAAACGCCGCAGCTGCCTTATCGAGACGCTCTCGAACTTCCTGTTCACTCAGGTCCTCGACATCCGGATGCATCACCTCATAGAGATGGGAGTGCACGGGATGATCCGTATTGAGCGCGACCTGAATCACGTTGGGGAGAGACTCGACGTCGAAGAAAGCCGGGCTCGACTTGGCGGACCGTATCCAACGAACCCTACTACCCGAACGGATCGTCTCATCGATCCTCCGCAAGGCGTCCGGGCGGTCAAGGTGATGTCTCTCGACCAAGGACTGAAGCTGCCGCTCCTTCTTCTCCTGTTCGCTCGCCGATTCCCCCTCTTGATCCGAGCGCCCCTTGTGCCCTTCCTCGGCGCGGCGCTCAATCACGACCGTGGCCTTTGCGTCGGCCCGTTGGTCCTCGTTGGGTCGCCGGTCGTGCCTACGCTGGCGTGCCTCCTTTACCCGCGGGCGCATCGCCGCAATGCAGTTCCTGACCTGCTTCTGAAGATCAAGCAGAAACACGCGAGTGTCACCATCGGCCTGCATCCGCCGGCGGACGTCTCCCGCGCTCTCACCCGGAAGAGCTTCCCGCCTGTAGTCGTACTGGGATAGGCGCCGGAAGATGGTAGCTCCCTGTTTGTTGTTCGTGACTCCGAAAACCGAATCCAACGCCGTGGGGAAGTCGATCTCGACCGTCCACCACCTCTCCCTCGGGTCGTCACCACTCAACCAGGAAGGATCCAACTGCAGTTCTCGATGGGCCCGCACCAGCGAGACACCGCGATTCGAGTCCGCGTGCTTGCCCCATTCCGTATGACCAGCGTCCGAACCTCTCCAGCGGGCCGGCCAACGGGCCTCCGGGTGGGAAGAGTCGCGAACCTGCGGCCGGGCATAGCTCGCGCGCACGCGAACGTAGTACGTCTCTTCGCCTACAGGCACCGGCACCGAGAAGGGGCTCGACTCGAGCTCGACGAACATTCGGCCTTCGCCGAAGTCCTCGGGACACGAGGTGTCGGCCATCAGGTAGAGCGGGTCATTAGGTCGTACATTCACGATCGCGTCCTCACGGACCTTGGACCCGTTCGCCCCCTCCTCGATGGGAATGCAGACAATACGGCGCTGTGGCCCAATCTCCGCGCCTCGTTGATCCTCCCCATGAAGGCGGTCCGTCGGCGACGCGAGAAAGCGACGGTAGATCCGCCCCAGCAGCGATTCGGTGTGACGAAACGTAGTGCCGGCGCTCTTCCATTGGACGCGGTCCAACTCCGTCCATACAACCAGGGTTCCGGACTCGGAAAAGGGTGTCCGACTCGCCTCCAGGTACACCGCCGGAGGAGTCTGAAGCCGCGGCTCCGGAATCTCCGTCGCTCCGCTCTCCACGTCCTCTATGGCCAGCCACGTGTAGAGAGCATTGGAAGCACCCGCCTGCCACGACCACACTTCGACTCGCCGGGCCTGCGACAACGAAGAGTTGGGCAATCCGAGGCCAAAACGGCCGATTCCTCGCCTCTCACGGCGCGTTCCATGTCCGTACCGGAGGCTTCCCCTAAGGGTCAACTCGTCCATGCCGTTCCCGTTGTCAAGGACCGCGAGCTCCGTCAACGTGGATCTGTTCGTTCTCTGATCCCGCCGGCTCAGTCCGAAGACCTCTATCGATGTGGCATCCGCTTCTATCGCGTTGTCGATCAACTCAGCCAAAGCGTGGGTCGTCGACTTGTAGCCGCTATCACGCATCGCCTTCACCGTCATCTTCGTATCGATGATCGGAAAGACAAGCTGTTCACTTCCAGTCGTCATTGCCACACATCCTCCCAGTTCAAGAACGCCTCCGCTACATCGCCGAAGCCCGGGAGACTCGGATCCACAACAGTGACGATCTCGCAAGCAGCCGTACCTCCGACCTTCTCCCCTCGGATCGCTCGACCCACCATCTGGCTGAATAGGACCAGTGACTGCGTGGGTCTCGCGATGACAACGGCACTCGCCCTCGGTGCATCGAACCCTGTTGTCAGCACTCCGAAATTCACGAGGACTCGGGGTACGTCGTCCTCAGCCCTGAAATCCTGAATCAAATGATCCCGGTCTCTACGGGGGGTCAGTCCTGTGACGGCTCCACCGCGGATGCCGCGCGCAACGAGGATACCTGCCAGCAAGAGCACCTGGTCCACACTCGCACCGAAGACCAGGACCCGCCGATGCCCAGCGCGAAGCAGCTCGTCGATCGCTTGTACTACCGCAGTTACATACTGCTCACTCATCGACAGCGCCGCAACAATGTTCTCCGGGATCTCCAAGGCTCTCGCGATCCGGGCAACTTCCCCTTCATTGATCCTGATCCCCGGTTTCGCCAGGAGTGTTCGGAACAATGGCCGAGCCAAGTAGCCGTCTTCAATCAGGTACTTCACTGGATTCCCGCCACCAGGAACTTCCAACGCGACCTTGGTCCTGGAGTAGAGGTCCGCCAACTCCCCATCCTCGTCGATGTCCGCCCAGGTTCGGCCAGGTGTAGCAGTAAGTCCCAGGAGTGCGCAGCGATAATCGAGAGTGAGGTCGTCGGTGAGACGACGGTAGGTTGGTGCGGTGCTCTGATGCGCCTCATCGAAGACGACTAGTCGCACACTCGGGGCAAGTCGTACAGCCCAGTCGGGGTCCGTCCGCGAGAGCACGGCCCAGCCCTTCTCCAAGCCAACGGCGAGGAACCCGTCCTTGAAGTCGGCTAGATCAGGCATTCGGTTCCCCGACATGGTGCCAAGCTGCAGAGGCCTCGTCCCGAGGTGGGTCCAGGCCTCCTTGAACGCTTGCCTAGCTTGCTCAAGCAACTCCCCGCCAGACGCGAGCCAGACCACGACCGAAGGTTCGCTTTCTCGTAGAGCCTTCGCGACCACATGCATGGCGGTCCGCGTTTTTCCCGCACCGGTGGGAAAATGCAGCACCGCTCGACGCTCGTTCTCGGCCAGCAGTGGCGATAGGCGTCGAACGGCCGCACGCTGATGATCGAACAGGCCATATGCGGACGCGACCGATTCGATTGGCGCTGCCGGCGGCGCGGGAACTATCCGATCTTCCTCCAGTAGTCCGAAGAAGGCACGCAGGCCGCTGATGTCGGACTTGGTCCAGTCCGCCGCGGCGTCGGGGGACACGCTCCTGCCAAGGCGATGCTCCAGTTCGGCGCGCTTGGGCTCAGGGAGTAGGCCAAGTACGAGTGCTCGACTCCCCGCCTCTCCCAGAAGGGCACCGAAATCAACCATGGCCTGCACTGCCTGCCGTAGCCGCTGCCCCCCGAGCTCGCAACCCGAAACCACGTTGAGCAGCGCCAAGACGCGGCCTTCCAGGAGACGGCGAACCTGTCGGTCCGGAATCGTGTCGAGAAATCGGGCTACTGTGAGGCCGGGACCGCCAACCACGGCACCAGGCACTTCAGCTAGCCCGCCATCCGAAGAAGAGCCGCGACTTGAGTCAGATGAACGCTGAGGACTCCCGAGACTCTTCCGTCGCACGACACGAACAACTCCAGAGCATCAGGCGTCCGCGCGGCTTCTCGTTGCGGCAAAAGGGGCCTGACGGCAAGTCGGCGAACTGTAGCACTCACGGCGCACGGCTCGGGACGCGGGCTGTGGAGCATGCCGAGAGCGACGCCAACACCCGCAGCACGAGCGCGGCGGCGGCCTCGACTTCAGCCTCGGTCGTGAACCGGCCAAAGCTGAACCGGATGGATTCATCGCATGCCTCCCCGCTGAGGCGTAGGGCCCTAAGTACGTGCGACGGCTCGGGGATGCCGGAAGCACAAGCCGCACCGGTCGACGCGGCGAGGCGGGGTTGCAGCGCCGTGAGAACGTCCCGTGCGTCGAAGCCGTGAAACCGGAGGTTGGCGTTGCCCGGATGGCCACCGACGGCGGGACCGTTCGGCGACAGCCGGTAGGCGCCGGCACGGAGGGTCTCTACAAACCGATCCCGGAGCCTTCGGAGCTCCTTGCGCTCCTCCGCAGCCCTGGTGCCGGAGAGGAGAACAGACGCAGTGCCGAAGCCGGCACAGAGCGCCAGCGGCACAGTGCCAGACCGAAGGCCGTTCTGCTGCCCGCCACCGCGGATAAGGGGCTCGAGGGCAGCCTGAAAGTCGCGCCGCACGTACAGCGCGCCGACCCCCTGCGGGCCGTACATCTTGTGACCTGAGAGGCTGATCAAGTCAGCCTGCGCAGCCAAGTCGCCAACCCACATGCCGCACGGCGCCTGGGCGGCATCGCAGTGCAGAGGTATACCGCGGGCACGAAGAACCGCCGCCAAGCCCGGCACGTCCTGAACTGTTCCGACCTCGTTGTTGACTGCCATTACGGATGCGACGAGCACGTCACTACCGAGCCGCGCTTCCAAGTCCGCCGGAGCGACCAGACCTTCCCTGTCCACGGGAACGGTCTCCACGACGAAACCCTCCTTCGCCGCAAGCGCCCGGGCCGCGGCGAGGACGCACTTGTGTTCAACGGCGCTCACGAGAATGCGATTTCGGTCCGGCGGCGCTCGCCGCGCCAAGCCGAACAAGGCGAGGTTGTTGGCCTCGGTGGCCCCCGAGGTGAAGACAATCTCGTCGGTGTCGGCACCGATCAAGCTAGCAACGGAGTCCGCAGCCTCTTCGACGGCCTGCGCAGCCCGCCACCCGACGATGTGGTCGCTAGAATGCGGGTTGCCGAAAGCCTCCTTCCAGTAAGGGGCCATCCGCTCCAACACACGCGGGTCCACCGGCGTTGTCGCCTGATAGTCGGCATAGATGAGCTTCTCGGCGTCCATGGCCGGCCTCCTGGACGCAGGATCCAGTCAGGCCCTTGACGCTAGCAGGGGGATCGCCTACTGTCGAACTGGACGTACCGTCCAGCACCAAGACCGATGCTCCAAGGCCGACTCCACCACGACGACTACCGACCCAAGCTGTCAGGCCATGAGACCTTCCCGCTTCGCTACGGCTGGCTGAAGAAGGCGGTCGACGCCGTACCAGCCTGCGACGACGAAGAAGCCGGAAAGTCCGTCTTCCGGTCGGAAGACGCGATCGCTCTCTTTGGCGTCGGCCGGAACATGGTGGCGTCGATGCGCCATTGGGCCGTGGCCACGGACGTGATCAAGGAGGATAGCGGCAAGCCTTCGCGAACTCACATCGGGCAATGCCTGTTCGCGGACGACGGGCTCGACCCCTACATGGAGGTCCCGGCAACGACATGGCTCATTCACTGGCGCCTGTGCGGCAACCCGAACAACACCACATGGTTCTGGGCGTTCAGCCACTATCCGGCCGCGACCTTCGACCGCGACTCCCTAGTTCGCGGCATCTGGAAGCTCAAGCAAGACCGGCAATGGCCCCGAGCTTCGTTGACCACCATCGGGAACGACGTCAAGTGCTTCGTTCGCACCTACGTCCGCCGTCCCACGTCGGCCAAAGCTAGCTACGAAGATGCTCTCGAATCGCCACTGACGGAACTCGGCCTGATCCGAACTGCCGGAAGACGGGACGGCTTCCGCTTCGTGCGGGGTCAAAAGCCGACGCTTGGCACCGGAGTGTTCGCGCTGGCAGTGACCGAGTTCTGGGACGAGCACTCGAAAGCCAACACCCTGCCGTTCGAGGCTCTCGCCCATGGCCCGGGTTCACCTGGGCGGGTGTTCCTGTTGGACGAGGAAGCTCTCGCGGATCGGCTCCTCCGAATCGAGGAAGACACAGACGGCGTGTATCGATGGTCCGAGACGGCGGGGCTGAAGCAACTGATCCGAGACCGCAAGGTGGATGAAACGGAAGCACTCGGCTTCATCAAGCAAGACTACGTTTGGTCCGACCGAGAGGAGGTGGCCTAGTGCCGCTGGCGGAACGGGTCCAAATTGCGCCGCGCTACCAACGCGCCATCAACATCACCTCCGACATGAGCGATCCGGCCGCGCTGAAGGGCTTCGTCTGTCCACGGTCCTCAGCCGAGGTTCTGGAGACAATGGCTCATCATGTACTCAAGACCGGGCAAGGCGCATTCACATGGACGGGGCCCTACGGCACAGGCAAATCGAGTCTCGCGGTGGTCCTAGGGGCGGCTCTCAACGGTGCGAAGCGGCTCCGAAGCGAAGCCGCAAACCTCCTCGGCCAACCGACATTCGACGCCCTGACGAAGGCCATGCCTCCGCGGACCCGCGGTTGGCGCATTCTGCCGGTGTCTGGTCGTCGCGATGCTCCAGTCGTGGCTATTGGGGAAGCCATCGAAGCGGGAGGATGGCTGCCGTCGGACTCTTGGACGGAGGTGAGCGTCCTAGACGCGCTTGAGGAGGTTGCAGCCCGGAACCCCCGTGCTGGCGGCGGTCTGTTGGTGATCATCGACGAGATGGGCAAGTTCCTGGAAGCTGCGGCGCATGACGGCAACGACATCCACATCTTTCAAGAACTGGCTGAACGAGCCTCACGAAGCCGAGGACGGCTCATCGTTGTGGGCATCCTCCACCAGGCTTTCGCCGAGTACGCCCACCGTCTGTCGCGGGATGCTCGTGCGGAATGGACCAAGATCCAAGGCCGATTCGTTGACCTGCCCATCAACACTGCCGGAGAGGAGCAGATTGAGCTACTCGGCCGAGCAATCGAGAACGGTCGTCGGTCGCGGCAACCGGGACCGATAGCCGAACGAGTGGCCGAACTCTCAAGTAGGAAAGTGTCAGCGTCACTCGCCGAGAGACTAGAGGATTGTTGGCCACTGCATCCCATTGTGGCCTGCCTGCTCGGCCCGCTTTCTCGGCGGCGCTTCGGACAGAACCAGAGGAGCCTGTTCGCCTTCCTGAACTCCGCTGAGCCTCTAGGTTTCCAGGACTTCCTCCGCACAAGTGCCGACGACGCTCTCTACTCCCCTGACCGCCTCTGGGACTACCTGCGCGCGAACCTCGAACCGTCGATCCTCGTATCGCCCGACGGGCACCGCTGGGCTCTCGCAGCATACGCCCTAGGTCGGAGCGAGGCGACGGGCTGCAGCGAACTGGAGCAGCGTCTACTCAAGGTAATCGCGCTCCTGGACCTGCTGAAGGAAAGCTCGGGTCTGACACCGAGAAACGCTCTGCTCGAACTGGCGTTGCTGGAGGACAACGCAGAGGAGATCCATCCTGCCCTCGAGCAACTGCGTCACCGCTCCCTTGTCGTCTTCAGGAAGTTCTCGGACGCTTGGGCGATCTATGAAGGAAGTGACTTCGATATCGACCGCGCACTCGAGCAGCAGTCGCAGAAGGCGGGCGACTTGGATTCCCGAACGCTCCGGGCCGCTACAGAGCTGGACCACGTCGTCGCGAAACGCCACTACCACACGACAGGCGCATTCCGTTGGTTCGACGTCGCCGTACTGCCTCTAGGAGAACTGAGACAGGCCGCTAGCGAGTTCTCGCCGCGACACGGGGAGATCGGGGTCTTCCTCCTCGGCGTTCCGACTCTGGGAGAAACGGAGAAGGAGGCGGAAGATCTCTGCCGCGACGCTGCCGAGACCTCAGACGAATGGGACATCGTCGCGGGATTCTCACCGAGCGCATGGGGCCTTCCCGATCTGACAGCCGAATTGTCCACCCTGGAGCGGGTGCGCGACGAAACTCCGGCGTTGCAAGGTGACCGCGTGGCCCGCACGGAGGTACAGGCTCGCATCGCGGCTGTCCAGGAGCGCCTCGAAACGGAGCTCGCTCGAACCTTCAACAACGCGTCTTGGTACGGCAAGGGAGCCGGCGCAGTGCAGCTATCGCGGGCCGGACTGAGCGCCCTAGCATCCGACTTGGCTGACCTGCGCTTTTACCACGCACCCCAGCTCCACAACGAACTCCTCGGCAAGGCAAAGCCCTCCAGCAGCGCGGTGGCGGCTCAGAACGCTCTCCTGCGCCGGATGGTGCTGAACGAAGGTGAAGAACGACTGGGCATCGACGGCTTTCCCGCCGAAGCCGGTCTCTTCGTCTCCCTACTGTACTCAACCGGGTTGTACCGGAACCTCAGCGACGGCTGGAGGTTTGTTGCGCCCCGACCGGGAGAGTCGGACAAGCACAATCTGGCACCATCCTGGGAAGCGGCGAGGGAGCTTCTGAAGACCAACTGCCATCGCGCCGTTCCCGTCAGTGAGATCCACGAGACTTGGCGACGGCCTCCATTCGGAGTCAAGAACGGCCTCCTGCCCGCGCTCTCAGTGGCCTTTCTACTCTCTCAGCACAGCGACCTGGCCTTCTACCGAGACGGCGTCTTCCAGACTCGCATTAGGGACCTGGACATCGAGTTTCTGGTGAGCGACCCGTCCGATGTTCAGTTCCGGTGGATCGACCTGGGCGGTGTGTCGAAGCAACTGCTCGCTGAATTGGCCGAGGTCGTCCGCTCCCTCGACAACCAGAACGCGCTCAACGACCTGGCGCCAATCGACGTGGCCAAGGGCCTCGTGGCAATTCACGACGGGCTGCCGCCCTGGACTGGCCGCACACAGCGGCTCTCGCGCAATGCACGCGCCGTGCGACACCTCTTCCGGCAGGCCAAGGATCCGAACCGCCTCCTTTTTGACGACATGCCGGAACTTCTGAAGGAGCCGCTAGCGGGTGCCGAGGAAGACGCAGCAGCGCGACTCGCCGACCGAGTCCGCGACGGCCTGACGGAACTCATCGAAGCTTGGCCGGCGATGCTCGGCCGCCTGCGCGAGGTCCTGCTGTCGGAACTACAAGTACCGAACTCCTCGCCGGCGATGCTCGCTGAACTCCGTGCCCGGGCCGAGAACATCCGCGAGCTAGGCGGTGACCATCGTCTCGAAGCCTTCATCGTCCGGCTCTCACAGTTTGAGGGATCCGACGGCGACATCGAAGGGCTTGCCAGTTTAGCGGTCAACAAGCCGCCCCAGGCATGGGTCGACCCGGACATTGACCGTGCCACGCTTGAGACGGCTGCCATGGCCCAGCGCTTCCTCCGAGCCGAAGCCTTCGCCCGCGTCAAGGGCCGAGCGGACAAGCGCCACTCGATGGCCGTTGTCGTTGGCCTTGAAGGCGCTCAATCCACGCTTCACGACGAGTTTGCAGTCGGTGACCTTGACCGGCCGCAGATCGAGGACCTAGCGTCCCAGTTGGAAGCAGTCCTGCGCGACGCCAGAGAACCCCGGCGCGAGATCGTCCTAGCCGCGCTCGTCAAAGTGAGCGCACGCTTCCTGGGCCTCGACTCCCTCCGGGCCGAACACACTCATGAGAAGAAGCGCGCCGCCTCATGAACCCCGCCACATCAGAATGGCACGTCCTAGGCCTATCCGGAGGTCGAGACAGCGCCGCGCTCGCGGTTCATATGCGGCAGAACCACCCTGGCCTGGGAATCGACTACTTCTTTACAGACACCGGAAAGGAACTCCCCGAGGTCTACGAGTTCCTCAACCGTCTTGAGGGCTTCTTGGGAAAGCCGATTCTTCGCCTCAACCCGGATCGCGACTTCGACTTCTGGCTCAAGCGCTACAACGACTTCCTGCCTTCCGCGCAGAGCCGTTGGTGCACCCGCCAACTGAAACTCCGCCCTTTCGAGCACTGGATAAGGCCGGCGCTTGACGCCGGCACCAAGGTCTTCAGCTACGTCGCCATCCGTGCCGATGAAGAGTACCGCGAGGGCTATTCCTCCAAGCACCGAAACTTGGCGGTTCGGCTCCCTTTCAAGGAGGATGGAATCGACAAAGCCGGCGTCCTAGAACTACTTGATGCGGCCGGACTCGGGCTCCCCTCCTACTACGAATGGCGCACCCGGAGCGGCTGTACGTTCTGCTTCTTCCAGCAGAAGATCGAGTGGGTCCGGCTGAAGGAGCGCCACCCCAAGGCCTTCGAGGAAGCGAAGGCCTACGAGAAGACGGCCGTGAAGCACGGTTCCCCATTCACCTGGAGCCAAGGCGAGTCCTTGGCTGCTTTGGAGCAGCCCGAACGAGTCAACCAGATTCGCCTAGACCACCAACGCCGGCTGGCGCGGGTGCGGGCAAAGCTCCAGCCGAATCCACTGCGACCCGATGCCGAGACCCTGGACATCGACGATCTGTATGGGAAGGCGAAGGTCTGCCTAGCCTGCCACAAGTAGTCTCGAGTACGGGAGAAACGCTCTGAACCTGACTCCTCTCATCGACGCGGCCGACCGAGACACGGAGGAATTCGGCCGATACAAACTGCCCTTTGTCTTGGTCCAAGACACTCTACTCAATGCCGGAGAGAGTCTCCCTCCGCTTCGGTGGCACTCTATCCGCTACGCCAACGACTCCGAACTCCACTTGGTCCCCGACAACAAACGTGGCGTCTATGCCTTCTCGATTTCGTCGCCAGCAGCCTCAACGCCGAAACACGGCTACATCCTCTACATCGGTCTCGCCGGGCGCGACCCTCGCAACCCGGAACGCACCCCTCGCTCACTTCGGGCGCGCTACAGCGATTACTTGAAACCTAGCTACGTCGAGTCGCGTCCTACGATTCGCCGAATGATCGCTTACTGGAGCGCCGTTCTAACGTTCTCGTTTGCTCCTGTAGACGACAACCTACCCTCCGATGACCTTCACCGTCTAGAACGTCACCTGAACGACACCTTTGTGCCGCCCTTCTCTCAAGCCGACTACTCTACCGAAACACGCCAAAGGCGAGCGGCATTTCCATGACCGCCAACAACAACCTGACTCAACTAACGCTACCTGCTCTCCGTGGCGTTATGGGAGACTGGCTTTACTACACTTGCCTGATGACTCTCGAGCAAGTGGCCGCCCGGGTCAGATTCGCCGAAGAGCTTCACCCAAACCGCCCACTCTCAGAACTCATTCAGAGAACTCTCGATCAGGGCCGGGGCAAGAAGATCGCACACTACCTCCGAACGCAGCCAGAACGGCTCTTCAACTCCCTTGTAGTAGCGACCTACGAGGGCGAACCGCACTGGTACTCTATCTCTCACGTCCAGAGTACTCGCCCGGGTCGTCAGCCGCCGCCACTCACAACGGAGACACTAGAACAAGTTGGCTTCCTCAGCCTGCGGGGAGACGAACAACTGTTCGCCCTTGACGGTCAGCACCGGCTGGCAGGAATCAAGAGGGCGGTTCAAGGAACTGAAGAGGGCGGACCACAACAGGAACGCGTGTCGGTCATCTTCGTCGCGCACGAGCCAACACCGCGTGGCCTTCAACGAGTTCGCCGGCTCTTTACCACCCTCAACAAGAACGCAAAGACTGTCGCCAAGAGGGACATAATCGCCCTGGACGAGGACGACGTCATGGCCATCTGTGTTCGCCGCCTCATCGAAGAAGAGGAGCTCTTCGATGAGCATCGGCTCGCTTTCGTGGCCAGAACGAACGTGCCACCCACAAACACGGTGTGCCTAACCACGATCTGCAGCCTCTATGATGTCCTCCAAGTGCTGTTTACGAAGAGCAGCTTCGACCTTAGAAGAGGTAGGGCCGCACTCAGGTCCGAACGCCCACCGGAAGAGCAACTCGATGTCTACTTCGAGCACGCCCGAACGTATGTGAGGCTGCTTCGAGACCGGTTTCCGGAGCTTCAAGAGTTCTTCTCCTCGAAGGATACCGAGCCCGTCGTCAGAAAGTACCGCGGCAGCCATGGCGGCAGTGCCCTGTTCCGCCCGATAGGGCTCGACATTTTCACACATGTCATCTCTCGTCTGACAAGCCGGATGTCCCTGCAAGACGCTGTGGAGTTGGCTACCAAGTTACCCAGATGTCTCAGCGAAGAGCCGTATGAGCAGCTGATGTGGAATCCAAACAACCAGGTCATGGTGAATTCCCATAAAGTGCTGTTGAGAGAGATCCTCTCCTACATGGTCGGAGTAAACAGTGCACGGTATCCGATCAGTAAGCTGCTTGATCAATACGTGCGCACGACTGGAAAGCCGTCATTGCCCCGATCAGTGGTGTAGCGCGGACAGCGATTCGCCGCTTGACTTTCAGTCGATTTCTCCCACGACGAAGCGCGACGCGTTTCCGTCGCGCAGCCCCCCGATTCCCAGTCACCGTTGGAGGACCAGCTTCAGTTGAGACGACAGGAGAGAGTGGTCTAGGGTGATGGCGGAAGTTGTTGCGTGCGGAACCGCAGAGCAAGCCGACTCTTCTGCCGCCCCAACAGGGGCTTTCGGCTCATGAGCGCAAGGGACGGGCGACGGTCAATCCACGACCACTCCCCGGGGCTTTCGTGACCCTGGTTCACCGTCCCGGCTGCGGCTTGGGGCTCGATCGATTTCACCATGCTCGGAGTGAAGGGATCGAGGAGGAGCCCACTTCGCTCGAAGCGACATGGTCGTTCTCGCCGCTGCTGGCCGTGGCCTTCGCAGTCGGCATGCCCTCGCTCCGCAGGTTCCGGCGGTGCCGCAAGTTGCGGAACGCCGAGGAGTCTGGGTCGCCGGAAGTTCCGGTCGCCGCGGTCTCCTCGGAGTCGGAGTCGCCGCGACCCGACCACCAAGACCAGCAGGGCGACACGACCAGTACCTGACACTGAACGCGGAGCGCACGGGACTGTTTTGTCATCCGGGCCACAAGAAACAGCGCCAGGATCGTCAACGCTGAGGACTTCGAGCCCAGGTCGTTCGCCTGACGGAGCGACCGAGCACTCGCGGTAGGTGCAGCTCCCCTGGCTGGGTGATGGCCTCCTCGCGTTGCGGGAGCTAGGATCTCGCCCCAATCGCCATGGCCGAAGAGCAGTACGACCATTCCAAGCCGTCGGCGCGGTTCCTCGTGTTGATGGGGCTCTTCTACGCGGGCGAGGACGCCGGGCTGCTGAGCCTCGAGGCGCTGCGCACGTCGCCGGTGTCCGTGGTCTACGCGGTCGCGCTCGCGACGGCGGCGGTCGCGACGCTGATGTTCGCCCGGAGACAATCCGAAGCCGCCGCCGCGGGAGACCAGGCGGGGAACACGCCGCGCACCGGGCCCGTCTGGCACGAGTCAGACGTGTTCACGGACCCGTGGTACCAGCTCCCGGCGGTCTTCTGCGTCTTCGTTCTCTTCTCCCGGTTCGTCCTGGATCTCGTTGCCCAACCGCCGGCAACGGAGCGCGCCGTGTGGTTCCTGGCGGCACTGGGGATCGGGACTCTCGCCGTGACGTTCGGCCTGACCGGCAAAGCCGACCCGAGGAAAGGCACGAAGAGCACGGAGACCGCCGACGAGCCGACGAAACCAGGCGAGCCGAACTCGCCCGTCGGCGCCACTCTTCGCGACCCGTGGTTCAGCCTGCCGGCCAGCTCGATCGTCTTTCTGCACATCGCCCGAGCCGGGCTGGAGGAGATCGAGAAGGATCCTCAGTCGATCCTCGCCACGGTGTGGCTCTTCATGCCAGCGGCGATCCTGGCGGTGGGACTGGTGAGCCTGGCGGTCGCTCGCAACCGGCGGAGACGAAAGGCCGGCTCACACGAAGTCGCGGTACCGTAGCTTCGCTGGCGCCCCTGCCAGCCCCTGACCAGCCCACGCGACAAGTGAACCGACCGCAACGCCGGGAAGTGCCGAAGCCCGCGGCGACGGCCGAGGCACGTACAGCCGATGGCAGCCGCATCGTCCTCAGGCGGCATGGCAACCCGCGTGGCCCGCGGCTTGTTCTGAGCCACTGCAACGGGTTCGCCGCCGACGCCTACTACCCGTTCTGGTCGCTGCTCACCGACCGGTTCGACGTCGTCCTGTTCGACCTCCGCAATCATGGCTGGAACGCGGTCGGCGACGCCGAGGCCCATGGCATTCACGCCTTCGTCGACGACCACCGGCACATCGCAGAGGCGATCGACCTCCACTTCGGCGCCAAGCCGAAGATCGGCGTCTTCCACTCCGTGTCGGCCCAATCGGCCCTCCTCCACGCCACTCGCGCCTCGGACTACTCGGCCCTGGTTCTGTTCGACCCGGTCGTCTGTCCGCCTGGCTGCCGGCAGGAGGACGTGCGGAAGGTGGAAACGATGCTTCGTCAACTGGGCGAGGCCGCGCTGAGGCGTCGGGAACGATTCTCGAGCCGGCAGGAGTTCATCGACCGCGTCCTGCGCGCGCCCGCCTTCCAGCTTCTTTGCCCCGGCGCGCCGGAGCTCATCGCGGAAGCGACGCTCCGGCCAAGCCCGAACGGTACCGGATACGAACTGCGCTGTCCGAGGGAGTACGAAGCGAAGATCTCGCTGGAAGGACCCGGATGGGCCCGCGACGTGAACCTGAGTCGGCTCTCGTGCCCCACGAAGGTCATCGGCTCCGATCCCACCGTGCCGTTCTCGTTTCTCCCCACCGTGGACCTGAGCGAGATCCTGATGCTCGACTATGACTTCGTGCCGGACACGACGCACCTCCTCCAGTTCGAGAAGCCGGCCGAGTGCGTCGCCGCGATGCTGCCGTTCGTCGAGGCTCACTTGGCGCCGTAGTCCTCGGCGAAGCGCCCCAGGAGGATCCGCCTGATCTACATCAACGGATCCAAAACTTCTGGTAGTAGCTCTAATGACGGAGCAACCGGTCGGGGCCAGCATGAGGTACGACGAGACAACGAACGACCCGCCGAAGGCGCACTACCGGACCATCTTCCTCTCCGACATCCACCTGGGCACGAAGGGCTGCCAGGCGAACCGGCTCATTCACTTCCTCAAGCATCACGACTGCGAGACCCTCTACCTGGTCGGCGACATCGTGGACGGCTGGCGGCTCAGATCGAGCTTCTACTGGCCGCAGGCGCACAACAACGTCCTGCGCCGTTTCCTCACCCTCATGAAGCGCGGCACGCGCATCGTCTTCGTCACCGGCAACCACGACGAGTTCCTGCGCAAGTACTCCGACATGGAGATAGGCAATCTCCACCTTGCCGATCAGGCCGTCCACGAAACGGCGGACGGACGGCGCCTGCTGGTCGTGCACGGGGACCAGTTCGACGTGATCACCCGTTACCACCGCTGGCTCGCGTTCCTGGGCGACATCGGCTACCGCCTGCTCCTGCGGCTGAACCGGATCCTCAACGCGGTGCGCGCCCGGTGCGGATACGGCTACTGGTCGCTGTCCGCGTGGATCAAGCGGCGCGTGAAGCGGGCGGTCAACCACGTGAGCGACTTCGAGGAAACGGTGGCCCAACAGTGCCGGCGACGGAAACTCGACGGCGTGGTGTGCGGACACATCCACCACGCGGAGATCACGGACTACGACGGCGTGACCTACATGAACTGCGGCGACTGGGTCGAGTCGTGCACGGCGCTGGTGGAGGACGCCGCAGGCCGTTTCCGCATCATCGACTGGTCTCTGGCGGAACCGGATGACCCGGCCGTCCCACTCACTACGACGGTTCGCGCCGCGTGAGACTGCTGCTGGTCACCGACGCCTGGGAACCGCAGACCAACGGCGTCGTCCGCACGCTGCAGAACGTGATTGCGCGCTTGCGGGACCGGGGTATGGACATTCTGGTCGTCGAGCCTGGCGCGTTCCGGACGTTCCCGTGCCCGGGCTATCCGGAGATCCGGCTCGTCGCGAACCCCCTGGCGCCTGGGAGACCTGCTGGAACGCTGGGCGCCGGACACGGTTCACCTGGCCACGGAGGGACCGCTCGGCCTCGCCGCCCGCGCGTACCTGACGCGCCGGCGCCTGTCGTTCACGACATCGCTGCACACCAAGTTCCCGGAGTACGTGTCGGCGCGGCTGCCCGTCCCGGTCGACTGGGGATACGCGTACCTGCGGTGGTTCCACCGGCCGGCGGCGCCCACCCTGGTCACCACCGAGAGCCATCGGCGGGAGCTCGAAGGCCGGGCTCTTTCCGACCTCGTGGTGTGGGGACGGGGCGTGGACACGGAGCTGTTCCGCCCGATGCCCCGGGCGCCGCGCCGCAGGCCGCGCCTCCTCTACGTGGGCCGTGTCGCCGTGGAGAAGAACGTCGAGGCGTTCCTGGAACTCGACGTGGACGCCGAGAAGATCGTAGTCGGGGACGGCCCGCAGCGGGCCGAACTCGAACGCAGGTACCCGTCAGCGCGGTGGCTGGGCTATCGCCGAGGGCCTGCGCTCGTGCGGTGCTATGCGGATGCCGACGTGTTCGTCTTTCCTTCGCGGACGGACACCTTCGGCCTGGTCATGCTCGAGGCGATGGCCTGTGGAACGCCGGTGGCGGCCTATCCGGTGACGGGACCGGTCGACGTCGTGACACCGGCCACGGGGGCGCTGGCCGAGGATCTCGGCGTCGCCGTGGCGCGGGCGCTCGACGTGGACCGGCGAGAATGCCGGCGCCACGCGGTGCGGTGCGACTGGCAGGCCATCGCGGATCGGATGCGCGAGAACCTGATACCGGTGAGCGGGACGGGGGGACGCGCGAAACGCGCGCACTGGACCGGCGAAGCGGCCTGACAAGTCCTGGTGTGGTGGGGCTGGGGCCGGCGACACCAGCGAGCAGGGCCACCAGTACGGCCAACCGGCGGGTGTCGCACAGGACTACTCCGCCAGCAAGGACGCGCGGACGATCTCCTGGTCGTTGCGGTGCACGATGTGGCCGTTCGCGTAGGCGGGGTGGACCCACACCAGCTTGCCGAGCTCGCGACGGACCTGCCGGCTCTGTGTGGTCGGCTCGATGATCTCGGTGCGATCGACCTCGTGGTAGCCGTCGCGGCTCAGGCGGGCGATCATCAGTTCGCCGCGATCGTTGCTGATGAAGTAGCGGGCACCGTTCCTGACCAGGAAGGCGGTGGCGATCCGTGCGTCCTCGCTCGGCTCGAAGGTCGCCCAGACTTCCTTGCCGGACGCGCGGTCGATGGCGCGCAACGCCCCCTGGCCGCCGATGCCGTAGATCATGTCGCCGTCGAAGACGGGCGTGGAGTTGAAGGCGTGCAGGCCGTCGAGGTCCCGCTTGCTGGTGCTCTTGCCCTTCCAGACGATCCTGGCTTGCGGCTTGCCGGCTGACCCGGCGGCGACCTCGATCAATGTCGAGCCGTGCGACGCGGACGACACGAGGAGCTGGTTACCCTGCTGGATCGGGGTCGCGATCGTCTGGCCGTACTGCACCTCGTAGGGGAACTGCCAGAACACCTCGCCGCCGTCCGGGTCGAGGCCGGCGATGCCCTTCGGGTGCCAGATGACGAGGTGCCGGCGCCCGCCGAGCTCGTAGATCACGGGTGGGTTGTAGCCCGGCTCGTTGCCGACTTCCATCGAGCGCCAGAGCTCCTCGCCGCTCTCACGGTCGAACGCGACGACCATCGCATCGGGTTCCCCGCCGACCAACGTGATGATCTGCCGGCCATCCACGAGGGGAGCGCCGACGAAACCCCAGGGCTGCACCGGCGCTCCGTAGTCCGCGACCAGGTCGTGGCGCCACAGGACGCGGCCGTTCTCCACGGCCAGAGCCGCCAGGTAGCCGGCCGAACCGAGCACGTAGACGCGGTCGCCGTCGACGGTCGGCGTGGCGCGCGGACCGTTCGAGTACGCGGGCTGGAGACCGGCGAGATCCGTCTCCCAGGAGTGGTCCCAGAGTTGTTCGCCGGTTGTCTCCTCGAGCACCAGGAGGCGCTCGCGGCCGCGATTGCCCGGCAGCCGCTCGAAGTCCGTCGCGAAGACCCGGCCGGCTGCAACCGCGGGGCCGCCGTAGCCCGGGCCGATCGGCGCCCGCCAGACGAAGCGGAGTCCGTCCTCGGGGAACTTGTCGAGGATGCCGTCCTCATGCCAGACGCCCCGGCGCTCGTCTCCGCGCCACTGCGGCCAGTCGTCGGCGTGGACGATCGGCGCGGCGAGGGTGAGCGCCGCGAGGAGAGCTGCCGTTCTCATGGCGAGAAGCATAGCGGCGAGCCGACCTGTCGCCGGTGGGTCAAGTGCGGTAGTTTGTGCGCCGCCATGCGCCGGTCGTTTCTCTCGCTGCCGCTGTTCGCCGCCTTGCTGCTGCCGGCGGCCTGCACCACGGCGCCCCACGTCAGCGCCGACCTGGTCTACCGCCACAGCCAGGACTTTCCGCCGACGCGGCTGCGTCCTGGCTGGAGCCGCGTGTGGGTGGGCCGCGAGCTGGAGCGGGTGGACCGGCTGATTCACCGGGTCCGGGTGATCCCGGAGTTCGCCGGCGACCTGATGAACATGCCCGGGCGCCAAAGAGAGCGAATGGCCGCCGAAATCGCCTGCCCGCCCGCCGACCATTCGGTGTGGGACGAGTTGACGCGCGGCCAGGACATCGAGATCGATCTGGAGACCGCGGAGCGCGGTCACTTCACGACCGTCTCGTGCCGCAAGGCGTTGAGATAGCTGCCGAGTCCGCGACGGGCTCGCCGCGTACCCAGCGAAGGGGCGGTGTCAGACGGCCTCGGCGGTGCCGGGCGAGCAGAGGTCTGCCTGGAGCCGGGAGATGATGTCGGACGACTCGTAGAGCCACTCGGCCGTACCGTCGTCGTTCTCGATCCGGAGGCACGGCACCTGCTGCTTGCCGCCGCCTCGCACGAGTTCGTCGTACCGGCTGCGGTCGCGGTGGATGTTGCGCAGTTCGACTTCGACGCCGAGGCGAGCCAGCAGTCTGTCGGACTTGGGCTGTCGCGGAGACGCTCGGTTAGGCCTGTTAGGCGGTTCGGGCGAGTGGCGTGAGCGAGGGTGGGGCGGACTGAGCGGCCGCCCGTCCGCATTCGGCGGCTGGCAG
>Ga0209543_1001269_pt1 | contig 24086 bp, 20 predicted proteins | sample MesohylFT_FD_187296 | JGI IMG/M metagenome (GOLD analysis project Ga0209543, IMG submission 187296) | Host-associated microbial community of the marine sponge Aplysina aerophoba from Gulf of Piran - sponge mesohyl, lysed by freeze-thaw... | ecosystem: Host-associated > Porifera > Sponge >...
CGACGAGCCGCTCTACGAGTACGCCTGCCACGAGGGCAACTACTCCATGGAGGGGATCCTCGCCGGCGCGCGGGCGGAGGAGCGGGAGGCTGCGGAGGCGGCGCGGTAGAGGATCCCACATGCTGACGTTCGCCACCCGTTTCGTCCTCGTAGGGGTGTTCCTGGTCGGCGGAGCTTCGCCTGCGCCGTCCCAGTCGCTCGCGCCGTCTCAGTCGCTCGCGCCGGCCCGGTTGGCTGCGCCGTCCCAGTCGCTCGCGCCCGCCCAGTCGGCTGCGCCGGACGTCTCGTCCGCACTGGTGCCGGCGCCGCTGCACCACGCCGGCGTGGTCGAGGAGGCGCGCGCGCTCGTGGCGGCGGACGTCGCCGCGCGCGGTTATCCCGGCATCGCGATCGCCGTGTCGGTCGACGGGGAGGCGGTCTGGTCCGAGGGCTTCGGCTACGCGGACCTCGAGCACCGGGTCCCGATGTCGCCGGCGGTCAAGTTCCGCGTCGGCAGCATCTCGAAGTCGATGACCGCGGCCGCCGTCGCCACGCTGGTCGAAGACGGCCGCCTCGACCTCGACGCGCCGGTCCAGCGCTACGTCCCGTCGTTCCCGGAGAAGGCGTACCCGATCACGACGCGGCAGCTCGGCGGCCACCTGGCCGGCATCCGCCACTACCAGGGCGACGAGAACCTCATCCGCGACCCGTTCCCGACCGTGCTCGACGGCCTGTCCATCTTCGCGGACGATCCGCTGCTGCACGAGCCGGGCACGGCGTTCGCCTACACGAGCCACGGCTTCAACCTGATCAGTGCGGTGGTGGCGGGCGCCGCGGGTCGGCCGTTCCTCGACTACATGCGCGCGGCGGTCTTCCGCCCGCTCGGCATGCGCGACACCGTCGCCGACTTCGTGACGCCGATCATTCCCGGCCGGACGAGCTACTACGTGCGCGACGCGGCCGGGCGCGTGGTGAACGCGCCGTTCGTGAACAACAGCTACAAGTGGGCCGGCGGCGGCTTCCTCTCGACCACCGGGGACGTGCTGCGCTTCGCCGACGCGCACCTCGGCGACGCGTTCCTCTCGGAGTCTTCGCGCAAGCTCCTCTTTACGGAGCAGCGGACCCGCGACGGAGAGGCGGTGGGCTACGGGGTCGGCTGGTTCATCGGAGCGGACGACGAGGGGCGGCGGCTGTTCTTCCACTCCGGCGGCTCGGTGGGCGGCACGTCGCTGATGGTGATGCAGCCCGACACGCGCGTCGTGGTGGTCGGCCTGATCAACCTCAGCGGCGCCAACAACGTCGTCGTGCGGCAGGTGCTGGATCTGTTCGTCGACGCGGTGGCGGGCGGGGTGCCGTCGAACCTGAGTTCTTGAACAGGCGTGATCTTCACAGTTGAGCCACGTTCGGATCGGCGTTCGATCGGACGGTTGCGGTCTTGCGCGGGTCTGGGCCTTGCGCAGCCCCGGCGTGTCCGCGCCAAGCGCGGTCGACTTCCTGGTCGTAGATGGCGACGGCCTGCCAAAGACGTGTGGGAGCAGCGGCCGGAGTCCGTTCCGCGCTCAGCCAGCGCAGAGGTCTACATGTCTCGTAGGTCTGAGGAGCGGAGCCTCGCTGGTCGAGGGGGGCAGGGGGACGTGTCCGCGGCGTCGTCACCCGAGTCTTCGGCGGGAGACGGCTGCACCAGGAAACGCAGCGAATCTCCGTCGGCGGCACAGCCAGCGCCTGCGCGGGCGCCGGTGTCCTGACCGGAGCATGCCGCTCCTCCGACAGCACGGCCCTTATCCGCCTACCCCAGAAAAGACATCCAGGTCCAAGGTGTACACACTCCTCGCGCCAAACGTGTGTCCTTCTGGTTGGAGGAACTCTTGGGGCGTTGGATACACGACCTGAATGTCGCTCAAGAACGACCTTGCCAGGCCCACCGCGACGCTCTGCATTTTGCTTCCGCTCGGGGAGAGTATTAGCTTGTCGAAGACACTGCGTTGGTCGTAGAGCATCAATATCAATCGCAGGGTCTCCCGATAGTCCAACGTGCTCGCGCGATGCTCGGATACGCGTCGCAGGCCTTTGAGCGCCCCAGCATTGCACTGCCGAATCGCACGCGGTCTCCAAGCGTTCTCACCCCTTGGAGGAACACCGTTGACCAAATCCACAAACGTGGGTTGCAACTCCTGCAGCAGCAGCCTGAGCTGCGCCGGGTTGAACGACGGAAAGACAATCAAGCGCAACGCCTCTGCTTGAGCGATCGATGCCGACAACTCTGGAACGGCTGCAAGCTCCCACACTCCAGACGAAATATAGCTGTCTACTCTCTCTTGGTCCATGAACGTCGGCTCCGACGGAGGGTACGTGCCAGCCTCCGTGTACAGCACGCTCACATTAGAAATCCCCTCGTCCCTCTCCGCCATCGCGACCAAGATCTGCACAATGAGCATTCGCGACATTGCCGACACGTCTATGTACACCCTTGCCGCACCATCCGTGCCTCGCGCAATGGCCTCCCCCATTCCCGCCGGCAATCGCCGATCGTATGTGTACCACTCGATTGACAACCCCGCGTCGCGGCATATTCCCACGATAGCCCGTCTGCGATTCTCCCTGTAACGGGGCTCGTACTCCACGATGCACGTGTTGAAGCTGCCCCCTCTACTCGCCACAGCCATCTCCAGCACGGCCGTCGCCCGGTCCTCGAAGCCGGCGCATACTACAAGCGTATCATCAGCGGTCAGAACAACCGAGTCAGTTGGTGTAAGGACCGGCCAATCGACCATCCTCACGGCTTCGTCGATTCGTAAGGGCCGCCGAATCTCACTCATCGCCCCTCTCCGGAAACAGGCTTCCCGCTCGGTCGTCCTGAGCGTTGCGCAGTCGCTTAGCTCGCTCGAACTGCCTCGGTTCTGTCAGCAACGTCTCCATTTCAACGTTCTCAAGCTCTACCGAATCACGTTGGCTGAAGGTAAGATTGAACTGCGGAATCAGATATCGGCGTAGGTACAGACGTGATACTACCTGCCCGCGCCGACTCTTGCCTCTCGGATCCTCCAGGAAGATGGAGTAACGCAGCAGCGCATCGAGTATCCTCCGCGCTTCGTCAGATAGAAACAGCGATTCGTACGGTTCGATCCGGGAGGCTTGGTGGGGAGGCGTACCTTGGCGGTTCCTTGAAGTTCTGTGCATAAGGAACGAGCGAGCGACGCTACCGAACGCGGCGATTACGTCAGCAAGCCGTGGCCCTAGCTCCGGCAGCATACGAACCGCCGCCAAAAAGTCCCCCGCCGCGGCCCGTATGACGTCATGTTGTTGTTTCGGGCTAATCTTCGGGGAACCCTCGATCTTCCGCAGACCTTCCTCGCCGCGACACTCCTCTACCATGCGTTCTACAAGGCGAATCATGTAGTGAATGTCGCCGCTGCAGAGAGCCGCGAGGGTCTCCTTGCCGAAATACGTCCTCGGAGGCTTGCTAGTGCGAATTTCTCGCGCAATCGCGTTCTCGTTTCTCGGATTGCTTCCAAGTAACTCATCCAGGCTCAGGACTGGGTAGTCCACCACCTCCCTAAAGCGTCTCTCGAACAGATCCTCGAGAAACAGGAGAGTTCCGGCGCCCCCGTCCTTGATATAGCGCAGGCCGAGATTCACCAACGTGTACTCGCGCGCTTCAACGAAGGCCTTTCCATCCAAGTCTCGTGTAGAGAAGGACACCGGACTCTCCGTCGACAACTTGAAGAAGCAATCAGCAGAGCGGTGCATAAAGAGCCGATTCAGATTCTCTTGAAGGTCTGTAGTGATCTTGGGTTCGGAGTAGTCATCAATGAAAAAGTAGAACGGGACGTTCTGTAAATACGCGTACTCCGTCCGAATACACTCGCACGCGACCAACAACTTCTCAGGGCCAAAATACGTTCCGAACCTCTGCCTAGGATCATGTGCGACCCTAGCTTTGTGGGCGGCGCGTCTTCGATCGCGACGCAGCCTGTTCGAGAGAGTGTCGATGCGTGATGCCGTGGGATCATTGGGCGGCGGCCAGTCGAGCAAGTCCCAGAGTCGTGCTGCTGCTTGCCGCTCTTGTTTCGCGAATTCGTCGGGAAACCGGCGAGCGGACCAGTCCCTGACTACGTCCAACAGCGTCGCTAGCAGGGTGACCACCATAAAGTGCATGGGGACATCGATAGCTTCGGACCGCGCGGGCTTGGCGTAGCGCGGGAAGGCGAAGTACAGGTCATCGCAGCGGTAGTAGATTCCGATGTACTTCGTGGTCTCCGGCGAATCATCCTCCACGAGAAGGCGATGTTGCAAACTGAGCGCGCGGAACACCGTCGTCTTGCCACAACCGCGCGGCCCGGTTAGTACGAGATTGTTGCGTGCTTCGATTTCCGGAAGGCCAAGGAATCTCTGCGAATAGAGGCTGTTCAAAAGTAGGTGCGAGTGTCCGATTTGCTCACAGTTGGGGTAGTCGAAAGGCGTGAGCATCCGAGCTCTCTGTTCCGAAGCCTGCTTTTCAGCATGTTCAGAATCGATCCGTTGCAGCCGATCGTACATTGATTTGGGCGTGCTCGACGGCCGGTCAGCGAGAGGATTGGTCTCGATCAGGTAGCGTGCCAAATAGTCGCGGCGCAGGACATCGTAAACGTACTTATCCCGTGAACGAGCCGCAGGATAGTCAACGCGGTCGAGCAAGTCACGGAGCATTTGAGCTACGCCGAGGGAATCTCCGTGCCCCGCCGCAAGCCCGGTTACTGCACGGACCCCAAAATCGATTACACGGAATGATGCCTGTGGTTCGACATCGAGAGCCGACGGATCAGCTACGATGACGTTTCCCGCGTGTAGATCTCCATGCTCAATCTGCCGTCCTCGTAGCTCGTGCAGTAGACCGAGCATGGTGTTTAGGAAGGACTCAACGAAGGGGACGGGTATGCTGTCGTGCTCCAGGCCCTTGAGGTACTTGCGCAACGATTTGCCGGGGACGTACTCGTAGAGGAACGCTACGCACGGTCCAGTAACCTCAGGCAGTTGCCAGAACGCGACGTCGATGCAGCGGACCACGGAGGGATGCCGTAACTGGTTGGACTTTTTGGCCTCCTGTAACCATAGGTCTTGGTCTCGGTCCGTTCGCGGGAGGTTCCTCGGCGGGACCACCTTACAGGCGAGAGCGTGGTCAGTGGCTGAAGAATGGGCCCGGAACACATGGCCGTTATTGCCAGAATCGAGGTGCTCGCGAATGACGTAACCTGGCAACTGTGGCAGTGCCTTGCCGACGAAGATCTGATAGTCCGGCAAGTGCCTACGCATTAGTCACCTTCCGGTAGACCACGATGTGCTCTCGCTTGACGCCGCGTCCGTGGCGTCGAGCGCGTCGGATGTCGGGAATCTCGTCGCAAACGATACTTTGTAGCTTCAGCGATGGGGATCGTTGCCGAACGATTCGCATAAGTTCCTCAGAGGGATAACCGGTGGCACTGCGGCGGGTCTGTCTGTCGCCGATGACGAAGATAGCGTGCCCAGACGGCTTCAATCGCTGTTCAAGCTTGGTAGCGAGAATCTGGATCGCGGATCGAAATGCCTCGAAACCGCCAGTGAAACGGTCAAGCTCTTCGGGGCGATCGGTGCCGGCCAGCCAGAGGCGGAGCCGATTGTCGCGTCCATAGTCGAGCGCGTTCATGTAGGGCGGGCTAGTGATAAGGCAGTCGAGACGATCCGGAAGTTCGATCTGCTCAATGGACGCGGACTCGAGACGGGCATGGCGTTGGATCTGCGGGATAGGCAGAGGGCGGCGTAACGTGCGACCGATCTTGGCGAGGAGACGCGGACGTAGTGGTCTGTAAGACCAGAGCTCGGGGAACGCGTGAGGAGGGTACTTCTTGTCGCGAAGGTAGGGAATCAGGTGACTGCTTGGATGTGACAGGAATCCGCGACGTTGGTGATGGAGTATTCCCAGGAGACACGCGAATGCAAAACTGTCGCCCACGGGTTGCAGCGTCTTGGCAAATCTTAGAACCTCTTTAAGAGTGCGCGGATGGAAGAATCGACGCACCCAGGTAGGAACCCGACGGAGGTCGGGTGCGGGTTGGTGCTCGGCGTTGTCTAGTAGTACAGCGGCATGTGACTGGGCAGCCTCAAGACTGACGGGAGCGTTGACCTTGGCGCGAGTGAGTAGCATGGCATAAGGATTGGTGTCGGCTGCGAAGACGCGACGACCGAGTCTCAGAGCCTCCAACGGGATGGTGCCGCTGCCGCAGAAGACGTCGGCAACGAGGTCACCGCGACGGCTGTATCGGCGGACCAAGTCGGCGGCTATCCGACTCTTTAGTTTGCCGATATAGGGAGACAGCTGGTGGAGGGTGCATTCGGTGTGCGTGCACGGAGTCTCCCAGTGAGGGGGGGCTGCCACAACCTGGACACCCTGGGGAGCAGTGGGACGCGACGGAGCGACAGCTATGAGGGGCATCAGCCCGTCGTGGTGGATGCCTCCCGCACGGTGAAGTCGGCGGCGGGGACGTGCTGTATGGCGCATGCAAAGGCCATGCCGCAGCGGTGGCGTGAGGGCCGCGCTTGAGCGTTGGGCGTGCGGGTCACCGAGAAGCTCATGGCATCACGCGAGAGTCATCAATCCTGCACGACGATCCGTGGCAGATCAACTCTATTGCGGTTTGCCCGGCGGGCTCCTAGAATGGGCCGGAAAGAGAAGGCGTGTCGATGTTGGACCCGGCGGTCGGCGGGCACGCAGTGGCACCAGGAGGCGAGACATGAGGACGACGCGTAACCGGTGTCGGGCGGTCGGCTGGCAGGCGTTGCTCGGCGCGGCGGTGTTGGCGGTCGTCGGGCTCCCGGCGGCGGTCTCCGCCCAGGCGGCGGCCTCGGACGACGTGACCTTCACCCGGGACATCGCGCCGATCCTGCAGCGGAGCTGCCAGAAGTGCCATCGGCCGAACTCCCTGGCCCCGATGTCGCTGATCGACTACGAGGAGGTCCGACCCTGGGCCCGCGCCATGAAGTACCGCACCGGCCTCCGCGACACGCCGGGCGTCATGCCGCCCTGGTACATCGAGAAGGACATCGGCATCCAGCGGTTCAAGGACGACCCGTCGCTGAGCGACGACGAGGTCGCGAAGATCGCCCGTTGGGCGGACAACGGCGCGCCGCGGGGTGATCCGGCCGACCTGCCGCCTCCCGTTGCGTTCATCGACGTGGACGAGTGGGAGATCGGCGAGCCCGACCTGATCGTGCAGTCGCCGAGCGTCGAGGTCGAGCCGGACGCCCCCGACTGGTGGGGGACGATCGGCGAGGTGCCGACGGGGCTGACCGAGGATCGCTACGTTGCCGCCCTCGAGTACAAGGAGGTCACCGAGCTCAGCGAGGGGACGCCTCGCAACACGGTCGGCGGGCTGTTCGTGATTCACCACGCGACGCTCGGGGTCACCGATCCGAGTCCGGATCCGGACGATGTCGATCCGCTGCGGGCGCAACGCCGCTGGCCGACCCACGAGGTGGGGCGGAACGCCGACGTCTTCGATCCCGAGGCGGGCAAGCTGATGAAGGCCGGGTCGAATCTGCAGTTCCACTCGATGCACCTGCACGCGAACGGCGCCCGCACGAAGGCTCACCTGAAGGTCGGCTTCAAGTTCCATCCGCCGGACTACGAGCCGACGCGCAAGTGGGTACGCATGTCGTTCGGCAACGGCGTCGACCTCGACATCGAGGCGATGGACCCCGACCAGCAGATGGAGGCCTACTTCACGCTGCCGGAGAACGCCCTCATCACGATCTTCGAGCCGCACATGCACGCGCCGGGCGTGCGGATGTGCCTCGACGCCATCCTGGGCCACACCACCCAGACGCTCAACTGCGCCGGCTACGACCACAGCTGGGTGCGGGTCTACAACTACGAGGACGACGCGGCGCCGCTCCTCCCGAAGGGGACCATCCTCCGGATGACCGGCTACTTCAACAACTCGCCGTCGAACCCCAACGTGCCCGACCCCCGCAACTGGTCCGGCGGCGGCCACCGCTCGGTCGACCAGATGTTCATCAACCTGATGCGGGGCGTCTACATGACCGACGAGGAGTTCGCGGCGGAGGTGGCGAAGCGGCGCGAGGCCCTCGATCTGGCGGACGGTGAGATCGCCATCGGCTGTCCGCTGTGCGGCGCCACCGAAGAGCCGGCCGACAACGCCGGAGGGGCGCAATGAGAGCCTGGGGCGCCGCATTGCTCGTGGCGACCCTGACCTGGCTGGCCGCGGAGCCCGCGGCCGGCCAGGGCGGCCGGCGCTACTACGACACCGGGCAGGAGGTAGTCCCGGCGTACGAGGGCTGGGAGCAGAACGACGACGGCTCGTTCAACCTGGTCTTCGGCACCATGAACCGGAACTGGAAGGAGGAGCTGCACATCCCCATCGGCCCCGACAACAACATCGAGCCGGGGGGGCCGGATCAGGGGCAGCCGACGTACTTCCTGCCGCGGCGCAACCGTTTCCTCTTCCGGGTCCGCGTGCCGGCCGACTTCGGCGACAACGAGCTGGTCTGGACGCTGACGAGCCACGGCGAGACCAAGCAGGCCTACGGAACGCTCAAGCCCGACTACTTCATGGACAAGAACGTCCGGATGGCGAACAACGGGGCCAGCATCTTCGGGGAGATCTTCGTGAACGAGCCCCCCGAGCTCACGGTGGAAGGCGAGTCGACCCGCACCGTCAGCGTGAACGAGCCTGTCGCGCTGGCCGCCGTCGCACACGACGAGGACGGGCTGCCGGCGCCGCGGCCGATGCGGTCCCTCGATCCGGCGCGGCCCACGAGCGTCGCCCCGGTCGCCGCGACCGGCCTGCGCCTGTCCTGGTTCGTCTACCGCGCACCCGCGCCGGTGACCTTCGAGCCGACCCAGATCAAGGTCTGGGAGGACACGCGCCCGAACTCGAATTCGCCGTGGGGCGCGGGCTGGCAGACGCCGGAACCGCCGCCCGACAACCGGTGGGTGGCCGAGGCCACCTTCAGCGCGCCCGGCACCTACGTGCTGCGCTGCATCGCGCACGACGGCGGGCTCACCGCCCACGAGGACGTCACGTTCGTCGTGACGGAGTAGGGGCGAGGTGGCGGTGCTCGGTTCGGGTCGAGGCTCCAGGTCGGCCGCGAGCCGGACTCACTCCAGCGCGTCGGCACCGAAGGGGTCGGGCAGCAGGTCGCTGAGCCTGTAGTGCTCGTTGATCTGCAGGCCCGGCCCGCCTGCTTCGTACAGCACCTGCCGGCAACGGCCGCACGGCTTCCCTGGCCGTAGGTCCTCCAAGTCCCGCCCCGCCACGACGGCGACCGCCACGAGCCGGCCGCCGCCGGTCGAGTGCAGCGCCGATACCAGGGAGCACTCGGCGCACAGCGCGAGCCCGTAGGAAGCGTTCTCCACGTTGCAGCCCGCAACGACGCGCCCATCGTCGACGAGGCCCGCGGCTCCCACGGAATAGCCGGAGTAGGGAGCGTAAGCATTACGGGCCACGGCACGGGCGCGGCGAAGGAGAAGGTCCCAGTCGGGCGGCGCTTCGCTCATTCCTTCGTTCCTTCCGCGCGTCGCGTCGTGCGCCAGGCGGCGCGGCGGCGTCGACGGCCTACCGCGGCCCTCAGGGTCGCTCGTACCACGCCTTCGACGCGTCGGGCGGAGCGTTCGCGGCCACATGAGCCGCCATGCGGCGCACGAGCTCCGCGTTGGTGAACGGCGACCAGAGGTGGCCCTTCATGGGCCGGCCATGGACTACCTCGCCGCCGTAGTGCGGATCCGTCGTCCCCTCCAGGAACTCCTCCAGGAGGTACACCGCGTACGACAGGTAGAACTGATCCATCTCGGGGTTGTAGATCCGGATCTTCCCCACGAGGTCCGGCCCGATGCGGGACCAGTTCTCGGCCAGGTAGTGCCGCAGGTCGTACCCGTTGTCCCGCATGTGGAACGCCACCTCCCGGTCGATGGCGCCCGTCTCCAGATCCCAGAGCCGCCGCGGGTAGCCGTCCGCGCCGGCCGGCCCCCAAGCCGCGTTCCAGGCGTCGAGCTGCCCGCCCGACCGGCCGCGTGAGCCCTGGGCCCGCTCGAGCTGGCTCAACTGCCGCACGCTTCCCACCGGCTGTCCCTCGACGGTGCGCTGGAACATACGCTCGGGCGCGCCGGTGACGGCGTTCGGGACCAGGAACGCATTGGCGTCCGCGTAGATGTCGATCAGTTGGTAGCGCCGGAAGTCGACGGAGTCGGGATAGAAACTCCAGGTGCCGCCGTAGAACGTCGGGTGGCGAATCTGCCAGGCGAGCGAGATCCAGCCGCCGGTGGAGCCGCCGGTGAGCACGCGGGCGTACGGCTCTGCGATCATCCGGAAACGCGTTTCAAGATGGGGGATCAGCTCCTGGTGGATGGCGGCGCCGTAGGGGCCGTTGTTCGCGGAGTCGACGCCGTAGGAGTCGTCGAAGAAGGGCGTGGGATGCTGGATCGTCACTGCGATCATGCGCGGGTAGTCGTCGCCCGTCCACGCGCGCTGGAAGTCGTACCCGGACTCCCGCATCCCGCCGGACTCGCGCAGCATCTGCGCGAAGAGCCCCGGCTCGCCCGACGGCGGCTCGGTCGAGAAGCCGAAGGCGGGCGCCAGCGAGAAGTGGTCGGCCTCGATGAGCATCGGGTAGCGCAGGTCGGGGTTGTCGTGGTAGCCGCGCGGCAGCAGGACGACGGCGCCCAGGTGCATGGGTTGTCCCCACCACTCGCTCAGGATGCGGCTGCGGATCTTGATGCGCCTCACCCACTCGGTGTCGGGCGGCACCTCGACGGGCGGGATCACGCCGGTGAGATCCAGACGGATCGGCGTTTCCGAGGCCGGGTCGACGCGGACCCTCCGCGGCGCACTGACGAGGTTGCCCGGCGAGAATGCCCAGCGCTGGCCCTCCCACTGGTCCTGGGGGGCCCAGAGGACGTGGCCGTCCTGGCGGCGGTACTCCGTGTAGACGTGGACCAGCGCCTGCACCCAGTAGTCGCCGGGCGGCAGCTCCCGGAGCTGTGCGTAGGGATAGCCGACGGCCCTCGCGTCGAGGTGCATGGCCTCCCCGGGGGCGACCCCGGTCACGTCGCCCGCGAAGAACGGCACGCGGCCGTCACGCTGCCGCGCCGAGTTGTAGGCGGCGATCCGGGGTTCGGGCTCCGCGGTGGGGCTGAAGGCCAGGAACAGGCGTCCGGTGAGCGGACCCTCGTGCAGGTCGCGAGCGTAGCGGACCTCGAATCGGAGCCGGGGTGGCATTCCGTCCTGCGCGGCGGCCTCACGCGGTGCGTCGAGGCCGGCGGCCAGGGCCAGCAGCGGAGCCAGCACGAATCGAAGCGCGAAGGGCCGGCATGCTGGCATGGGACCTCGCCTCGCGTACACTGGCGGCATGCCCAACGCAAGCGCCGTCACCAAGTTTACGTGGAACGACATGCCGAAGGAGCGGGTCACCAACCGCATCGACCGCCGCATCGTGAGCGGCGAGAGCACGATGGTGGCCCACGTCTATCTGCAGCAGGGGGCGATCGTGCCGGAGCACTCGCACCACAACGAGCAGCTCGCCTACGTGCTGAAGGGCAGGCTTCGCTTCTGGGTGGGGGACGACTTGTCCGAGGTGGTGGATGTCGGCGAGGGGGAGGTGCTGCACCTGCCGTCGAACGTGCCCCACAAGGCCGAGGCCCTCGAGGAGACGCTCGACGTCGACATCTTCAGCCCGCCGCGCCAGGACTGGCTGGACCATACCGACGACTACTTCAAGGACCAGTAGGCGCGACCCGTTACGGCCACGCCGCGCGCGGTCACGTTGCACGCGCGAGAGACACGTGCTGGCGGGCGCCGACCAACCAGTCATGGCTCGATTGACCGACTACCGTGTGCTCACCTTCGACTGTTACGGCACCCTCATCGACTGGGAGACCGGCATCTGGGATGCGTTGCAGCCGTTGATCATGGACAACGACAACGCCGGCGGCGCGCGCGCCGCGGAAGTCACGCGCGCGGCGGGCGTCACCCGCGCTGCGAGCGACAGCCGCAACGCGGGCGTGACGCGCGAAGACGCCCTCCACGCCTTTGCCCAGTGCGAGAGCCGCCAGGAGCGGGCGACACCCGGCCTCCGCTATCCGGAGTTGCTGGCGCGCGTGCACCGGCGCATCGCGGAGACGCTCGGTTTGCGGACGCGGAGCGCGCTCGACGAGGCGTTCGGTGCGTCCGTTCCGCTGTGGCCCGCGTTCCCGGACACCGCCGATGCGTTGCGCGTGCTGAAGCGGCACTACAAGCTGGTCATCCTGTCGAACGTGCACCGCGACGGCATCGCCGCCTCGAACCGCAAGCTCGGGGTCGCTCTCGACGCCGTCTACACCGCGGAGGACATCGGTTCCTACAAACCCGCGGATGCCAACTACGAATATCTCCTCGCCCATCTGCAGTCCGACCTCGGGCTGGGCCGGTCCGACGTCCTGCACACGGCGCAGAGTCTGCACCACGACCACGTCCCCGCGAATCGCTTCGGGCTCGCCAATGCCTGGATCGACCGGCAACGGTTGTCGGCGGGCGGAAACTGGGGCGCGACCGCGCCGGTGGACCCCATGCCGTCGACCGACTTCGTCTTCTTCTCGATGGGGGAGATGGCCGAGGCAGTGGTCAACGCGCGCACGTAACTCGTGCCGAGGCGGCCGCGGTGCGCGGAGCCCTGCTGCCGGGACCAGCGCAAGGGCGGCCGCCGCAAAGACCCGTCCGCCGTTGGTTGGTGGATCGCGTCATCGGTCGACCTCCTCGCTCCAAGCGCTCGACAGGCACGCCGGAGGGCGTCGCGCCGGGGGTGGGTTCCAGGCTTGCAAGCCCCCTCAGGTGCAGAGTGCGTCAGCGAGGGCCGCGAAGTCCTCCGCGACGAGGTCGGGCTGGTGCGGCGAGTCGCCGAAGGGGCGCCGGCGCCGGTCGATGAACGCCGTGCGCATGCCGTAGGCCTTCGCGCCGATGCAGTCGAACGCGTGGTTGGCGACGAAGAGGACGCTCGTCCGGTCGACGCCGAGCCGTGCGCACGCGGCGGCGTAGGTCGCGTGGTGCGGCTTGAAATAGCCGGCCTCCTCGACCGAGATGACGGCGTCGAAGTCGAACCCGATGTGCGGCTTCGCGGCTTCCAGCATGTCGCGGTCGCCGTTCGAGAGGATCGCGAGGCGGTAGTGCGCGCGCAGGCGGCCGAGCGCCTCGAGCACGTCGGGGAACGGCTTCAGCCGTTCGATGCAGCCGACCAGCCAGCGCACTTCGTCGTGGGTGTGGTCGATGCCGGCGCGGCGCATGACCTGCGCCACGGCGCGCTGGCCGATCTGGCGGTAGGAGGTGTGGCCGCGGTCGCAGAGGGCGTCGATCATCGAATCCTCGAAGTGCGTCCGACGCCACCAGGTGACGAACCGGTGGGGCTCGCCGGGCCAACCCTTGCGGGCAAGGAAGGGCGTCACCATCTCGGTCAGCCCGCCCTGCATGTCGACCACCGTGCCGTACTGGTCGAACATCAGGGTCGTGACCTCCCGGCGCAGGAGTCCGGCCATGTCGTTGCTCATCGCCGGACATTTTGCCCGCAGTGCGCTCGTCGGGTCGAGCCAGCCCACTGTTCGTCGCCTGACGGCTCCGCTCGATGCCCCAACCGATCCTGCCGGAGTCCGCGCCGTTCCGCGGCGCAAACTCCCGGGCAGGCGCCGGCCGTAGAATGGCACGCCATGGGCACTCCACGCCTTCGCGCTCCGCTCGCGGCGCTGACGGTCTTCCTGCTCGCCGCGCCGCTCGGCGCCCAGGACGCAGCGCAGCCGCGCCCGAAGGTCGCCCCGAGCGGGCGGGTGACCACGAGCGTGACGTTCGACGGGCGCGTGCTTCCCGACGGCCGATGGTTCACGCTGACCCCGTCGCACTCGGGCCCGTCGCGCATCACCATCGACTACGGTCAGCCCCACGCGCGCGGTCGCGAGATCTTCGGCGCCCTCGTGCCGTACGGCGAGGTTTGGCGCCTGGGCGCCAACTGGGCCACGCGCCTGACGCTCGACTTCGACGTGCGCATCGGCGATCTCGACGTCCCCCGCGGCGAGTACACGCTGTTCCTGCTCCCGCGCGAGAACGGCGGCGAGCTGATCGTCAGCCGGCAGACCCGCCAGTGGGGCACCGACTACGACCCGTCCTACGACTTCGGGACGACGCCGCTCGGCCGCCGGACGCCGGGCGAGGCCGTCCGCAGTCTCGAAATCACGCTGGAGCCCGACCTGCCGGCGGAAGAGGGCGCCGTTCCGTCGGGCACGCTGCGTGTCGCTTGGGGCGAGGCGGAGTACTCCACCGGCTGGCGCATGCTCTGGCCGTAACGGCCGGCCGGCGGACGGCTCGTCAGGCGACGTTCGCGACGTCGATCTTCCGGATGTCGTCGATCCCGTAGCGCAGCATCGCCAGCCCACGCGATCGTTCCGATCGTGACCCGTGCCGCGCTACACTCGATGACGCGGGTGCCTCGAAATGGGCCGGATCACCGTCGAGACAACGATAGAGAACAGCACGGACTCGACCTTCCGCGTCCGTTGCGACGCCCTGGCCGACACGGGCGCGGCCTACCTGACGCTGCCTACCGCGTGGCGGGACCGCCTCGGTCCCTTGATGCGGCTCGACACGGTAGCGGTCGAGACCGCGAGCCAGGCCGTCGTGACCGGAGACATCTGCGGGCCGGTACTCCTCCGCCTGGAGCGATTCCGACCCGTCCTGGCGGAGGTTCTGTTCATCGAGATGGACCCGTCCGACGGACAGTACGAACCCCTGATCGGGTATATCCCGCTCGAGCAGGCCCAGGCGGCGGTCGACCTCGTGGGGCACCGCCTCGTGAAGGTGAGCCGGGTCGACCTGAAGTGACGCCCTCCGGACGGCGGTAGCAGCGACAGAGTGGGGATCCGCGTTCTCTCGGCGACCGACGTCCGGCGCGCCCTCACGGCGCGGGACGCGGTCCGTGCAATGCGGACGGCGTTCGGCGAGCTGTCGGGCGGGACGGCCACGGTCCCGGTTCGCAGCCACCTCGACACCGCGCGCGGGCTCCTGCTGGTCATGCCGGCCGTGCTCGGCGGGATGCCGGCGCTGGGGGCCAAGGTCGTCTCCGTCTTTCCCGACAATCCTGCACGCGGCGAGTCCACCGTGCAGGGCGCGACGCTCCTCCTCGACGCCGAGACCGGCCGCGCCCGGGCGCTGCTGGACGGGGCGGCACTCACCGCTACCCGGACCGCGGCGGGCAGCGCGCTCGCCACGGAGCTCCTGGCGTCTCCCGGCGCCGACGTCCTGGCCGTGTTCGGCGCGGGCGCGCAGGGCAGCTCGCACGTCGAGCTGCTGGCGCGGACGCGCCGGCTGCGGGAGGTGCGCATCGTGTCGCGATCCGGGGCGAGCGCCGAGCGGCTCGCGGCGCGCATGACGGAGGTCGCCGACACCCTGGTGCCGGATGGCGGCGCGGGCCCGCCGCCGATCGTCCGCGCCGTTCGGGGCGCGGACGAGGCCCTCGAGGGCGCCGGGCTCGTGGTGACGGCCACGACAAGCACGCGGCCGCTCTTCGACGCACATTCGCTCGCGCCGGGCGCCCACGTGAACGCCGTCGGCTCCTACCGCCCCGACATGCAGGAGATCGACGCCGACGTCATCCGCCGAGCCCGTGTCGTGGTGGATCAGCGCGCGGCGGCCTGGGCTGAAGCGGGCGACCTGATCGTGCCGTTCGAGGCCGGCCGGATCGGCAGGGACGCGGTCGACGCGGAGCTGGGCGAGATCGTGAACGGGCAGGCCCCCGCCGGGCGCGCGAGCCGCGACTTCACGCTGTTCGAGTCGGTCGGGAACGCCGCGCAGGATATCGCCATCGCGGAAGCCGCGGTCTCGAGGGCCGAGGGGGACGGCCTGGGCGTCCTGGTACCCTTTTGACGGATGCCGAGACCGGCTGATTCGACCGAAGGAACCTCGCCCTCATGCCAGAGTTCCGCCTGAGCCTCCGATGGCGCGATCGTCGCGTCCGCATCGGTCTGCTGACGGCGATCGTGCTCGCCGCGCTGGCGTACCCCGGCGTGTCGCTGGTGGTCGCCGAGCGACTCACGAAGCCGTATCGCCGGCCCCTGGCGTCCTCGCCTGCGGTCTTCGGCCTGGACTACGAGGACGTCACGTTCCCCAGCGCGGTCGACGCCGTCCCACTGCGCGGCTGGTTCCTGCCGGTCGCCGCGAGCGGCCGCGTCGTGGTCATCGTCCACGGGCGCAACTCGAACCGGACCGGCGACGACGGCCAGCTCGTGCCGCACGCCGAGGCGCTCGTCGAACGGGGCTACAACGTGCTGCTGTTCGACTTTCGCGCGCACGGCGAGTCCGGCGGCGTACGCTACACGCTGGGCGCGGCCGAGCAGCGGGACGTGCTGGGCGCCGTCGCCTACCTCGAGGGCAGAGGTTTCACCGCCGACCGCACCGGCTTCTGGGCGCACTCGATGGGCGCGGCCACCGTCCTGCTCACGGCTGCCGCACTGGACGAGGTGCGTGCCATCGTGGCCGACAGCAGCTTTGCCCGCCTTGGCGACCTCCTGGCGGAGGAGCTCCCCCGAGCGAGCGGGCTGCCCGGCTACTTCAATCCGCCGATCCTCTTCCTTGCCAGAGCGCTCTTCGGCGTCGATACGACGGTCGTGAACCCGGTGGATGCCGTGTCCGCGCTGCCGCCCGACTCCCTGTTCATCATTCACGCGGAGGCCGACGGGCTCATTCCCGTCGACCACGCCCGACGAATAGCTGCGGCGGCCGGACCGGCCGTCCACGATCTCTGGATCTTCCCCGGCGGCCGTCACGACCGGGTGTCGGCGGCGGCTCCCGACCAGTATCGGGAGCGCGTGCTGGCGTTCTTCGACGAGAAGCTGCCCGTCATGGGGGGGGTCGGCGCGCCGAGCGCACATCCCGGCGGACCGGAGGCAGGACGGGATCCAACATAGGAGCATGAAGATGAGCAGGACAGCACGGAGCACGCGTTCGCTGGTCGCAGCCTTCCTTGCGGTCCCGGGCCTGCTGGGCGGTCCGCACGTCGCCGGCGCGCAGCCGCAGCACGAGCAGCATCGGCCGCACGGGCACGACGCGGGCCGCCACATGGAGCATCGCTTCGACGACCCGGAGCGCTACGCGCAGTCGTTCGACGATCCGGCGCGGGACGAGTGGCAGATGCCGCAGCGGGTCATCGCCGCGCTCGAGGTGGGCGCCGGGCAGGTAGTCGCGGACATCGGGGCCGGCACGGGCTACTTCTCCGTGCGTCTGGCCCGCGACACGGCCGCGCGGACCGTGTACGCGGTCGACATCGAGCCGTCGATGGTCGACTACGTCCGGCGGCGGGCCGAGGAGGCCGGTCTGGGGAACGTCGTTGGTGTGGTTGCCGATCCCGCCTCTCCGAACCTCCCGGAAGCGGCCGACCTCGTGCTGATCGTCAACACGTACCACCACATTCCCGACCGGGTCGCCTACTTCGCCGCGCTGCGGGACGGCATGGCGCCCGGCGGGCGCGTCGCCATCATCGACCCCCGGAAGGGGGCGCCCGGCGGCGGCCCGCCCGACGAGTTCCGCTTCACCCCGGAGGAGATCGGCGCCGAGCTCGGCCGTGCCGGTTTCGAGCTGCTGACCCGCCACGATTTTCTGCCCCGCCAGAGCTTCCTCGTCTACGGCGCGCGCCGGTCTGAGGAGCGGTGATGGGCACCCCATGGGGAGTCGTCGGGTAGACTGCTGGGGGAGACGCGCTTGGGTTGCGTGCCCCTACCCCGGCTGCACCGGCCGGCTGGGCGCCGCAGATGCGTCGGGGAGCGTCGTCGATGAGCGTCATCGGAGCGAATGAGTTGGTGCGGCGTCTCGACGCCGCAGTGAACGCCGGGGACGTCGAGACGATAACGCGACAGGTCCAGCACGAGATCGAGAACGCGCTGGTGCCCGGCCGGCTGCAGCTCGACGAGCGGTTCCGGCGCACCCGGCCGGACCACTACGCACGCCGCCTGCTGCACCGGGATCCCGCGCGCCGCTACACCGTGCTGGTGCTGGCCTGGGCCCCCGGGCAGGGCACGCCTATCCACGACCACCCCAACCTCTGGAGCGTCGAGGGCGTGCTCGAGGGCGAGCTGGAGGTCACGCAGTACGCCCCGATCAAGGACGAACCCCACCGCTGCCGGTTCGCGCCGGTCGAATCGCACCGCGTGGTCGCCGGCGACGCCAATTTCCTGATCCCGCCCTTCGAGTACCACGCGCTGACGAACGACCTGACCGACCGGCCGTGCCTCACCCTCCACGTCTTCGGCGGCGAGCTGCTGGAGATGAACACCTTCGATCCGGTGGGCAACGGCTGGTTCGAGCGCTCCCTGCGCCGCGTCACGTACGACGACTGACCGGCGACTGCCGCCTTGCGCGTGGCGTCTGCGCCCGGCACCGCTGCCGGAGTGCCGGCCCCACTGTGCTATCCGGTCAGAAATAGCCAGTTGCCTGGAGGGCTGCGATGCGTGAGGTCAACGCGACCGAGGCCAAGGCGCGTTCTTGGCGGAGCTTCTCCGTTCGGTCGAGTTCGGCGAGGCGGTGGCGATCACCCGCCACGGCAAGGCGATCGCCCACCTGATCCCGGCCCGGGAGCACGAGAGCGACCGCCGGAAGCGTGCCGTCGCGCCCTTCCGCGAAGCCCGCCGTCGGTGGCGCCGCATCGCTATGTCGACGGAAGAGATCCTCGCCGCCCGGCACGAGGGTCGACCCGGGCAGCGTCCGCGGCGCTTCCGAGGCCCGACGATTCGCGACGATAGTGCCGGCGCCCCGACTCGTCAGTACCCCGCCAGCACCGGGAACCGCTCGTCGTCCGGGAGCGGCTGCACGCCGAGGGCGTTGAGGATCATCGACACCTTCCGGTAGCGGGCGGCGGTGGCGACGATGCTCATCAACTGGTGCTCGCTGTAGCGCTCCGCGAGCGCTGCCCACGTCTCGTCCGAGACGGTCGTGTCGCGGAACATCTCGTTGGCGGCGTCGATGAGCGCCCGCTCGGTCTCGTTCCAGCCCCCGGCGTCGTGCCCCTGCGCGATCCAGTGCGGATCGAGGCCGTGGTCGCGCGCCCGGCCGACGCTGCCGACGTGCTTCGCCCACTCGTAGACGGACTGCGCGTTCCAGCCCGTGCGCAGGATCAGCAGCTCGCGGTCGTGGGGCGTGAGGCCCGATCGCTCCGGGCTCATCACGTAGCCGGGGTTCTCGTTCCAGGCGTCGGCCATCGCCGGATGGCGCTGGAACGTGCGGGATACGCGCAGACCGGGCCCGTCGACGGGCTCGATGCGCGGGGCCGCGAGCGGCGGCTCGCGCACCGGCACCAGCACCCGGTAGGCAACGTCGTCCGCCGGCAGGCGGGGCGGGTCTTCGCCGTCGGGCTGGATGCCGAGGGCATTGAACAGGATGGAAAGAGTCGTCGTGTCGGCAACCGTCACCACCGCGTCGATCAGGTTGTGGACGTCGTACGTGGCGGAGAGGATCTCCCAGGATTCGTCGCTCACCGACGAGTTGGCGAACAACTGGTCCGCGAGGCCTACGAGCGCGTTCTCGAACGGCGCCCACCGTTCCTGCGACGGACCCTCGGCGACGGCCAGGATCTCGGCGGGCGTCAGCCCCGCCTCCGCGGCGCGGGCGGCGTGCGCGGCCCAGAGGTTGGCGTTCTGCGCCAGCCACGCCGTGCGCAGGATCAGAATCTCGCGGTGCCGCGGCGGCAGCGTCGTCTCGTTGGCGACGTAGTGCAGGAACGGAAAGATCCGGTCGGCCAGCGCGGGCACCCGGACCAGGGTGCGGAGCGCGTTGCCGGGCCGGCCTTCCGGCGCGTAGCGCGCGACGACAGCCCGTTGCCGGGCCGTCCACTCCGCGGCCGGGAGCGGCGCAAGGCGCGGCTCGCGCAGCCGGCGGTGCGGCTGCACGCTCCCCGGCAGCCCGGTGATGGCGCGGGCCGGCTCAATGCGGAGCAGGGCGGCGTTGTCCTCCTCGGTCAGGACGTAGAGATAGCCGTCGGGGCCCTGTCGGACATCGCGGATCCGCTGCTTGAGCTCCCCGAGCAGCCACTCGCGGCCCATCTCCTCGCCGCGCCGGTTGAAGACGACGCGCTCGAGGTGGCCGGTCCGCTGCATGCGCCCGACGGTCATCGAGCCGACGAACAGGTTGCCGCGCCAGGCGGGGAAGTGCTCGCCGTCGTAGAAGGTCAGGCCCGACGGCGCAATCGACGGCCACCACAGGATCTCCGGCCGCTCGAACTCCGCCAGCCACGGGGTGTCGGACACGCGAACCCCGGTGTACTCCCGGCCGTCGGAGGCGAGCGGCCAGCCGTAGTTGCGGCCAGGGAGGATGACGTTGACCTCGTCGCCGCCTTGTGGGGCGTTCTCGCTCGCCCAGAGCGTCCCGTCGTCGGGGTGGAAGGTCAGGCCGAGCTGGTTCCGGTGCCCCAGCGAGTAGATCTCCGGCAGGTAGCCGGGCTCGCCCACGAAGGGGTTGTCGTCGGGCGCCGTGCCGTCTTCGTTCAGCCGCACGACCTTGCCCACGTGCTCGGCCGGGTCCTGGGCGCGCAGCCCGGTGGTCTGCGAGCGGATGGCGCCGCCCACCGTCATGTACAGCTTGCCGTCGGGCCCGAACGTGACCCGCGACGCCGCCACGCCGCGGCCGAAGCCCTCGGAGACGAAGACGTCGCGCACCTCCGTCAGCGCTCCGCTGTCGAGCCGCCCGCGGGCGAGCGCGATCACGGCGCCGCGCCGGCCGTCCTGCTCGGCCGGCTTCGAGTAGGTGAGGTAGACGAGGCGGTCGTCGTCCGGGTGCAGCGCGATGTCCATCAGCCCCGCCAGCCGGGTCCCCGTGTACACCTCCGGGACACCCGGTATGGGCCGCGGATCGAGCACGCCGTCCCGAATGACGCGGAGCGTCCCCTCGTTGCGCTCGGTCACCAGGATGTCGCCATTGCGGCGGAACGCGAGGCCCCACGGATGCGAGAGGCCCGTCGTGATCGGCACGACCCGAATGCGGGGCTGGTCCGCGCTGTAGAGCACGACCGGCTCGGTCGGCGGGTCGAGCGCCGGCACGCCGCTGAGCGAGGTGGTTCGCTGCCGGGCCTGACCGGCGGCCGTGGGGATCGCGAGCAGGAGGACGAAGCCGCCGGTGGCGAGCAACGCGATAGCGCGGGAACGAGATACGCACAGCGTTCGCATTGGTGCCTCCACGCCGGCCCCTCGCGTCGGGGCGGAGTCTCGGAGTCTGTCGTCCAACTCGCCGATTGGTGCCGAAGCCCGTTTGCCGCGGCCGCCGTCCTCACACCCGCTCACGCCGGTCGAACGCGAAGCCTGCGCCGGCCGGCGGCGCGGGGCGGTCAGTTGTCCGTCCGCGCGGCGCGGGCCTTCCGCTCCGCGGTGATCCGCTCGTAGTCCTCCTCGGTGATGAAGATCACCTGCTGGTTGGCGTGCGCCATCTCGTCGACGGTGCGCGGGCCGTAGCTCACCCACTGCCGCGGGTCGGGGTTGTTCCGGTTGGCGCGCGTGTTGTCGTGCCAGGTCGTGATCTGCATCACGGTGCCCTTCGGAAGGACCGGCGCGTGATCCGGGTCGTAGATGTAGTTGAGGTGCCAGGTGTTGTCGAAGCGGTCGGCGTAGTTGATCACCTCGCGCCGCCCGTCCGGATGGAGCGCCTCCATCAGGAACGCCTTGCCCCGGTAGTGCATGTGGGGTTGGAAGTTGTGCATGATCGCCGGCGCCGGCAGCACGTACGTCCCCTGGTGCTGGACCACCGAGCGCGGCGGGATCTCCAGGCTCCGCGCCGCGCCCGCCCCCATCGCCACGAACTGGGCGCTGTACTTGGGCGGCGCATCCTGCGGGTAGAGCCACCAGCCGACCTCGAGCTGGTCGGTAATCTCTTCGCCCACCGCGTGGTAGTGGATGTCGAACTCGACGTGCGATCCGACGCGGACGAGCTTGCCCACGTTGTCGGGGTAGATCTCGCCCTGCTTGCCCTGGGCCCACTCGGTGAAGAGCTCCCGCACCTCCTCCGGATCGGTGGTGCGCTTCTGTGCCGCGGCGAGCACCGCATCCACGCCGACCTGACCGGCCCGCAGCGCGCGCTCGGCCTCGAGGAGCTCCTCGCCCTTCGGCTGGTGGAGATAGGTCGATGCGTGGTGCACGATGCGCCGGCCCTCGAGCGACGGCCTGGTCTCGGCCGCCCGCACCCACACCGGCGCGGTCAGGTTGAGCTCGGCCCGCGGCCGGAACCAGGCGTCCTGCCCGTCGGCCGGCATGGTCCACGGCTGCGACCGCACGACGATGTCCGGCGGCCCCAGCCGGTCCTCCAGCTCGAACCGGTCGCCGGCCGGCCAGTCGACCGGCGGCGGCAGCTCGGCCGGGTCGCCGAGCGGCGCGCCCGCGTCGACCCAGCGCACGATGGTGTCGATCTGGGGGTCGGTCAGCGAGCGGTCGTTGATGAAGTGCTGGATGCCGACGGTCTTGTCGAGGTGCCACGGAGGCATCTCCCGCGACTGGACGCGAGCCTTGATCGAGCGCGCCCAGGGCCGCGTCTCCTCGTAGGTGACCAGCGACATCGGGGCCACGCTGCCGACCCGATGGCACGTCTCGCACTTCTGCTGCAGGATCGGTGCGACGTCCCTTGCGAACGTCACGTCCGAACCGGCCTCCTGCGCCGCGGCGCCGGCCGGCGCCAGGAGCGCGAGGGCGCCGAGCAGCGCGCCGAGACCGACCCGCCGCCTTCCGACTGCGAAACTGCGTTGCGTCATCACCTGCTCCTTGCGAAGCACCGGGTTCTCTCGGCGGACGCGGGCCCGCGCCGGGACCGCGTCCGCGTGTCCTGTCATTCGGCCGCCGCCACGCGCACGCGCACGTACCCGTTGGTCCAGCAGCACTGGTTGCTCTGGCGCGACCCGTCGGTCGCCACGACGAGGAGCACGTAGTCTCCCGGCGCGGCGAACGTGGCCGTGGTGCTCGCCCGTCCATCCGCCACGACCGGACTCTCCTCTCCGAACGTCACCGTTCCCGGCCCGCGGAACGGGCGCCACGCAACCGCCAGCTCCGGCTCGCCCCGCCCCGACCCGAGCCCATCGTCGGTGACCCGGATGTCGAGGACGAGAGGCGACCCGACGGTGGCCGTCCGTTCCGAGACCATCCCCGCCGGACCCTGGACTCCCGCGCCTTCGGGCTCGAATCGGAGCACCGGCGGCGTGTTGCCGGGGCTCGGCCCGGCGGCGGCCCGGAACGGCTCGATCAGGTACTCGGGATCGAGATTGACCGGGATCTCCAGCGTTTCCCCGCGCGAGGTGAGCGTCCACGTGACGTCGCCCTCCGTCCCCGCGGGGATGGTGATCACGAAGACGCCGATGTGCCGGCGGGGCAGGAAGTGCGTCGGCTGGCCCTGGTCCGCCGCTCCCGGCTGGATCCGATTGTCGGGGCCGACGGGAACGCGGACCTCCTCCACCCAGTTGCGGTTGAAGTAGCCGAACGAGGCGGCGATGGCGCCGTCGGGAAGCGGGTACCACCCCTCGTAGACGGGCGACACGCTCTGCCCGCGGTCGTGTCGAATCAGGCCCCCGGGCCGCGTCGCCTGCGCCCGCAGGGGGTCGTCGAGCCAGGACCCGCCGGCGGCAGCGAGTGCCGCCAAGCCGGCCGCGGTCAGTCGGAGCGCAGAACTCCCGCCAGCGCGCATGAGCGGCATCTTCTCACAAATGGCTGCCCCGCGCCGCGCCCCCCTCCGGCCGTCGACGCGCGGCCCGTCCCGCCCGTTGCTGCCGGTCCGACGCGCCCTGAAATCGACCCGGCGCCGACAGGTTCCCCGCGCTGCGCTCGCTGGCGCCGCTCAAGCTGGCGCCGCTCAAGATGACGCGCCCTGGAAACGGCCGGCCCGGCGCCGACAGGCAGGGGTCGAGGCGCGCAGCGGGCCGACGGTCGTGGCGTCGGCTGCTCTGGTGGATGAGAATGGCGGCACGGTGTTCGTCACGGGGGATACGGCGGGGGGCTGGTTGGCGAGGGGAGCGCGCGCGGCGCGCCTGGTCCTCGCGTCCGTCTGCCTCGCCGGCGTCGGGGGCACCGCGACGGGGCAGGCCTCGCCGGCGCCGCATGGCCCGCCGGCTGCAGG
>Ga0209543_1001285_pt1 | contig 23672 bp, 16 predicted proteins | sample MesohylFT_FD_187296 | JGI IMG/M metagenome (GOLD analysis project Ga0209543, IMG submission 187296) | Host-associated microbial community of the marine sponge Aplysina aerophoba from Gulf of Piran - sponge mesohyl, lysed by freeze-thaw... | ecosystem: Host-associated > Porifera > Sponge >...
GAAATCGCCCGCTCAATCCGCCACGCCAACACGAACGACTGGAGCCAGTACTGGAACCAAGACGGCCATGGCAGGCCCACCGATCCCAAGCCCGAGAACGCCTGCCGAGACGCACTGCTCTCCCAACTGCGGCAACGTCTGCCGGCCGAGGTAGACGCGCAGCCCGAGGGTCAGTACGCCGCCAGCCGGCGCGCAGACATCCGCCTGTCCTGTCTCGGTTTCCACGTCCCTATCGAGATCAAGAGGCAATCCCACCCAGCCCTGTATCGCGCGGCGCGCGACCAGCTTGTCGCCAGATACGCGCAGGATCCGGCGACCTGTGGCCACGGCATCTTCCTCGCACTTTGGTTCGGCGACCCCGAGCAGGCGCCGCTCGACGACACCGGCACTCGGCCCGGCACTCCCGAAGAACTCCGGCAACGGCTCGAAGCCGTCCTCGCGCAGCAACTGCCTCGAGACCAACTCCGCAAGATCTCCGTCCGGGTCATCGACGTCAGCAAGCCCTGATCGCAGGCAGCCGAGCCGACAAGCGGACACCCTCCACCGACTCCCGCGGCGCAGACTCGGCGGAAGATCAGCGCGCGGCGCCGCCGTGGCGGAGGAAGTCGTCCGCGTCCCGGCACCTGAGGGCCAATTCGATCAGCGCCGGCGCGTCCGCCGCCTGGTCAATCTCGGCGAGCCACGCCTGGAGCCGCGGCGTCACGGTGATCCCACGCCCGGTCAACGCTCGCGGCACGGCGACCCGCAGCATCTCCAGTTGCGCCTCGGCCCTTCCTTCGGCCCGCCCTTCCGCCCGCGCCCGATCCCGCTCCTCGGCCAGTTCGCGGCTGAGAAACCGGTCATCGGCGGCGCTCGTTCCCTCGGCCGAGCCGAGAGCGGCGCCAACTCGCCGAAGCACGTCGACAGTCTCGAGCGAAGCCTCCGGTTCGTTCAACGCTCGGTGAATCTCCACCGCCGTCCAGCCGGGGAACGCCCGGCTGCTTGCCGCCTCGATGTAGCGACCGCCTTCGAGGACGTGAATCGTGAGAGCCGAGCGGCGGGACTTCGGACGGTGATGCCAACTCGCGTCAGGCACTTCCACCCACACCTCCGGGAAACCCCAGGACTGGTAGATGCTCAGCTTCCGCCGCCGCACATCCGTGCTGTAGTCCACTTCCAGGACCACGTCCGGCAGCGCATCGACGCCGTACGCGATCTCGCCGCCACGCGGCCTTGCCTCAGCCGGATGCACATAGACGACCTGATCCGCCGACATCACGCGTTCCTTCTGCCCTTCCGGACCGCGCACGACGAGAGCCGCCGCACCGATCAGGTCGATCGGCGCCCCCCGCTTGGCGGCGATCAGCGTGACGCAACTCGCGAGCCGCATCGCCCCGTACTCGTGATAGGTCGTCGGGTTCTCCGCCACCATCGCGATCTCGGTCCGGGCGTCCCAGTACTCGAACCGACGGTCGCCGTAGTCGTCGAGTTCCTCCCGTCGAACGCGAACCGGCCGGCAGCCGGGGAACTCCACGGCCTCGGGGGCAGGGCCGTCATCGGGCAGTTCCGGGTGTATCCCGGCGACCGGCTCGCTCATGTTCCGAGTCTACAGCCGGAGAATCCCCGAAAGAGGCGAGCGTGCGCCGGGATGGAGGCCCGAGAAGGGTAGCTCGCTCGCGTGCCGACGAGAGCCTGATCAACCGCCGCCAGCGCGCCGCCACAACAGGATCGCCGCGTATGCGCGGACCGGGCGCCAGTTCGCGGCCATCGCCTCCAACTCGGCAGCATTGACCGGCTGCTCCGAGCTCACCGCCTTGAGCAGCCCCAGGTCGCTGGCCGGAAAGGCATCCGGGTCGCCCAGGGCGCGCATAGCGATGTACTCGACCGTCCAGGGGCCGATCCCCTTGATGGCGAGCAGGCGTTCCCTGACCTCGGCCGGCTCCGCGTCCAGCCGCAGAGCACCCGTCGCGACCTCGGAGGCCATCGCCTGCAAGGTCCGTGCGCGCGCCGCGGTCAGGCCGATCGTCCGCAGATCGAAGGCAGCAATCTGCTCCGGCGTCGGAAAGGTGCGCTCGAGGCCAGGCTTCCGCAAGGTAGCCGGAAGCTCGTCACCCAGGGCCGCAACCAGCCGGCCCGCCAACGTGCGTGCGCCGGCTACCGAGATCTGCTGGCCCAGCACCGCCCGCACCGCGGTTTCGAAGCGATTCCAGGCACCCGGGACGCGCACCCCCGCCAAACTCGCCCCCTCCCCTCCGAACTCCGGCGCGGCAGCCAGCGTCGCCACGATCCGATCGGGATTCGCGTCGAGGTTGAAGAGCCGGCGAACTCCGCTGGAGATCGTGTCCTCCACTTCCGGTGCGAGCGGAGCGCCGCGAACAGCAAGGACCTCGACCTTGACCCGCCGGCCGCCGCCGAAACCGACTTGCAACACCCCCTTGTCGGCGCCCGCCTCGCCGCCGACCGGCGAGCGTGCCGCCAGATCGATGGTCCGCCGATAGAGGAGCTTCTCCGTGTCGACCACCTCGACGCCCGGCAAGGCCCGAACAGCGTAGAACTCGAGCAAACCGCGAGCATCGAAGGGGCGCTGGAAGGATTCTTCGCGGACAATGATGACGTGCGGCATGCGGGCCAGGAGCATAGTCACCCGGCGCGTCAGCGGCGCGATAGCCTCGCTGCCGCTCAACGAAGCCTCACCGGCCACCAACCAGGACGAACACCGATGACCGAACTCCCGAACAACGGCCTCGCCCTCCACTCCACGATCCGCAAGGGCGACAGCGGCGGCGGCACGGTCGAGCTCGCCCTCGTCGCGACACCGGTACCCGACCCCGGGCCCGAGGAGGTCGTCATCCGGGTCGAAGCGGCGCCGATCAACCCGTCCGACCTGGGTGTGCTGTTCGGGCCGGCGGACATCACCACCGTCCGAGGCGCGGAAGGCGAGCACGGCCCGGCCATCCTCGCCGATATCCCCGACGGGCTGGCACGGCTGGTCGCCGGGCGACTCGGCCAGACGATCCCCACCGGCAACGAGGGTGCGGGCACCGTCGTCGCGGCGGGTTCCTCGGCCCGTGCGCAGGCCCTGATGGGCCGCACCGTGGCCGTCCTCGGCGGTTCCATGTACGCGGAGTACCGCCTGGCCGAAGCGAAGCGTTGCCTAGTGTTGCCCGAGGGCACCACGCCGTCGGAAGGCGCATCCTGCTTCGTCAACCCGCTGACCGCGCTGGGCATGGTCGAAACGATGCGGCTCGAGGGCCATACGGCGCTGGTTCACACGGCCGCCGCCTCGAACCTCGGGCAGATGCTGCAGAAGATCTGCACCGCCGACGGTGTACCCCTGGTCAACATCGTCCGCCGCGTGGAGCACGAGGAGATCCTCCGGGATCTCGGCGCCGAACATGTCGTGAACTCGAGCTCCGACACATTCATGGCCGACCTGATCGCCGCCCTCACCGAAACCGGCGCCACCCTCGGCTTCGACGCGACCGGCGGCGGCAAGCTGGCCGGCCAGATTCTGACGGCGATGGAGGCGGCCCTGTCCGCCAACGCTCCCGAGTTCAATCGCTACGGTTCGGCGACGCTCAAGCAGGTCTACATCTACGGCGGGCTCGACCGCAGCCAGACCGTCTTGACGCGGAACTTCGGCATGGCCTGGGGCCTCGGAGGCTGGCTGCTCCCCCACTTCCTGCAGCGGATCGGCCCCGAGGCTTCCGACCGCCTCCGCCAGCGTGTCGCCGCCGAGATCAACACGACCTTCGCCTCGAGCTACGTGAAGACGGTCACCCTGCAGGAGGCTCTCGACCCGGCTGCCGTCGCGGTCTACGCGAAGCAGGCGACCGGCGAGAAGTACCTGGTGACGCCGCACGGCTGAGCAAGCGGCCGGCAGGGCGGACCCAAGGACCCGGCCAATTCCCGCCCACCGCGCGGCAGCGGCTCTACAGCAGGTCGGCAGGTTGCATTGTGTAGCGCGACACACTACACTCGCCGTTCACGATGTCCGAAGGCCCCCTCCAGCACACCGGCCAGTATGTAAGGCAGAACATTCTTCCGCCGGGAATGTCGGTCACCGAAGCCGCGAAACGGCTCGGCATCGGGAGACCCGCCATGTCCAACTTCCTGAACGGCAAAGCGCGGCTCTCCCCTGCCATGGCGCGCCGCCTTGAGCGAGTCTTCGGCGCCAACGCCGACCAACTTCAAGACCTGCAGAACCGGTTCGACAAACAGGAGGCGCTGAACGCTCCGTCACCAGCGGTATCAGCTCCCTATGCACCGCCGGTGCGGACAATCCAGGCACTGGACATCGCGAGTTGGGCGGACGACATTCGAGCACGCCATGAACTGCCCGTGCTCGTCAGGCGGCTGATCCACGCGACCAACCGCAACCTGACTGAAGTGGACTTTCCAGGATACAGCGAAGCTCAGCGCCCAAACTGGGACGGTCAAGTGGAAGCGACCGCGGCCACTCCCTGGATCCCGGCAGGTCGGTCCGGCTGGGAGCTCACATGCAGCCGAGACGTGACCCGCAAGGCCAACCAAGACTACGACGCACGCCTGTCTGCCCCCAGGAAGGAACGCTTGAGGAGCACTTTCGTGTTCGTAACGCCTCGCCGCTGGTCGGGTAAGAGCGACTGGGTCAAGGAGAAGAAGCGTCTCCACGACTGGAAGGACGTTCGTGCATACGACGCTTCCATTCTGGAGCAGTGGCTCGAAGTGTCAGCGCCGACGCAAATCTGGTTCGCCGAGCGCCTCGGGCGACCCGTTGAAGGCTACCGATCGCTCGACCGGTTCTGGAAAGAGTGGTCATCAGTGGCTGAGCCGCCGCTGTCTCGGAAGCTCTTCGCCTCAGCAGCGGAACAACATTCGGCGTCGTTTCACGCCTGGTTGCAACAACCGCCGGAACGCCCGTTCACGATAGCGGCCTCCAGGCAAGAAGCCATTGCCTTCCTCGCCTGCCTCGTGAACTCCGGCAAGAAGAGCACCAAGAGCGCCGTCGCCTGCGCCATCCTCTTCGATCAGACCACGGCGGTAGACCGCCTCGCTTCGGCAGCGGCCGGCGCTTTCATTGCAGTTGCCTCGACCCAAGAAGTCGAAGAAAAGCTGTCAAGCCTGCATCGCCGCCTTCACTGCATTTCGATTCAACCAAGCAACCCCGCGACGCCCACGATCCGAGAACCCGACGCGACGATCGGCCTTCTGCCCGCCGAGGACTTCAACGAAGCCTTGGTCGCGATGGGGAAGAGTGAAGCAGAAGCGAACAGGCTCGCGAACGAAACAGTCCGCTCCCCAACCGCGCTCCGCCGACGCCTTGCGGGGTTTCACGGCAGTGCCGACCGGAAGCTCGTCCCCTTCGCCATGCTCGGTGCGTGGAACAGCGAATCACCAGCAGACCGCACGATCGTCTCGTTCCTTTCTCGGACGGAGGACTACGACGAGGTTGAGGGGGCTGTCGCCGAGCTCGCCCACGATGACGATCCTCCCGTCTGGTCCATTGGCGACTATCGCGGCGTCAGTTCGAGGTTAGACGCGCTCTTCGCCACGGCTGCTTTCGTGACGAAAGGTACTTTCGACCGCTTCTTCAAGGCCGCACGGGACGTCCTCTCCGAACGTGACCCGGCTCTCGACCTAGCGCCCGACCAGCGCTGGATGGCAGCCGTACACATGAAGGTCCGTAAGCACTCGGACGCTCTCCGACAGGGAATCCGCACGACCCTCGTCCTCCTCGCAGAACACGGTGAACGACTCTTCGGGCACCGTCTAGGCGTCGCGCCCCAACGGCGGGTCTCCGATCTCGTTCGGGGACTGTTGGAGCCGGCCACGCCGGACAGACTGCTGTCGCAAGCGGCCGACCTCCCAGCGTATGCGGAGGCCGCGCCCGAGGCGCTACTTACCTTTCTGGAACGTAACGAACCAACCATCCTTGAACTTCTGAGACCCGAAGGAGCCGACGCACACACCGCCCGCCACCCCTGGACAGGTCTGACGTGGGCATTACAGCGTCTAGCCTGGTCCCCGAGCACGTTTCCCCGAACCGTGGCTGTCATGGAGCGGCTCTGTGGCGCCAAACGCGCAGCGCACGCGGGACACCTTCCCTTCGGATCCCTTGTCTCGCTCTTCCGCCACTGGCTTCCGCAGACTGGCGCGCCCATTCAGGACCGCATCCGCGTACTGGAAGCCCTCACCGCCCGCAACCCGGATCTCGGCCAACGCGTCTGTCTAGCTCTTCTTCCGCGACCCGGTGGCGTCGCGGTCCCGAACCCTCCGCTGGAGTGGAGAGGTCCTCCCTCTCTGCTGGAAAGCCACGTCACTCAGGAAGAGAGCGCCCAAATGGTCCGCACGGCTCGGCGTCTCCTGCTCGCACACGAGGGACACGACGAACGCAGTCTCGGACGACTCGTCAAGCAAATGCGCCTCCTCGACCGTGAGGCGCGCGTAGAGGTGTGGAAGCGTGTTCGACAGTGGGCGGAGAAGGCAGAATCAGATAGAGCTATCGCCGAACTCGCGGAGTGCGTTCGCGATTGCTGGACCGACGACGAAACCGACAAGAAGCGGGCTCTCCGGCACCTGACGCCGACCGATCCGCTGCAGCGTCACAGATGGCTTTTTCAGTCTTGGTGGCCGTTGCGGCATGACAAGGAAACAAGAAGTCTCGGTCACGAGGAAGAAGAGGAGCGGACCGAAACTCTCCGAGTCGAGGCTCTCGGGGAGCTGTGGGAGTCCGGCAAGGCCAAGGCTCTCCGCGAACTCGCCGAGCGCTGCGAGTTCCCGTACGTCGTCGGCCGCCTCGCACACCGGCTGTTGACCAACGAAGACGAGATCGTGTCGCTCGTCCGTTCAAGCCTCGATCCGACATCGAGCGACAGTCTTCGCCAGCAGCGACACCAACTGTTCGCGGGCGTCGTTCAGTGGGCTGAAGCAGGTTTCGCCAACCGCCTCCTTGACTGCCACGTTTCCCAGGACGACGAAACCGCGAGGCGCCGGATCTTCCGCGTGATGCCGTTCGACATAGAAACATGGCACCGGCTCGACGGCGAATCCGAGACGGTCCAGACGGACTACTGGGCGAACGCCGGGACGGGGCGAGCCGACGATCACTCTGACGCGACCATCAACGAAGCGGTCGACCGCCTCATGGAGGCCGGAAGGCCCGCCGTCGCCTTCGGCTTCGTCGCGTCCACTCCCGATTCCGTCGAAACGGCCCGGTTGATACGCCTCCTGCACGATCTCGCGGAGATCGGAGGCGACCCGGTACCGGAGAATCACAGGCTTGGCAGGGCGCTCGACTCGCTGGAGCGCCGGCCCGACGTGACCGTCGAGACGATGGCTCAACTTGAGTTCACCTTTCTCCGAGGACTCCTGCACACCAAGCACCAGATCCCCAACCTGGAGCAGACCCTCGCGGAGTCCCCGGTGCTCTTTGTCCAAGTGCTTGCGCGAGTCTACGGCAGGGCTGACGGCGGCTGTGACCCGCCTGAGTGGCACATAGACGATCAACTCCGCCGAGAGGCCATGGCCGAAGCGTGCCACGAGCTCCTAAGCAGAGTCAGGCAGTTGCCAGGCGGCGACGAGAGAGGCGAAGGCGACGCGAACTCTCTCAGGGAGTGGCTCTCGTCGGCCCGCGTGCTTTGTGCCCACTACGGCCGGAGGGAGATAGGCGACTTCACGATTGGCGAGTGGCTGGCGCGATGCTCGGCGACGGGCGAGGTGGTGAGGCCAAACGCCCTCGTCTGCGACGCCATCGAATCAACGGCATCTCCCAAGGTGGACCGAGGCTTCGTACACGGGGCGCTGGGGGCCCGGGGCGTCACTACCAGGGCTCCAGCGGAAGGCGGGGATCAGGAGCGCGAAATGGCCGCGACCTATCGAAAAATGGCGCAAGAGACCTCTGTGCACTGGCCTCGTGTAGGTGGTATCTTCGATGAAATTGCCAGCAGCTATGCTGGAGACGCAGACCGCTGGGACACCCGAGTCGCGGTCGAGAGCCGTCTGGGCTACCCTCTCTAGGCGGAGATGGCGGCCCCCCGCTGGTCCGCCGGCCTGCGCTCCCCCACCTCCGCCCGGCGCGGAGCAACGCTGCATCTCCAGCGTCACGCTCTACACTGCACGGGCTTGGCTCACCCGGTTCCGCGGAACCTCCGCAGGTCCTTGACGTCGGCCCTTGGAACGACGATCCTCTAGGGACGATGCCGCGTCTCCACTTCAAGGGCCGGACTCTCATCGAGAACCACCATCTCACGGTGCCCTTCCACGAGCTGCGGGCCGTCCCGAGCCGCGGGCTGTCGACGACTCCCAGCCTTCACGACAACCTCGTCGTCCACGGAGACAATCTGGCGGCCCTGAAGGCCCTCCAGCCGACGCTGCACCGGCAGGTCAAGTGCATCTGCATCGACCCGCCGTACAACACCGGCAACGAGGACTGGGTGTACAACGACAACGTGAACTCGCCCATGATGCGGGCGTGGCTGGGCAAGGCGGTCGACCGGGACGATCTGACCCGGCACGACAAGTGGTGCTGCATGATGATGCCTCGCCTGAAACTGCTGCGAGAGCTGCTTCGGGACGACGGCGCGATCTTCGTGACGATCGACGACAACGAAGTGCACCACCTGCGCACGTTGATGGACGAGGTCTTCGGCGAAGACAACTTCGTGGCGACCGTGATCTGGCAGAAGGTCTTCTCCCCGAAGAACACCGCCCGCCACTTCTCCCAAGACCACGACTTCATCCTGGTCTACGCGCGCGACGCGGAGCGCTGGACCCCGAACCGGCTGAAGCGAAGCGAGAACGCGAGGAGTCGCTACAAGAACCCCGACAACGACGCCCGCGGACCGTGGGCGTCGAGCGATCTGACGGCGAGGAACTACTACAGCAAGGGGACCTACGAGGTCACCAGCCCGTCCGGCAAGACGTTCAAGCCGTCTATCGGCAACTACTTCCGGGTTTCGCCCGAGAACTTCTCGAAGCTTGAAGAGGACGGGCGAATCTGGTGGGGCGTAAAGGGACAGAGCATGCCTCGACTGAAGCGGTTCCTCTCCGAAGTCCAGGAAGGCGTGGTTCCCCAAACGCTCTGGTCCTGGAGGGACGTGGGACACACGCAAGCGGCAAAGAAGGAACTTGTCGCCCTTGCGGACTTCGAGCGTTCGGAGGACGTGTTCGACACGGTCAAGCCGACGACGCTCATTCGGCGCATCCTGCAGATCGCCACCGACGACGACTCCATCGTGCTCGATTCCTTTGCCGGTTCCGGCACGACGGCACACGCCGTACTTGCGCAGAACAAGGAGGACGGCAGCAACCGCCGCTTCGTGCTCATCGAGTGCGAGGACTACGCCGACACCCTGACCGCGGAGCGGGTCCGCCGGGTTGCACAGGGCGTACCGGACGCCAAGGACGACGGTCTCCGCGAAGGCCTCGGCGGCACCTTCAGCTATTTCGAGCTCGGCGGACCGATGCGCGAGGAATCGCTCCTCGACGCCGGAGAACTCCCTGCCTACGACGCGCTGGCCGGCTACATCTTCTTCACCGCGACAGGCGAGGAACTGAGACCGGACGAAATGGACCGTAGCCGCTGGTTGATCGGCAGCACGGCCACCACCGACGTGTTTCTGGTCTACGAGCCCGACGCCGAGCGCCTGAAAGTACTTGCACTCGATCTGGCGTTCGCCAAGGCGCTGCCGCCGGCGAACGGGCGAAAGCGGGTCGTGTTCGCGCCCACGAAGTATCTCGACGAGTGTTTCCTGAACCGTTACGAGGTCGAGTTCTGCCAGCTTCCGTTCGAGATCTACCGCGCGGTCGCGGATTCCTGAGCCGCGACGCGCGATGATCCTGAAGGACTATCAGCGCCGCACCCTGGCGGGGACCGGCAGGCTTCTCGACCATCTCGCTCACTACCGCGCCGAGGACGAGAAGGCTCGGGCACAGAACCCGGAATGGGGCTTCGACTGGGTCCGCCGGGCATGGGAGAAGTCCGTACCGGCGCGGCAGAAGTACACGGACCGAACGGACGGCGTGGGCCGGCCGCTGCCCGTGTTCTGCCTGAAGATCCCCACCGGCGGCGGCAAGACGCTGCTGGCCCTTCACGTCATCGACCAGGTCAATACGAAGTTCCGGCGAAGCCAGACCGGACTCGTCCTCTGGATCGTCCCGAGCACCCAGATCTACCGGCAGACCCTGGCCGCGCTGAAGGACCGCAACCACTACTACCGCCAGCGTCTGGACATGGCATCGGCGGGCCGCACCCTGATTCTTGAGAAGAAGAACGGATTCGGTCCGCGGGACGTAGCCGAGAACCTGTGCGTGCTCCTCCTGATGCTCCCCTCAGCCAACCGCAGAACGAAGGAACAACTCCGCATGTTCCGCGACAGTGGGGGGTTCGACCGGTTCTTCCCGGACGAGGGGAACCCGAGAGCCCACGCGGACGTTCTGCGGGACGTTTCCAACCTCGACACGTTCGACGAAGCACATGGCCTGTGGGGACCCCAGATCAAGACCTCGCTCGGCAACACGCTGCGACTTCTGCGGCCTCTGATCGTCCTGGACGAAGGGCACAAGGCGTACAGCCGCAACGCCCGAGCAACTCTCGAGGGCTTCAATCCCTGCGCGATCGTCGAACTCTCCGCGACGCCGCCGCGCGAGGCGAACGTGCTGGTGGAGATACTCGGGCGCGATCTGCTGGCCGAGGAGATGGTCAAGCTCGACCTGCACATCAGTTGCCGGCCGAACGCTTCCTGGCAGGACACTCTGCTGGCCGCCATCGAACACCGGGAACGACTGGAAGAAGAGGCTCGAAAGCAGCAGGCCGGGGACGGGACCTACATTCGTCCCATCTGCCTGGTTCAGGTGGAACGCACGGGACGGGACCAACGGGAGTCCGGGCTGGTGCACGCGGAGGACGTCAGGGAGTACCTGCACCAGCACGGGCGAATCGCACCCGCCGAAGTCGCCGTCAAGTCGAGCCAGACGGACGAACTGAAGGAAGTCGACGACATCGGAGGCCTGCTCTCGCACGACTGCCCGATTCGCTACATCATCACGAAACAGGCGCTGCAGGAGGGCTGGGACTGCTCCTTCGCCTACGTGCTGGCGATCCTCACGCGCCCCAGCTCAAAGACGGGACTCACCCAACTGGTCGGCCGCATTCTCCGGCAACCGTATGCCCACAAGACGCACAACGCCGCACTGGACGAGAGCTACGTGTTCTGTTTCCAGCGTCGAGGCGCCGACCTGCTGGCCCAGGTTCGCAAGGGCTTCGGCCTGGAAGGTCTGAGCGACCTTCAAGGGCGGATCGTCGATGACACGGGTGAAACCGGCGTCGTACGCCAACTCGCCGTCAAACGGCAGCGCAAGGACTTCCGAGCGGCCACGCGGAATCTCGTGCTGCCGGCCTTCATGATTCGCGACGATGGCCGCTGGCGGCCGGTCCGCTACGAGACGGACCTGCTCTCCCGAGTCGACTGGTCGCGCGCCGACATCGACAAGTTCTCCGACCTCCCGCTGGACGACACGCCACCCGGCGGGGCCGACTTCCGCATCGGCCTCGACGAAGAGGAAAGGGATCGGCCAGCGGAGGGCCAGCACACCGCGGTCGAGTTGAGCTACGCCTTGGCCTCGCGCCATCTGCTCGAAGTCGTTGCCAACCCCTGGCATGGGCACGCTCTCGCCCGGCGGGTCTTCGAAGAACTCCTGGATCGCCACCCCCCGGCGCGCGTTCGAACCAACTTCGTCTACGTCCTGGAAGAACTTCGGCGTCACCTCCACGCCGAACGCGACCGAATGGCCAGAGATGCCTTCCGCCGAATGCTCGACAGCGGCGAGATGCGCTTCATCGTCGTCGCCGAAGAGCTCGGCTTCAATCGCCTGCCGGAGACCATCGAATCGCGCTCCGCCAGGCAAGCGAACCGGGAAGACGGCGGCCAGTACCTCCTGAACCTTTTCGACCGAACGGGCGAAGACGACCTGAACGGACTGGAGAACAAGGTCGCGACCTACCTCGACCAGCAGGAACGCCTGTTCTTCTGGTACCGCAACAGAGCGCGCAAGGACTACTACGTCCAGGGTTGGAGGCGCGGCCGCATCTACGCCGACTTCATCCTCACGCTGAAGCCAGACGAGCCGAATCCAGACGATGCCTTCCACCGCGTCTTCGTAGTGGAGACGAAGGGCTTGCACCTCGAACACGCCGACGACACAACCTACAAGCGTTCTGTGTTCGACCTCTGCAACGAACACGCGAAACGCGCGGACTGGGCCGACTTCGTACCGGCGATGCGGGAAAGATCGACGAACTTCAAGGTCGTCGACGAGGCAGAGTGGCGACAGAGCCTCGCCACCTTGCTGGCCTGACCCGGGTCCGTGCCGGTCGCTTTCGAGCGCAGCCCTACACCCGCCGGTATGCGAGATCTCCCTCCATGTAGGTGAGGTAGAACCGATCCGGCGCCACCCTCCCGTTCGGGTTGCGAAACCAGAGCGGACGCCGGTAGAAGACCTCGCCGCCGAGCGACTCCGCGGCCTGAAGCAGCCCGCCCTCGGTGGTGAGGACGCTCGCCTCCGCGCATCCCTCCTCGCCCAGCCGGTCGAGGATGGCGGCAAGCCCGGTCGCGGCGCCTTCCTCGAGGTACGGCATGTGGACGATACGCCCGGTCGGAGGCGTGTTGGCGCGGTTCACGTAGAGCAGAACCGGGCCCAGCGCCTCGCCGGAGCGTTCCAGCGTGAACAGGAGGGAATCGTGTTCCGGACAGGATCCGAGCCAGGCCAGGTGCTCAGGATCGGCGACGTTGACCAGCATGTCGTCGGCCGCCGGGAGCGCGCGGACGGCCGGGTCGTAATCCCGCAACGTGATCGAAGGGCCGTCCGTCGCCAGGGCCTTCCCGGGCCAGCTCGTCGACAGCCGCACCTCCAGCGCTTCGCCGACCTGGCGAAAACCTCGCATCACGAGGATCGCCTTGGTGGCGGCGGTACCACCGAGCACGATTTCGAAGTCGGTGTCCGGGCTGCGGCCCCCCAGCGGCACGCCGGCGGCGCCCCGCGCGTCGGCCTCGACCATCCAGAGCATCCGGTGGGCGCCGACCACCGAGCGGCCATGGATCCGGTAGCGGCATTCCAGCGACGCCACGTGGCCGACTACACGCCCGCCGCGCTCCGCCACCAGCGACTCGACCTCCGGGCCGCGGTCCCCATGGAACAGGAGCCAACGCAGGACCTCCGGCTCCCGGCGGACGCCGTAGACGATCTCAGTGAGCTCGGACAGCCGATCCAGCTCGCTCTCCGTCGTCGGCCGCAGCAGGACGTCCCTGACCATGCGGGCCCGGTTCATCTGCCGTCAGCCCCTCAGCCGTCTGTCCCGAAACGCCGCGTCGCGTTCGGCCCGCAGCCGCAACCCCTCGCGGAAGCGCTCGATGTTGGTCTCCGCGCGACCCTTGAGGCGGCGGTACTTCGACTCGGCCTCGAGCAGCAGCAGTTCGTCCCAACCCAGCCCGTCCTCGGTCCAGTGGTACTCGTGAGTGAGGAGCTGGATCTGATCGTAGCGATCGAGCAGGGAGGTCACGACGCCTTCGCGCCAGACCTGGGTGCTGTCGGAGAGGTACTTGATCCGCTCGAAGTAGAGCGGGTCGTACGCGTCGACGATGCCTGGTATCCGTAGCGTCCGACCCGACCGCATCGGCATGTGGGGGCTCGCGGCCCGGATCTCGACGCCGAAGAACCCCTCCATCAGCCCGATCGCGCGCCGCGCCAGTTCGACCGGATCGTCACCCGAGCGCTCGAACAGGCCCAGGTCGTAGTGGAAGCCCAGGTCGTGCCCCAGATCGAGGATCTGCCCGACGGCTTGCGCGCCCTCGGCCTCGAACAGGTTGTAGTCGGAACCGATCTGGACGAAAAAGGTCGAACGCACGCCGGCGTCGTGATCGGCCCGCGCCAGCGTCAGCGCCGCATCGAGGCTGAACTCGACGTCGTGCCGCATGAGAACGAAGCGCTCCACGTCGAGCAGCGCCTCGCCCATCGGCGCCGCCTCCGCGAAGGAGAACGTGCGGTGCGTCGCCGTGATCCGCTGCAGGATCTCCTCGTAGTGCGCGAGCGTGAAATCGATGTCGGGGTCGGTCGGGCGAGCCGGCGGACGCTGTTTCATGTCGGCCTCAATGTCGGCTGCCAGGAGACTTCTCGCCATACTTCGGTTGCCAGGTCGTCGACCGGACGCACGGCCCCGCCGTCGATCCAGTCGATCAGGCGGTCCGTCACGTCAGGGTAGTTCATGGGAGCCGGCTCCGGAGTACCGGTCCACGCCTCGAGCGCTTCCACGGTCAGCCGCTCGACGACGGTGCCCAGGCCAAGCGCCTCGAGCGCCCGGCCGTTCAGGAACTGCTCCGGATGGCGGCGAATGGGCTGCACGAGCAGCCGGCGGCCCAGGTGCAGCGCCTCGCTGATCAGCGAGAAACCCGCGTTCGTAATGACACCCGAACAGGCGACCAGATCGGCCACGAACGCCGCGCGGTCGTAGGGGCGGATCGAGACGTTGCCGCGCTCGATCGGTTCCGGCACCGGCCGGTAGGCCACGAACCGGCGATCCGGCAACTGCCCCAGCAGCGCCGTGATGCTCTGCTCGCTCTCCGCGGGCAGGTAGACGAGGAACCGCTCAGCGGCGTCCGGCGGTCGGCCGGCCACGGCCGCCGACACCAGGTCGGGACTGATCGTGGGCGGCAGATTCGCGCCGCCGAATCGATGCCAGTGCAGGCCGACCGCGGTCCGAACCGGCGTGTAGACGGGGGCGAACAGCCGGAGCGCCCACCGCGCCGGCCCGGTCCGGCCCGGCAATCGAAGACGCCCGTGGAATGCGTAGAGGTGACCAACACCGATGCTGGGCCGCCCGCAGCGCCGAGCGATCCAGGCGGAGACCGGCTCGTAGTCGGTCAGCACGAGGTCGAAGCCGGAAGCATCGAAGCTGCGAACATCGCGCAGGAAACGGGCCACGCGCAACTGCCCAAGGGTTTGGAGCATCCGCACCCGCCCGCCGGTCGCCTGACCCGTGAACCCCTCGAGCAGCGTGTGGCTGGCCCGGATCTCGGGGTCGGCGAAGGCCGCGGAGGATCGCCCGGTGAGCAGGCAGTGAACCTCGTGCCCCCGGCTTCTCAGGCCGGCCACCATTGCCGCCGACCGCACCAGGTGGCCGTGGCCCGTGCCCTGGACTCCGTACAGGATCCTCATGGCTGAGCCCCTCGTCGAGCCCGTCGTGATGTGCCGCACCGGAGCACGCGGGCGGAAGGTAGCACCCGCGGACTTCCCGTCGCAAGGCAAGGCCGCTGCTAAACTGACGGTCCGACTGAACTTCCTCGTTTCTTTGCCGGTTCTTCCCGTTACGCACCAGGGAGCGCGGTCTGATCCCCGCGCCCGAATCAGCAGGGGGTGACACCACGCGCGTTCTCATTGCCGGAATCGACGGTTATCTCGGTTGGCCGCTGGCGCAGTACCTGACTGCCCGCGGCCACGAGGTTTCCGGCATCGACGCCGGGTTCCGCCGCGAGTGGGTCGCCGAGATGGGCGGCCTCTCGGCCCTTCCGGTCGCCTCCCTCAAGAAGCGTCTGGACGCCTTCGAGTCCGTCTACGGGGCCCGTCCTCACCTGGTTCACGGCGACCTGACCGACAGGAACGTTGTCTACCGGCTGTTCGAAGAGGTCCGGCCGGAAGTGATCGTCCACCTGGGCGAATGCCCCTCGGCGCCGTACTCGATGATCGACGCGGACCACGCGATCTGGGTGCAGCGCAACAACATCGAGGGCACGATGAACGTGCTCTACGCGATGCGCGACCTGACGCCCGAGACACACCTCGTGAAGCTCGGCACGATGGGCGAGTACGGCACTCCGAACCTGGACATCCCTGAAGGCTTCTTCGAGGTCGAGTACCGCGGCCGCCGCGACCGCCTGCCTTTCCCCCGCCAGGCCGGCTCCTGGTACCACTGGAGCAAGGTCCACGACAGCAACAACGTGATGTTCGCCTGTCGCATCTTCGGCCTCAGGGCCACTGACGTGATGCAGGGCGTCGTCTACGGCACGCGCTTCTTCGGCAGCACGGCCGATCATCCGACCGACCCCGCGCTCCACACCCGGCTGGACTTCGACCAGGCCTTCGGCACGGCACTCAACCGCTTCTGCTGCCAGTCGGTGATCGGCGAGCCCCTCACCCTGTTCGGCCTCGGCAACCAGCGCCGCGGCTTCCTGCCGATCTGCGACTCGATGCAGTGCCTGACCCTGGCCGTCGATAACCCGCCCCAGGCGGGCGACTACCGGGTCTTCAACCAGTTCGAGGAGACCTACACGATCGCGGAGCTCGCCGCGAAGGTCGCCGCCGTTGCCTCCGACATGGGTCTCGAAGCGCGAGTCCGGCGGATCGAGAACCCCCGCAAGGAGTTGGAAGAGCACCACTACAACCCGGACCACGACCACCTGCTGGCGCTGGGCTACCAGCCGACGCGCGACATGGACTCCGAGATCCGCGCGATGCTCGAGGACCTCCTGCCGCACCACGACCGGATCGCGGCGAAGCGGGACGTGCTGCTGCCCGACATCCGCTGGGACGGCAGCCGGCGAAAGTCGGCCTTTCTGGATGGGGCGTCCCGCCTGGATGGAGCGTCCCGTTTAGAACGAGCGACTTGTCTGGAAGCAGGAAACGGCTCGGGCCCGGAACGGGCGGTCGATGAGCCGCTGTCAGGCGACGAGCCGCCCTTGTCACCCAGCGAGCCGGAAGCGCGTGCCGCAGATCAGGATCACGCCGTCGGCGCTCAGACAGCCCCGCTCGCTCGCGGCTGAACGGGCCCGGTCGGCGTCCACCGCACGCACATCGATTCCGCCCAGACCCTCGGGCCGACCATCGGTCGGGAGAACGAAGCGAAGGTCCGCGTTCTCGAACGGTATCGTCGGCACGCCGCCGTCGTCCCGCACCGGGAGTTCGGCGATCTCGCTCCACCGCGCCGCGAGTTCCGCCGGCCTCGGAGTCTGAACTTCACCGGCGACGATCGCGTCGATGACGTCCGTCCGGCGGCAGCGCTGCCAGTTCTCCCCCGCCGGTTCCCATGGTCCGTCCGGCTCCAGGCCGTTCGTCTGGCAGTCGATCTCGAAGAACGTGCCGCCAGTGTCCTTGGGATGGAGCTGCATGTTCTGGAAGCCGTGGCGCTCGAAGTCGTTGACCAGGCGAATACCCAGCTCCTCCACCCGGCGCCGCCGCGGAGCGTGATCGTCGCACTGGGTGATGAACATGTAGCCGCCGTCGCCGCCCCGCCTCTCCAGGTAGCGGCCGCCCGCTGTGTTCTCCTCGACCGGGGCGACCACCTCGAGCAGTTGGTTGCCGATCGGCAGCAGGGCGTTCTCCAGCCCGAAGCGGCCCACGCCGGGGTCGTTGTAGCAGACCTCGATCCCGAACACCGCTTCCAGATCGTCCACCACCGGGGCGAGTTCTTCCGCTACCAGACAGATCTGCCGCAGTCGCAACCACATGACGGGGCTCCTTCTCCTTGGATTGTTGGGGGCCGGATCATGGCACGACGGAACAGGCGCCGCCATACAGGCGAAAACCGGGGCCGCGGTTCGACCCGTGGAGACCGACCACGCCTTTGCGAAGCGCTACGGCTCCGGCCAGAAACCCCGGCCCTCGAGGAGGAAAGTCAGATGCGGGTGGTAGAGCGCCGGCTCGAGCAGGAAGGAATCGTGCCCCTTGTCCGAGTGAACGATGATCCGCATGCAACTCACTCCGGCCGATTCCAGCGTCGCCATCAGTTCGCCCTGTTCCTCGGGGTAGTAGCAGACGTCGGAGTTGATCGAGAAGATCAGAAAGCGCTGGTCGCGGCAGCGGGCGAACGCCTCGTCCAGGGAAGCGACGCCCGCGGCGGTAGCCAGGTCGAACTGGCTCCAGGCGTCCAGGATCCGCAGGTAGGAGTTCGCGTCGAACCGGGCCGCGAACTTCCGGCCCTGGTGCCGCATGTAGGACTCGATCGGATGGTTGACGCCGTACCAGGGCACCCCCGACGCCTCGGCCACGGTGTTCCGCGCCCGCCTCCGCAACGTGCGCAGCGAGACGAACGTCTTGTGGTTGATCTGACGGGCGATCTTCATCCCTTCGAGTTCCGTACCCGGCTCGTAGAGCCCACGGTCGAACTGCGGGTCGTTCGCGATCGCCTGGATCTGCTCGAAGTTGTGAATCCGCTGAAGCGGCGTCACCTCCATGCCGGCGGCGACCACAACCACGTTGCGCACCCGTTCAGGGAACATGACCGCGAGGTCGAGCACCGCCATGCCGCCGGTCGAAGGACCTATCCCGGCGTGCAGCACGTCGATGCCCAGCCGGTCGACGAGGCGCATCGCGGCGCGGACCGAGTCCGAGAAGCGCACCCGCGGAAAGTTGGGGCCCCAGCGCTCGCCGGTGGCCGGGTCGACCGACAGGGGGCCGGTCGACCCGTAGCAACCGCCGATGTAGTTGACGCAGATCACGCAGAAGCGGTCCGTGTCGATCGCTCGTCCCGGGCCGATGAAGTCGTGCCACCAGCCGAGCACCATCTCGTCGGTCCAGGCGTCGCCGAGGCCCGGCACGCCGTGGTTCGTGCCCGCCGCGTGGTGGCTGCCGGTCAGGGCATGGAACAGGAGCACGGCGTTGTCGCGCTCGGCGTTGAGCTCCCCGTACTGCTCCCAGGCCAGGGTGAACCCGGACAGGGAGTCGCCGCACTTGAGCTCGAGCGGTTCCTCGAAACGCTCGAGCCGCGTCTCGACGACGCCAATGCCGCCAGTGTCCTCAGCCGCGGGCACGCTACGAACGGGCTCCATGGGCCGACACTATGAGCTTGCGCCGCAGAACGCTACAGAGTGAGTGCCATCCCTGCACCCGATGACGGGTGCAGGGACTGGTTCACGGTTGGCGCGGGGACGCGCCAACCGGGTTCGGGCGGTCGGCCACACCGCGGGGCGCAAGCACCCAATAGCGGCCCCGGTGCGCCATGCGGCCGGCAATCGCCCGGGCCCGCTCCCCGGCGCCCCAGAACACGTCCCCTCGCACCGAGCCGCGGATGGCGCCGCCCGTATCCTGGGCCACCAGGAGCCACTGACGGCGCTCGTCCGCCGCCTCCGGGTCGGCCGCCGGCGTCATCGCGTCGAGCCAGACGGGGACGCCGAGGGGAACGTGCTGCCGGTCCACCGCCAGTGAGCGTTCCGGCGTCAACGCGACGCCCTGGGCGCCGATCGGTCCCTCGCCTCGAATCTGGCGGAAGAAGACGTAGGAGTCGTTCGTTGCCATGACTTCCCCGGCACGGTCCGGGTGTGTCCGCAGCCAGGCGTCGATCGACTGCAGCGACACTTCTTCCAGCGTCAGTTCGCCCCGGTCCACCAGGGTCCGGCCGATCGCGTGGTACGGGTGGCCGTTCTGGGCCGCGTAGCCGACCCGGAAGATCGACCCGTCGTCGAGTGCGACCCGTCCCGATCCCTGGATGTGAAGGAAGAACGCATCGATCGCGTCGTCCACCCAGATCAGCTCCAGGCCGCGGCCCGCAAGCGACCCGGACGCGATGGCCTCCCGGTCGTCGTAGGGCTCCAGGCTCCGGCCCTGAACCCTCCCGGCCACCCGGCGGCCCCGCAGATCGTCGCGGAACCGGCCCAGGTCCACCATGACGAGGTCTGACGGCTGCGTGTACAGCGGCACGCTGTAGCGCTCGCTGCGGCGACGGCTGCCATGAAGCAGGGGCTCGAAATAGCCGGTGAAGAGGCCGATGCGCCGCGTCCAGCTCGCGCCGTCACCCGGTCGGCCCCCGGCATCGGGCGCGTCGGCTCGCGAAAGCGGTACCGCGACGAGCTCACGCTCGATGACCGCACGAACTTCCTCCTCCCCGGCCGCATCGCCCAGCCCGCGCAGGGCGCCGCAGAGCGGACGCCAGTCGCCAGGCGTGCCCCCCAGCTCGACCGGCTTCAACGGCCGGTCCGCGGGCTGCGCGAGCAGCCGATCGCAACTCCTGAGCAAGGCCGGCAAGGCCTCCGACACATCGTCACCGGCCCAACCCGGCAGCGCCCCGACCTCGACCGGCGGCCCGTAGACGGCGACCGCGGCCGTCTCGGGCTTAGCCGGCGCCTCGGCTTCCTCCGGCGCACCCAGCCATCCCGCGATCCGCTCCGGTCCGATCGCGAGAACGGTCGCGACCAGCGCCCAACCCACGGCTACGAGGAGGGCGATCCGCGTCCCCCGTCCCCGGGAGACGCCTCCCTGTTTCGACCGCGGCGCCATGCAGCCGAGACGCTAGCAGCAGCCCGCTGGCGGGTACGCTCTCGGCGATGACCGGACGCCCACTCCGCTGGCTGTTCTTCTACGACTGCATCTATCCCGAGTCTCTGGGGGGCGTCGAGCACAGGAACTACGAACTTGCCCGGGAACTGGGCCGGCTCGGACACGAGGTCGTGCTGTCGGGTTGGGCCGAGGCGCCAGGCGAGCCCCATCCCAACGTCCGCGTCCAACCGGTGGCCAAGGCCAGCCGCCGCTACCTGGCGCGCGGCCGACGGTCCGGCCTCGACGCTCTGACACTCGCTTCCCAGGTGCACCGGATTCCGCTCGACGGCATCGACATCGTCGAGACCGCGAACATCCCCTACCTGCACCTGCCCTTCCTCGCGCAGCGTTGCCGCGGGCGACGCATCCCGCTGCTCGTGACCTGGCACGAGCACTGGGGCAGGTACTGGAGAGAGCACCGGCCTCCGGGGCGGTTCGGCCCCGGCATGTGGCGCTTCTACGCCCTCTGCGAACGCCTGTCGCTGCGCTTCGGCACGCAGGCGGTGGCGGTCAGCAAGCTCACCGCCGGCCGGGTCGCGAGGGTGCGCGGCGAAACGGTCGAGGTCGTTCCCAACGGTATTCCGTTCGAGAGAATCCGCGCCCTCGCGGCGGAATCGGACCCGACCGCGCCACCCCTTGTCTACGCCGGACGGCTGATCCCCGAGAAGCGGATCGACCTGCTGATCGACGTCGTCGCGAGACTGGCGACCACCGAAACCGGCCGCAGGCTCGTCACCGAACGCGGCGCGCTGCTCCGGATCATCGGCGGAGGTCCGGCGGAGGACGGCCTCCGAGCACACATCGAGCGGGAGAATCTCGCCGACATCGTCGACTTCGCCGGCCGGCTGCCCGAGAACGAGGACGTGTGGCGTGCCGTGGCCGGCGCCGACCTCGCGGTACAACCCTCGGCCCGCGAGGGCTTCGGTCTCTTTCCGCTGGAAGCAATGGCCGCTGGCGTACCCGTGGTCCACTGCTCGTCGCCCAACAGCGCGGTTTCCGAACTTGTGCGCGACGGCCGGGAGGGTTGGGAGGTCGACGCCGATGCCAGGGAACTCGCTCGCCTCCTGGAACGGCTGCTCGGTGCACCCTCGGAAGTCGCCGCCGCCTCGCGCAAGGCCCTGGAGCGCGCGGCCGGCTACGACTGGCGCCAGGTCGCGGGCCGGGTCATCGAGACCGGAACTGAACTGGTCCGGCGCGAGCGCGCCTGACCGCACTCCGAACGAACCGGGACTGCTGTAAGGTCTGCGCCGTTGTGGGGACGGTGCTCCAGGTCGAGGTTTCGCCGGGCGAACTGATCGACAAGATCACGATCCTCGAGATCAAGGCCGACCGGATCAGCGACCCGGACAAGCTGGCCAACGTCCACCGCGAGCTTCGGAGCCTGACCGCGACCCGCGAGAAAGCGCTGGACACGTCGCCGGAACTCGACGAGTTCACAGCGGAGCTCCGCCGGATCAACGAGCAGCTCTGGGAGATCGAGGACGACATCCGCGACTGCGAGCGGAAGCGCGACTTCGGCGAGCGCTTCATCGAACTCGCTCGCGCGGTCTACCGGACGAACGATCGCCGCGCCGCCGCCAAACGGAGCATCAACGAGCTGCTGGGCTCCGAGCTCGTCGAAGAGAAGGACTACGCCGACTACTGATCCGGCTCCACGCCGGGTGCGCCGGCGTCCCTCCTCCCGCTACCAGGTCCCCTCGTTCGGCATCGAGGCCCACGGCTCCTCGACCGGCAGAGAGCCGCCCGCCTGCAGAAGCTCGATCGAAATCCCGTCCGGCGAGCGGATGAACGCCATGCGACCGTCCCGCGGCGGCCGGTTGATCACGACGCCGTGGTCCTGGAGCGACCGGCAGGTGCCGTAGATGTCGTCTACTTCGAAGGCGAGATGCCCGAAGTTGCGCCCCCCGGTGTAGTCCTCCGGATCCCAGTTGTAGGTCAGTTCGAGCAACGGCGCCGTCCGCTCCCGGGCGAGTTCGACGTCCGACGGCGCGGCAAGGAAGACGAGCGTGAACCGCCCCTGCTCGCTGTCGAAGCGACGCATCTCGACCATGCCGAGCTTGCCGCAGTAGAAGTCCAGCGCTTCCTCCAGGCTGGCGACCCGAACCATCGTGTGCAGATACTTCATCCTTCGTCTTCTCCCGTTCTCGGCTAGGAACGTGCGCGGCAGGAACTGGGTGCGCCGGCCTGTCATCCGTGCGTCCGATGACGGACGCACGGACTGTGTCGCGGGTGGCGCGGGGTCGCGCCACCCGGGTTCTGGCCGGCAGCCAGCAGCGAATCGATCCGGTAGCTTACGCCCTCAATGCGCATCAGACAGGTAGTGCATCGGGTGATCGACTCGCCGATCACCCAGGTCGGGCGCTGGAAGAACAGTGCCGCCCACGACCTCCCCCTGATCGACGTCTCCCAGGCGGCGCCGACCTACCCGCCGGCCCAGGCAATGCGCGACCACATCGCCGCCGTCGCGCAGAGCCCGGCCACTGCGACCTACACCGACCAGCAGGGGATCCTCCCACTCCGCGAGGGTCTGGCCCGCACCCTGAGCACCGACTACGACGCCCCGGTCGCCACCTCCCAGGTCGCCGTCACCGCCGGCTGCAACCAGGCCTTCTGCCTCGCGATGATGGCGCTGACCGACCCGGGCGACGAGGTCATCGTCCCCCTGCCCTCCTACTTCAACCACGACATGTGGCTGCGTTCCCAGGATGTCGCCCCCGTATACCTGGAGCCGGACGCCGACATGCTCCCGGACCCCGCCGCCGCCGAGGCCGCGGTGACTCCGGCCACCCGCGCAATCGTCCTCGTCACGCCGAACAACCCCACCGGCGCCGTCTACCCGCCGGATCTCCTGGAGCGCTTCTTCGAACTCGCCCGAGATCGCGGTCTGGCGCTCGTCATCGACGAGACCTACCGCGAGTTCCGCGAACACAGCGACCCACCGCACCGCCTCTTCACTCGTCCCGACTGGAGCGACACCCTCATCCATCTGTACAGCTTCTCCAAGGCCTACTGCATGGCGGGCTACCGGATCGGCTGCATGGCCACGAGTCCCGCGTTGCTGCGCGAAACCCTCAAGATCGCCGACTGCGTCGCCCTCTGCCCCTCCCACATCGGCCAGTTGGCGGCCCAGTTCTGCCTCGACCACCTCGACGACTGGAAGCGCGAGTACCGCCGCACCGTCCGCGACCGCGTCGCCTACGCCGCCAGGCGCATCCGCGATGCAAACACCGGCTTCGACGTCGTTTCCTCCGGCGGCTACTTCGTCTATCTCCGCCACCCCTTCACCGACCGCTCCTCCGTCGACGTCGGCCGCAGCCTCGCCCACGACCACGGCATTCTCTGCCTCGCCGGCTCCATGTTCGGCCCCGACCAGGACCGCTACCTCCGCCTCGCCTTCGCCAACGTCGATCTGCCGG
>Ga0209543_1001290_pt1 | contig 23623 bp, 19 predicted proteins | sample MesohylFT_FD_187296 | JGI IMG/M metagenome (GOLD analysis project Ga0209543, IMG submission 187296) | Host-associated microbial community of the marine sponge Aplysina aerophoba from Gulf of Piran - sponge mesohyl, lysed by freeze-thaw... | ecosystem: Host-associated > Porifera > Sponge >...
TGGCGAGCTCCGCGGTCGAGAGTCCGCGCAGCGCGTCATGCAGCGCCCGGCTGTGCTCGCGCGGGGTGCCGTCCGGCAGGAACATCTCGTCGTAGACGGCGGGGTCGAGCTCGTAGCTGCCAAAGTCCATGTCGGTGGACTGAGTTGTATCGCATCGGCGCCGGCGCAGCAACGGGAATCGGCGCCCGGTCGGCGCTTCGCGTCAGGCCGACCGCCGGTTGGCGGCGAGCAGGATACGGGAACGAAGCACCGAGGCGTCGGGATGGCGAGGGTGCGCGCCCGGAGGGCCACGGGCGCGCACCACAAGACGCGGGCAGGTTACGGTCGGCGACCCCGGCGCAGGGGGGCCGTCCTATCGGGCAGTACCTCTACCGGAACCGGCCGCCCTCGGGTCCCGTGCCCGAGAAGCTGAGCTCGGGGTCGTACCGCAACACGGTGCGTTCCACCGAAAGGACCACGCCGGCCAGGCCGGCCGCGACGTTGCTGGTCCGCTCGCCCAGCGCGCGCTGCATGATCGTGGGGCGGTCGAGCTCCGTGAAGCTGGCATGGTTCTCGACGAGTTGCCACACGGCCGCGCCGGCCCCCAGATAGCGCTCGTAGACTCCGAATACCACGCTGTCCCCGCCGATCTGCGGCAGTCGCTGCTGCATGAACGCCTGCCAGTCGGCGAGGCGACCCGGCGCAACTTCGAGACTCGTGATCCACGCCAGTGAGAGCCCGCCCGGGTTCTCGGTCTCGACGCTCAGCTCGGGCCGGTAGCGCAACGCGTAGCTCCGGTGGCCGGAGATCGTGCGACGCACGCGCTCATCCAGGCGCTCCCGATCGCCCCGATTGAGCGCGATGCCCAGCGGGCCGCCGCGATCGAGCTCGGCGAGGTCGTCCATCGGGGTCACGAACGTCCGCTCGTACACGTTCCCGAACTCGGCCGTGCGCCAAGCCGAACGCCACGGCACCCCCGCGCGCTGGAGGGCCGGATTGACGTGCTCGATCTGGACCTCGATGAACTCGTCCAGCTCGCGGGGGAGCACTTCGAGTACGTCGACGCGCATCCAGGGCAGCGCCTCCTGGGCGCGTGTCACGGGCATACTGTCGACGACGAGCAGTACGGCCACGGCTGCGGCCACCAAACCAACGACAAGGCGTTTCATCGAGTCCCTCCTGGTTCGCAGTATGATACTCCCGCGACGGTTGGACTCGCCCGGAGGTCTCGAAAACCGCGGTCCGCCGGCCGAATTCTGTTACCCGACAATGGCGCCTCACCGTCTCGGTGAGCGTGGGAGGATACCGATGCCTGCATACTTCATCATGCGCGTCGACGTTCATGACGCCGAGGCCTACGAGAAGAACATCGAGCCCGCCGCGGAGGCGGTGAAGGCCTGCGGCGGCGAGTTCCTGGCCAGGGGTGGCCGATGCGAACAGGTGACCGGCCAGGGCCGCGGCCGCAACGTCATCGTCCGATTCCCCGACTTCGAAGCGGCAAAGGTGTGCATCGCGGATCCGAGGGTCCAGGAGGCCCTGCAACGGACGGACGGCGCGTGCTCACGGGACTCGACCATCGTCGAAGGGCTCTAGAAGTCTGCGCCGCAGACTTCCATCGCGCCCGTGAGGGCGCGCAGGACGGCGGCGACCGCGCACGCCCGGCGCGCCTCGTCGCCCGACCGCGGGCACGGGCCGGCGTCCGGCGGCCCGTGCAGTGGCGCTGACTGGCGGTCGGCCCACATGAGCAGACCTCGCGTAAATCGCCGCATCCGTTACGAGCCGGACGAACAGCCCCCGCCCTTCGTGACGCTCGGTGTCGCCCTGCAGGGCGTCGTTCTCGTCCTCGCGAACACGGTCCTGATGGTGACGATCGTGGTCGGCGCGGCCGGCGAGGACGATGTCTACTTGTCCTGGGCGGTGTTCGCGGCCCTGATCATCGCCGGCGTAACCACGGCCCTGCAGGCGGCTCACGTCGGTCGGTTCGGCGCCGGCCATATCCTCATGACCGGCGCGGGGCCGCACTTCATCGCGGTCTCCGTCGTCGCGCTGACGGAAGGCGGGTTGCCGACGCTGGCGAGCCTCATCGTCGTAGCGTCCCTGTTTCAGTTCGCGATGGCCGCCTGGCTGCCTTTCCTGCGGCGCATCATCACGCCGATCGTGTCCGGCACCGCGCTCATCCTGATCGGCCTCGCGGTCATGCCCATCGCCGTCGGCAGGATCGCGGAAGCGTCCGAGGGTGCGCCGGCGGGCGCCCTGATCGTTGCCGGCATGACGCTGGTCGTCGCTACCGCGATGGCGCTGCGCGCCTCGGGCGTCTGGCGGCTGTGGGCGCCGCTCAGCGGCATCCTGGCCGGCTGCGCCGCCGCCCCGTTCTTCGGGCTGTACGACGTGCGGCCCGTGACCCGCGCTGCCTGGTTCGATCTTCCGGGAGTCTCCGGCTGGCCGGGGCTCGACCTGTCACCGGACGGACGGTTCTGGGCGCTTCTGCCGGTGTTCACGATCGTGGCCGTCGTTGCCGCGGTCAAGACCAGTAGCGACGGTGTGGTCATTCAGCGAGCGTCGTCGCGCCGCCCGCGCGCGACCGATTTCCGGCTCGTGCAGGGCGCGCTCAACGCCAGCGGGGTCGGTATCCTGCTGTCCGGGATCGCCGCGACGCCGCCCGTCATCGCCTACCTGCCGTCGAGCGTCTCGCTCATCAATCTCACCGGGGTCGCAGCGCGCGCCGTCGGGTACGCCATCGGCGGCATCCTGTTCGCGCTGGCTTTCCTGCCGAAATCGACGGCCCTGCTGCTCTCCGTGCCCAGCCCCGTCATGGGGGCGTTTCTGCTGATCATCATGGGCTTGCTGGTCGTGGAGGGCATCCGCACGGTCGTGCAGGACGGCCTCGATCCGCAGCGGGGACTCGTGGTGGGAGTGGCGCTCGCGCTCGGTGTGGCGCTGGGGAACGGAAGCGTGCTGCAGGGCGTCCTGGGTGCGACATGGAGCGCTTCACTGGGCAACGGCATGACCGTCGGAGTGCTGGCCGCGATCCTGATGACGGCATTCCTGGAGCTCACCGGTCCGCGGCGCCGGCGGCTGGAGGCGGCACTCGACACCTCGGCGCTCCCGCAGATCGATGCTCTCCTGCGCGAGGTCGCAGGCCGGATGCAGTGGAGCCGCGCCTCCGTTGATCAGTTGCGCGCGGCCGGCGAGGAGGCGTTGACGTGTCTGTTGCAGTTGCGCGGGGACCACGTCGCCGAGACGCCGCCGCGCATGATCCTCGTGGCGCGTCCCGGTCCGGAGGTGGTCGACCTGGAGTTCCTGGCTGTCTTCGACGAGCAGAACATCGAGGACCGCCTGACCTATCTGGGAGACCGTGCGGAGACCCCGGAGGAGAGCGAGTCCGAGATCTCGTTCCGCCTGCTGCGGCACTACGCCTCGTCCGTGCGTCACAAGAAGTACCACGGCATCGATGTCGTCACTGTGAGGGTCGCGGGCTCGCGCTGAGACGGACCCGGGGCGGCCGCTACTGTTCCATGACGAAACCGAGATTGAGAAGGAGAGATCCGCGTGCGGGCATCGTTCTGCTCCTCTTCGTCCTGATGATGGCGTGGTCCGGAGCGTCGCTGGACGCCGGTGCGGAACCTCGGGACGAGGCCCCCCGGCCGCAGGCGGAGGATCAGTTCCAGGCGCTGGTCGAAGAACTGAGTCGCGTGCTCGGGATGACGCCCGCCGAAGTCGAGGCCCTGGGGTTGTCGCCGGCGGAGATGCGGAGCCTGATCGCCGGATTCACGGAGGAGACGGTGGTCGTCGGCTCCCGCGCCGAGCCGCGCAGCGCCACCGAGTCGGCGGTGCCGGTGGACGTGTTGACGGCCAGCGACCTCGTCAGCCAGGGGACGGGCGACCTGAAGGACCAGCTCCGCACCATCATCCCGTCGTTCAGCACCAACACCCAGCCGATCAGCGGCGTTTCGACCGTGGTCCGCCCCGCCATGCTCCGCAACCTGGCCCCGGATCACACGCTGGTGCTGATCAACGGCAAGCGCCGCCACCGTTCCTCGATCGTCGACTATCACGGCGGGAACGGCGTCGCGTTCGGCTCGCAGGGCCCCGACATCTCCGCCATCCCCGCGATCGCGCTGCGGCAGGTCGAGGTGCTGCGCGACGGCGCCGCGGCGCAGTACGGGTCCGACGCGATTGCCGGCGTGTTGAACTTCCAGCTCAAGGACGCCCGCGCCGGCGGCTCCGTCGAGGTCAACACGGGGCTGTACCGTGCCGGCGATGGGGAATCGACCCAGTTTGCCGGCAACGTCGGCCTGCCGCTGGGTGCGACCGGGTTCGCGAACCTCAGCCTGGAGTACGGCAACGCGAACCCGACGAACCGGGCGGCGCCGCGGCGCGATGCGGTTGCGCTCATCGCCGCCGGCAATACGGACGTATCCTCCGACCGCCCGCAGGTCTGGGGCGATCCGGACATCGACGACGACCTGAAGGCGTTCGGCAACTTCGGCTACGCCCTGCCCGCCGGGGTGCAGGTGTACGCCCACACGAGCTACGCCAGCAAGAAGGTCGCCTACGGCGTCTTTTTCCGGAACCCGAACACGCGCCTCGGCGTGTTCAGCAACGACGGCGGCCGCACCCTGCTCGTCGGCGACGTGCTGGCGGCGAACGGCATGGGCTCGGCCGACTGCCCGACGGTCGCCGTCACCGACCACGTGCCGGACCCGGCGGCCCTGCGCCAGGTGCGCGACGACCCGAACTGCTTCACGTTCCAGGAGCTGTTCCCGGGCGGCTTCACACCGCGGACGGGGGGCACGGCGATCGATGCGTCGCTCGTCGGGGGCGTGCGCGGCTTCACGTCCGGCGGATTCAACTGGGACCTGAGCGCCTCGCTCGGGATGCACCGAGTCGACTCCTTCATCCGCGACACCATCAACGCCTCGCTCGGCCTCATGTCGCCCGATGCCTTCGACGTCGGCCGGAACCGGCAGCGGGACGTCAACGTGAACTTCGACGTTTCGTATGCGGTCACCGAGCGGGTGAACGTCGCGGCCGGCGCGGAATGGCGCGACGAGCAGTTCGGCCTGCGGGCGGGCGACCGCGCAGGGTGGGCCATCGGCCCGTACGCGGCGCAGGGCTTCATGGGCGCCTCCAACGCCGTGCCCGCCTACAGCCCGCACCAGGCCGGTACGTGGAGCCGCCACAACGTCGCGGTCTACGGCGACGTCGAGATGACCGGCGCGGACGACGCGTGGACGCTGGGCGCGGCAGTCCGCTTCGAGGACTTCGAGGACTTCGGGACGACGATGAACGGCAAGCTGTCGGGCCGCGTCGGCTTCGTCCGGGGCAGCATGAGCACCGGGTTCCGGGCGCCGACTCCCGGGCAGCAGCACGGCCTTCACATCCAGAGCTGGTTCGACCCGACCGTCGGCGATCTGGTCAACAACGCGGTCATCCCGTCGATCTCGCCGGTGGCGCGGCTGCGCGGCGGCCTGCCGCTCGGTCCGGAACGGTCGGTCAACTACACGGCCGGCGTGGTGTTCGGCGGCGGTCCTTTCACGCTCACGGCCGACTATTTCCGCATCGACGTCTCGGACCGAATCGGAATCACGAGCAACTTCGTGCTGACGCCGCCGGAGATCGCCGAGGTGGTGGCCGGAGGGTTCGAGGCCGCCCGGAGCGTGCGGAACTACCGGTTCTTCACCAACGCCTTTTCCACGACGTCGCACGGTGTCGACATCGTCTCGACCTGGACGCCGCTCGCACTGCGCGGCAACACCGTCGTCAGTGCCGTCTTCAACCACACCGACACCGAGGTGACGGACAACACCAGGGGTCTGCTCGACGGCCGGCGGCTCGCGGAGTACGCCTACGCGTTGCCACGCACCCGCTGGAACGCGGCCGTCACGCAACGCGTGGCCCGGGCCAGCTTCCTGGGCCGGGTCAGCTACTACGCCGGTTGGTACGACTACGACAGCGGGCGCGGACGCATCTTCGTCCCCTCCGGCGGCCTGGAACAGGGCTTTTTCGACGGGCGGTCCATCGTCGACCTGGAGCTGAGCCTCCCGCTCGGGCAGGGAACGACGCTGGCCTTCGGGGCGCAGAACGTCCTCGACACCTACTCGCAGGTGTCGGTCATCGCGGGTGCGGTCGGCGAGCAGTACAGCGAGTACACGCCCTGGGGTTACAGCGGCGCCTACTACTACGTGCGCATCGGCTACGACTGGGGCGACTGAGCCGGCGCCGCGCTCGCGGGAGCGCGGGGGCTGCCGCGAGGCCTTCGCCTCCCGACCGGGGCGGCGCGTGCCGCGCTCCGACAGGCCGGGTCAGGTCGAGCGCCGGTCGACGGCCAGCACCACGCAGAACAGGATGACTCCCGCGACGTCGAAGACTGCGACGTCGAGGCCGGCGAGCGAGGCGGTCGGCCCGGGAGCCAGGAGCAACCCTGCCGCAGCGAAGATGGCCAGGCGCAGGCCGAGCCCCAGGGGCCGGCTGAGCTGGCCGGCGATCCCGGCCGCGAAGCAGGTGACGCCCAGCGTGGCGATGGCGACCGGCAGCAGCATTCCGAGCCAGGTCGCGGCCTCGCCCGAGGGCGTGAGCATGAGGAGCTCCGGCCGGTAGATGAACATGTACGGCAGCGTGAACCCGACGAGCGCGAAACGGAACGCCGCCAGGCCCGTAGGCATGATGCGCGTTCCGGCGATCGACGAAGCGGCATAGGCCGCGAGCGCGACCGGCGGCGTCACCATGGACATCATGCCGAAGTAGAAGATGAACAGGTGCGCGGCGAGCGGTATCACGCCCAGGTTGCCGAGCACCGGGCCGATGAGCGTCGCCATCAGGAGATAGCAGACGGCAGAGGGGAGCCCCATCCCGAGCACGATCGACGAGATCATGATCAGGATCAGGGCCAGGAAGAGGCTCTGCTCGGCGAGCGGAATGATGGTTGCCGGCAGGCGGGTCCCGACTCCGGTCAGGGTCACGACGCCGATGATGATGCCGACGCAGGCGGCGGCTGCGACCAGCGGCACGACCCCCCGCGCCGCGGTGACGAGGCTCACGAGCGTGAAGCGCCAGTCGAGGCGGGTTGCCTTGCTGAGGCTGCTGACCGCGACGATCACGGCGAGCGACAGCGTCACGGCGCGGAACGCCGTGTAGCCGAGCACCAGGAACAGGATGAGGCTGCCGAGCGCCGATCCGAACACGACGCCCGCTGCGCGCGATCGCGCGGCGACCTCCGGCGTGTCGGGTCCGGGCGCGGCCGCCTCTCCCGGCCCGGCAGTGATCGCAACGCGCTTCGCGTGGAAGTGCACGATCAGGATCAGCGACAGGTAGTACAGGAGCGCCGGAATGAGCGCCGCCCGGATGATTTCCAGGTACGTCACGGGCGGGTCGACGATCTCGAGCATCATGTAGGCGCCCGCGCCCATCACTGGGGGCATGAGCGCCCCGCCGGAGCTCGCCGCCGCCTGCACGCCGGCCGCCGTCACGGGTTTGAAGCCGGCGCTCCGCATCATCGGAATCGTGAACGTCCCGGTGGTCGCGGTGTTCGCGACCGCGCTCCCGGAGAGCGACCCCATGAGCCCGCTGCTCAGGACCGCCACCTTGGCCGGGCCGCCGGAGCTGCGGCCGAACACCCGTTCGGCAAAGTCGACGATGAAGCGGGTGGCGCCGGTGGCCTCGAGGAAGGCGCCGAAGATGACGAACAGGAAGACGTAGGTGAACATCACGTTCAGCGCCACGCCGAAGATGCCCTGGCTGTGCAGGAACGTCTGCGCCACGACGCGCTCGATGCCGTAGCCGCGATGCGGGAACAGCCAGTCCGGGAACGCCGCCCCGAACAGGGCGTAGAGGATGAATGCCCCTGCCAGCAACGGCAGAGCCAGCCCGAGGGCGCGCCGGGCCGCCTCTATCACCAGCCCCAGGCCCAGCAGGCCGATTGCCGTGTCGTACGCCGACTCGAATCCGGCCCGGTTCCCGAGGGACTGGCCGTTCACCCACCACCCATCGAACAGCGGATCGGTCTGGGTGACGATGTAGCCGCAGCACAGGACGGCCAACCCCGCCATCACGACGTCCAGCGCACGGGCGCGCGGATCGTCCTTCAGCGAGGGGTGGACAGGGATGTTGAGGAAGCAGAGGGTCAGCCCTACCAGCGCAAAGAACGCGAGCCGGCTCTGGGGCGCCAGCAGCGGATAGTTCACCTCGATCAAGGTGAAGGCGCACAGCAGAACGCCGAGGCCGCCGCTGACGAGAAGCCGGACGTCGCGCGCCGGAGCGGTGCTCTCCTGGGTCACGGCGCCGCCTGTTGCGGCCAGACCCCGGCCTCCTGGTAGAAGCGAATCGCGCCGGGATGGAACTCCGTGCCCGTGTCGCGCACCACGTTGTTCGGGTTGATGGCCCGTCCCGCCGCGTGCTTCTCGACGACCAGCTCCCGGTTCTCGTAGAGCAGCCTCGTCACGTTGTAGACGAGGTCGTCCGGGGCGCCGGCCGAGGTGATGAAGTGCATCGATCCCACGTCGAGCCCCTCGAACGGCTCGGCCTGCCCGCGATAGGTGTCGGCGGGAATGGTTGCGGGGCGGAAGAAGACGTACTCGTCGGCGAGCTGCGCCATCTCGTCGCTCCCGTAGGGGATGAACGTGATGTCCATCGACGCCGCGGCCTGCGTGATCGATGCCGTGGGGACCGCCCCGCCGAGGAAGGTCGCGTCCGCCGAGCCGTCCGTCAGCATGTCGACGGCGGCCTGCTGCGTGGCGTTGAGCGGCGAGAAGTCGTCGTAGGTCACGCCGTGGGCTTCGAGCAGCGGACCGACGAAGTACTCGAACCCGGCGCCCGCGGGACCGACCGAGACTCGCCGGTCGCGCAGGTCGTCGAGGCTCTCGATGCCGGACGACGCCTGCGTGACGAACAGCGCGACGTTGGGCGCCAGAGTCATGACGGAGCGGACCGGATAGGCGCGGTCCCAGCCCTCGCTGCCCCGCACCGCGAAGTAGGTGATGGCCGCGTTCGACAGGGCGAAGTCGAGCTCGCCGCTGGCCAGCCTCCGGATGTTCTCCTGCGAGCCGCTCGTCGCCTCGGCGGTCACGCTGTAGCCGAACCCGGTCGCGGTCTCGTTCACGACCTCGGCGAGCGCGCTGCCGACGACGAAGAAGGCGCCGCCGGGCGGCGCGGTCCCCATGCTGAGGAACTGCCGAGCCGGCGCGGCGTCACCCGCTTCGCCGCCGCTGCCGCCGCCGCACGCAGCGACGGCCACGCACATGACACCGAGTACACCCGCCGGCCACCGAAGTATGGATCGACGCAAGAAATGCCTCCTGGAACTCGCTGATGGTACTACGCTTCTCACTCGGGGCCGAAGATCGACAGCAGGTGCCCGTCCGGATCGCGGAAGTTCGCGGCCCACGAGTCTCCGGTGACGTTGGCCGGCTCCCGCAGGAACTCGACCCCCTTCTCCCGCAGCGCCGCGTAGGCCTCGCGCACGCTGGCGACCGACAGGACCACCTCCGACGGCCCCGGGTGCTCGGCGAGCCGCGCATGCGCCGCGCTGAGGCAGAGGGTGACCGGCCCGGTCTCCAGGAACACGAACCCCGGGATCTCCTGCTTCACCGCGAGACCGAGCGTGTCCCGGTAGAACGCGCGCGCGCGTTCTAGGTCCGATGCGCCGAGCATCACGTTGGCAATTCCGGTGATGGTCATGGCTCCTCCTTGCGCTCGACGACGAAGCGTCGCGCCTTCATCTCGAAGCGCGGCAGCGTGCCGGCGGCGACCGGCGCTACGGGGACCGTCAGGGCGAGCGCGTCTCGCAGGCGCCGTCCGGCCAGCGTGGCGATCGCCGCCGCGTCGGCGCCGTCCCGAACCTCGACCTCCACGTCGAGGGTCCGTTGCGAGCGCGCGGCCCGCACGGTGCAGCGGTACTCGACGATCGCGTCGATGGCGCGCAGCACCGACTCGACCGCGGCCGGGTAGACGTTGACGCCGCGCACGTTCGCCATGTCGTCCGCGCGCGCGACCACCCCTCCGACGAGCCGGGCGAACGTGCGTCCGCACGCGCAGGGTTCCGTCGTGCGGACCACGAGATCGCGCGTTCGGTAGCGGATGAGCGGGCTGGCCGTCCGTCCGAGGTTCGTGACGACGAGCTCGCCACGCCGGCCGTCGGGGACGGCGTCGCCCGTGGCGGGATCGACGACCTCGGCAACGTACTCGCCCTCGTTGACGTGGACGAACCCCGGCGCTTCCCGACACTCGAAGCTGACGGGACCGACCTCGGTCAGGCCGTGGTGGTCGATGACCCTGGCCCCCCACCCGGCTTCGATTCGCCGGCGTGTCGCCGCGATGCTGCCTCCCGGCTCGCCGGCGACGATGATCACGCGGACCGCCCGAGCCGCGAGCGGGTCCGTGCCGTCCCCCTGCCGCGCCACGTCGAGCAGGCGCAGCGCGTACGTCGGCGTGCAGCAGACGACCGTCGGGGCGAGCGCTTCGATCAGGCCCAGGCGCTGCTCGCTCGACATGCCCCCGGCCGGAATCGCGTGGGCGCCGATCTGCGTCGCCGCGTCGAACGCGGTCCAGAACCCGAGGAACGGTCCGAAGGAGAAGGGGAAGAAGACCCGATCCTGCCCCGTGACGCCGGCCGCGCGATAGACCGCCTTCCAGCAGTCGAGCATCCACTGCCAGCTCTCGGGCGTGTCGATCCAGCGAAGCGGCCGGCCGGTCGTCGACGACGTCTGGTTGTACCGCGTGTAGCGCTCGAGGGGTTCGGTCAGTGCGGTTCCCCACGGCGGCGATTCCGCCTGGTCGGCGATCAGCTCGGCCTTCGTCGTGAACGGCAGGGCCTCCATATCGGCGGGCAGCGTCAACGCGTTGACGTCGACGCCAGCCGCGGCGAGCTTGCGCCGGTAGAAGGGGTTGCGCTCGCTGATCGCGCGGAGCAGCGCCTGCAGTCGCTCGCCCTGCCGGGCGGCGAGCTCGGGGCGCGCCTGCCGCTCGCTATCCGGTGGGGCCGTGTCGCGACGGGGCATGGGGTAGGGTGCGGCGGGTCCGCGCCGCGGCGCGGTCACGCCTCGGGGAGCGCCGCGGCGACCTCGAAGCGGCCGGCAATCTCCGCCGGGATCGCCGTCGACCGGAAGGGCATGCCGGGGCGCTTGTCGATGCAGGCGACGGTCAGGCTGCCGGTTGCGATGGGGTCTCCGTCCTTCGTCACGTGGGCGGCGTAGCGGATCGACTTCGCTCCAACCCGCGCGATCCGGATGTGGACCTCGAACTCGTCCTCGAACCGGAGCGGCCGGTGGAAGTCGAACGAGGCGGCGACGCGCGGAAAACCGACCGGCGCGTCCCGCGGGGCGATGCTGAGACCCGCCGACCGCCAGAGCGCGTGCTCCGCCTCCTCCATGTAGCGGTAGAACCAGGAGAAGTGCACGATGCCGGCCGTGTCGGTCTCGTGGAACTGCACCCGCCGCCTCAGTCGGTACTCGCTCGCCACGGGCACATTCTAGCCCGCCCATCGTCGCGCCTCGGCACCGGACCGCTGCTGCTCGCGGGCGGTTGCGGGCTCAGTCCGGTGGTATCGGCCCGCCGGTTGCGGGCGGCTACGAGCCGCTCGCCGCGGGCAGCGCGGGCTCGGCTCGCGAGGTGCGGGCCGAGAACTCCCGGAGGGCCTCGAAGAGCGGACCGAGGTCCGCGAAGACGTTCCCTACGAGGGCGTCGACGAGACGCGGGTGCAGGTCCGGGTGGGCCCGGATGAAGTCGCGGAAGCTGAAGGTCTGACTGTAGAACGACAGCACGAGCTGCCGGAACTGGTCGAGCGCCCAGCGCATGTCGCGCTCGTAGTCGGCGAAGGTCGCCGCGGTGATCGCTCCGGCGTCGAGCCCGCGGTGGACGGCGTCCGCCGCCATCTCGCCGCTCTTGAGGGCCATGAAGACGCCGGTGGAGAACACCGGGTCGAGGAACGAGAACGCGTCGCCGGCCAGGCAGAAGCCGTCCCCGCCGATCGACTCCGCGCGGTAGCTGAACTCCCCGGTGACGCGGACCGGCTCCACCCGCTCGCCGCCGCGCAGGTGGTCTTCGATCCAGATGCAGTCGGCCGCCTCGCGCGCGAAGATCGCCTGCGGGTCGCGCGTGCCGCGGTAGAGGTAGTCCGCCTCGGCGACGACTCCGACGCTGACGACGTCGTCCGGCAACGGGATGTACCAGAACCAGCCCTTCTCCGGGATGTAGGCGACCGTGGTCGCGCCTTCGTCCAGGCCCGGGTCGCGCTTCGCGCCGCGGTAGTAGGTGAAGACGGCGATCTTGGTGAGGTCGGGGTCGCGCCGCTTCCAGCCGAGCTTCGAGGCCAGGAACGTGTCGCGGCCCGAGGCGTCGATGACCGCGTCCGTGCGGAACGTCTCCGACCCGCCGCCAGCCACATCGGCCCGTACGCCGACGGTGCGTCCCCCGTCGTCCGTCAGCAGCTCGCGGACGGCCCGGCCCTGGCGCACGTCGGCCCCCTTGGCCCGTGCGTTGTCGAGCAGCATCCGGTCGAAGTCGCTGCGCCGCACCTGCCACGTGGTCGAGCAGGGATGCTTGATCGTCTCGAAGAAGTAGAACGGCTGCGAGACCTTCCCCGTCGTGGAGACGAACTGCACGCTGTACTTCTTCGGGCAGGCTGCCTCGGCGAACCAGTCGAGCACCCCGAGCCGCTCGAACGTGAACCAGGTGTACGGCATCAGCGACTCGCCGATGTGGTAGCGCGGGAAGGTCTCCCGCTCCAGCACGGCGACGCGCCGGCCGTGCAGGGCCAGCACCGACCCCGCGGTCGCGCCCGCCGGCCCGCCGCCGATGACCACGCAGTCGTAGTGCTGCTCGGTGCCCATCGCCTCGATTATCGCATCACGAGCGGGAGCACCTCGACGATGTCGCCGATCCGGTTGCCCCCGCGCAGGACCTCGGTGCGCCGCCCGTAGAGCGGGAGCGCTTCGCGCATCCAGAAGACGCCCATCATCTCGGGGTTCGGCGTCACCCGCAGGAACGCCTTGACGTGGCTGGCGTACTGGAAGCGTCCCTCGCGCAGGATCCGTCCCAGCGGCACCTCGTTCTTCAGGATCTGCCCGCGGATCTCGTCGCCGAACGCGTCGAGCCGCATCCGGATCGCCCCCATCTCGACCGGCTGCCCCGCGTACTCCTGTACCAGCAGAACCCGCCGAAAGTAGGAGTCGTCGAGCGTGAACGTCGACAGCGGACGCAGGACGATCCGGCCGCCGAAATGGCGCTCCAGGGTCAGGGTCATGTCGATGTCGTGCTCGAGCAGCGAGCGGTAGGGGAGGGGAATGTCCTCCGGCGAGACCTCCTCCACGTGGGGGACGTCGATGCCCGCCCGCTCGTAGACGAGGTCCAGGGGATAGAGCAGACCGTGGTCTCGCGGCTCCGCGATCGAAGGTGCGGTCGTCATCGGTCTTCTGCGAGGGAAGCCACGATGGCGCCGGCGCGCAGCGCATCGGGCGTCGTCAGGTAGGTCGGCGTGGCTACGCCGTCCCGGGTCAGGGTGAGCAACTGGCGGTCGTGATCGACCTCGACGTCCAGGATCCTGCTGTTCGGGATGGACGTGACTCCCCGGTGGACAAGCGCCACCCGCTTGCTGGTCACGACGAGCGTCCCTTCCTTGTCGATCACGAAGCCGCGCACCTTGTACCGCTGTCCGTCGCGCGAGAACGATCGCAGCAGGCGCTTCTTGAGGATCCGGCCCTCGCCTTCCATGTGGCACACCTCGCGGCGCGAGAGCTTCGTGGCGGCGTCGACCACCGGCAGATCGCCGTCCCGAATCGCCCGGAGCTCGCGCAGCCGGTCGAGCAGGATCAGCTCGTCGGCGAGCTCTTCGTCGGTCAACTCGAAGGCGGCCCGCGCGCGGGCCAGCGCGCTCTCTTCGGCCTCGGTCAGGTCGTGGTCGCTCACCGCTTCCACGTGGGCCCGCGTGTAGGCGTCGAGCCGCGCCCGGTGAAGAAACGCCGGTTCGAGGTCGAGAAGGCGCTCCATCTCGCCGATGCGCTCGAGGCTCGGGTCGTCGTAGGCGTTCGCCGTCGCAGCCTCCAGGAGGGTGAGGTACGCCCGCTCCTCGAAGTAGCGGGCGTCGTCGGGAGCGAGCCACCGGTCGCGACGTGCTGCGTCGATGGCGGATCGCGCCTCGTCGCCAATCGGCGCCGCCGAGACCTGCGCGTCCAGCAGTCGGCCGTACGCTTCACCGGCCGCCCGGCGCATCCGGCGGCCTACGGCGAGGACGACCAGGGCGGAAAGGACCCCGGCCGCGACCAGCGCCGGGAAGGGGCGCGGCAGCAGCAGGCCGGCAACAGCGGCGCCAAGCGCCAACCACCCGTACGTCGGCGGTGATCTGCGCACCCGCGCGGCCTGCGAGGCGTCCGCGTCCTCCGGGCGGTGCGGCGCGCCGTACGTCGCGCCGGTCTCCTCGGTCAGCTCGAGGGGCGCGCTCCGGACTGGAGATGCCCCACCTGCCTGGGCGCCGCCACGCCGTCCACCGCGGCTGCCGCCGCCGAGCGATTTCCGGTAGTAGAGGCCTCCCCTCCCGCCGTGCACGTAGGCCCGACCGGAGGACGACAAGCCGAGACGGGCGCCGGTCACCCCGACCGAGGCCCCGAAGCCGCTCTTCGAGAGGTTGAACCGGACCGGCCCCACGCGAAACGACTTCCGGAGATAGAACCCCACACCGCGTCCCGGAGGCGTGCCTACGTGTAGCGGATGTCGGTGTGGGAGGGCAGGAAGAAGCGGGGGAGCAGGCTGTCGACGCGCAGCAGGCCGCCGCGCGAGAGGCGCACGGCCTCCGGGGACGACTCGTCGAGGTAGCCGTCGCGCGCGAGCGAGGCCAGCGGGGCGGTGAAGCGGTCCCGGACGTCGACGCCGTACTTCTCGCGGAAGTACGACGGACGGATGGACCCGAGCTTGAGCTGCAGCACGAGCTCGCGGATGAGGCGTTCCTCGTCGGTCGGCCGGTAGGCCCTGTTCAGGGGGAGCCGGCCCCCCTCGATCGCCTCCGCATAGGCGCCCCACGAGTCGAGGTTCTGCATGTGGACGCCGTTGACGTGGCCGAACGACGCCACGCCGAGACCGGCGAGGTCCGCCCCCTGCCACAGCCGGTCGCGGTAGACGAAGCGCGTCCGCGCGGGGTCCCTGACCGCGGTGTAGGCGCTGCCGACCGTGTAGCCGGCCCGCTCCAGCTCCGCGAACGCCTCGTCCACCCAGCGCCGCTTCGTCGACCAGGGGGCCACGGTCTGCCGGAACTGCCCGTTGCCGTGGAGAAGGTCGCTGCTGATCGTCGTGTTGAACGGCAATTCCATCTGGTAGATGGTGATGCTGTCCGGATCGAGCGCGACGGCCTTCTCGACGGCCGTGCGCCACTTCTCGTCGCTCTCGCCGAGCATGCCGGCGATCAGGTCGACGTTGATCTGCGGGAAGCCGACCGAGCGTGCGAAGGCGTAGGCCCGGAAGATCTCAGCCGAACGGTGCGCGCGGCCGTTGATCTCCAGCACCTGGTCGTCGAAGTGCTCGACGCCGAGGCTGAGGCGGGTCACCCCCATCTCGCGAATGGCGGCCAGCTTCGACTCCGTCAGCGTCCCCGGCTCGCACTCGAACGTGATCTCGCTCGCGTCCGTCCAGGGAGTGACGGCCGACAGCCGGTCGACCAGGCTGCGGAGCTGCCGGACGGAGAGGAACGACGGCGTCCCGCCCCCGAAGTAGACGAAGTCGAGCGGGCGGCCGGCGATGGCCGGCTGCTCGGCGTAGAGCTCCCACTCGCGCCCCAGCACGTCGAGATACGACTGCACCTCGGCGGCGTTCTTGTCGGTATAGACCCGGAAGTAGCAGAAATGGCAGCGCTTGCGGCAGAACGGGATGTGCAGATAGAGCCCGAGCGGCACACCTGTCGGTGACGGGGTGGCGAGCGCGGGCCGCGCGGCGTCGGCGACCGCGTCCGTCGTCCAGGTGGAGAACGGCGGATAGTTGGCGACGAAGTAGCTGCCGACCTCGGTCGCACCGGGAGTCTCCGGCGCGCTGCCGACCTCCGTCGCGCCGGGCGCTTCTGCCGCCGATGCCGCTTCGCTCATGGGGTCACTATATCAGCCCGCGGCGCACCGGCCGGCACAGGTTTCGCATGGCATCCGCGGTAGGATGGCGTCCATGCAGGCCGTGCCGCAGCGGGTCGGCTACCGCGACCTCCTGGCGATGCCGGACGACGGGCGCCGCTACGAGATTCACGGAGGGGAGCTCGTCGTGGTCCCGGCGCCGCTGCTGCGCCACCAGATCGCCGTCGTCGAAATCACGGCCCTGCTGACCGAGTACCGTCGGTCGTCGGGCGGGCTCGCGGTTGCCGCGCCGTTCGACATCGTCTTCGACGAGCACGACGTCGTGCAGCCGGACGTCGTCTTCTTCCGGGCCGAGCGTGTGCATCTGCTCGACCCGAACGCGGTTACCCGGGCGGCGCCGGACCTCGTGGTCGAGGTGCTCTCTCCGGCCACCGCGTCCGTCGACCGCGGCCGCAAGATGCGGATGTTCGCGCGCTACGCAGTGCCGGAGTACTGGATCGTCGACCCCGTCCGCCGGGAGGTCGAGGTCCACGGCCTGGAGGCGGGCAACTACCGCGACATCCTGCGGGCGCGGCCGGGGGGCAGCGTTCGCTCGGTGCTGCTCCCGGACCTCGCGTTCGACCCCGCCCGCATCTTCTCGTTCCCGTAGGGCGAAAGCGCCGGCGTGCTGCGGCACCCTCAGCCGAAGCAGTAGAGGATGCCGTCCTGCGATCCGATCACCACCTTGCCCTCGGCGATCGCCGGCGAGGCCGAGAGCGGGGCGCCGGTATCGAACTCCCACACCTTGTCGCCGGTCTCGAGGTCGAGGACGTAGAGCCGGCCGTCGCCCGACCCGATGTAGACCCGGCCGCCGGAGGCGGCGGGGGACGAGTCGACGCGCGCCCGGGTCATGAACGTCCAGAGCGCCTCGCCGGTCTGCTCGTCGATGGCGTGCACCATCCGGTCGCGTCCGCCGATGACGACGCGTCCGTCGACGTGGAGTGCCGAGGAGTAGAAGGGGAAGTGGCGGCGCGGGTGCTCGTAGCGCCAGAGGATCTCGTGCGTCGTCAGGTCGAGGCCGAGCACCTCGTTGTCGAAGGTGCCGAAGTAGGCCCGGCCTTCATGGATGGCGGACGAGGCGGCGGTGTAGGCGCCCGCCGGGAGGCTGACGACCTCCACGCCGTCGCTGATGCGGACGCCGTGGAAGGTCTCGTCGCACCCGCCGAAGTAGGCGACGCCGTCGGAGACGGCCGGGGTGGCGTGCACGTAGTTCTGGGTCTCGACCTGCCACGCGAGATCGCCCGTCGCCGCGTCGAGCCCGTACAGGTAGCCGTCGTACGATCCGACCAGCACGCGATCGCCCACGACGACCGGCGAGGACTTGATCTCGCCCTGCGTCGGGAAGGTCCAGACGGCCGCTCCTGTCTCGGCGTCGACCGCGTGCAGGACGCCGGCGAGGTCGCCGACGTAGACGCGTCCGCCGCCCACCGCCGGCGACGACTCGCCGATACCCATGCGTTCGCTGGCCCGGTAGCGCCACTTCGGCGCGCCGCTCTCCAGGTCGACGGCGATCAGCTCGCCGGTGTAGGTGCCGACGTAGACCGTGCCGTCGACCACGGCCGCCGACGAGTCGATGGACTCCCCGGCCTCGAACGTCCACAGCAGCTCGAGCTCGTCCGGCACGGTGGCCGCCGAGGCCCCGGTGAGCGCCGGCGTGCCACGGAACTGCGTCCAGGCGTCGGCCGGCGCGGTCTGCGCCGCGGCGCCGGCGGCGGTGAGGATCAGAATGCCGGCCAGCGCGGCGCTGCGCCGCGCGGCACGGGACACTCGGTGGGGTGTCTCGCTCAGTACGCGCATCGATAGACCTCCAACGCTTCACGGGAACCGAAGGGTCTCGGGTTGAACGTGCCGGTCCATTGCTCCCCGGCGGCCTCCGCCAGCGCCGACAGGTCCCCGGCCGGGACGCCGGCCGTGCGGAGGTCGGCGGGGAAGCCGCTGCTCCTGCCGATGGCGGCGAGCCGCGCCGCCAGGTACTCGCCGGCGTCCTCCTCCGCCGCGGACGCCGCCAGTCCGACGAGGTCGCCGTAGAGACCGGAGCCGGGGCCGCCTTGCGCATTCCAGCGCACGACGTGCGGCAGGAGGATCGCCAGCGCGACCCCGTGGGTCAAGTCGTAGCGTGCGGTCAGGGGATTGGCGCAGGCATGGGCGGCACCGAGCATCGACTGCTCGATCGCAATGCCGGCGTAGTAGGCACCGAGCTGCATCGCGCTGCGGGCCGCCAGGTCCCGGGGTTCGTCGAGCACGCGCTGGTAGTGACCGTCGAGCAGGCGGAACGCCTCGCGGGAGAAGAGGGTGGAGATGGCGGAGCGGCGCCGGGTGACCGCCGTCTCGACGGCATGGGCGATGGCGTCGAAACCGGCCGCGGCGGTGACCGCCGGCGGCTGGGAGTACGTCAGCTCCGGATCGAGGATGGCGACGGCGAAGGCGAGCTTCGGATCGCCGCACGCCATCTTCATGTGCGTCTCGCTGTCGGCGATGACGGCGTAGCTCTGGGCCTCGGAGCCCGTTCCTGCCGTCGTCGGCACCGCGAGCATCGGCAGGAGCGGACGGCGCGCGTGCCCGTAGCCGCGGTAGTCGGCCATCTCGCCGCCGTTGGTCAGCAGCAGGTTGATCGCCTTTGCGCAGTCGAGCGAGCTGCCGCCCCCGAGGCCGATGACGGAATCGAAGTCGCGGCCTGCGGCGAACGCGACGCCCCGGTCCACCATCGCCGCGTCGGGATTGATGTCGAAGTCGTCGAAGACCTCGCACTTCATCCCCGCCTTCCGCAGGAGCCCGAGCGCGCGGTCCACGTGTCCCGCCTCTTCGAGCCCCCGATCGGAGACGACCAGCGGCCGCCGGAAGCCGCGGTCGCTCGCCAGCTCGCCGATCCGGTCGATCGCGCCGGCTCCGAACACGAGGCGGGTGGGGAGCTGGAAATCGAACGGCGTCATCGTTGAGCTGGCGCGGGGTCGGGCGCGCGGCGACCCGCGCAAACAGCCGATCATAGCGCGAGTCGCGGTCGACCGCGCGCCGGGCTCGGCTACGGGTGGCGGCCCCGCCGCCGATGTCGCGGGGTGAACGCGGGTCGACGGGCAGCGACGGCGCCGCATGTCGCTCGCCCGGGCTCAGCGGGCCCGCGGGCTGACGGGATGCAGCTTCACGCGCCCGTACAGCACCGTCACCGCCACCACCAGGAGCACGAGCGGGGTGAGCGTCGGGAGGTACTCGGCCCGGAAGAGATGGGTGAAGGCCGCTCCGACCATGATGACGGCGAGCCCGCCGGCGGCGGCCGGCGTCAGCACCGGCAGGATGCCCGTAGCGGCGGGGGCGACCACGCCGATCGCTCCGGCTACCTCCAGCGTGCCGATGAGCCTCCCGAATCCCGCGGGAAACTCCGGCATCGAGGCGTCCAGGTCCGCGGCCGGCGTCGCCAGCTTCAAGCCTCCGGCCGCGAGGAACGCGACGGCCAGCAGAACCTGGCCTGCCCAGAGTGCTCTGTTCATCGATACTCCTCCCGCGCGAGCGGCAGCGCGAGGCAGCCTGCCGGCGCGCCGACAGCGGCGCGGTCGGGTGAAGAAGAGGAGGTGGCGCGCCCGGAGGGATTTGAACCCCCGACCTACGGGTTCGAAGCCCGGCGCTCTATCCAGCTGAGCTACGGGCGCGCATCGCAACCGCTCGCTCGCGACGAAGGCGTACCGAAGAGCATATACCGCGCGCGTCGTCCGGGCGCTCGTCGGGAAGACCGTTGACCGCCGCCCGTCGGCTACGCGGAAGCCGGGTGCATCGTCCGCCCGCCGACCACCGTGCGCACGACGCCGATGTTCTTGATGTCGTCGGGATCCGCTGCGTGCGGGTCGCGCTCGAGGATGACGAAGTCGGCGAGCTTGCCGGCGGTGATCGAGCCCTTGTCGCGCTCTTCGTAGGACGCCCGCGCGCCGTGGAGGGTGCCGATGCGCAGCGCCTCGTCCACCGTCACCCGCTGGCTGGGGCCCCAGACCCGGCCGTCGAAGTCGCGGCGGGTCACCATGCTCTGGATCGCCATCAGCGGCTCGAAGGGCCCGGGCGTGTAGTCGGACGCTCCCGGCACGGGGATGTCGAAGTCGAGGAACGAGCGGTGCGCGAACATCCACTCCATCTTCGCGGCGCCGTACTCGCGCCACTTCTCGCCGTGGTAGTGGACGTAGGTCCAGAACGGGGTGGGGATGGAGCCGGTGTCGCGGATGCGCCGCAGCAGGCCGGGGTTGACGAGCGAGCAGTGCTCGATGCGGTGCCGGCGGTCCGGATGCGGCCAGCGCGCGAGGACCCGCTCGTAGGCGTTCAACACCATGTCGATCGTGACATCCCCGTTGGCGTGGATGCCCACCTGCCAGTTGTGACGGTGCGCCTCCTCGACCGCTTCGTGAATCTCCTCCTGCGACATCGTCAGGATGCCGAAGTCGTCCGGCCGGCCCTCGAAGGGCGTGCTCATCCGCATCGTGCGTTCCGACGCCGACCCGTCCGCGCCGTACTTCACCCCGCCGATGCGTACCCACTCGTCGCCGAAGCCGGTGTGGACGCCGGCGTTGCGCAGGTGCTCGTACGGTCCGCGGACCATGGCGTAGACACGGTGGCGCAGCGCGCCCGCCTCGCGGGCGTCCTGGTAGGCGGCCAGCCGGCCGCGGCTCGCTCCCGCATCGTGAACGGTGGTGAGGCCGGCCGCGGTCATCAGCCGCGAGATGTAGGCCATCCCTTCGCGGGCGCGGGTGCGCTGCTCTTCCTCGGTGAGCTCCTCGCGCTCGCCGACGTCCGCGAATACGTCCCGGGCGTGCTCCGCGACCATGCCCGAGAGCCCGCCGTCGGGGTCGCGCGCGAACCGGCCGTCGGGCGGATCCGGGGTGTCGCGGGTGACGCCGGCCAGCTCGAACGCGTGGCTGTTGAACCAGTTGGTGTGTCCGCCGCGGTGCGCCACGTTCACCGGATGGTCGGGAACCGCGGCGTCGAGGTGGGTCCGGTGCAGCGGGCCGTCGACGACCTTCGTGTCGTCGAACATGAAGCCCCGCACCCACCGGCCGGGCGGCGTGTCGAGGGCCTTGGTCCGCAGGGCGGCCTGGATCTCGGCCACCGTCCGCAGGTCGGTGTTCACGCCGTAGAGCTCGTTCACCCCGCCGGGGTGAGAGTGGGTGTCGATGAACCCCGGCGTGACGGTCATGCCGGCGGCGTCGAGCACCTCGGTCCCGGGGGCGGCGAGGTTGCGGACGTCGTCGGTGCTGCCGACGGCGAGGAAGCGGTCGCCGCGGACCGCGAACGCCTCCGCGCGGGGCAGCACGTCGTCGACGGTGTAGACCCGGGCGTTGATCACCACGAGGTCCGGCCGCCCCGGTTCGCGGGCGGGCTCCTGCGCCGCCGCGAACGGCAGCCGCGCCGCTGCCGCACCGCCGGCCAGCACGGCTCCGAGGCCCAGGAACTCCTTGCGGGTGTACGTGGCCATCGGCTCTCTCCGTGGTCGCGCGCCGGCGCGGCGCGCCGCCTCAGCGCCGGCGGGTGTCGTCGGGGACGGTCGGCGTCCACTCGCGCGCGAGGCGCTGCGCCTCGCCGAGGTCGGAGCGGCTCATCTGCGACGCCACGCGCACGCGCGTGTTGACGGCGAGGTCGCGCTGGGCGCCCGTCAGCCCCGCCGCCGCGAGGTTCAGCCACATGTACGCGGTGACGTCGTCCCGGTCCACGCCGCGGCCTTCGGCGTACATCAGGCCGAGGTTGCTCTGCGCGTAGGCGTTGCCCTGCTCGGCCGCCCGCCGGTACCACTCGACCGCCTCGGCGTCGTCCTGGGGCACACCCTCGCCGTTGGCGTACAGGCTCCCGAGACTGAACTGGGCGTCGGCGTGTCCCTGCTCCGCGGCGCGGCGGTACCAGGCGAAGGCCTCGGCGTCGTCTTGCGCCACGCCCTCGCCGGCGTCGTACTTGTAGCCGAGGCTGTGCTGCGCGCTGGCGTGCCCCTGCTCGGCCGCCTGCCGATACCACTCGACCGCCTCGGTGTCGTCCTCGGCCACGCCCTCGCCGGTGGCGTACTTGAATCCGAGGTTGAACTGGGCGTCTGCGTGTCCCTGCTCGGCCGCCTGCCGGTACCACACGGCGGCCTCGGCGAAGTCCTGGAGGACTCCGTCGCCCGTGTCGTACATGGCGCCGAGGTTGAACTGGGCGTCTGCGTGTCCCTGCTCGGCCGCCCGCCGGTACCACGCGGCGGCCTCGGCGAAGTCCTGCTCGACGCCCTGGCCGGTGTCGTAGCGGTTGCCGAGGTCGAGCTGGGCCTGGGCGTCTCCCGACTCGGCGGCCGCCTGGACGGCGGCCAGCGTCGTGCGGCGGCGGAAGCGCTGCGCCTCGACCGGAAGGCTCGACAGGAGGAGGGTCGCCCCCAGTGCGCTCAGGGCGACGGCAACGGAGAACGGGCGGTTCAGGCAGCGATTCATGGCTCGGTCCGGTCTGGATCGGGAATCTGGTTCACTCCGCGGGGCGCCGCGCCCGGGGCCGGTGCGGCCAGCCGGTGCGGGCCGGCGCGCCCTGGGGCGACCGGCGCATCCTGGCCCGCCCTAATCGTCGCCTGACGGCTCCGCTCGGCGCCCCGCCAATCTTACAGGAGTCCGCGCCGTTCCCGCGGCGCTCAGCCGTTCGCATAGGCGAACGCCGCCTCCAGATCGGCGGGCCGCGACCGCCGCAGCTCCGCCCACAGGTCGCCCGTCCCCTCGAGGCGTCCGAAGATCGAGCGCATCGTGAAGTCGTGCGGCCGGAGCCCGGCCGCCGCCCCTTCGTGGACCTCGTCCCAGGTGAGCGGCGTCGACACGCCGGCGAACGGGCTCGCGCGCGCGCTGTAGGCGCAGGCGAGCGTCTTCCCGTGGATGTTCTGCAGGTAGTCGATGTAGACGGCGTCCGGCCGGCGCTTCCGCACCATCCGCTCCACGGTGGCCGCGGCCGGGTGGGCCTCCGCGACCACCGTGGCGACGATCTGGCAGAAGATCATGCCCGCGTCGTAGGGGGTCCCGGGGGGCAGCGGTATGAAGATGTGCACGCCCTCGGATCCCGAGGTCTTGGCGAAGCACGGCACGTCGAGTCGACGGAGCTCGTCGTGGAGCCAGCAGGCGACGTCGAGCACCCGCTCGAAGCCCGCCTCCGGCATCGGGTCGAGGTCGAGCGCGGCCATGTCCGCGGCCCGGATGCCCGGCAGCCGCGAGAACCACGGGTCCTGCGAGATCACGCCGAGCTGCGCCATGTAGAGCAATGTCTGGAGGCTGCCGCCGATGAGGTACGGCACCTCCGACTCGGGCGCATCCGGACTCTCCCGAATGGCGGTCACCCGAATGCCGTCGGGAAGCGGGTCGGGCGCCCGGTGCTGGTAGAACGACTTCCCGTCCACCCCGTTGGGGAAGCGCTTCATCACGAGCGGCCGATCGGCGACGACCGGCAGCAGGTACGGGGCCATGCGCAGGTAGAATCGCACCAGTTCGCCCTTGGTGAGCCCCCCCGCGGGCCAGAAGACCTTGTGCAGGTTGCCGACCGGGACGCGCCCGCCGTCGCTCAGCACGAGGGTGCTCCGCCGTCCGGTCCGTTCCAGCTCTTCG
>Ga0209543_1001298_pt1 | contig 23491 bp, 15 predicted proteins | sample MesohylFT_FD_187296 | JGI IMG/M metagenome (GOLD analysis project Ga0209543, IMG submission 187296) | Host-associated microbial community of the marine sponge Aplysina aerophoba from Gulf of Piran - sponge mesohyl, lysed by freeze-thaw... | ecosystem: Host-associated > Porifera > Sponge >...
GGCACGACCGACAACAGCGGGGGCGAGGGCCGCAACGCGCGAAAGACCTTCACCGCCGAGACGAGCGGCACCTACTACGTGTCCGCCGGGGCCTGGGGCGACCAGGAGGGAACCTACAGACTCACGGCGACCGACCTCACGGACCTGGACGAAGCGCCCACGCAAGAAGACCCGCCCACGCAGGAAAACCCGCCCACGCCCGAGGATGCACCGACCTCGCAGCGCACGCCGGGTTCCGAACCGGAGGACGCCGATCTCCCGCAGGCTGTCACGACGCAGGGCCGGGTGAGCGTCAACGGTCCCCCGGTGACGGGAAAAATCGAATCCCTATGGGACCAGGATTGGTTCGCCGTCGAGCTGGTGGCGGGCCGGGAATACACGATCGACGTGCGCGGCCGGGAAACCGGCGACGGAACGCTGATCGATCCAACGATTTTCGGAGTGTTCGACAGTGAGGGTGACTGGATGCCGGGCACGTACGGGGACGATGGAGGGGTCGGCATCAATGCCCGGGTGTCGTTCACGGTGCCGGAAGATGGCACCTACTACGTGTCGCCGGCAGGCAACGGCGACACGTACAGCGGCATCGGCACGTATGAACTCGAGGTGCGGTCAAGCGACACCGAGGAAACCAGTGACGTGACCGGCGCGGACGAGGACGAGGCGCCGACCTTCGTCGAGGCGCGCTACACTTTCGTCCTGGCGGAGAACGTGGACGGGAGCGAGACTCCGGTCGCGCTCGGCACGGTGGCGGCAAACGACCCAGAGGGCGCGGCGCCGACGTACAGCATCGTGGGCGGCAACGAGTCGGGGCTGTTCACGATCAACGCGGCGACGGGGGAGTTGTTCTACACGGGCGCCGGCGAGGACTACGAGTCAGGCACGACAGGCCACGAGCTGACGGTCCGGGCGAGCGACGGCAGCCTGCACAGCGACGTGGCGGTCAGCGTCAGCGTCACCGATGTAGACGAGCCTCTCCCGACCGTTTCCGAGGGGAGCACGGATCTCCCGGCGGGTATCGACACCACGGGCCGCGTCCTGGTCGGCGAGTCGGCATCCGGCGAAATCCGAGCCCGGGACGACCGCGACTGGTTCGCGGTGGAGTTGACGGCCGGGACCACCTACCTCTTCGCGCTGGAGGGGTCGGGAACGGAAGCCGGGACGCTGTCGGAGCCGTATCTGGCCGGGATTTACGATGCGGAAGGGGGCTTGATGGGCGGCACGTCGGGCCACCACCGTGGCGAGGGCCGCAACGTACGGGTGGCCTTCACCGCACCGGAGGACGGCACCTACTACGCGTCGGCGGGAGCGGAAGGAGACCAGCAAGGCAGCTACCGGCTGACGGTGACGAAAGCTACGAGCTCGATCCACGTGTCGGATGCGGAGGCGCACGAGTCGGACGGCGTGCTGGTATTCCGCGTGAGCCTGGACGAGGCGTCGGCCCAGCCGGTGACGGTGCGCTATGCGACGGCGGACGGGACGGCGGTGGCGGGCGAGGACTACGAGCCGGTGTCCGGAGAGCTGGAGTTTGCGCCGGGTGAGACCGAGAAGGACGTTGAGGTCCCGCTGATCGACGACAGTGTGGAGGACAGCGGCGAGACGTTCGGTCTTTGGCTGGGCGACGCGGTGGGGGCGTTGCTGGCGGATTCGGAGGCGACGGGCACGATCTACAACAGCGAACTCGCGATGACGGTTTCGGAGGGGACGATGGACTTCCCCGCCGACACGAGCACGCCGGGTCGTGTCGTGGTCGGCGAGACGGCGGCGGGAAGAATCGATCCCAAGAAGGAAAGGGACTGGTTTGCGGTGGAGTTGGAGGCCGGCAAGACCTACCGGATCGAGTTGGAGGGACAGCCTCGGCAACTGTGGAAACCCCACCTGTGGAATCCCTACCTGTACGGCATTCACGATTCCGAGGGCAACCTTATTCCCGGCACGACGGACGAATATCACGGTCTAGGCTATAACGCCGCGATGGTGACTTTCACCCCGACGGTTGCGGGCACGTACTACGTGTCCGCCGGCGGCGGTAGACACCAACATGTTTGGGGTCTCTACGCCTCGGGCCCCTACTGGCTATCGGTGACGGATGCCGGAGCTCTCGACACGCTGACGGCCGGGACGGACACGACGGGCACGGTGGCGGTGAACGGCACCACGTTGGGCGCGATCGACTATGGCCGCGACCGCGACTGGTATGCGGTGGAGTTGCAGGAGGGCAGAACGTACTGGTTCGACGTGGAGGGCGAAAGCACCGGCGCCGGCGACCTGGAGGACCCCTACCTGCGCGGCATCTACGATTCCGATGGAACAGTGATCGCCGGCACGACGGACAACAACTCCGGCATCGGCCGCAACGCATGGTTGATCTATATCGCCAAGGAAACGGGCACCCACTACATGTCCGCCGGTTCCGTCGGCCAGTACAGGGGGACCTACAGAGTGGGGGTGACGGACATTACGGACGCTTACATGCAGACATTCGACCCCGACATGACCCCCAGCCTCGCAGTGGATGGATCGGTCACGAGCAGCATCGACGCGGCAGGCGACCGAGACTGGTACGCGATGACGTTGGAGGCCAACGTGATCTATCGGGTGCTCATGGAGGGTTCGTACCTGGGCGCCGGAACCCTTGGAAACCCGTACCTGTACGGCATACACGATTCCGACGGCAACCTGATCGCCAGAACGACGAACGACAACGGCGCCCGCCGGAATCCGGACAGTTGGGTGTTTTTCAGGCCGTCGGAAGCCGGCACCTACTACGTGTCCGCGGGCGCCCATCGCGCCGATACGGGGACCTACAAGCTATCGCTGAAAAATACTATAAGCGGCGATGCGCAGACGGCAGGGACCGACACGAGCGGGCGCATCGGCGGGACTCAAACGGTCTTGGGCGAGATCGACTATCCCTATGATGCGGATTGGTATGCGGTGGAGATGGAGGCTGGCGGGACCTACCTCTTCGATTTGGACGGAATTTGGCTGCGGGAAATAGCGGATACACTTCTGGAAGACCCGTTCCTGGCCGGGATCTACGATTCCGCCGGTAACCTGATCCCCGGCACGGAGGACAACAATGGCGGATTCTGGCTGGACAGTCATAAGACCTTCCGGCCGGCGGAAACCGGCACCTACTACGTCTCTGCCCGTTCGTTCGGCAGCGGTACGGGGCCCTACAAACTAGAGTTGACGACGGACCTGCATTCGGCCTGGACCAACACGATCGGGCGGCTCCCCGTGGACGGATCGGTGCAGGGCGATATTGCCTGGGATCGCGACCGGGACTGGTTCGCGGTAACCCTGGAGGCCGGCGACCTGTACCGGTTCAACCTGTCAGGGGCCAGGCGCGTCTGGATTGAAGGGATCTACGATTCGGACGGCACCCGGGTTGAGTCCGGAGCCTGGGCCAGAGAGCCGTTGTTTCTCATGCCGTCGGAAGACGGTACCTACTACGTGGGCATCGTGGGCAGGCGATCCAAATACAAGGAGACGGTATCGTACACGCTGTCGGTGGAGGATCTCTCGGGGGCGTCCGTGGCCGACAGGAGCACCAGCATCGAGGTGGGTGGATCTGTCAGGGGCGCGATCAGCTACGACGGCGAGGTGGACTGGGTTGCGTTTGAACTGGAAGCCGGCACGGCCTACCGCATCGACATAGACCCTGAGTCCACATACCGTGGCAAGGTTGCCGCGCATCTGTGGGGGGTCTATGATTCCGACGTCGAGTTGGTTCCCGACACGACGAACACCGCGACCAGGTACGGCAACACCCACAGGATTGAGTTCACCCCGTCGGCAGACGGCACCTACTACGTGGCCGCCGGTGCGGGAGGTGACGTTCTCACCCATGACTACACCCTGTCGGTGGAAGAGTTGTAGGGATCAGCGCCAGCCGCGTCAGGTCTCGGTCCTTTCAATCCTGCCCTGCCGCGGCCCGGTCGGCCATCACCACCGCCGTGTCCTGCGCCACTCGGCCCGCGGGGATGGCGGCGTCGCCGTTGCGTAGGCGCCGCAGCATCTCGCGCTTGTCCGCACCGGTCACCACCCAGAGAATTCGCCTCGCCCTGTCCAGCACCGGAAACGTAAGCGTCATGCGCCGGCGGCCCTGATAGACGCCGGTCGCGGCCACCCTTGCGTCGCGGATTTCCAGCTCCGGCGCTCCCGGGACCAGCGACGCCGTGTGGCCGTCGGGACCGAGGCCCAGGTGGACCAGGTCCAGGCGCCCTGACGGCGCCGTCAACCGCTCCAGCGTGCCGGCATATTCGCGTGCGGCCGCATCCAGGTCCGGTGTCTCCACCGGCATGGGGTGGATCTGATCGGACCGGAGGGGCGTATGCGCCAGGCTCTCGAGCAGGTGCGTCAGGTTGCGGTCCGGGTGGCCCGCCGGGGCCACGCGCTCGTCCACCTGCACGACCTCCACCGCATCCCAAGGCACTTCCTCCTCCGCCAGCGCCCGCAGCATCACCCACGGCGTCCGCCCGCCGCTCGCGGCGAATACGAATCGTCCGCGGGCACCAACCGCGGCGCGCGCGGCATCCGCGATGAAGGCGGCCGCGCGCCGCGCCACCGCATCGCTGTCCGGCAATATCTCGATGTCCATGGCCGGACTTCCGGCTATTTCTTGTCCGGCAGCTCCTCGTGGCCGCCGAACTGGAAGCGCATGGCCGAGAGCAGCTTGTCGCCGAAGTCCGCTTCCCCGCGGGAGCTGAAGCGCTCGAACAGGGCCGCGGTGAGGACGTGGGCGGGCACCGCCTCGTCCACGGCCGCGTGGATGGTCCAGCGACCTTCCCCGGAATCGGACACCCGGCCGGCGAACCGCCCCAGCTCCGAGTCCTCGAGCAACGCGTTGGCGGTGAGGTCCAGCAGCCAGGAGGTGACCACGCTGCCGCGCCGCCACAACTCCGCCACCTCTCCCAGGTCGAAGTCGTACTGGTAGTGCTCCGGATCCCTCAACGGCGTCTGTTCCGCGCTGGCGGCCCGCCCCTGTTTGCCGATGTTGGCGTGCTTCAGGATGTTGAAACCCTCGGCGTAGGCCGCCATGAGACCGTACTCGATGCCGTTGTGGACCATCTTGACGAAGTGGCCCGCGCCATTGGGGCCGCAGTGCAGGTAGCCGTGCTCCGCGGTGCCCTTGCCCGGCGGCCGGCCCGGGGTGGGCGGCGCCTCGTCGATGCTGGGGGCCAGCGTGGCGAAGATCGGATCGAGATGTTCCACCACGCCCGTCTCGCCGCCGATCATTTGGCAATAACCCCGGTCCAGTCCCCAGACGCCGCCGCTGGTGCCGACGTCCACGTAGTGGATGCCCTTGGCCTGCAGTTCGCGGGCGCGCCGGATGTCGTCGACGTAATTCGAGTTGCCGCCGTCGATCAGGATATCGTCCGCTTCCAGGTGCTCCACGAAGGAGCCGATGGTCTGGTCCACCACGGCCGCGGGCACCATCATCCACACCGCCCGGGGCTTGTCGAGCTTCGCCACCAGTTCGGCGAGCGAGCCGCTCCCCACCGCGCCATCCTGCACCAGTCCCTGGACGGCGTCGGCGTGCCTGTCGAAGGCAACCACTTGGTGCCCAGCCTTGATCAGCCGCCGCGCCATGTTGCCGCCCATCCTTCCCAAACCGATGATGCCCAACTGCATGCCAGCCTCCTTGGGTACGCTGTTTCTTGTCGAGGATGTCTCCTAAGGGGACATCTTAACACACCGGCACCACCGGAAGGACCCACCGCGGCAACACGATAGTATTGCCCTTCCGGATACGATAAAGTGTGCGCGACATGTACGCTCCCATCGAGAACCACGGCGTCATCGGCGACCTTCACACGGTCGCCCTGGTGGGTGACAACGGCTCCATCGACTGGTTCTGTTATCCGCGTTTCGACTCGCCCAGCGTCTTCGGCGCCGTGCTCGACGACGCCAAGGGCGGACGTTTCGTCATCGGTCCGGACGTGGACAACGTCACCTGCCGGCAGTTGTACCTGCCCGATACGAACATCCTGATCACCCGTTTCATGACCGAGGAAGGCGTCAGCGAGGTCATGGACTTCATGCCGCCCGGACCGGCCGACGAGAACTACCACGGGCGCATCATCCGCATCGCCAAGGTGGTGCGCGGCACCATGTCGCTCAAGCTGGAATGCACGCCCGCGTTCGACTACGGACGCGGGGACCACACCGTGGAGGTGCGCGACAACCGCGCGGTGTTCCAGAGCGACGGTCTCGGCTGCATGCTGAAGCTGTCCCAGAGCGGCCACCGCACGGTCGTGTCCATGCGCCCGGACGGCAACGGCGGGGTGGTCGCCAGCGGCACGCTGCACGAGAACAGCGTGCTGGCGGCGGTGTTCCAGGGGGTCGACGACCGCGGCATCGACTGCGACTGTCCGGAGGTGGACGGCTGCCTCGAGCTGCTGGAGGACACCGAGCGCTACTGGCACCAGTGGCTGCGCCAGTCCCGCTACAGCGGCCGCTGGCGCGAGATGGTGGACCGCTCGGCGCTGGTGCTGAAACTCCTGTGCTACGAGCCCACCGGCGCCATCGTGGCCGCGCCCACCTGCAGCCTGCCGGAGAACATCGGCGGCGAGCGCAACTGGGACTACCGCTACACCTGGATCCGCGACGCCAGCTTCAGCCTGTACGGCCTCATGCGGCTGGGCTTCACCTACGAAGCGGGCCGCTTCATGGGCTGGCTCAAGGAACGCTGCGGCGACCTCAAGCCGGACGGCTCGCTGCAGATCATGTACGGCATCCGCGGCGAGAAGAACATCCCCGAGTCCACCCTCGACCACTGGGAAGGCTACCGGAAATCCTCGCCCGTGCGCATAGGCAACGCCGCCGCCGACCAGCTCCAGCTCGACATCTACGGCGAGATGATGGACTCGGTGTACCTGTTCAACAAGTACGGCACGCCTATCGACTCGGAGCTGTGGACCAACCTGTCACGCCTGATGGAGTGGGTGTGCGACCATTGGAACCAGCGTGACGAAGGCATCTGGGAGGTGCGGGGCGGACGCCAGCACTTCGTCTACTCCAAGCTCATGTGCTGGGTGGCCCTGGACCGGGGCGTGCGCCTGGCGGAGAAGCGTTCGTTCCCGGCCAACCGCGAGCGCTGGCTCAGGAACCGGGACGCCATCTACGAACGGATCATGACGGATGGCTTCAACAACGAACGCAACGCCTTCGTGCAGTCCTTCGGCAGCGACACGCTGGACGCCAGCAACCTGCTCATGCCGCTGGTCTTCTTCGTGTCCCCCACCGACCCCAAGATGCTCTCCACCCTGGAGGCCATCCACCGCCCGCCGCACGAGGGCGGCCTGGTGTCGGACAGCCTGGTGTACCGCTACGACGTGGCCCGGACGGCCGACGGGGTCGCCGGCGAGGAAGGCACCTTCAGCATGTGCACCTTCTGGCTGGTGGAAGCGCTCACCCGCGCCGGCCGGCTCGGCAACGCCCGCTTCATCTTCGAGAAGATGTTGAGCTACGCCAATCACTTGGGTCTCTACTCCGAGGAGACCGGCCCGCGGGGCGAGGCCCTTGGCAACTTCCCCCAGGCCTTCACCCACCTGGGCCTCATCAGCGCGGCGTTCAACCTCGACCGCAAGCTCGGGTCGAAGGACTGAAGCTCCGTCCGACGGGGTTGCGACAGCCCCCGGATTCACGTAGACACCACCCCGTAACAGCCAGCCGGGTCCGTGAGAACGCGCGGTCCCGAAACCATTCCAGGAACGGAGGAAGACGTATGTTTGCAAGAGTGCTCGTGGCATTGGCCGTGCTCGGCCTCACCCTCCCCGCCTTCGCGGAAGAGAAGATCTCCCCCGCGCTTCAGAAAGTAATCGAAGCCGCCAAGAAGGAAGGCGAGCTCAAGATCCAGTGGACGCCCGGCCGGCTCGGCGGGGACGTGGGCCTGCGCAAGATGGTCGCGGCCTTGAACAAGCGCTACGGGACCGATCTCAAGGTCCGCTACACCCCCGGACCCAGCTTCCCGCGCATGACCGCCAAGCTGCTGCAGGAACATGCCGCCGGCCAGCCGGCCAGCACCGACCTCCACCTGGGCACCTCGAACCACATCTCCCAGGGCACGGCCAAGGGCATGCTCACGCTGATGGACTGGGAGGGATTGCTGGAGCGGCCCAACCCCAAGGACGCCAACATCAACCGGACCGCCCCCAAGGGCGCGGCGGTGGCCATCGCTTCACGGGTGGTGGGCATCTCCTACAACTCGCGGCTGGTCAAGGGCGATGACGTCCCCACGAGCATGGAGGACGTCTTCAAGCCCAAGTTCAAGGGCAAAATCGCATCCACGCCCTACGCCACCGGGCTCTACCAGTTCGCCGCCGACGACATGCTCGGGCGCGAGCGCATGACCGACTACACCAAGCGCCTCGCCGCGCACATCGGCGGACTGATCATCTGCAACGCCCAGGATCGCCTCGCCAGCGGCGAGTTCCTGATGCTGGTGTTCGATTGCGGCCACGACGACGCGCTGCGCATGAGCCGCAAGGGCGCGCCCGTGAAGCAGGCCACCATCAAGGAGATCTCACGGGTCAACGTCATGTACCTGGGCGTGCCCAAGCATGCGCAGCGCCCCAACGCGGCCACCCTGTTCGCGGCATTCATGAACACGGCGGAGGGCCAGAAGCTCCAGTGGGACCTGGGCGGTCACGACCTGCACATCTACCCGGAGGCCAACACGCGCAAGCCGGTGCAGAAGATCGTCGCGGGCGGCGGCCTGCTCTTCATCGACACGGTGGAGCGCAACAACACGCACGATCCCAAGGCGCTCCGGAAGATCCAGGCGGAGTTCCGCAAGATCCTCAAGGACGGCGGCAAGTAGTCGCCGCGCGACCCGGGAGGCCACGCGTCTCCCGCGGTCCGATCAGCATCGGGGGCATGCCTTTCATCGAGTCCAAGGCATGCCCCCGATCAGTCGGGAACAAGTTGCCCGCACCCGAACCGAGAAAGGCCCGTCGCCGTGCGCCTGCCGCGTCTTAACGGCCGGGTTTCCCCGCTGTTGCCCGTCGCGCTGGCCCCCATGGCGCTCGTGGCGATGTTCATTCTGGTGATCGTGTGGGTGAGCTTCCAGAGCGGCACCCTCGGCACCGCCCATTCCAGCTATACCCTGGAGAACTACCACGATGTCCTTGGAGACTCCGAGATCTACGGCGTGCTGTGGAACACGCTTTGGTTTGCGTTTTCCACGGTTTTCTTCGCGCTGATCATCGGGCTTCCCATCGCCTGGCTCACCGAGCGCACCACGATTCCGGGAAAACCCGCCATCTACGTCATCATGACGCTGGGGCTCCTGATCCCCGGCATCTTCGTGGCCATGGGCTGGACGTTCATCGCCCACCCGCGCATCGGCTTCATCAACCGCTGGCTGGTGGACCTGTTGGGGCTGGATTCCGGCCCGGTCAACATCGCGACGCCCCTGGGCATGGGTTTCGTGCAGGGGCTGAACCTGGCGCCGCTGGCGTTCATCCTCACCACGCAGATGTTCCGCGCCATGAACCCCATGCTGGAGGAGGCGGCGCGCACCGCCGGCATGAGCGCCGCGGCCACGCTGCGCCGGGTGACGATTCCCCTGGCCATGCCCGCCATCATGGCCGCGGTCATCTACATCTTCATCGTCGGCATCGCCACCTTCGACGTGCCCGCGGTCATCGGGCTGGGCAACCGCGTCTACCTCTTCAGCACCTATCTGTTCACGCTGACGTTCCCCGAGGACATGGAGCCGCGCTACGGCATCACCGGCGCGGTGGGAGTGCTCATGATCGTGGTGGCGCTGGCGCTCACCGCGTGGTACGGCCGCGTGCTGCAGAAGGGCAACCGCTACCAGGTCATCACGGGCAAGGGCTACCGCCCCAAGATGCTGGACCTGGGCGGGTGGAACTGGGCCGCCTGGGGAATGATCGGAGTCTACGCCGTCCTCTCCAAGCTCGTGCCCATCGGGCTCGTCGGCTTCATCGCCTTCGCACCCTACGTCGCGCCGCCGTCCCTGGAGATGTGGGAACAGCTTTCGCTCAACAACTTCTACAACGTCAACTGGGAACTGGTCTGGCGCGGCATGAAGCATACGTTGATCCTGATGTTCGTGGTGCCGGCGCTGGTGCTGGTGTGCGCCTTCGCCATCTCGTGGCTGGTGGTGCGCACCCGCAGCCGCGGGCGTTACGCTTTGGAGTTCGGCGCCTTCCTGCCTCACACCGTGCCCGAACTGCTCTTCGCCATCGGCGCGCTGCTGGTGGCGCTGTTCGTGCTGAAGGATTACGTGCCCCTTTACGGCTCCGTGTGGCTCATCGCGCTGGTGTACCTGGTCACCCGCCTGCCCTTCGCCACCCGCGCCTTGAACGGCGCGCTCTTGCAGATACACAAGGAGCTCGAGGAAGCGGCCTACGTGTCCGGGATGACCATGTTGCGGGCCAGCCGCCGCGTGCTCCTGCCGCTGTTGCGCCCCACCCTCATGTCCGTGTGGATCTGGACCGCCCTGCTGGTCTATCGCGAGGTTACCGTGGCGGTGTTCCTCGCCACCGAGAGCAACATCACCCTCACCGCGGTGGTGTGGAGTTACTGGGCCGCGGCCGGCATGACCGAAGCCTCGGTGGTGACGACCCTGATGATCCTGTTCTTCTCGCCGCTATTGCTGCTGTTCTGGATCTTCGGCCGGCGCAGCGCCCTGGCGGAAGAGTGAGACAAACGGCTGTTGGAGCCTCGTTCATGATCAGCATTCGCAAGCTGGAAAAGATATTCGACTCGTCCCGCGGCCCGGTGCGCGCCGTCGACGGCATCGACCTGGAAGTGGCCGAAGGCGAGTTCATGGTACTCCTGGGGCCCAGCGGCTGCGGCAAGACCACCACCCTGCGCTGCGTGGCCGGCCTGGAGCGGCCCGACGGCGGCTCCATCGAAATCGACGGCGAACTGGTGGACAGCGCCGAGGGCGGGTCCTATGTGCCGCCCGAGCGGCGCGACATCGGCATGGTGTTCCAGAGCTACGCCGTGTGGCCCCACCTGAACGTGCTGCAGAACGTGGTCCTGCCGCTCACCGAGGGACAGCGGCGCATCCCACGGTCGGAGGTGCGGGACCGGGCACAGGAAGCGCTCCGGCTCGTGCGGCTGGAAGGGCTGGAGGAACGCCCGGTCACGGACCTGAGCGGCGGCCAGCAGCAACGCGTGGCGCTGGCCCGGGCGGTGGTGACGCGGCCCAAGGTGCTGCTCATGGACGAGCCCCTGAGCAACCTCGACGCGCGCCTGCGCGACCAGATGCGCGACGAGCTGCGGCGCATCGCCGAATCCGTGAGCGTCACCTCCCTCTACGTCACCCACGATCAGGCCGAGGCCCTGAGCCTGGGCGACCGCGTGTGCGTCATGAACGAGGGACAGATCCTCCAACTCGCCACGCCCAAGGAGGTTTACTCCGAGCCGTCCAGCCTCTTCGTCGCGCGCTTCGTCGGCGAGATGAACTTCCTCCCGGCCAAGGTGCTCGACGCCGGCCGAGTGGAGTCGGGCCTGGGCGCCATCGAATGCGCCGTGCCGTCCGGCTGCGCGCCGGGTGCGGCGGTCACGCTGGGCATCCGCCCCGAGCACATCGGCATCGCCGTGGGCGAGTCGCCGGCCGGCCTGCGCGGCCAGGTGCTGCGCCAGACGTACCTGGGCGACACGCTTCACTGCCAGGTACAGGTGGGCGAGGTGGAGCTGACGGTCCGGGCGGTGGGCGACGCCGAGTACGCCCGCGGTGAGACGGTCGCGGTCTCTTTGCTCGACAAGGGCTGGCACGTGTTCCCTGAAGCTTGAAGGAGAGTCCCCATGTCTTTGATCGTCAGCGCCGAGCAGACTCGCGAACTGGTGGATATGACCCAGTGCATCCGCCTCCTCGACCGAATGTTCCGGGACCGGGCCGCCGGCAAGGTGCGAACCCTTCCACGCCGGAGACTCCAGGGCAGTTCCAAGCAGCTCAACATCATGGCGGCGTGGCACCAGGACACGGATCTCATCGCGCTGCGCAGCTACGTTGCCAAGGCCAACACCATCTCGCTGTACGACGGCGCCGCCGGCGCGCTCCAGGTGATCATGAGCGCCGCCTATCTCAGCAGCCTGCGCACCGGCGCGGCCACCGGCGTGGCGGCCAAGTACCTGGCCCCACCGAAGCCCGCCGTGCTGGGTCTCATCGGCCCGGGGTGGCAGGGCACGTTCCAGGTGGAGGCCGTGGTCAAGGCCTGCCGGCCCAAGCAGGTGCTGGTGTACGGCCGCAACGCCGCGCGCCGGCAATCCTTCATCGAGACCATGCGCAAGGTCGTGAAGACACCCTTCCGGGTGGCCGGCTCCCTGGACGAGGTCGAGAGCGAGTCCGACATCCTGGTGATCTCCACCAGCTCCACCACCCCCATCGTCGACGGCCGGAGGCTCAAGGACGACGTCCTCGTCGCCACCATCGGCGCCAACTCGACCGTGAAACACGAGGTGTCCGGGCGGCTCGTCAGGTCCATGGACCTGGTGGTCACCGACGATCTCGCCACCGCGCGGCACTGCAGCGGCGACCTCGTCGACGCCTGTGCCAGGAGGCAACTGCGCTGGCGCGACGTCGTGCCGCTGGAAACCATCGTCTCCGACGGTGTCCCGGGCCGAGCCCGCAAGGTGCTGTTCCAGTCCAACGGGATCCCGGACGAGGACCTGGCGGTGGGGACGTACGTGTTGCGCCAGGCGCTGCGGAAGAAGATGCGGTTGCGGGAGATAAAGGAGTTCTGAGTAAACCGGGAGGCGAAGAAGTTCGGCCTTCTTCGCCTCCCATTATCGGTTCAGTCGATCACGCCGTACAGCCGCTTCGCGGAATCCGCCAGCAGCCATTTCTTGTCCTCGGGAGACAGGTCCTCGCGCCGGCCGAGGTGGTCGATGTTCTCCGGGAACTCCATGTCCCAGTGGGGGTAGTCGGACGCGTAGTAGAGAACGTCCGGGCTCAGCCACTTGCCCGTCTCGCCGATGAACGGTTCGTAGTCCTCGGCGTGGAAGTAGATGTTGCCGTTGCGCACGTACTCGCTGGGCTTCTTCTTGCACAGCGGCGCTTCCGCCTGGCCGCGCTTCTCCCATTCCTCGTCCATGCGTCCGGCCCAGTAGGGCGCCCATGAGCAGCCCGCCTCCATGAACGCCACCCGGAGGTTCGGAAACCGGTCCATCACGCCGCGGAAGATCATGCTGGTCATCTGCATCATCTGGGCGAAGGCATGGGACAGGGTATGGACCTCGATGAACTGGTCGAAACCGTCCGCGCCGAAATACTGCGGCCCGCGCACCGTGGCGTGCACGCCCACCATGCAGTTGAGCTTCTCCGCCTCCTCGTAGATGGGCCAGTAGTCCTGGTGCCCCAGCGGCAACCGCAGCCCCACCGCCGGCAGCATCAACCCCGTCAGCTCCAGCTCCTGGACCGCCCGGCGCAGCTCCTTGACCGCCTCGGGCACGTCCTGAAAGGACACCAGCGCCACCCCCTTGAGCCTGGGGCTGACCTTCTGGAACTCCTCGGAGACGAAGTCGTTCCACGCCTTGCACAGGGCCACCGCCAGGTCGGGCTCGCGGATCCAGCCGATGCCCAGACCACCGGTCGGATAGAGGTACGCGGTGGTGAGGCCGCCCTCGTCCATGGCGTTGAGCCACGTCTTCGCGTCACCCGCCGTCGTCCCCAGGGTTCCGCCGATGGAACGGTCCCAGTTGTCGATCGGGTAGAGGGTCGCCGTCCGGTCCACCCAAGGCGTCTCCATATACTGCTTGAGCTGCTCGTCACTCTCGGTGATGTGCCCGTCCGCATCGATGACTTCGATGTCTCTGGCCATGGTTTCCTCCTCGATTGGTTTGGTCGGTTGAAAGAGTGCCGGCGGCGCGGAGTTGACTGGATGCCGTACTCGGTCACGCGATGGAGTGCATCCGGCGCCGAGGGAACGAACAGTCTCGACTCTATGGCCATCGCCGCTACGTTGTCAAGACAGCCGGGGGTCGGCTAGTGTGGTGTCTATATCGGGACCGGAGGGAGTAGAACAGCGATCATGGAATTCGGGATGCAGTTCTTTCCTTGCGTGGGGCCGGCCCACCGTTCGGCGGCCGCGTACTTCGACGACTGCCTGAGGCTGTGCGAGCTGTGCGACGAGTACGGCTACACCCGCATCCGCACGGTGGAGCACTACTTCCACTTCTACGGGGGCTACAGCCCGAACCCCATCGTGTTTCTCACCGCGGCCTCTCAGCGCAGCGCGGCCGCGCGCCTGGTCACCGGCGCGGTGCTGCCGGTATTCAACAACCCGCTCAAGCTCGCGGGCGAGATCGGCATGCTCGACGCCATCTCCGGCGGGCGGCTCGAAGTCGGTTTCGCGCGCGCGTTCCTGCCCCACGAGTACCAGCGTTTCGGCATCTCGCCGGACGAGTCGGTGGCGCGTTTCGACGAGGGCATGGCACAGGTGCGCCGTCTGCTCGAAGAGGAGAACGTCACCGACAAGGGGCGGTTTCACAGCTTCGAGAACATCACCTCGCTGCCGCGCCCGACGCAGAAGCCGCGCCCCCGGTTCTGGACCGCGGCCCTCGCCACCCCGCGGTCATTCGAAAAGGCCGGGGCGCAGGGGAACTGGATCATGGCCATCCCGATCGCCCGCTCCGCCATGCGCGAGCTGTGCGGCATCTACCGCGAAGCATGGGACAAGGCCGGCCATCCGGGCAAGGGCCGCGTGATGCTCGCCTTCCACATGTACTGCCACGAAGACGCGGACGAAGCGGCGCGGATCGCGCGCGGTCCCTTGAACCGTTATCTGGCAGCGCTGGTCGACGCCGCATCGGGCTGGATCACCGGCGCCTCCTCCGCCGACTACAAGGGCTACGACAAGATCATCGCCGCCCTCAAGCGCGAGACCTTCGAGTCCCAGGTGGAGAGCGGCGCGGCCTGGGTCGGCACGCCGAATCAACTGGCGGAGCGGATCGCCGCCTATGACGAGGTGGTGGGCGGCATCGACGACGCCTCGCTGCAGGTCAACTTCAACGACATGAGCCTCGACGACGCCGAACGTTCGGTTCGCCTGTTCGGCGAAGAAGTGATGCCGGGTTTCGGCGCCGTGAAAGCGGCGGCGAAGTAGTCCGCCTGCCCAGCCGGGATCGCTTCGACACACAGGTGTGCTCATCGTCACGGTGCTTGACACCAGCCCCCCACCTGAATAAACATGGCGATTTTCAAACGGCGCGGGAAACGTCATCCGCGCCGGCAAACCGGCGACTACCGCCTTGACGGAGGTGTAACCATGACTCGTCTTTTTCATGCCGTAGTTATCGGCTTCGCGGCACTCCCGCTTTTCGCCGTCCCGAGCCACGCGGAGTTCCCGGAAAAGAATATCAACAGTGTCGTCACCTTCTCACCCGGTGGGGGCTTCGACACCATCTCGCGGGCCATCACCCGCTTCGGCGAGAAGTATCTGCCCAAGGGCGTCAAGATGATCGTCAAGAACGTCACCGGGGCCGGCGGCATCACCGGCACCGTCTATCTCTACCGCTCCAAGCCCGACGGCTACACCATCGGACAACTGCACGGCGGCATGATGGCCGTGCCGTTTCTGAGGGGCGTCAAGAAGACGGGCTACGACTACGAGAAGTTCACCTGGGTGGCGCGGGTCGGCGGCGAGCCCTACGCCCTGCTCTTGCGCAAGGACTCCAAGTACAAGTCGCTGGAGGACTTGCAGAGGTCCAAACGCGTGACCTGGGGTCTCGAGGCCATCGGCGTCGGACGTTGGGTGGACGCCTTCATTGCGGCCGCCGAGTTGGGCATCGACTACCAGGTCGTGTCCGGCTACCGCGGCACCGGCGAGAACCTGCCCGGCCTGTTGCGGGGGGACTACGACGTCTTCTTCCAGCCCATCGACCATCCCTCCGTGGTGCCGTACCTCAAGACCGGCGAGATCCGGCCGGTCCTGACCATGGGACCGAAGAGGGCCATCAACGCTCCCGATGTCCGCACCGCCATCGAGGCGGGGTACAACGTCACGGTGTCTTCAGCCCGCCACATAGCGGCCCCCCCGAAAACCCCGGCCAAGGTGGTGAAAGTCCTGGAGACGTTGCTCATGAAGGCCATGAACGACAAGGACTACGATGCGTTCATCAAGAAGTCGGGGCTCGTGCTAGATCCGGGCGGCACCGCGCGGGCCAACAAAGACATCGCGGACCTCGCGGCGCTCTACCGGAAGTACTCGCCCGCGATGAAGAAGGCCCTGAAGCAGTAGGCCACGGTTCCTGCCGGTCGCACGTTGACAAGTAGCTACCATTTGTCACCATGCGATCGGTGGGAATCAAGGCACTCAACAACCGGCTGAGCGAGTACATCCGGCTGGCCGCATCCGGCGAAACCGTCCTGGTAACGGACAGGGACCGCGTGGTGGCGGAAATCGGCCCTCCGAAGGAGACGCGGAGCCCGTTTCTCGCGGACGCCATGTTGGCGGAGGCGGTACGTGCCGGTTGGTTGACACCCCCGGTGCTGCGTTTTAATCCAGTCGAGCGAACGTCCCCGTTACACCCCGTTCCGCAGCACCTTCCCCGCCCGCTCCCCGGTGGGCTCGCCGCCCTCCAGTGACACCTCTCCGTTGACCAGGACGGTATGAATGCCGTCCGCATACTGGGCCAACCGGGCGGCGCCGCCGGGGAAGTCGTGCAACAGCTCGGGCTCGCGGGGGGCGACGGTGGCGGGGTCGAACACCGTCACGTCCGCGGCCATTCCCTCTTCAAGCCGGCCGCGGTCGGCAATGCCGCAGATGTCGGCCTGCATGGAGGTGAGCTTGCGCACCCCCTCCTCCAGGGTCAGGTCGCCGCGCTCGCGCACGTACTTGGCCAGCAGCAGGGTGCAGTAGCCGAAGCCCGCGTCGATGGCCACGTGGGCGCCGGCGTCGGACTGGCCCAGTACGGTGTAGGGGTTCGCCACGATGGCGCCGACGGCATCGGCGTCGCCGTTGGTGTGGGCGGTCTGGAAACCGGTTTCCAGGTTTTCCTCCAGGCACAGGTCCATGAAGGCGTCGAAGACGTCCTTGCCCACGGAGCGGGCGTAGTCGGCCACGTTGGCGCCCTTGAGATGGGCGTTCTTCTCGGTGGCGGGCTTGACGATGTAGACGATGTCCCAGCGCCGGTGGAAGGCCGAGGTGCTGGTGTCCTCCACCACCTCCCAGCGCAGCTTCTTGCGCACTTCCGGGTCCTGGAAGGCGGCCCGGCGTTCCTCGATGGGGCTGAACATGAGGCCGCGCCAGGTGGGGAACTCGTCGAACTCCTGACCGTCGATGAGGTTGAAGCGGTTGTTGAAGGGGCGGACGTTGGTGTTGGCCCAGGCCTGGGCGCCGCGCTCGAAGCCCTTCACCGTGGCGTCCAGCAGCTCGCGCCACTCATCCGGTCTGGCCCAGCGGTGCAGGATGGAGTTCCACACCACCGGACGGCCGGTGCGCAGCGAGAAGTCGGCCAGCGAGGCCACCCGCTCGGCGTTCTGGCCCGCGGAACTCATCTGGATGACGCCGCGGTTCAGGTCCGTAAGCACCTGCCCCAACGCTTCCAGCTCTTCCCATTCCGCCAGCCGGCTCGGCAGCGGCTCGCCGTCCTCGCGGAAGTGGCGCTCGTTGCGGTTGGTGGAGAAGCCCAGGAGCCCGGCGTTGAGCGCGTCGCGCAGGAGCACCTGCATGGCCGCGACCTCGTCCGGGGTGGCGGCGCGCTTGATGGCGTCCTCGCCCATGACGTACTGGCGCAGCGGGCAGTGGCCCACAAGCATGCCGACGTTGAGCGCCGGACGCATGGCCGCCACCGCGTCCATGTAGCCGGCCATGTCGGTCCAGCTCCATTCCACCGCGCGCCGCAGGAGGTCGATGTCCATGCCTTCCACGTGGGAGAAGGTCTGGAGCAGGATGTCCCGGTCCTCCGGCTTGCACGGGGCGAGGCTCAGGCCGCAGTTGCCGGTGACGATGCTGGTGACGCCGTGGTAGCAGGAACTCGTCACCTGGGGGTCCCACAGGAGCTGTGCGTCCATGTGGGTGTGGCCGTCGATGAAGCCGGGGGCGGCCACCAGGCCGTCGCCGTCCACCTCGCGCCGGGCCGCGCCGGCCTTGCCGCCCACCTGGCGGATGGTACCCCCCTCGACGGCCACGTCCCCCGTGTAACGAGGCTGGCCCGTGCCGTCACAGATGGTCGCGCCGCGAATCACGAAATCGTATGCCATGACGAGTCCTCCTGATTATCTTCAGATCGCCTGAATGATCACGTCCAGCAGAGCCGGCTTGCGCTCCTCCTTGACCACCGCCAGCGCCCGCCGGACCGCGGCCTGAATGTCCGCCGGATCCTCGATGGGTCCTTCACTGTATACGCCGAAGGACTTGGCCAGGGTAGCGAAATCCACCGGGGGCGCTTCCATGCGCATGCCGATGCCCTTGTTCTCCACCGGACGGCTGCGCGCCACCGCCACCCGCTCCTGATGCTCCTCGTCGTTGTAGTAGGTGCGGTTGTTGGTCATGATCATGAGCAGCGGCACGCTGTAGCTGGCGGCGGTCCACAGGGCGCTGTTGGTGAACAGCAGGTCGCCGTCGCGCTGCAGGTCGATGCACACGGTGCCGCTGTCCTTGAGTCCCAGGGCCGCGCCCACCGACGCGCCGGGCGCATACCCGAGCCCGCCGCCGCCGTAACCGCCGAGGAACGCGTTGGGCTTCTCCCAGTCCCACAGCCGCCGGGGCCAGCCGCGGAAGGAACCGGCCACCAGCGTCCAGTCCTCGTCCTTGATCACCTCCCAGATCTCCTGCGACATGCGCGGCGGCGAGATGGGGCTTTCGTCCCAGCGCTTGCGCAGCATGGCCTGACTCTCCTCGCGGATCTCCCGGTGGCGCTGTTCCAGCGCCCGGCAGCGGTCGTCCTTCACCGACTTCTCGGGGCCGCCGCGGCGCCGCACCGCCTCGGTCAGGGCGGGCACGAACACCTTGGTGTCGGCCAGGATCGGCAGGTCCACCGGCGACAGCTCCATGAACTCGGTGGACCAGCTCTTGATGGCGAAGTCCGCCAGCGTGACGTTGATGATCTTGCAGCCGGGCTGGAACGCGGGCGCGGAAGTCTGGGTCTTGGCGTCGTGCCGGTGCAGCGCGCCGTAGAGATCCATGACGTCGAGCCCGAGGATCACGTCGGCCTCGGCCACCAACTCCTTCTCCCTGCCGCTCAGGTCCAGGGGGTGCGTGTTGGGGAAGTTGTGGCGCGCGCCCCGGTCCACCACCGCGGCCCCCAGCTCTTCGGCCAGTTCCACCAGCGAGAGCATGGACAAGGGATTCCGGCCCATGTAGTCGGCGATGATGAGCGGGTTTCGCGCGTCGCACAGCCACGCCGCGGCTTCCTCGATGGCGCCCTGCTCGGCCTGGAGCGGCACCGGCGGGCGGAAACGGTCGGGCGCCGGCATGGACTGGGCCATGGCTTCCGGCAGCCGCGATTCCTGCAGGTCGAGGTCGAAGCACAGGTAGACCGGCCCCTTGGGCTCGGTCATGGCCACGCGGTAGCCGCGCAGGATGGAGTTGGACAGCGCGCCCAGGCTCATGGGCTGGTCGTCCAGCTTGACGATGTCGCGCACGAAGTTGCCCTGCACCAGCGCCGTGTGGATCCAGTCTATCCACGGGCGCCGCTTGGTGGTGTCCATGGGGCCCGTGCCTCCCAGCACCAGCACCGGCGTCTTGTCACACCACGCATTGTAGATGGCCATGGAGGCGTGCTGGAGACCCACCACGTCGTGCACGATGGCGGCCATGGGCTCGCCGGTAGCCTTGGCGTAGCCGTGGGCCACGGCCACCGCGATCTCCTCGTGGCAGCACACGATCATCTCCGGGTTCGTGTTGTGATTGTAGTTCACCAGCGAGTCGTGAATGCCCCGAAAGCTCGCTCCGGGGTTCAGGGCCGCGTACTTGATGCCCAGGCTCTTGAGCATGTCGACGATCAGGTCTGAGCCGTATTCCGCCATGTTGTCTCCTGTCATTTCAACCGATTCAAGCATTCGCCAATGCTCGCCAAACGCTTCCGCCAACCCGGCGACACGTCCCGCCGGATAGAGGACGATTACCGTAACCCGCACCCGCCAGCATCAGAGTTTCCTACCGCAAACGGCGCCACGTTAGTAACGGCAGAAGCACAAATATATCCAGCCCCAAGGCTGCGAGGAGTGTGGACCCTACCAACACGCCCAGAACCGCGGACAACTGAAACGCCGACAAACCAAGGATGAAAAACCCTACACAAAGACACAACGTGGTAAAAAAGACGGCCGGTCCGGCCGTCTTCAGGGCATATTGTATGCCCTGTTCCGTGTCGCATCCACTCCGCAATGCTGCACGAAATTTCGTCATTATGTGGATCGTGTCGTCCACGACTACACCCAACGCGGTACTAAACATCGCAGCGACTCCGATGTTCACTTCCGCAACGAGGAAGCCCCAGCAACCGTAAACGGCCAACATCGGAAGTATGTTCGGCACCAGGCTCACCAACGCATACTTCCACGACCATAGGCCCACACCAACTACAACCGTGATCAGAAATACGGCAAGAATGCCGCCGTATACCATTCCCCGGAGGTTTTCCTGACTAAGTCGAGCGAACATGAGCGGGATACTGGCCGACTGAACGTCGTAAGGGAAGGAGTTCCGGCCCAACCAGCCTCTGGTCCTCTCTTCGAAAGAAAGCAGTTCTTCGTTACTCACCTTTCCCAATTCGACCACAACTTTCGAATGGCGAGCCATCGGGTCGATGAGGTCGCAGGCTCTGCCAGTCCTCCGGAGTGCCCCTCCTGCGCTCGCGCTCGTACGCTCGCCTGACTTCATTGCACCATACGTCAGATCAGGACAGTTCCGAAAGGAGCGGACGTGAATCGTCTCCGGCTGTGCAAGCAACCATTCTGCGAAGCGATTCGTCTCGTCTCCACATCCCCTGGTGAACACGCCATTCGCTTCCCCGCAATCCACTGAGTAGGTCACCGACCGCAGGCCCGCGATGCGGCCGTCTGCAAACTCAATAGCCCGACCGAACTCCAACCTGTCCGAAAACCACTCCAGGGAATTATCATCAAGAACGTTTCGGTAAATGGGCACCGTGGCAACCACGCAGAGGCCCACTGTCACACTGCCTAATAACACGCGACGCCGTACCACCACCGCAGCCAGTTGACTGAACGCAGCGTTCAACCACCTGATGGACACCATGGCCCTCGGCCGCGTCGCCAGTGCGCGAAACCAGGAAACCACTCAAGTCACCGGCTCGTAGGCTTGCCGCCGCGCTCGAAGTGGAAACCACGCTTGCCGTGTCCTCGGCACGTCGACTCCCGAGTAATTGTGTTACTGACTGGACCCGTGTGACGTATGCCAGCTTGGCGATTTCCTCGGTCACCCAACCGGTGGCGGCAAGAACCCTTGGTTGAAATATGTCCTCACTCCGCGGCCGGAGCAGGACGACCGCCACATCACCCACCTCGGAATACCTCTCGGCCATCATCTCCAGCGCCTGCCGGTACGGGTCTTTCGGGTCCACGAAGTCCCTGTAATCGGATTTGACGTTCAACATTGACACCCCAACACCCAACAACCCCACCGTCACTACTACCGCCATGAACCACAAGCATCTGTGCCGCACGATGTGGTCAGCCAAACGCCGCTCTATGGTATTCTCCGAAGCCACCGAACCCAACCGACATCCTCCTGCGCGCCGTGATAACCAGGTACAGAACTCAAGACACCGGCAAACCGCCGAAGCCAGCAAGGCCAAAAGCACCAGCTAGTGCAACGGGGCAAGTGCTGGGGTAAGTGCTCGAAGTGAGTAGTGGGGACGCACGGCCAACAAGGCGCCCGACTATCGAATCACAAATGTTGGCTGAACTCGTCTCGGCCGTACAACCGATGCGACACCGAGGACGACCAGCCGCAAGCCGGGGTCACTCTCCGCGCCACTGGGGCGCACGTTTCTCCACGAAGGCCAGCGCCCCTTCCTTGACGTCCGAGGTGGTCCTCAGGAGCGCCGAAAGGTCGGTCTCCAGGCGCAGGCCGTCGTCCAGCGACATCTCGTAGCCCTCGCGCACCGCCTCCTTGGCGAAGACGACGGCCACCGGCGCCTTGGTGGCAATGGCCGTGGCGTACTCCTCGGCCGCGGCCATGAGCTCGTCGCGGGGAACCACCTTGTTCACCAGACCGATGCGGCAGGCTTCCTCCGCGTCGATCACGCTGCCCGTGAGGATCAGCTCCAGCGCCTTGCCGAGCCCCACCACCCGCGACAGGCGCTGGGTGCCGCCGCTGCCGGGGATCATGCCGCGGGAGACTTCCGGGAGTCCCACCTTGGCCCCTTCCACCGCCACCCGGATGTCGCAGGCCAGCGCCAGCTCGCAGCCGCCGCCCAGGGCGAATCCATTGATGGCCGCGATCACCGGCTTGTTGAGCCGCGCGATCATCTCGGTGTCGCTGATCTCCATCTTCGCCTGCCGCGCCGCCACCACGCCGACCTTTTCCTGCGCCGCTTCCTTAAGGTCACGACCGGCCGAGAACGACCGCTCCCCCGCGCCGGTAAGAATCACCACCCGCACCTCCGGGTCCGCCCGGATGGCCGTAACCGCATGGATGAGATCCTCGCGCATGCGCCGGTTGCGCGCATTCAGCACTTCCGGACGGTTCAGGGTCACGTAGGCAATGCCGTGCTTCTTCTCGAATATGATGGCTTCATAGTCCATGTCGTTGCTTGCTCCTCTCCACGTCGAATCCGTCATTCCCCGGGCGCTTCGGGTCATTCCCGGCCGTCCGTGCTCAAAACGCCCCGGCGGCCTCCAGGCCGCGAATCTCCTCCTCGCCCAATCCCAGCAAACCGTGCAGGACCGCGTGGGTATCCTGCCCCAGCAACGGGGCATGGCGGCGGATCTCGCCCGGTGTCCCGGACAGCTTCATCACGATGCCCGGCAGCGTGAGCCGGCCCTGGCGCGGGTGCTCGTGCTCGACCACGGAGCCGCGGCTCCGCAAGTGCGGGTCGGCGACGAGGGTGGTGCCGTCGGACACCATGCCGGCGGTCACACCACTCGCCTGGAGGGCCTCCATGACCTCGCGCGGACTCCGCTGTCGGGTCCATTCCGACACCAATTCATCCAGAGCCCCAGCGTTGGCCAGCCTCCTGTCGGCGGTAGCGAACCGCTCGTCCCCGAGCGCCGCGTGATGGCCGGTGGCGGTGCAGAAACGGCGCCATTCCTCGTCATCCGCCACCGAGACGGCACACCACGCGTCGTCGCCCCGGGACGGGTAACAGCCGTGGGGAGCGCTCGCGTAACCGCGGTTGCCCACGGGCCTGGTGGCGCGTCCGTTGACCAGGCCGTCCAGCAGCGCCGGCCCGATGAGCGATGCCGTGACCTCGCCCTGGGCGATGTCGATGAACTGCCCCTCGCCCGTGTTGGCCCTGTGATGTAGCGCCGCCATCAGCACGAAGGCCATGTGAATGGAAACGATGTAGTCGGGATAAGAGGTCTGCGACCCCA
>Ga0209543_1001300_pt1 | contig 23418 bp, 19 predicted proteins | sample MesohylFT_FD_187296 | JGI IMG/M metagenome (GOLD analysis project Ga0209543, IMG submission 187296) | Host-associated microbial community of the marine sponge Aplysina aerophoba from Gulf of Piran - sponge mesohyl, lysed by freeze-thaw... | ecosystem: Host-associated > Porifera > Sponge >...
GCGCGAGGGCGATGAGGTTCGCTTTGCGCACCTGCCGGAGGGGGAAGATCCGGACAGCTACATCCGTGCCCATGGCGTGCCCGGCTGGAAAGAATTCATCCGAGGGGCCACGCCGCTGGAGGAATATTTCTTCACGCACCTGGAGCAGGGCCTGAACTTGGACCTGGCGTCCGGGAAGTCGGCGTTGGTCGCGAAGGCGAAACCGTTGTGTGAGAAAGTCGGCGCCCCGGTCTTCCGCGACCTGATGATCCGGAAGCTGTGCGACACGACCGGATTAAGAGAAGACCAGTTGCGCCTGGAACCGGCGACTGCAGGCGAACCGGATGCCCAACGGCCCAAGCCGACCCCGCCCGGACGACCGTCGGCGATACGGGTGATGATCCGCCTGTTGCTGGAGTATCCCGGGCTGGCCCGCCTGGCACCGCCGCCGGAAGACCTGAAAGCTATTTCGGTCCCGGGATTTGACCTGTTCGCCAAGATTGTGGAACTGGTACAAAAGAATCCCGATATTAAGGCGGACGGAATCCTGGAATCATTTCGGGGCCAGGATGCGGAGAAGCACCTGAATAGCCTGATGCGCTGGACGCCGGTAGAGCTGTCCGGAGTGAAAGAGGAGGGGGATGTTCATGTCGTCTTCGAGCAGGGCGTGCGCCGGTTCAGGCTCCAGTGGGTCAGGCAGCGGATTGGCTTCCTGGAGACCAAGCAGGCCGAAGAAGAGGTTCTCGGCCCGGTGGAACAGGAGGAACTGGCGAACCTGCGCAAGGAACGCGCCGAACTTGCACGGGCTCCAGGCGGATAGTTTTTAGAACCGCCGCTTGAACCCGACCGTGATCGCCCAGTACTCGATGTTGTCCATCTTGACCCGGTCCACGAAAGGCGTGACCCCGTCTACATGTACCGGTTCGTGGCTACGGATCTGGTCGTATGCCGCACGGTCGCTGAAATCGTCGAACTGGGCCCAGCGTGCCTTGATGCCGACGAAAGTCTGATCGGTCAGGGCGTAGTCCACGCCGGCCAGCAACTGAAACCCGAACAGCGTGTCGGACAGTTCCGTGTCCATGGAGCTCAGGGTGCCGGCGGCGCTCTCCCGCCATTCGAGCCACGAATCCTCATCCCAGCCGTATGCGCGTTGCGCCGCCGGGACGTCTGGGGCTACCTCCAGATAACCCTCGTCCACGGTCTTTCGCAGGAGCCGGCGCTTGTACTGCATCTTGGTCCGTGCCCATCCGGCACCGATGCCGACGTATGGCGTCCATCGGGATTCCAAGGCAAAGTCGTAGAACAGGTTGGCGAAATATTGCCGGATGCGGAAGTCCGAGATCCATTCGTAGGGCGGGGCGGTCTCGCTCCATTCTCGATCCTTGCTGGCGAGACCCGGGTGGGTCGAGGCGGTGATGATGGGATAGCTGGCCGAGTCGGGTTCGACGTGCATGAATTCCAGTTCGAATCGGAACCGGTCTCGGACGTAGCCCGCGTGCAGGCCAGCGGCCAGGCCGCTGCCCGCGTCGAACCGGGAATTCCATTTCCCTTGGGGGTCCACGATTCCGCAGGCGGGGTCATTGGCGATCGCCCCGGATGGGCGGGTTGCGTCGCTGTACATCTGGACATCGCAACGTGTCGGATTGCTTCGCCCGCTGACGATGGAATCCAGCGTGCGGGAGTCGGCCAGGCCAAGATCCGCGCCGACATAGAAGTCGGCGTGCGCGGCGGCCAGAATGTTCATGCCGAGCATGAAGACGCACAGGCGAAATGGGGTTGCGTGGGGCATTTTTTTGGGTGTTTTCGGGTGGCGGATACCCGCTATTATAGGGCAGGGTGGCGGATTCCTTAAGTTAAAAATCCCTATGAAACAATAACCTATGAGCCTTGCCGAATGCGGTAGAATAGTTTTCCAGAAACCCCGAATAACGAATCATAACTAGGGGTTGATTGTATGGAGGGAGTCCTCGAAATCAGAGACGGGTGCAATACTCCGGAGCAACTGCTCCGGAGCCTCGCGTTCGCCCGCTACCTGAAAATCTACAAGGAAGAGTTCCTCGCGGACCTTCTGCATCGCGATCATAATCTCGACGAAGCTCAGCACAAGGCAGACTTGATCCGCAGCATCACGCTGCGGGATATCAGCACCATCCTGGACTCCAATCACTTCGATCCCGAAGAGTTGGAGCATGCGCGCGCGGTTGTCAAGTTCCTGGACGGCGGCTTCCATCATTTCCGCAACGCGAGTTACTCGCGCCTGGTCCGCCTGCAGAACGAAGTGGTCAGTTCCGGTACGGAGAGTCAGAGCACGATCAAGGACAAGGTCACGGAGAAAGCCGCCGAGTTGAACGACTTGATCCTGGAGACGCGCCGCCGGCTGCTGTCGCAGGTCGGGCTGGGCTACGGAGTGCGCCGTACGCCGGGAATGGACGCCTCGCCGAACGTGACGGCCGGGGAGATTTCCGGACACTACTGCAACATTCCTGCGCCCTATAGCATCCTGTGCCATGTGCCCCTGACCATGGCGGCGGACATCCGCACGGGAGTGGATTACCGCACGCCAGCCAACCGGCGTGCTTATCCGTTCTTTCAACTGGACCACAACCCGCTGCACATCGAGGACTTCGACCCGGAGGTCTGGGTGTCGGTCCCGCTACGGGTCGGGCGCTGGCTGATCATCGCCTACATCCACAAGTCGCGCGGCTGCATCGAGATGGAGCCGGGCCTGCTGAACCTGTTCCCTTTCGCCGACGTCGAGCAGACCTTCCCGGCGACGCGCCCCGACGGCCTGTTCTTCTTCGGAGATCCGAACGGGAAGTTCGGCGAGGATCTTGGCTATTACTGGGACGAGGAGAACCAGCTGCTGATCGGCTTGGTGCCGGAACACGACGAATACAAGTATTTCGGCTACTGCAAGAAGCCCATCCTGACCCTGCACAACGTGCTCGCGATCCGCGCCGGCGATGTTCCGCTGCACTGCGGCTGCACCCGCTATATCGTGGGCTTCGAGGGCGACGAGCCGTACATTTCGGAGATGCTGATCAAGGCGGACGACATGGGCCGGGCCGTGCTGGAACGTGCCAACGGCTCGGCGTTCCGCCGGCCGATCTTCTACGGCACCGAAATCGGCGCCTTCGCTTGCCTGGACGGTTTCAGCGAGCAGGCGAAGCTGGCCATGGAGGGCCGGGAGGTCGGCTACAACAACCACATGGGCTCGAACGCGCGGCAGGTCGTGCCGGTGGCCGAGGAGTCCGAAGTGGCGCTGGGCAGTAACCTGGACGTGCTGCTGTACCTGAACAACTTCGACATCAAGGAAGAAGGCGAGTCCTGTATCGACACGGAGATTCCGGTTCCCGAGGCCATCGAACATTTCCGCAAGGGTGAACGGGTCGCCGCGGGCAGCACCCAGACGCATCGGGGCAAGAAAGAGGCCAGCTACTGGGCCAATCCGTTCCCGACGCTGATGAGCAACGACGGCGATGTGCTGCACCCCGACCTCTACGAACAGTTCAGCGAAACCGAAGCTTCTTTCATGAAGGATATCGAAGCACTGGTGGAGCGCAAGGAAATGTATCTCGGCGTTGCGTACAGCCAGTTGATGGCGGGGGTGTACGAGAAAGTCGAAGACGAAGACGTCACGCGTTGCGGCTTCAACGACCGCGAGGAGATCGAACAGGTTGCGCCGGAGCGCCTGGCGCACGAACTGATCCAGATGGTCAAACAGATTGCAGTGAAGAAACGTGAGCGGCTGAACGGCGATGCCCGGGAAGTCGATGTCACGGTGGCGCTGGTCGGCGACAGCCGCACCGGCAAGTCGGAGACCGGAGAGAAACTGGAAGGCGTCCTTGGATTGACGCTGGTTTGATTCCCCCCTAAACCTGTTTTGCTTGGTTGGGCGGTGCCAGAGGCCGTAAAATATTTACGTATGGTCTGGCGTCTTATTTAGTAATCAAAAGTCCAAAGTCCGTAAAGTAATATCTTTCTCTATTTGGCATTGACTAAAATTGACTCGATTATTTTTTTCGCTGCTTGTGGCGATGACGAAATCTCGGAGATAATTTTGAAGATATTTTTGTATGTTGATATCTCAGATGAATCAATTCCGCGAAAAGCAGATTGTTTCTGCCTCACTTTGATGTGAGAAAATTTGTCTACCAGCAAATTTAATCTCTTAATGTCTTCCGCACACATTTTCTGACATCTCTCTGTTTTCCTAAAATCACAAATTTCAACCATCCTTTCTTTCGCTAACTGTCTAGCAACTTTCGTGGATAAATATCCAGACGACAGGAGATCATAAAACTCTTCTAAATCCTTCAAAAAGGCTTGTGTACGTCGAAAGTGATTACGTACCCCTGACGCAATCCTGCATTGTCTTTCTAGCTTTCGGCATACTGCTCCAAGATGATTTTCAAGATTCCGAACATGTGGGCTTGGCTCAAAATAATCACGTTTACCATTTGGCACTATTCGAGTATCTAATATGTGGATTTCTGCTACACACCAACGATTAAAGCGACTTTCAGAAAAGAGGTGATCAAATATAGTCGCATCGCCTATCTGAATGTTACCTATCCGTGCCCGCAGACATTTTTCTTTAGACTTTTTAGAAAGTGCGCCTAGATATGAAGAATGGGCAACCCAACCAATTGCAGCGAAACCATTATTATCCAGTGTAGGGACCATAATTTTCTCGAAACTTACATATCTATCTTGCTGGTCATTAGGAAGACGCACTACATTGTCATATGGCCGGGTAATTTTTTCTTTTTCTCCGTTCAGATAAATGCTAAGTGTCAGAGGTTTAGGGTACCCTTTAAACAGGTGTGAAAGATCATCTAGATATGGAAAGGTTTCTTTAAATTGAACAGGGCAAATTTCTCCAATGTAGTCTCGAACAATATCTCGATTCAGTATGGACGAGGCCGCATATCTCGATATCCCCTCTACCTGAACCTCAAAAAAGTTTTCAGGGTAGTTGTCTCCTTTCAATTGATCAACGGTCACACACTCAAGAATCGCTTTCCTTATCGATAAATTTTTGTCAATGCTTTTTCGCAATTGCTCGCCATTCCATACTACTCTCATAATGGTAGATTCAGCTCCACAACGTGTGAGGAACGTTACTGAACTGCCAAATGCTAAACCTGATAGGCGCCCAACTCCTCTAAATCCTCTGTTGCATTTGAGGTCCTTTTGGCTCATCGCGAGAGGAATTAACTCTCGCTTAGCTTGTGAGGGCGATAGCCCTGGGCCATTGTCTCTAATTTTTAGACATAACTCGCTTGGGTCAATTTCGATTTCAATTGACCCACTCTCTGGCTTATTTGATGTAGCAATAGCATCAGCTGCATTTTGGATATATTCGCGATAAATCACCAAGGGGTCTGTGTACATACCCCGAGTAACTAGGCCAAGTATATCCCCACCAACGAGCCCTCTGATGTCGTCGTTGCTGAAGGTCATCGGATGCCATCCGTTGTTTTATGCTGACTTGGCGACGGAAGCTATGCCTTCTGGTTCTTGGCACTCTCCGGCGTCTCCTTCTTGATCATATAATCCGGAATCTTCTACGATTTCTTCCTCGTTAGGTAAGATTGGGTCTGTGTTAAGAGAAGAGAATATAGGAAGAATTTTAGAATCAGGGACTTTATCTACTTTTGTCTTGGTGTCCAAAGTATGAAACGAAATTACTTCTCGTACTAAAGCATCAACACCACGTGTGTTTGCGATTCTGTTGTAATACTCTCTACGTGTTTTTTCGCCACCAATAGGTGTGGCCAAGTGTTCCAATAATTCTGCTTCTTGCCCTTTGGTCATTTTTCTCCGAAGTGTTTCATATTCATCACGAATACTGCTACTTGGACCCACTCCATAGTCCCTGTCGTTTTCATAGTATGTGCGGTGGAAGATGAAGCCATGAGGGTAGCTCAATAACCTCATAAATGCGTCTTTGTCTTCACCATATGCACGGTTGAAAAATGCTGCGCTTCCACTTACCACACCATGAGTGGCCTGTAACATGATTTGAAAAGTTCGAAGATAGTAACGATTCCAGTGTTCACCTACATGACTTCTATCTTTAAGAGTCACTGGCTGATATCTCATGGGGAACGACCATATTCGAACTCCAATTTCTTCATTCAACGCAATATTTAATTTCATTCTGGTGTATAGGTCTACAGGCGTGTCCTTGAAGTTGTACAGCATGTAATTCGAAAGCGATGTAATACCATTATCCGCTGCCATACGCACGGATGTTTCGTATACTTTGCGGACGCCAATGTGATCAAAAGCAATGCGCAAGGGGCTAATACAAATAGTAGACATTTCTTTCAGATACATTGGTGATTTAGCTAGTATCCGGGCATCCACTCCCTGATTGAAGTCGACACGACGCTTGGTTTGTTTTCCGTCGCGCTCAAGAGTGGCACCAGGTTTAAATCCGAGATCACGAATTTCCGCTATAACCTCTTTGTAGCGCGCGGAGGCAGTTACGTTGTTGTCCATCAAGATTAGGTCTTTTTTAACACCATGATTTTCAGCGATTCCCGAGACTAGATTAGATAATGGAGGCATTTCCCTTTGGGCTCCTTCCAGTTTTGGCACGCCACAAAAATGACACTTTCGAATACATCCCCTAGACGCGTACCCAAAATATGCGTCATGGACAGGGTAAATATAGTCGGTGTGCTCAAGAATTGTGTAATCAGGAACACGTGTTTCAATAGATTCTCCCACGAGGTCGTCTGCACCAAGATAGCCATCTTCCGACGACAATCGCAATGCGGATGCAGGCGGTCCATCGAGCAGGCCAGCGATGAATCTCACGCCGGTCCATCTAGTTTCTCGAACAAACTCATCATGCATTAGAGACGCAGCAATGCCACCTACAAAAACACGTTCCGGTTGATTTCCTGCTACTTGGATAGCAAAATCAATGGCACGGGCAATTCTTTTCCACTCAAAACTAAAAAGCGTTGTAACGTAAACTCGGTCCCATGCCTGAAGCAAAATCGATGCTGGCTTTCCAAAATCTTTATAGAATTTTACAGAATCTCCCCGGTCTCTATGGTAAGACGCAAGTTTCATCAATCCTAGGGGCGGATATTTATTTCGATAACCTGGTTCTATCAGGAGTATGTTGCTTTTAATCATTTCCGCTATCGGTCTTTTCCGCTTTTTCGACTATTTTTGTGATTCTGTCGACCTTTCGTTTTAGTTGGCGGACAGCTTGTTTAAAAGCATTAAAGTCATTTTTGCCTAGATTGAGCACCTCGGGACTTGAAACGTCATCAAGCAGTTTAGAAGCTTGTAGTACTTTTTCTTTTTCTTGACTGATTTTGGCTCGTTGGTATGCATCTTCTAGGCTAATCTCCCCTTTAACATATTGCTTCAACACTTTTTTCTTATTTAAAACAACTGGGAGTTGTTTTCTCATTACTTGAGCGGTAAACTCGTTTTCGTTTTCATCTTTACCTAACTGTTTTATTTTCTCCAAAATAAAAGACTCTAATTGGGCGTCTTCTTGCAGCCCATTCGCAATTGGTTTTGCTCTAGCCAACACATCGTAATAGCTAAAATGGCTTCGCTCACTGTCGCTGTTGTCCCTCATCATGCGAATTACATTTACGCGAGTTTTAACCGTCGCTGGGGATTCCCCGAACAAGTTTGCAATTTTATCCACTGTCCACCCGGCATCGTGTCGCACGTAGGCAAAGTTGGCCTTTTCGTAGGCTGACCACTTTGTTTTTCCTTTGACATGAATTTGATTTAAGAAAGCGGCCTGTTGGTCTTCGGATAAACGTGCCACTATCTGACATGGTATCAATTCAAAGTCTCCTTCTATATCTTCCCCTTTTGATTGCCGTGTATTCAGCATTCGGTACACTGCTAGCCTAGAATTCCCTTCTATAACCTCCATCGTGTCGTGGCGAACCAATATTGGTTCTATGAGACCTTGGTGCCGTTTAATTTCGGGGTAGAGATTCTTGACGCTCGCCTCTTTCGCAAGCTTGTCAAATATTCGTTGTTGTTGGTCTGTGTCAGGAAGATTATCGAATCCTGGTATCGAGTGTGTACAGGCGTATACTCTTGGGTTGTCCTTTAGGAATTTAAGATCATATATGTCCAAATAGTCGGAACTGACCGCTATCGTTTCTCCCAAAATTTTCATGTCCATCATAATGCTATTTCGTCGTTTCAGTTTCTAGGAGAAAGTATCTGCGCTAATGCTCCAGACAGGTCATAGTCATAGTCTGAAGAAAATTTTTTGCAGGATATGTCGCCTTGTGTCATTTGTGCTGCTTGAAACTTCGCGTTTAGAAGTATATCGACCCACTCGTCTATTGTTGCCTTAGCGATTAAGTTGTGCACAAAACATTCCTCAGTCTGCGATATTCGGTGGATGCGGTCTTGGGCTTGTAGGTAGTCATCAAGGCTAAACCCACGGTCGAAAAATATAGCATGATTGGCTACTGTTAAAGTCAACCCTTCTTTAGCAGCACCAGGTGTGGCCACCAAAATTCGGCAATTCATATCTACTTTGAATTTCCTGATAGATTCGTTCCTGTCCGCGATGGACATTGAGCCATGCACTTTTTGTGGCCCATGTTGCAACAATTTTTCTGCTAGCCACTCAACGTTATCAATAAATCCAGTCCATATGATAATTTTGTTTGACCGCAAGTCGATGTCTGTAATTAATTTAATTAGCGCGTGATATTTTCCAGGCAATTCGTCGTATGCTTCATCTACAAGGATTGGATTTGAAGCGCATTGAACTAAACGCAACAAGCGTTTCAAAACATCTTCCGCGTCGTCAATTGTATGATTGCCCTCGCGCTGCACTTCATAGGCCATTTGTTTCCTGTATGCGGTATAAATGGCCAATTGGCGTGGCGTCATATCTACATAGTGAGTGAGAATAGTTTTGTTTGGTAGCTCTAGACCTGATGTACGTTTTGTTTTACGGATTGAGAAAAGCCTAATACTCTCCATTACATTAGATAATTGCTTTCCATACTTTGATGCTGATGCAGGGTTAGAAGGCAAGTCATAAGAATTTTTAAAATCGGTGAATTCATGTCCTAGTGCCTCCCCAAAGTCAAGGAACTTAATTTGAGACCATATGTCGTAGGGGCGATTAGCTACGGGCGTTCCGGTCATGATTATGCGGCGCGTAAATTTTTCTGCCAAGGTATGCAAACTACGTGCAAGTTGTGACTCTGGGTTTTTGATTTTTTGGCTTTCGTCCAAGACTGCTCCAGTGCGACAAGAATCGAGAAACTTATGCATAAGGTCTAGATTCGTTGAGACAACTTCGTAGTTCATAATGTAAATTAGAACGGGAGAGTTTAAGGCAATGCTATTTGCATGGCGATTTTCTGACAAGACTCTAGGGGTGACGTGTGAGTGAATTGCTAATTCTTCCACCCAATTCTGGACTAGTATTTTTTTGGTGATAACAAAAACGGTATCGACAATATCCTTTTGTAGCCAAAGCAGCATTAAATCAACTGCGATTTTAGTTTTCCCCAGTCCTTGCTCATGGAAAATGGCAGCGTAGGGCATGGACTGTATTGCCCTGACAGCATCTAACTGATACGGATATGCTTCGTGCTTCGCACTCAGCGCGGGTGGCTTTCTTAGTACAAGTCCCATGTTACTTGGTGAGAATCTAAGAGCCAGAGATCAAGGGTGTCGAAAACCATAATATTTGTCTTGAACACTCGTGTTTTTTTACATATAAACCGAAGAACAGTCTTAGCATGATCGGCATTTTGTCCGGTTGCCGCTAAGACCAGCACACCGTTCTCTCTTTTTTCAAGATAGTTAATAAATGACACAATTTGCTCATGGGTGTGTTGGTAGTCAAGATCGTCCGTTTTGGCCTCAGCGATGATAACTGACCCATTGGATTCTCTGCGGACATATATATCCGGGCGAAATCCGTTGATTAGCGGTGGCACTTCATCACCAGGAGCATCCTGAACGTCGGTCAGGACACGTATTTGCGGGTCTAGGCTTTTGAGCTTTTCAGCAACCTGCAAAACCAAGTTTCTATGTAATTCACTCTGAGACATCTTTTAGCAAGCCATCTAAGCTTTCAGACAAGCCTTCAAGAGCCCTAATTTGCTCTATAGTCTCGTTATTCTCTTTGGCTTTGAGTGCGCGCAACTCAGAATATGGTAGGTCAGTAATACGACGATTAAGTGCTACTGCCAAGTGATACATTGATGCGGTCTTTAAAGTGAGTTTCGTGGAGCCCGGCTCAGTCTGCTGCCGTTTTTCGACCACCCGGATTGCATCCTCTATAGAACGAATCTCTCCAGCGAGGAAGACCTCTTTGGCTTCTTCGTCTTGGAGCACCTTCGGCAAGTTTCGTACATCCTCCAACCGATATATCTTTCCATCCCGAATCCATTCCCCGAAGTCTTTCAGGTCGCAACCAGCATCAAATATGGCATCTTTTATTTTTGGCTTTTGCAGTTCAACGAACCCACTAAACCTGTCAATACGAAAACTATCATCCTCAACAACGTCACGATAATATTCATTCATATCATGATAGGCATCAATTTGCCGTTCTATATCCCGTCTATTGCCGCCGCAAAGAGCGATCATTTCCTCGTAATCCATGAATTCTTGATTTCGCAAATGGTGGAGATATCTTGCTTTCTCGTAAGCGGGCCAATCTCTAGGTCCTACCAAATGTGCAGTCACGCGAATTGTTTCAATATCTCGCCGACTTGCGGGGTCAAGCACTACCGATTTAATTTGAGTCCAATCGCCACTCACGTCTCGTTGTAGAAATTCCTTGTATATGGCCAGCCTAGTATTTCCATCAATGCACACGTATCCGCCATCCTTATTTACCGTGACAGTGATGGGGACGACTATGCCACTACTAGCACGGATCGAATCTCTCAGTCGGTCGTAGGAAGGCACACCAGACGACCCACCATTAGCCGAATGAAGAGCAAAGGAGATACGCTGGGCATTTATTTGGTCGCCCCATTTCTCTAAAGCCTTCTTAATTCTTGGATTATCGCGATCATAGGATATATCTTCGACATTGAGCATGACATAGTTTTTGGACATCGCATCACCATAAGAGTTTGTAGACGTTCTGAATTATAAATCGGTGTCATGGTATCAGCATAAAGATGAGCAATTAGAGGCTTGCTGCAGGATCGTATTTTTACTTTTGGTTGCTACATCTGCGCAATCCGCTCGCGCTGTTCCGCGAGCTGCGCATGTGCGGCCTCCAGTTCCGCCAGCCGCTCGCGCTCTTTCTGCACGACCGCTTCCGGGGCTCGTGACACGAATTTCTCGTTGTCCAGCTTGCCGCGGACTGCATCGAGTGCGCCGTCCAGTTTTTTCAGTTCCCGATCCAGCCGGGCCAGTTCGGCCTCGCGGTCGATGAGGTCGGCAAGCGGAATCAGCAGGCGCATGTTTCCGATCAGTGCCGTGGCAGCTTCCGGGGTCGTTTCACCCGGCTCCATCCAGTGGACCGATTCCGGACGCGCGAGGTTCTGAATCCAGGCTTGAGTCGCCTCGAAACGCGCTTGGTCCTGTGTCGTCCAGTTCTCGAGGAGCACGGGGACCGGACGGCCCGGCGCAATATCCATCTCGGCACGAGTCCGGCGGATTCCGCCGATGAATTCCTGCAGCCAGCGCATCGTCCCGGGGGGTTCAGGGTCTTCCTCGATGTCTTCCGCTTCGGGCCAGTCGCGGGTCATCAGGAACGCGTCCCCGTCGTTTCGGCGTTGCGGGAGTTGCCGGTGCAGTTCTTCGGTGATGAACGGCATGAACGGGTGCAGCAGGCGCAGAATCCGGTCCAGTGTCGCGTACAGGGTGCGCAGGGTGGATTGCACGGCCTCTTCCGGCGCGTCGTCGTTCAGGGTCGTCTTCGTGAATTCCAGGTACCAGTCGCAGAAGTCGTGCCACACGAAATCGTACAGGGCCTTCGCGGCCAGGTCGAAGCGGTAGGCGCTCAGGTGCCCGGACACTTCTCGGGTAACCGCCTGCGAGCGGGCCGCAATCCAGCGATCCACCAGGCTGGCCTCGGCCGAAGGCGCCGATTCGTCCAGCCGCCCGGCGTGCATCAGCGCGAAGCGCACCGCGTTCCAGAGCTTGTTGCAGAAATTCCGATAGCCCAGCACGCGCGGCAGTTCGAAACGCACGTCGCGCCCGAACGTCGCCTGCGTGGCAAAGCAGAAGCGCAGCGCGTCGGTTCCGCAGGCCTGGAAGCCGTCCGGGAATTCCTGGCGGGTGATCCGCTCGATCGAGGCGGCCTGCTTCGGATCCATCAGGTCACCGATGCGCTTCTCTACCAGTGCCTCCAGGTCGATGCCGTCGATGACATTGATCGGGTCGATGGTATTGCCCTTGGATTTCGACATCTTCTGCCCGTGCGCATCGCGGACCAGGCCGTGCACGTAGACGTCGCGGAACGGCACGTCCTCCATGAAATGCAATCCCATCATGATCATGCGCGCGACCCAGAAGAAGATGATGTCGAAGCCCGTGACCAGTACGCTGGTCGGGTAGAAGCGCTCCAGCGCCGCATCCTTCCGGGGCCAGCCGAGCGTGGAGAACGGCCACAGCGCAGAGGAGAACCAGGTGTCCAGCACGTCCTCGTCCTGGCGCAGCGGCGCATCGGCCGGAATCTGGTACTTCTCCCGGACCTCCCGCTCGTCGCGCCCCACATGAGGCGTGCCGTCGGCGTCGTACCAGGCGGGGATGCGGTGTCCCCACCACAACTGACGGCTGATGCACCAGTCCTCGATGTTCTCCATCCAGTCGTAGTAGGTCTTGCTCCAGTTCTCCGGCACGAAGCGGATGCGGCCATCACGGACTGCCGCCAGCGCTTTGTCGGCCAGCGGGCCGGTGCGGACGTACCACTGGTCGGTCAGGTAGGGCTCGACCACGGCACCGCTGCGATCGCCGCGGGGGATGGTCAAAGCATGCTCCTCGGTGCGCGCCAGCAGGCCCTGCGCTTCGAGGTCGGCCAGGACCTGTTCGCGCGCCTGCTCCCGGCTCAGGCCCCGGTAGGCCTCGGGCGCGCCCTCGCCGAGGTGTGCGGTATCGGTGAAGAGGTTGATCAGCGGCAGGTCGTGGCGCTGTCCCACCTGGTAGTCGTTGAAGTCGTGTGCCGGAGTGATCTTCACGCAGCCGGAACCGAACTCCGGATCCACGTAGTCGTCCGCCACGATCGGGATGTCGCGGTCGGCCAGCGGCAGGCGAACGGATTTCCCGATCCATTTCTGGTAGCGGGGATCGTCGGGATGCACGGCCACCGCGGTGTCGCCCAGCATGGTTTCCGGGCGCGTGGTGGCGACCACCAGTGCTTCGTCGGAGCCGGCGATGGGGTAGCGCAGGTGCCACAGGTGTCCCTGTTCCTCGGAGGCGATCACCTCGAGGTCCGACAGGGCGGTGCGCAGCACCGGATCCCAGTTGACCAGCCGCTTGCCGCGGTAGATCAGGTCCTGGTCATGCAGTTGCACGAAGACTTCGCGCACCGCTTCGGACAGCCCCTCGTCCATGGTGAACCGTTCGCGGGACCAGTCGACCGAAGCGCCCATCCGGCGCAACTGTCGGGTGATGTGTCCACCGGATTCGCGCTTCCAGGTCCAGACCTCTTCCACGAAGGCGTCCCGGCCCAGTTCCCGGCGCGTCCGACCTTCGCGTTCCAGCTTGCGCTCGACCATCATCTGGGTGGCGATGCCGGCATGGTCGGTTCCCGGCTGCCACAGGGCGGCACGGCCCTGCATCCTCCGCCAGCGGGTCAGGATGTCCATCAGGGTGTCCTGGAACGCGTGGCCCATGTGCAGGGTCCCGGTCACGTTCGGGGGCGGGATCATGATGCAGAAGGGCTCGCCTTCGGCATTCGGCGCAAAGGCGCCGCTGTCTTCCCAGCGTTGCCGCCAGAAGGCTTCGATCCGTTCGGGGTCGTAACTCTTATCCATGTGGCGGGCCGCCCGGTGGGAGCGGGGGCGCGACGCCCTACATCGAGATCTCGTGGAGTTCCGGCTCGACGCCGTTCTCCCGGTACTGGCGGAAGCGCGCACGACCGTGGCTTTTGGTGTCGTCGTCTGGACCCACCACCTCGGCCACGCGGCTAAACGATTCGTACTCGTCCGGCATGTCGTCGGCCAGGTTGATCAGGACGTCCCGTTCCTGCGGCAGCCATTCCTCATGGATGGTGACCCGGACGTGCGGGCTTGGACTTTCGCCTAGGCTATGCGGCAGGAAGCTCTGGTCGCGGAAGGTCCACATCTGGGTATTCAGCGATTCTGCAGCCTGCGGGTCCGGGACCCGGACGTGCACCCGGTGGCCCTGAGCCACGGCCTTCTCCGCGATCTGGCAGGCAATCCGTTCGCGGTGGCCGTTCTTGATGACGTAGAAGTGGACGTTCTGCATAGGTTATTTTTGGGCGTCTCGCATCAGGAAGTGCGTCAGCAACGGTACCGGGCGGCCGGTCGCACCCTTGCTCTTGCCCGTATTCCAGGCGGTCCCGGCAATGTCGAGATGCGCCCACGGCGTGTCGCCGACGAAGCGGGACAGGAAGCAGGCGGCGGTTGTGGCGCCCGCGTAGCGCTCCCCGATATTGGCGATGTCGGCGAAGTTGCTGTCCAGTTCGCACTGGTAGTCGTCCCACAGCGGCAGCGGCCAGACCCGGTCCCAGCTTTCGCGGCCGGCGGCGACCAGCGCGCGTTCCACTTGGGCCTGATAGGTAAACAGCCCGGACGCGTGCTTGCCTAGCGCGTGCAGGCAGGCGCCGGTCAGGGTGGCAATGTCGATGATCAGGCGCGGCTTGAATCCGAGGGCGTAGTCGAGGGCGTCGCACAGGATCAGGCGGCCCTCGGCGTCGGTATTCAGGATCTCCACGGTCTGGCCGGAGGCAGTGGTGACCACGTCGCCGGGCCGGGTGGCTTTCCCGCCCGGCATGTTCTCGGTCGCCGGGATGATGCCGACCAGATGCTGCGGCAGATTCAGTGCCGCCGCCGCCTTGAGCGTGCCGAGCACGCTGCCGGCACCGCACATGTCGAATTTCATTTCGTCCATCGCGGAGCTGGGTTTGATGGAAATCCCGCCGGTGTCGAACGTGACGCCTTTGCCGACCAGGGCGATCGGGGCCTTCATTCGGGCCCGGCCGCGGTATTCGATGACGATCAGCTGCGGCTCTTCCGCGCTGCCCTGCGCCACGGCGAGGAATGCGCCCATGTTGCGTTTTTCCAGTTCGCGGCGGCCGAACGACTTGACCGTGAAACGCGAGTCCTCGCGAACCAGCGAACGGGCCTCGCGGGCCAGGTAGCCCGGCGTGCAGAGGTTGGGCGGCAGGTCGCCGAGTTGCCGGGTCCAGATCATTCCGGAGGCGATCGCCACGCCTTGATCCACCGCCTTGCGGACCTTGGCCCGGTTCGCCGTGGAAGCGAGGACCGAGACGGACTCCAGGGGGGTGGCCGGAGGCTTGGCGGAGGGTTTGGTCTCCTGGAAGACGTAGGCCGCGTTTTCCAGCGTCAGCGCGGTCTGGCGCGCATTCCACTGCGCGTTCCTGCCGGCGACCCGGACTTCGCTACTGGCGAGCGCTGCCGTCGCCGTTGAGTCCTTGTGCAAAGTCCGCGCGACTTGTTGCAGCGTTTTCAGGAAATCGTTTTCCCCGGTCTTGCCGGCCTCCCCGAAGCCGGCCAGCAGCAGGCGCGCGGCCTTCAGCCCGGCAGGGCGATACAATGCGTGGAGTGCTTCGGCCTTGCCTGCGGCATCCTGCTGGGACAGGAGGTCGCTGACCGCCCCGCCCGTGGCCCGATCCACGGCTTGGGCACTGGGGGTCATCTGACCGTTTTCGTAGACACCGACCACAAGGCAGTCGCAAACGATTTCCGCGGGTGAGGCGGTGACAACGGAATACTTCATGGAAAGAGCCTAGAGGTCACGTGTGAAGAAGCCAAATTCTATCAAATTGCGCCTCCCCGCCTCTTTGAAAAGCTGCTTGAGTCAAGGCCTGTCCGACCTGGATCGCTACCTGTCGTTGCTGGATCGCCGCATCGTCGAGCTTGATCTGCGGTGGAGTCGAAAGGTATCGCGCGGCATGGCCGGACTGCTGCTGCTGGTGTCGCACCTCAGGCAGATTGGCAGGGAGATGCGGGCTACGTTGATGTCGAGCCTGTCCAATCTGGATCGCTGCCTGTCGTCGCTGGACCGCCGCATCGCCGAACTTGATCTTCGGTGGAGTCGCAAGGTGTCGCGCGGCATGGCCGGACTTGATTTCAGCTTGGCCGACGTATCCAAATTGCGCCTTTCGATCTTGGATCGCTACCTGACACGTGAACTCTTGCGTGCCGCATTCGCGGTCACCATTGTCCTGCTGCTGCTGATCGCCAGCAAGCTCTTCATGCAGCAGCTCGGATACCTGATGGAAGGCAAGTTCTCCACCGGCATCGTCTACGAGCTGCTGGCCAACAAGCTTCTCACGTACTTTGTCCATATGCTGCCGTTCCTGATGCTTCTGTCGTCGGTGCTGGCACTCGGCCGCATGCACCGGGATGCCGAGATGACGGCCCTGCATTCCTGCGGCTACTCCGATGCCCGCCTGCTGCTTCCCATGTCGATGGTCGGCATCCCTCTGGCCCTCGCGTTGGGGGTGATGAGCCTATACGTCACGCCCCGGTTGTCGCTTGAAGCGGAGCTGGCTCATCATCAGGCCCGTCTGGAGGCAGGGCTGGATGTGATGCAGGAAGGGCGTTTCATGCAGACCCGGAACGGACGCTGGGCGCTGTATGCGAGCCGAACGGACGGGCAGGTTGCGGAAGATGTGTTTTTCGCCAGTTACGAGACGGAATCGCAACAGGTCCATATCGAAACCGCGGCCCGGGCGACCCGGACCCTGGACAAGGAAGAGGGCGTCTATGTGCTGGACTTCGAGGACGGCCGGTGGCACAGCGGCTGGCCGGGCGACGCGGACTTCCAGACCATGAAATTCGACCGGCACCTGCTGCGGGTCAACATGGCGCCGCCTCCCGGCGTCTGGACGCAGACCAAGTACATGATGCCCGGGCAGTTGTGGGAAGACGGCTCCGCGGCGGCTCGGGCGGAGTTGCAATGGCGATGGTCCCTGCCGATCTCGCTGCTTCTGATGTTGGCGCTGGCCATTCCGCTTTCGCGCAGTTCGGTGCGCGAGGGGAAATACGCCCGCACCGCCTACGCCATCGCGATCTATCTGGTCTACGCGCAGTTCCAACTGCTGGCGACTAGCCAGGTGCGCGGCGGCAACTGGCCTGCCTGGGCAGGCGTCTGGTGGGTGCATGTGCTGATGGCCCTCGGCGTCGTGTTGCTGTATCACCGGGCGCGGCGGAGCCGGGCATGAGCATTCTGACCCGCCACCTGATCTGGCGCGTGCTGGTCGGAATCAGCCTGGTGGCGCTGGTCGTGGTGACGATCCTCACCTTGGTGGATCTGATCGACGAGGCGCGGCGGGTGCGCCCGGGAGGCTATTCGTTCACGGACGCCCTGTGGGTCATCGTGTTGACCACGCCGCAGCGAGTCTACGAAGTGCTGCCGGTCTCGGTGTTCATCGGTAGCCTGCTGAGCTTGGGCCAACTGGTTGCAGACAACGAAATGACAGCGCTGCGCGCATCCGGGATGGGCGCCTGGTGGTTATCCGGGAGATTGCTGGCGGTGGGCCTGGTCCTGGCGCTGGCGACCATCTTCATCGGCGAGAAGATTGCTCCGGCGGGCGTGGAAGCGGCATGGGACATCCGGCAGCAGCCGAAAGAAAAGGCGCTGGGCGGAGAAGGGCAGGGGCTGTGGGTCCGCAAGGGCGACCATTACCTTCATGTACTGCGGAGTGCTCACCGTGACCGCCTGTCCGACGTGCTGGCATATCGATTGGACGCCCACGGCGCCCTGAAACACAGCCTGCATGCCAAGAGTGCCCAGTTCACGGACGGACGCTGGGTCTTGCACGAGGTTCGGGAAAGCGTAATCCATCCGGACGGCAGCGTCACCCGCGAGCAGTATGCGGAGAGAACCGACGTGGCCCTGCCGGATGTCGGCGTGCTGGACACGATGCTGATGCCTGCCAACGAGATGCCGATCACGCGTCTGGATCGCTATCTAGACTACTTCGACGGCGAAGAACTCGACCTGCGCCCCTACCGGTTTGCCTGGTGGCAGCGTCTCGCCACGCCCTTGGCCTGCGTGGTGGTTCTCCCGCTGACGATTTCGTTCGCCTTCACCCAGTCCCGTGGCGGGGGGCTCGGGCAACGCATCTTCATCGGGGTGATCAGCGGGATCGGCATCTACCTGTTCAACCGGGTGGGCGGGCATCTCGGGATGCTGGCGGATTTGCCGCCCTGGCTGGCGGCGTTCCTGCCGCTGGTACTGCTTTTCCTGCTTGGTTTGGCGCTGTTGCTGACACAGCAGACAAAGGCGCGTCAGGTCCTCGGCAGCAAGCTCAAGGCAGGTTGATCCACTCCTGGATCATTCCATCGAGACCAGACGGGTGGAACTCCACCGGTCATGCCAGCAAAGCCGAGTCGAGCTGAACAGGCTCCACAGGAACCCCAAGCCCAGACAGGCCCAGGACAGTACGGCTCCCAAAGCCCGGATGACGGCGGTGCCCCAGCCGATTCTCCGGCCGTCCGGGGTCTCGATGCGCACCCGCCAGGCCCGCATGCCTAGCGTAGCTCCGCGGGCACGCCAGCAGAGCACGAAGTAGGCCAGGCCGACGATCGACAGGTAAGCCTGGTACAGCCAGCGCTCCGGGGAACCAGGTACGGACAGGTCCAGTGCTGCAAAGGGAAGACTGGCGGCCCACCAGATGGCGATCAGCGCCAGGAGATCGTAGATGATGCAGCCGAACCGCCGCCAAAGGCCCACGATTTTTGTAGACGGCATGGTGCGCGAGTGTAGCAGAATTTCCATGCACAGTCCCCAAAGCGGCTTTCCACCGAACTGTGGGAAGCCGCCTTATAACCGGCCCCTCCATGCCGCAAGTGCTTTGGAAGCGGATTGGATTGAATATCCACGTCCGTCGTCGTGATGGCTGCAGCGGGATGACGCGGCCAGACTGGTGCACATGGAAGGCAGAACGCCACAGGGTGGCCAGCCGCGACTTTGTCCTCAAAACGGGCCGATGGCGAGCAGTCTCTCGGCATTCTTGTGAGCGATCTTCTCCTTGGTCGCCCGGGGCAGATCGACGGCCCGGAACCAGTCGGCTCCCGCCTTGGCGCTCGCCATGGGATAATCGACGGAGAACATGATCCGGTCCTCGCCCATGGTCGACAGGGCCAGGGTCAGCAGTTCGTCGCGGAAAAACGCGCTGGTCGTAATCCACAGGTTGTCGCGGAAGTATTGCTGCACGGGCTTGTGCAACCGGTCCTTCGCGATGCGGGCCAGGTCCTCCCCGACGCGCCAGTAGTAGAAGGGAAGCCCTTCGCCCATGTGGCCGATAACGATCTGCAACTTGGGAAACCGGTCGAAGACGCCGCTGACGATCATGCGCAGACACTGGAGCGCGACTTCCTGATGCCATCCATAGCCTGGGCGCCGAGAATCCGGCTCGCCAATGTGTCGCCCAGCCCGTCGTAGTAGACCTCCAAGGCTTGGGGCGAAGGCTAGTTCGGGTGGATGTAGAGGGGTACGCCAAGCGCTTCGGCCCGGGCGAGCACCGGCTCAAAGTCGACGTGGTCGAGAAACTTCCCGTCGATTGCGCCGTAGCTCATGCAGCCGACGAAGCCATGCTCGCGGACCGAACGTTCGAGTTCGTCGGCCGCCGCCTCCGGCTGGCTCAGCGGCAGCGTGGCGAAGGCGCGGAAACGGTCCGGATAGGCCGCGATGACTTCGTCGGCGACCCAGGCATTGAGCTTGCGGGCGTAGGCCACGCCTTCGGCTCCGGGCAGGGTCTGGGCGCCGGGCGTCACGGCCGACAGCACCTGAATGTCGACACCCGCCTCGTCCATGTCCGCGATCCGGCCGGAGCCCAGGTCGAGGAGCTCGGGTCTGCGCTTGCCCCCCGAGAAGAGCCGCTTGTCCCCGGCGGCCTTCAGCCGCTGAATCTCGCGTGTCGTGAAATGCTCTTCCAGTGTGATCAGGAACAGCTTCCTGTCCTTGGCGCCCGCGCCCGGAGAGGCGGTGCCGAACAATCCCGTCGCCGTCGCGGCGACGCCGAGGCCCGCGACGCGGCCCAGGAACGCGCGCCTCGTCATAGTGGGGCTGCCGATGCGCTCGGCTGGCGATGATGGGTTTCCCGGCCCCGCAGGCGGGCGGGCCTGCTCCGGTCGCGCCGGCGGCGCGCGGAAAGCGAACCTTCTCATCGGTCGCCGAAGGTCATGCGATGGATGATGTCGTGGCCGTCGAACCAGCGATGCTTGAAGGCTGCCGCGATGTGGCCGGCAGTGACCGCCAGCATGGTGTAGGCGAGCCACATGTGCAGATCCTCGGACAGATCCTGGAGGTCCTCGCCGGTCTCGGGGAACACTTGCGGCATCTCGACGCCGAACCACTGCACGGTGTGGCCGCCGAAATTGGTTTCCGCCCAGCCGAGCGCGATGACCAGGGCGGGAAGCGCATAGAGCGCGGCATGGCCGAGATGCGCGGCGGTGCGTTCCGTTCCCCGAATCGAGTCCGGCAGCGGCGGGGGCCGTTTCGCCAACCTGACGGCGATGCGCAGGACGAGCAGGGCGAGCAGCGTGACGCCGATCGAGATGTGCAGGTCGAACAGAAGTTCCTCCAGCGGAGAGTCGTCCTCGACCAGCGTCGTCATCGCGTAGCCGCATCCCCACATGAAGACGAAGCCTGCGGCCATGATCCAATGGATCAGGCGCGCCGCCAAATGGTACTTTTCGTGGGTCATCGGCATGGTTCTCCTTTGTGGGATGGCGGTGTCGCAGTCTGGTCCGCGTGCGCCGACGTCCGGCAGGCCAGTCTTCCGGCCCGCACGAGGGCGGGTGCCCGCGGGGTTTGACCGCCGAAGCGGGATTTGGCTCTCGCTTGCTGATTAAGAGTAACACGCTTCCCACCGCGACCTGCCGAGAGTCGAGTCGAGCCCTCTCCGCTCATGAGAAGTGTGTGTTCAGGTCGAGGACTTGGCTAGCCTTCTCATTCTCCTTCTCATTCTGTCCGGCATCGGGTAAAGTATGCAAATCCCCAATAAATCCGTGCCTAATAGATGCGGTCAAAGGAGGAACGAAATGAAGAGACGAAACTACCTGTTTGCCGGATTGGCCGTCGTCAGCCTGTCCTTGGGTTTCCTGCATGACATCGTCACCGCGGACGAAGACCCGGCGGTCGAACGTACACGCCATCAGGTCGAGATGCTCGACACTCTATACAAGACGGCCATCGTCCTGATCACGGATAAGTATGTGACCGACCCCTCCAAGTTTTCAGGCGCGAGCGCGGCAAAGATGATTTTCGACGCCATGAAGGAAAACGGCTATCACGAAGTGCGCCTGGTCGGGCTGACCGACATCATGGTCAACCCGGGCATCAACGCGCCCCAGGATGACTTCGAGAAGGCGGCCAAGGAGAAGATTCTCGCTGGCGAGGCGACCCACGAGGAAGTGGTTGCCATTGAGGACAAGCGCTATCTGCGCAAGGCAACGGCGGTTCCCGTCGTCCTCGAGAGGTGCGTGATGTGCCACGGCAATTTCGCGGGCAACGATGGCGCCATCGGGTCGTTGATGTACACCGTGCCGCTTATCGAGTAACGCGTCGGGCTGAACCGTATCCTGTGATACCGAAAAAGGGGGCAAATGCCCCCTTTTTTGTGCCGTCGGCTTCTTTGGCTTAGGGGGGCGGTCTGTTAGTCCTCTCCCGTGTCGAGCTCCGCGAGAAGCGCCTCCGCCATCCGGATCACTTCCTCCACGGTAATCAGCCCCATGACATCCGCATCGTGGATCTTGTGGCCCCAGCGGAGATTCGAGGCCTTTTGGCCGAACCGGTAGATCGCCGCATCATCGTAGCGGTCCACGCACCAGTCGAGGCTCCGGTAGGGCCCCGTACGGCGCGGGTTGGAGTTGGCGCACAGGCCGAGGGCCGGGATGTCGGCGACTGCAGCCAGATGGATCGGGCCGGAATCCGGGCCGATCATGAACCGTGCGCGGCGCAACACCGCCAGCAACTGCTGCAGATTGGTGCGTCCCGCCATGTTGATCGGCGGGTACTGCATTCGGGCGCACAGCTCGTTCGTGAACTTCACCTGCTCAAGTTCCTTGGAGCACGTGACGACGACCCGCATGCCATGCGCCTCGGCCAGATGGTCGGCCACCCGGGCATAGCGGTCAATACGCCAGTTGCGCTCCGGGTTTCCGGCGCAGGGGCTGATGACCACGATCGGCGACCCGTCCGGCAGCTGTTCTTCCGCCCAGGCACGCGCCAGAGGATCCTCCGGGACATCCCAGCGGTACTGAAATCGGTCGGGCTCGATGCCGCTGGCTTTCAGGAATCCCATGAAGCCGTCAATGACGTGTGGGCAGGTGTCCGGGGCGATCCGGTGATTGACGAACAGGCTGTGGCCGTACCGGGCCCGGCCGGGGTCGAAGCCGAGCCGCACCGGGGAGCGCACACACAAGCTGGCCAGGCCTGCGCGCAGGGCTATCTGCATCAGGAACAGGCCGTCGAAGCGGCGGTTCTCCAGGATGCGGGTCAGGTCCCGGTAGGCTTGCAGCCCGCGGCTCTTTCGGAAGACCACGAACTCGATTCCTTCGAGCCGCTCCACCATGGCCACCTCGGTCTCGCCGATGATCCAGGTCAGTTGCGTGTCCGGCCAGCAATGGCGCAAGGTGTGCACCACCGGCAGCATGTGGGAGACGTCGCCGATTGCCGACAGCCGCAACAGGCAGAGGGTCTTCGGGGGGTAGGACGGGCGGGGAAGTTCAGACATGCGGGCGGGCCTGCCGGCAAGCAGGCAGGATGATCGTCCTGCCTCTGATTCGGTGGTCTCGACTTCTGCCCATGCCCTTCATTTCAGGTGTCACCTGGACATGCGAGCCGAGACAGGTCACTCTTCCGAAGGTTTCGGGCTGGAGCGTCCGTAGATATCCTCGAAGCGCACGATGTCGTCCTCGCCGAGATAGCTACCCGATTGCACCTCGATCAGATCCAGTGCTTCCTCCGTGGGGTTCTCAAGCCGATGCCGGGTGCCCTGAGGGATGTAGGTGGACTGGTTCTCCGACAGCATGAAGGTTTCCTCTCCTCGCGTCACCTTGGCGGTACCACGCACCACCACCCAGTGCTCTGCACGGTGCCGGTGCATCTGAAGCGACAGTCGCCCCCCCGGACGGATGGTAAGGCGCTTGACCTGGAAGCCCTCGCCGCCGTCCACCCGTTCGTAATGGCCCCATGGGCGGTAGACTTTTCTGTGGTGGCGATGCTCGTCCCGGCCTGCTTGCCTGAGTTGTTCCACTATCTTTCGGGTGTCCTGGGTGGCGT
>Ga0209543_1001310_pt1 | contig 23232 bp, 21 predicted proteins | sample MesohylFT_FD_187296 | JGI IMG/M metagenome (GOLD analysis project Ga0209543, IMG submission 187296) | Host-associated microbial community of the marine sponge Aplysina aerophoba from Gulf of Piran - sponge mesohyl, lysed by freeze-thaw... | ecosystem: Host-associated > Porifera > Sponge >...
AACTTCATCAGTCTCAGCCCCTGTGCCTGCTCCGTCCGACGCATCCAAACCCTCCATGGCTCGGATGCCTTCTAAAACCGGACAGATCATCTGGTACATGCACCGGACATATCCCGTGTTACCGACAGCCTCGATACCATGGTGCCCAAGCATGCGCTTCCAGACTCGTTCTCTGACCGCAGCGGTGGGCGGGCGCAGCTCCAGGGCGAAACTCATGCGACGCAGAAAGGCGGGGTCTACCTGTCTCGCCTCGTTTATCGCCCAGAGCGTCGGGGTCGTGTCCCCGCTCCAGCAGCCGGTGCATGTACACCTTGGAACTGCTGCTGCGTGAACCGGAGAAAAACGACTGTCCGAAGAGCGAGAGGCCGCCGCCGTCAGAGCCCGACAGCAGGTCCTCCATTTCGTCGAAGAGAAGAAGAGCGCTGCGGTTGCGTGCCACAAGACGCTGGGCGAGCCGGAGCTCCTGCAGCCTCTCGCGGCGGCTGGGCTCGTCTCCGTCGTCGTCCGCCTCGCCGATCCCGTAGAGGGTCACGCCGAGGCGTTCGGCGAGCACCTCGCACAGCTCCGTCTTGCCCGTGCCCGGCGGTCCGTACAGGAGGACGTTCACACCCGGCGTTCCGCTCTGCAGCGCACCCTGGATCAGGCGTTCGATATGGTCGCGGCCCTCGGCGATGTGACCGAAGTCTGACCATTCGAGCTCGCTTGCCGGCGCAGCGTCCAGCAGCAGGCGATGCACGTCGAGGCCGGCGCTGCCGGGCACGGTGGCCAGGCGCCGCAACCGGTCGACGATCGTTACGTCGCCATCGCTCTCGACGGAAAGAAGCCCCGCGCTCACCAGCGGCGCGCTATCGGAGAGCCGGTCGCGGATCGTGCTGGCGGAAATGCCGAGCAGGGCAGGAACGATCGAGCCCTTGAGCGTGCGGGTGGCGAGCCTCTCGAACATGGTCGAACGGAGCATGACGTCATCGATCATCGACTCGATGACGGGCTGCGTGTGATAGCGCAGCAGCAGCTCCAGAATTGCGATGTCCGTTCGATCGAGGCCGGTCGTCTCTGCCAGGCGCTGCAGCCGCCGCGCCGTGAGGTCAGGCTTGGGCTGCGCCCCCGCCGCGCGCTCGTCCCGCAGGGCTTGCTGAAAGACGCGCCATTCGCTCCTGGAAAGCTTATCGTCAGGATCGATGTTCGCTCGATCCAGGCGGGAGCGAAGCCGCCTGCTGGCGAAGGCTACGCCTTGCTCGTTCTCCATCACCCATTCAGCCAACGCATCCGCCGCCCGATCGCGGTGACGGAGCCGCGCAGCGGCATTGGCGAGGTAGGAGACGATCAGATGGCGTTCGTAATCGGTTGTCATGGCTCTCTCCGCGTTTGGGGCTTGGAGAGAATCTAGCGGGAGCCTGCGTCAGTTTTGGTCGTATCGTTTAGGTGGATTTGAAAAAAGTTTGCGCCTCGAGTAGCGAGGGTGTCGGAGGCCGCGGCAGGCTAGACTCGAACAGACGCGGCGCCCTCATGCTGGCGCGGCGGGCTCCTCCAAAGTGGGCCGTGCGACCATGAGGGCCTCGGTGATAGCTGTGAGGTCGTCGGGCCAGTAGGTCATGGGCCGAGGGTTGTGAGCATCGAGTGCTTCGTGGGGCCGGCAGACCTGGACCGGCATTACCCAACGGGGCGGGATCGCGCCCAGTCCATCGGCAGCACCCAGGAGGGCGCCCGTGATGGCAGCGTTGGTGTCGGTATCGCCGCCCTTGCCCACGGTTGCGACCAGCGCACTCTCGACCGTCTCGCCCTGTTGCAAGTGATAGAACGCGTTCTGAAGCGCGATCAGCACCCAGCCGCTCTTGCCGCTGCAATAGCCTTCCGGGACCTCGCCCCTGCCGGCCCGCCCGAGGGCGTCCTTGACCTTGTCCGTCAGGGCATGGGTCAGAGCGACCCGGTGCATCGCGTCGCGATCGCCGGAACTGATGCCCTCCGCGATCGCCGCGGCGAACGCGCCGCAGGCGTCGACGCAGACCTCGTTCGGGTGGGTCAGGCCAGAGTCCTCGCGTGCGAAGGGGTCCGCGACCTCGGGCTGGCGCGCCCAGATGCCGATGGGCGACACGCGCATGAGCGAGCCGTTGGCCTGACTGGTCTCATCGGCCAGCGATGACGCGGCTTCAGCCTTGTGATCGGCTTCCGCTCCTGCCGCTGCGGAGAGCGCCTGTCCGATCGTCCCGCCGCAGTCGAAGGGATCGGATCTGTACCAGTCGCCATAGGCGGCGGCCACTGCCTCCCGGTCGTAGCGTCCGGTTTCGAGCAGCGTTCGCGCGAGGGCGAGCGCGAGCTCGCTGTCGTCCGTCGCCTGGCCCGCGAGAATGTTCCAGTGCCCGCCGTCGTGGAGGTCGCGAACGCCGCCCGGATAGCGGTGTGCGATTGCCTCCCCATCCTGAAACTCGACCAGCGCACCCAGGTTGTCGCCGATCACCTGGCCGAAGAGGCAGCCCTTCGCGCGGTCGAGCGTCCCGTCATCGACGGTCCTCGGCCACGACAGCACGACCCGCGCGCGCGACGGCTCTATCCGCGAAGAGCGTGACCACGATCGCGCAGCCAACTCGCGGGTGGCCACGGGCGCGCCGCCGAAGCAACGCCTGACGTGGCTCATGCCATCCGGGCTGTAGGTCACCTCCTGACCAGCCTCGTCAAGCAGCACACCGCCGGCGCCCCGTAGCAGGGCGTGACCGGCGGCGTAGTCGATGCCGCCAGGCGCGCCCAGGGAGACGGTGGCCACGCCGTCGCCGGCCGCGACCCGCGCCAGCCGGTAGGCGATGCTCGGCATGCTGACGAAACGCGCCGGCGCGACGGCGGTGCCCGACGCGACCGGCCTCTTCGCTTTGCCGTGATCGAGGAAGACGATTGCCCCTTCTTTGAGCCGCGCCCGCGACAAGTCGACCTTCAACTCGTTGCCGTTTCGCAGGAGGTGCGGCAGCCCTTCCGCCCAGGCGATCAGATCCCAGCCGCGATCCGGGCTCATGGGAGCACAGACGACGCCGAGCACCGGCACGCCATCGCGCAGCAGTGCCACCGAGACCGCGGAGCCGCGATATCCCTGCAAGTACGCCCACGTGCCGTCGTGCGGGTCGACCAGCCAGCAATAGGGCGAGCCGTCGCCAGCTCTCACGGGCGTTTCCTCGCCGACGAACCCCGCCGGCAGAAACGCGGTCAACCTGTCGGCGAGATAGTGCTCGATCTCGACGTCGATCTCCGCTCGGTCACCGCCGCCGCGCGGCCCAGTCGGTCGCCGCGCTTCCTCGGCCAACATCGTCGCCGCTTTGGCAACCGAGTCGATTACCAATGGAAAGAGTGAAGCGCTATACGTCATTCACGCCCCTCAATTCCGCCCACGATTGGTGACTTTCCCCACAATTCAGCGCGTTGATCCTGTGGATGACTACTGGTGAGAAGTAGAAACTTCTTACGTACGTATTTCGCGCAAGACCCGATAGCACCACCGCGTGACAGCTATTCCGCCAGACTAATATTGTTCCTCACTCGAGAGACTTTATTCCAGTCGTGAATTTTGTTGGATCGCCAGTGACTAGCACACGCTTCCTTCCAAGCACGCCACGTAGACGATTGAAAATGCCGTTTTCACCGTTAGCAGCGTCCCGTTGCGCCTCGTCAAATTGAAATACGGCAAGACGCACTTCTGGATCGACAACTAGATTACGCGCCATTGCTTCTGCGAATAGATTGGAACGCCTGTCTCCCCAACCCTTCATTTGACTAATGTTGCGGCACACCCGCTGGTATGACTCCCCTATTTCTTCTCTCCTCCTATCTATAACTTCCTGATATGAGCTAATTTGATTGAGCACGTTTCGATGTCCTCCAGACCGGAGTTCTTTGCTTGAGAATAGTTTCGCTTCGAAAAATACCACCCTTATTTCGCCCTGCCTTTTTTGCAAAGCGGCAAAGTCTACTCGTAGATTTTCGCCCGGGATCTGGATTTCGGTGTCGATGATATTTCCGTTAAGTAAAGCAATATGATGAACTCCTACTTTTTCACCTTTCTGATAGGTGTCTGCGGACTCTAAAATTCCCTCAAGATGGTTGTTGAGATCATCATAAGAACTCTTAAGAGTAACACGTTTGAAAACTCCATCTCTGAAAGTCACGTGGTCTTTCTCTTCGTCTTCACGGCTTACGTTCAGAAGGTATTTGAAATGAGTGCGTCCAGAAAAGTTTCCGCTCTTGTACTTCAAATTTAATATTCGCCTTCCATTAAAGTATATGTCTACATAATCTTCCCTGATTCCGACAAACAAGCGTTGGTCGTCAGCAACTTTCCTCCACCAACCGTTATTATTGTATTCGCGATTCAGGGCATTAACAAAATTTTGGCTAATGCCACGATTAAACCTATTCATTCGATTGCTCCTAGAGTTTCAGGCGTCCCACCACACGCCGTCTTCCTTCCGGACTACGTTGTCAAAGAAGTCTGTGAAGCGGCCGGTTTCGAACGAGTGGATAGGCACGAGCATGCGGGGTGCGAGTGCCGCGGCGAAGCGTTGCAGGTCGGCGGCAGACGCGTGGCCGGAGGTGTGGATGACCTGCCAGGGGATGTCGTGCTCGGCCAGCCAAGTGACGACGCGCTGCACGGACGGCTCTTTCAGGTAGCCCTCCCACATCGAGTAGGTGAGCCCGGCACGATCCAGTACAGCGCCGACGCCCCGGTCGCGCATCATCATGGGGCGGAAGAGCATGACCGCCCGGTCGCGCAGGCCGGGCAGGTCCTCCGGGAAGATACGGTTGGCCTTGTGCCGTTCGAGATCGTCGAAGAGTGCGTCTTTCTTGATGTGCACCCGCTGGCTCTGGGGAACGTAGAGCCGCACGCCATCCCAGCCCGATTGCGGGATTGTGTCCTTCCCCGTCGCTTCGAGGACGACGGCGGTATAGAGGTCGATCAGGAGCATGCGGCCGGTCCGCTTCGCCGCGCGGAAGATCGTGACCAGGCGGTCGATGTTCTGCGACGAGGTCCAGACGAAGTGGAGGCCCGCCGTCTCCCCGAACGCCTGGTCGAATTCCCGCTCGAGGTCCGTCTCGGTGGCGAAGCCCTCGCTGGTCCCGGTACGGCCGATGGTCGTTCCCTCCATCAGGAGGACGTCGAGTTTCTCCGGCGGGCGCTTGATCATGGCCTCGAACAGCTTCCCCTTGCGTCCGTGCGCCCGGAAATCCCCGGAGTAGAAGACCCGCTTGCCGTCGGCCTCGACGAGCAGGGCGTAGGCGTCGAAGGCGCTGTGGTCGACGAGATAGGGCGTGATGCGGAAGGGCCCGATCTCCACCGGCGTCCGGTCGGCGATGAAGTTCGGGTCGGCGAAGGCGTGACCGCCCGGCACGTAAGCGCTCGCGGCGGTCATGATGTCGTTCGCGGCCTCGCCGATCCAGACCGGGACTTCCGGGCGGATGTGGCGGGCGAGACCGTAATGGTCCTGGTGGGGATGGGAAATCACGACGCCGAGCAGGCTGTCGTCAGGCTCCCGAAACCCCGGAACCTCGGGCAGCAATTCTTCCTGCCCTTCGTCGGGCGCATCGAGCGGCAGGCCAACGTCGAGCGCGATGCGCTTCCCCCGCGCCTCAATCTCGATGCAGGTGCCGCCGATCTCCTTCGTCCCCCGATGGATGCGCAGCCTCAAGCGTGACCTCGCTCAATGCTCGACGGGATTGGACCGGAGACCGTTTCAGACAAGCAGCGGCGGGTGTAAGTATGCGGGGTGCTCATACCCCTATATTCAATCCAAATCCCGAGAAGTTCAGTGCTTTGAAAGAAATTTTCTTGTTGACCAGCATCTAGTAGGCCCGTGGCTCGGCAGGTGCAGATGTCGTGGCCTTATCGCCGCGGCCGATTTGGGTTGAATGGACGGTGGTGAATGCGCCCACCCTTGACGCGGCTTCAATATTGCACGTCACTCGCCGGGACGTTCGCCACCGAGCGAAGAAAGGGTCGAGTTCGTTTATGCCTGCACCGCTGACCCATGCGGCCCTGAAGGCCAAGCAGCGCGCTCTCCGCGAAGGCTTTCCGGAAACGATGGGGCTGCGCGTCCACAGATCGATCAGCTGGATCGGCCGCGCCGAAGCCGCGGAGGACGACGACGCGCGGGTCATCTTCCTCTGGATCGCCTTCAATGCGGCCTACGCCGATGAGCGGGAGTTCCAGGGGCCGGCGCCGGGCGAGCGGGCGGCCTTCGCCGACTTCTTCGCGAAGATGGTGCGCCTGGATGCCGAGCGGCGAATCTACAACGAGATCTGGGAGGGCTTCGCCGGGCCCATCCGGGTGCTCATGCAGAACCGATACGTCTTCAACCCCTTCTGGCAGCACCACAACGGGATCGAGGGCTACGAGGACTGGGAGGAGAGGTTCAGGGCCTCGGCCGCTGCCTTCGCCCGCTCCTTCGCCGCGCAGGATACCGCGCGCACGCTCAGCTTCGTTTTCGACCGGCTCTACGTCCTGCGCAACCAACTCGTCCACGGCGGCGCGACCTGGAACAGCGCCGTCAACCGGAACCAGGTCCGCGACGGCGCCTCGATCCTGGGCTTCCTCGTGCCGGTCTTCGTCGACGTCATGATGGACCACCCGCACGAGGACTGGGGACGACCCTTCTATCCCGTCGTGGAGTAGGCGACCTCGCTATTCGCGCGGCAGGCGTTTACCTCTTTCTCCACGATCGCCGTCTGCGCGACGGATTTCGCCTTTCGCCCCAGCAGCTCTCTCCGGTCCAGAAATGGGGTAAGCCCCAAGGGCCCACTGCAATAGAGGGTCAATTGGCCACGCTTGCCAACATTCCAAGCCACTGGACCACGAGCGCCTGCGGGGCGCGCCCGCTGTCAATACTTTCTCCGCTCGATCAACCGGCGGCTGTTCAGCTTGTCCTTGACCGCAAGCGGATAGACGGCGGCGCGAGCGTCCGAATTCGGTTCGTCAAGCCAATCGCCGGTGACCCAAAGATCGGGCGCGGGGCTTGCCGCAACGCTCGCGAGCAACTCCAGTTCATATTGCTCATTGCGGAGCGTTTGCATCTGCGGCTCGGTAATCTCGATCAACTCAGCGATCGTCGGAAAGAACTTCTGAGACCTGATCCAATGGCGAAAGGTGTGCTCCAGCGCTTCGGGAGACACGTCAGAGAGCTCTTCGATCATGATCTGGGTCAAGGTCTCGATCGCCGCCATTTCGGGGATCCTCACCACGGCGGCGAGCTTCAGGATCATCGCGGCAATCTGTTCACGGGATGCGGGTGCTGTCCGCTCGCGAGCGATGGCCAAGCGACAGCGAACCTCGGCAGCTTGTGACTCACTGAGCGACGGCGGAACGCTCTTGTAATACTCCATCCGCAAGCGGTCCGAGCTCGTGTCCTCGATTGTGTGAGGCGCATCTAGTTTGCTCGGCCTCGACCAATTTCCCTTCACGAAGTGCTCGATCGGCACCTCGTGCCACGGCGCGCTGTCTTTCAGCTTGCGAACTTCGGCCGCGCGCTTGGCAGAGATTGCCTGCATGAGGCTGTCCCATCGGGCGGTCCCCGGCTCGAGCGGTTCCGGGTCCCTGCATTTGTTCGGCATCCTTGCGGACCCAGTTGCGCCAGGTCGCGGACCAATCGAGCTTTCGTGCCCTGGCGTCGGGCTGGGCAATCCAGCAGTCACGGAATCGGTCTGCGGTTCGCTGAATGTGTCCATCGTCGAGGCCCTCCTCTCGGGCGAAGTTGATGTCCGCTTGGCTTGGCTGCCAATCATCAGACAGGCGGTTGGCGCGGTCCGCGCGCGTGCGCGCCTTCTCCCCGGTTCCCTCCCGGTTAGAATTGGTTCCTTCCGGTTCGGTGGACTCTGTGTCCGGTGTCGTGGACACAGAGTCCGGAGTCACGGACAGAGAGTCCGGTGTCGATGACACAGAGTCCGGTGTCGTTGGTGGAGACGACGGTGCTTCACCGGACTCCGTGTCCGGTTTCGGAGGCAGGCTCAGGCGGTAGCACTTGCCCCGGCCTCGAGACCGGCGGGCGATCAGCCCGGCCGCTTCAAGTGCGTCCAGATGCCGACGCACAGAGCGCTCGTTCATCTCGGTCTCAGCCGCGATGGTCTCAATCGCGGGGAACGGATCAGTGCCGGTCTCGTCGTTGTGATGGTCGGCGAGCGCCAGAAGCGCAAGCTTCGCCATGGGGGAGCCAACGCGCTGCCTGAAGGCCCAGGCCATGGCGCGCACGCTCACGACGCGGCCACCCCGGAATCTGGGTTGGACAACGCGCTAAATTCCTCAAGGGAATCAATGCCCCCCTTTGGGGCGGTTGCACAATCTAAAGCGTTGATTTCATTGGTGAACCCTACTCCCGTAGCGGTAAGCGCCGTCAACCGCCCTCCCCGTTGCGCCTCGCCCGCGCCGCGACGAGGTCTAGCCAGGCGTCGCCTACGCGGTAGCAGAAATCGTGGGAGGCGTGGTGGTGGAGTTGCAGCTGGTGCGGCAGCGCCTCGGGCAGGGTCGGTGCGTACTTGGGCACGACCTCGTCGGAGATCGAGACCCAGTACGTCATCATCTCGGGCGTCACCTCGAAGTGGGGCTGGAAGGAATAGGTCGCGGCTCCGATGCGGAAGGCCTGGTTGGGCACCGCGTCGCCGACCATGAGCCGGGTCGCGCCCTCGGGCAGGTCGAAGGTCTGGCTGTGGAATTCGGCGAGGTGGACGGGATTGTCGAAGGACTGGCCGAGCAGCGGGTCGGTCTCCGCCGCCACCGTCAGCCGGACCGGCACGAAGCCCACCTCGGGCACCGCCATGTCGTAGCATCGGCCCCCGAAGGCGCGGGCGACGATCTGCGAGCCGAGGCAGACGCCGAGCACCGGCTTCTCCGCCTCGGTGAAGCGCCGCACCAGCGTCGCCGCATCCTCGAGCCAGGGATGCTCCTCCACGTGACCCGCGTGCATCGCGCCCCCCATGAGGAGGAAGCCGTCATAGCCGGCGTCGTCCGCGGGCAGGCGGTGGTCGGCATCGAGGTGCGGCATGCAGGCCTCGAAGCGGACGCCGCGGCGCGCCGCCGGCTCTTCCAGATAGCCCGGTCCGGAGCTCTCGTGGTTCTGGAGCAGAAGGATGCGCACCGCTGTTCAGCCTTCGCGCCAGAAGCGCTTGAAGCTCTCGGCCGTGACGTCGGGGTCGCGGCAGAAGTCGATGATCTTCTGCTCTTTCTTGGTGACCGCGGCCGCCGCCTCCAGGATCTCCGGCACCAGCTCGGGCGGGACGACGACGGCGCCGTTGACGTCGGCATGGATGAGGGTGTCGGTGCGCGCGTAGAGCCCGGCGACGTTGATCTCGCAGCCGAACTCCACGCGGTGGAAGCCGGCGCGGTTGGGCGCGATGCCGCCGCAAAGCACCTGGAAGCCCTCGGCCATGCCGGCCACGTCACGGACAGCGCCGTTGGTGAGGAGGCCGATGCAGCCGAGCACGCTGTGCATGAAGCTCATGACCTCGCCGAAGATCGCGTTGGTGGCGGCGTGGGGCGTATCGCCATCCTGCACCACGACGATGCGGGGCTCGGGCCCGGCGGCGACATAGTCGAACCAGGCGAGGTCCTGCGCCTTCTCGGCCTCGGCGTCGAGGGCGCCGGGCTCCTGCGTGCGGTAGAGCGTGGTGCGCGCGAAGCCCACCATGGGCGGCAGGTCGGGGCGCGCGCAGTGAAGCGTCATCTTGGTGGAGCGCCCCGCAGCTTCCGGCGCGATCGCGAGCAGCGCGTTGCAGATGGTGGGCGTGTCGTAGCGGCCAAGCGCCGCGAGATCGATGTCGTGAGCGGTCATGCGGTCCTCCCTGCTCCCTCTTAGCCGCCGCACCGCCCGGTGACAATGCGCGGCCTTGCGCGCGGCGGCGCCCGCCGCCACCATCGGGCAAACCAAGAGGTGACGCGCATGAGCATCAAGATCGAGTGCATCCTCGACTGCGGGAACCATCTGGGCGAAGGCCCGGTGTGGGACGTCGACGAAGGCCGGCTCTACTGGGTGGACGGAACCGGGCGCCGGGTCGGCAAGCCCGAGCTCTGGCGCATGGATCCGCGCACGGGTAGGGTCGAGAACTGGACCCTCGGCGAGCACGATGTCGGCGCGATGGCGCTCCGTGCCGGCGGCGGCGCGGTGATGGCGCTCGACGACGGCTTCTATTTCTTCGACTACGACAGGGCGGAGATGGAGCTGATCACCAAGGTCGACGCCGAACAGCCGCGCACCCGGCTCAACGACGGCAAGTGCGACCGGCGCGGGCGCTTCTTCGCCGGCGGGATGGACGACAAGGAGGAGCTCACCATCTGCGGCCTGTGGCGGCTCGACCCCGACCTCAGCGTCACCAAGGTGGACGGCGGCATCATCTGCACCAACGGCCCCTGCTGGAGCCCGGACGACAATACCTTCTACCTGGCCGACAGCTTCCAGGATGAGTTCTGGGCCTACGACTACGACATCGAGACGGGCACGCTCTCCAACAAGCGGGTGTTCGCCTCGACCAGGGACGACGCCGGCGTCGCCGACGGCTCGACGGTGGACGAGGAAGGCTGCCTCTGGAACGCGCAGGTGATCGGCGGCGAGCTGGTGCGCTACGCGCCGGACGGCTCGGTCGAGCGCCGCATCGGGATGCCGGTGAAGAACGTCACCAGCGTGATGTTCGGCGGTGACGACCTCGACGTGCTCTACGTCACCTCCATGGCCCGCGTGCAGCACCCGGCGGTGCACGACATGTTCGCTGTGGAGGCCAAACCGCAGTTCCTGGCCGGCGGCCTCTTCGCGGTCACCGGCCTCGGCATCAGAGGGATCCCCGAGCCGCGATTCGCGGGGTGAGCGATCCCCGCCTCAAGTCTTGCGGATGAAGTTGTCGGCGTAGGACTTGGGACGGGTGGGGCGCGCCTGCGGCTCCTCCACGATGTAGGCGAGGCCCTTGCGCTTGGCGTAGGCGATCGCCTGCTGCTTGGTCGCGAAGCTCAGCTTGATCTGCTGGGTGGTGTCGTCGGAGCCGGTCCAGCCCATCAGGCTGTCCACCGCGCGGTGGCCGCGCGGCGCGTGCTCAAGCACCCAGCGGTTGGTCTTCGCCCGACCCGACTGGGTCGCCGTCTTCGCCGGTCTGTAGATACGCACGTCCATCGCCCGGCCTCATAGCGCGGCGAGGCGATGGCGGCAAGTCTGTGTCAGTTCGTTTCCCTCAGTCGCCGGGCGCTGGTTTAATCGGTTCCCTCAAGCGCCGGGCGCTCGCTCCGCTCGCTTGGCTACGCGCCATTCGGCGCGGCGCGCGGTCGCGCGCTCCGGACCTTCGGTCCGGCCCCTGTCACGGCAAACACCTCGTCGGCCAAGGCCCGGGCTGAAGCCGACTACGCCGATGCGCTCGGCCTTTCGCCGACAGCGGCGAACCAGCGGGCGACGTTGGGGCAGTCATCCGGGATCTCGATCTCGGCGCGCTTGGCGAAATCGATCGTGATGTAGGCGGTGATGTCGGCAATGGAGAAGGTGTCGCCGGCGAGATGGCTGCTCTCTGCGAACCGGCGGTCGAGCTTGGCGAAGAATCGTCCCATGGACTGCTTGCCCCGCTCGGCCAATGCCGGGATCTGGGGAACCCCGCCTGTCACGCCGGCCACCCCGCGGTCCTCGAACATCGGCGCGCTGTTCCGCACCGCCTCGACCGCCGCCAGATAGCCCTCGAGCTCCGCCTGCCGGTTCCACATCTCGATCACCGCCTTCTCCTTGGCGTCGCGGCCCATCAGGTTGGGCTCGGGCTGGGTCTCCTCCAGATAGCGGCAGATCGCGACCGTCTCGCCGATGCTAGTACCGTCGTCGAGCACCAGCGTGGGCACCACGCAGCTCGGGTTCACCGCGCGGTACTCGTCGGTGAACTGCTGACGCTCGCGGGTGTTGATCTGGACGGAGGGGATCTCGATCCCCTTCTCGGCGATGAACATGCGCACCCGGCGCGGGCCGGGCGCCAGCGAAAACTCGTAGAGCTTCATGTCTAGGATTCTCCCTCGATGGCCGTTGCCGCTCAGAGCGTCTTCCAGTCGACCGACTGCTCGAAGGCGTGGGCGGCGCGGTAGATGGTCGCTTCGTCGAAGTGCTTGCCGATCAGCTGGAGGCCGACCGGCAGGCCGTCGTTCAGCCCACACGGAATGGTGAGCGCCGGGTGGCCGGTGATGTTGTGACAAGCGGTGTTGGTCAGCATCTCGTGAGCGCGCTGAATGTAGAGGTCGATCGGCGCGTCCGCCGGCGCAATGGGCGTCGCCACGATCGGCAGCGTCGGCATGACCAGCACGTCGCATTCGTCGAGAGCGCGATCGTGGGCCGCGCGGATGCGGCGGGCGATGTTCTGCGCCTTGCCGTAGTAGCGCCCGCCGTACTGGTTCAGCATGTATTGGCCGAGCAGGATCGCGTACTTCAGCGTGTGCGGGAACTCGTCCGCGCGCTCGCGCCAGCGGGCGTAGCGGTCGATCAGACTGGTGACGAAGAGGCCCTTCCAGTTGGTGCCGAAGCCGTTGCCGTTGATCATGAAATCGACCGTGCCCTCGAGCCCGATCGGGGTCCAGACGGCGCCGCCGACGAGGTGCTCGGGGATGCTGATCTCGCGCAGGGTGGCGCCGATCGCCTCGTAACGGGCGATAGCGGCGCGGACCGTCTGGTCCACGGCAGGCTCCGAGTTGGGATGGCCGAAGCCTTCGGTCACGACGCCGATGGTCATACCCTCTGCGCCCTGGCCGAGCGCGGCGGTATAGGACGGGATCTCCGGCACGCCGATCTGGCGCGGGTCGAGGCCGTCGACGCCGGCGACCGCCTCCAGCAAGAGCGCATTGTTGGCGACGGTGTCGGTCATCGGCCCGACGTGATCGATGGTGAGCTCGATGGGCATCACGCCGGTATAGGGCACGAGGCCATGGGTGGGCTTGAGCCCGACGATGCCGCACATGGACGCGGGGATGCGGATCGAGCCGCCCTGATCGCCGCCGATCGCCATCTCCACGTCGCCGGCCGCGACCACCGCGCCCGAGCCCGACGAGGAGCCGCCTGAGGTGTAGCCCTGCTTCCAGGGATTGTGCACGGGGTTGCCGGTCGCATTGGTGTGGCTGCCGCCGGAGAAGCAGAGGTACTCGCACGCGGTCTTGCCCGCGATCTCGCCGCCTGCGTCGAGGATGCGGCTCACCAGGGTGGCGTCCACCTCCGGCACGTAGCCTTCGAGGACCGAGGCGCCGTTCATCATGGGCACGCCGGCGACGCAGATATTGTCCTTGATCCCGACCCGCTTGCCGGCGAGCTTTCCGCCCGACGCGCCCTTGATGGCGGTCTTCCAGTACCAGCCGTTGTGCGGGTTGTCGTCGCCCGTGGGCCGGTGGCCGGGGACGCGGGGGTATCTCACCTCCGGCAGCTCGTCCGCCATGGAGTCCACCACGCCGTAGCCCGCGAGCATGGGCTGCATGGCTGCGAGATACTGGGTGGCCTCGTCCTCCGAGAGGCTCATGCCGAGCTGCGCGCCGACCTCGACGATCTGGTCAGTGGTGGGTGCCTTGATCGCCATGAACTGCCCTCCCCTCGCCGCTCTCCGCCCGGCACGGGAGGCGCGCGGCGCGCACTCTGGCACGGCGCAAGTCCCCACGCCAGAGACGCGCACGAGGAGGAGAGACTAACTAGCGGCTTCCAGTGCCGGGGTGCCGTAGAGCTGGCGGGCGCGGACCTCGAAGGCGCGCACCATGCGGTCCACCGCATCGGCGAAGAGCCCGCCCATGACGCGCTTGAGCAGCCTGGAGCGAAACTCGAAATCGACGAAGAAGTCGACCTCGCAGCCGTCCGTGCGCTCGTCGAAGCGCCAGCGGTTGACCAAGTAGCGAAAGGGCCCGTGGGTGTAATTCACCTCGATCCGGTACTCGTCGCGGTGTAGCTGTACCCGCGAGCCGAAGCGCTCCCGAAACATCATGAAGCCGATCAGCATGTCGGCCTCCACGATGCCGGGCTCGCCGGGCTCTCGCCTGGTGACGCGGGTTCCGAGGCACCAGGGCAGGAACTCGGGATAGCGCTCGACCTCGGCCACGAGATCGAACATCTGGGCCGAGCTATAGGGCAGGAAGCGGCGCTCGACGTGCTGCGGCATGGGCGAAGCGGGTATTCAAGAGTCAGCGGAAGCCGCGGCGAGCTTGGCCTTGCGGTTGGCCCGCAGGGTCTGGAAGTCGTCTCCGGCGTGGTAGGAGGAGCGCGTGAGCGGCGAGGACGACACCATAAGAAAGCCCTTGGCGTAGGCCAGCCGCTCGTACTCGCCGAACTCGTCCGGCGTGACGTAGCGCATCACCTCGTGATGACGCTCGGTCGGGCGCAGGTACTGGCCGATGGTGAGAAAGTCCACGTCGGCCGAGCGCAGATCGTCCATCACCTGGAGGATCTCGCGGCGCTCCTCGCCGAGGCCCACCATGACGCCGGACTTGGTGAAGATCGAGGGATCACGGCTCTTCACCGTGTCCAGCAGGCGGAGCGAGTGGTAGTAGCGCGCGCCGGGCCTAACCTCGGTATAGAGGCGCGGCACCGTCTCCAGATTGTGGTTGTAGACGTCGGGCTTCGCGTCGGTCACCGCCTCGATGGCGCCGGGCTTGTTGCGGAAGTCCGGCGTCAGCACCTCGATGGTGGTCTCGGGCGCGGTCTCGCGCAGCCGCTCGATACAGCGCACGAACTGGAAGGCGCCGCCGTCGTCCAGATCGTCACGGTCGACCGAGGTGATGACGACATGGTCGAGGCCGAGCGCGCCGACCGCTTGCGCAAGCTCGTCCGGCTCGTGCGGGTCGAGCTGATCGGGCCGGCCGGTCGCGATATTGCAGAAGGCGCAGGCGCGGGTGCAGACCGAGCCCAGGATCATCACCGTCGCATGGCCCTTGGCCCAGCACTCGCCGATATTGGGGCAGGCGGCCTCCTCGCACACGGTGTTCAGCCGGTGCGTGCGCATCAGCTTCCGCGTCGCGTTGTATTCGGGCGAGGTGGGCGCCTTGACCCGGAGCCAGCGCGGCTTCGGCTCGCGGTCGCTACGCGACTTCAGCGGTGTGACCTGCGACTCAGCCATGAGCAATTCCCCGGTTACCGCCTAGATGTGGATGACGCGCCCATAGGCGTCAAGCACCGATTCGTGCATCGCCTCGGATAATGTGGGGTGCGGGAAGATTGTCTCGACAAGGTCCGCCTCGGTGCACTCCAGCGAGCGGGCGACCGTGTATCCCTGGATCAGCTCGGTCACCTCGGTGCCGATCATGTGGGCGCCGAGCAGCTCGCCGGTCGCCTCGTCGAACACGGTCTTGACCATGCCTTCGGGCTCGCCCAGCGCGATGGCCTTGCCGTTGCCGATGAAGGGGAAGCGCCCGACCCTGACGGCGTGCCCCGCCTCCTTGGCCGCGGCTTCGGTGAGCCCCACCGAGGCGACCTGGGGCCGGCAGTAGGTGCAGGCCGGCACGCGGCTGGTGTCAAGCGGGTGCACGCCTTCCACGCCCGCGATCTTCTCCACGCAGAGCACGCCCTCGTGGCTGGCCTTGTGGGCGAGCCAGGGCGGGCCTGTGACATCGCCGATGGCGTAGACGCCGGGCTCGCCCGTCGCCATCCAGGGGTCGGTCTGGATATGGCCCTTCTCGACCACGACGCCGGTGCCCTCCAGCCCGATGTCCTCGACGTTGCCGACGATGCCGGCGGCGAGGATTGCGCGGTCGAAGGTGACGTTCTCGGTCCTGCCGTCCGCAGTCTCGATGGCGGCCTGCACCACGCCGCCCTTCGCCGCGAGGCTGTTCACCCGCGCGCCGGTGTGGATGGTCATGCCCTGGGCTTCGAAGGCCTTGAGGGCGGCGGCCGAGATTTCCTCGTCCTCCACGGGCAGTACGCGCGGCAGAATCTCGACCACGGTGACGGCGCTGCCGAGGTCGGCATAGAAGCTCGCAAACTCCATGCCGATGGCGCCGGCGCCGATCACCAGCAGCGATGCCGGGTGTGCGGCGGGAACCATCGCCTCCTTGTAGGTCCAGATCGTCTCGCCGTCGGGCTCCAAACCCGGCAGCACCCGCGCCCGCGCTCCGGTGGCGAGGATGATGTGCGCGGCGCGGACGGTCTCGACCGCCCCGTCTTCCTTCGTCACCTCGAGGGCACCGGCGCCCGCGAGCCGGGCGTGGCCCTCGATCACCGCGATGCCGTTCTTCTTCATCAGGTAAGCGACGCCGCGGGAGAGCTGGTCGGCGACCTTGCGCGAACGGGCGACGATTTTCTCGATATCGACCGAGACCTCGCCCACGCTGATGCCGAAATCGCCGAGCCGGTCGAGGGTGTGGCGCAGCTCCGAGACCCGGAGCAGCGCCTTGGTGGGGATGCAGCCCCAGTTGAGGCAGATGCCGCCGAGGTGCTCGCGCTCGACCACGGCGGTCTTCAGCCCGAGCTGGCTGGCGCGGATTGCAGCGACATAGCCGCCGGGGCCGGTGCCGACGATGACAACGTCAAAGGACGGATCGGCCATGATGTCCTCCGGTCTGGTAAGCGTGAGGGGCCGGCTGGGCCGGCCCGCGCTAGAGAAGCATGGTGAGCGGGTCTTCGATCAGGCCCTTGAACGCCTGCAGGAACCGGGCGCCGAGCGCGCCGTCGACCACGCGGTGATCGACCGAGAGCGTGCACGACATCATGGTGGCGACGGCAAGCGCGCCGTCCCTGACCACCGGCCGCTGCTCGGCGGTGCCGACGGCGAGGATCATGGACTGCGGCGGGTTGATGATCGCCGCGAACTCCTTGATGCCGAACATGCCGAGATTGGAGACGCTGAAGGTGCCGCCCTGATACTCCTCCGGCGCGAGCCCCATGGGCTTGGCGCGGGCGCGCCCGGCGAGCTCCTTCACCTCGGCGGAAATCTCGGCCAGCCCCTTGGCGTCGGCGTTGCGCACGATGGGCGTCACCAGCCCGTCCTCGATGGCGACGGCCACCGAGACATCCGCGCTCGTATATTGGCGCAGCATACCGTCGACCCACGACGCGTTGGCAGCCGGGACCTTGCGCAGCGCCAGCGCCGCAGCACGAATGACGAAGTCGTTGACCGAGAGGGTGTAGGTGTCCGAGCGCTCGTTGAGTTGCGCGCGGGTCTCCAGCAATGCGTCGACGGCGCATTCGATGGTCAGATAGAAGTGCGGGACCTCGCGCTTCGCCTCCTGCAGCCGCTGCGCGATGACCTTGCGCATGGTGCTCGCCGGCGCGTCCTGGTAGGCGGCGGCAGGGGCCGCGGGAGCGGCCGGGGCCGGGGCTGCGGCGGGGGCAGCGGCCACCGCAGGGGTGGGTGCTGCGGCAGCAGCGGGTGCGGCCGCGGCCGCGGCGATCGCCGCCTCGACATCGACCTTGACGATGCGCCCGTTGGGGCCGGTGCCCGCGATCGCCTCCAGCGCCAGGCCGGCCTGCTTCGCCATGCGCCGCGCCAGCGGGCTCGCGAAGATGCGCGCGCCGGGCTCGCGCGCGGGCGTGGGCGGAGCCGCACCGTTTCCGCCGGGCGGAGGCGCCGCTGCCGCTGTCGGCGCAGCACTCGCCGCCGGCGCGGAATCGGCCGCCGGCTCAGCCGGTGGGGCTGCGGGTGCCGCCGCAGGCGCCGCGGCATCCGCGCCCTCCAGCGCGGATGTGTCCTCGCCCTCCTCCAGTATCAGCCCGATGACCGCGTTCACCGGCACAGCTTCGGAGCCGGCGGGGGCGACGATCCTGGCGAGGGTGCCTTCGTCGGTCGCCTCCACCTCCATGGTCGCCTTGTCGGTCTCGATCTCGCAGAGGATGTCGCCGGCCTGGACGGAGTCCCCCTCGTTCTTGAGCCAGCTCGCGACGTTGCCCTCGGTCATCGTCGGCGAGAGGGCCGGCATGAGGATCTGGATCGGCATGGTGCCTCCCTAACTTCTGTAGCAGACGCGGCGGACGGCGTCGGCGATGTCTTTCGCGCCCGGAAGGGTCGCAGCTTCCAGATTGGCGGCGTAGGGCATCGGCACGTCGGCGCCCGAGACCCGCACGACCGGCGCATCGAGCATGTCGAACGCCTGCTCCATGACCAGAGCAGCGACCTCGGCACCGATGCCGGCGAAGGGCCAGCCCTCCTCCACCGTCACCAGGCGGTTGGTTTTCTCCACCGAGGCCAGCACCGCCGCGCCGTCGAGCGGCCGGAGCGAGCGCAGGTCGATGACCTCCACGTCGATGCCCTCTGCGGCCAGCGTCTCCGCCGCCTCCAGCGCGCGGCCCACCATGATCGAGAAGGCGGCGACGGTGACGTCGCTGCCGGCGCGCGCGATCGCGGCCTTGCCGATGGGTACCAGGTGATCGTTGCCCTCTGGCACCTCGAAGCTCTGGCCGTAGAGCAGCTCGTTCTCGAGGAACACCACCGGGTTGGGGTCGCGGATGGCGGACTTCAGCAGCCCCTTGGCGTCGGCCGCCGAATAGGGCGCGATCACCCGCCAGCCCGGCACGTGGGCGAACCAGCTCGCATAGCACTGGGAGTGCTGCGCCGCGACCCGCGCGGCGGCGCCGTTGGGGCCGCGGAACACCACCGGCACCGGCAGCCGGCCGCCCGACATGTAGAGCGTCTTCGCGGCCGAGTTGATCAGGTGGTCGATCGCCTGCATGGCGAAGTTGAAGGTCATGAACTCGACGATGGGCTTGAGCCCGCCCATGGCGGCGCCGACGCCGATGCCGGCGAACCCGGCTTCGGTGATGGGCGTGTCGATCACGCGGCCCGCACCGAACTCGTCGAGCAGGCCCTGGCTTACCTTGTAGGCGCCCTGGTACTCCGCGACCTCCTCACCCATGAGGAAGACGTCGGGGTCGGAACGCATCTCCTCCGCCATCGCGTCGCGAAGCGCCTCTCGAACGGTCTGCAGTGCCATGAGTCGCGGGTCTTCCGTGTAAGCGTAAGCGTCAGGCGCGGGCCACGACATCGGCCTCGAGCGAGACCGGAGCGGGCTCGGGCGCGCCTTGAGCGAAATCGGCGGCGTCGTTGACGATGGCCTTGATCTCCCGGTCGATCTCCTTGAGCGCGTCCTCGTCGGCGTGGCCGCCTTCGATCAGGGCCTGGCGCGCCTGCTCGATGGCATCGCGCTCCTTGCGGACCTTGCTGACCTCATCGCGGCTCCGGTACTTGGCCGGATCGGACATCGAGTGGCCTCGGTAGCGGTAGGTCATCGCTTCGAGCAGCAGCGGCCCGCTGCCCGCCCGCAGACCGGCAACCGCCTCCTCGGCCGCCTGAAAAACGGCCGCCACGTCCATGCCGTCGACCCGCCCGCCGGGAATGCCGAAGGCCGCGCCGCGCTCGTGCAGCTCCGACACCGCCGCCGAGCGCTCGACCGAGGTCCCCATGGCGTACTGGTTGTTCTCGATCACGAAGAGGACCGGGAGCTGCCAGAGCGCCGCCATGTTGAAGGCCTCGAACACCTGGCCCTGATTGGCCGCACCGTCGCCGAAGTAGGTGACGGAGACGCGGTCCGAGGCGCGGTACTTGTGGGCGAAGCCGAGGCCGACGCCGAGCGGCACCTGGGCGCCGACGATGCCGTGGCCGCCGTAGAAGCCGCTCTCTGGCGCGAACAAATGCATCGAGCCGCCCTTGCCCTTGGACGCTCCGGCGGCGCGCCCGGTGAGCTCCGCCATGACTTCCCTGGGCGGCACGCCAGCGATCAGCATGTGGGCGTGGCAGCGATAGCCGGTGATGACCGAATCGCCCGGCCCGAGCGCGTACTGGATGCCCGTGACCACCGCCTCCTGCCCGATATAGAGGTGGCAGAAGCCCCCGATCAGCCCCATGCCGTAGAGCTGGCTGGCCTTCTCCTCGAAGCGGCGGAGCAGCAGCATGTCGCGGAACGCGCGATGCAGCGTCTCCGGCTCCATCGCGGCCTCGCGAGCAGGTGCCGTCCCGCTCCGGGCCCGTTTCCTGCCAGTCGCCATCTCTTCCTCGCGTCCGACGCCCGCTCCACCCGTCACGTAATCGGCTGGCGCGGAACTTCAAGGCACGCTAGGGCAAACGCGGTGGACTGACAAGGGCGAGGCGATTAGTGCTTGCCATGGCAAGCACTTTGGGCTCTCAGCCGAGGACGGCGCTACTCGCCGGGATCGGGCGCGGGCTGCGCCGGTCCGTCGAGGAAGAGCACCTCCTCATCCGGGTGGCCCAGGTTGAGCGTGCGGCGGGCCTCCTGGTCGAGCAGGTCGAGGTCCAGACTCTCGGCCCGGAGCTGAGAGACGCGGCGCTCCAGCTTGCGCCGCTCCTCGGCGAGCGCGGCCACCTCGGCGCGGGTCCGTTCCGCCTCGGCGGAGCGTTCGACCCAGCGAAGCAGCCCGCGCTCGCCCTGCACGCTCTGATAGCCGACATAGAGCAGGCCCAGCGCGCAGGTGAGCAGCACGATGATCGTCCGGTAGCGAACGCGCGCGAATCGCTCGGCCATGGTCGTACGACATCAACCCCGGCGCCGCCGGCTGTCAAGACGGTAATGCTGACCTAAACCGCCGAACGCCGAGCGTTCGACCGCCGACTCATGAGGTGCGGAGCACCGCGCGGCCGGCGTAGCGGGCGGTGTCGTCCAGCCCCTCCTCGATGCGGATGAGCTGGTTGTACTTGGCGGTGCGGTCGGTGCGGGACGGCGCGCCGGCCTTGATCTGGCCGCATTCGGTCGCGACCGCGAGGTCGGCGATGGAGGTGTCCTCGGTCTCGCCGGAGCGGTGCGACATGACCGCAGCGAAGCCGCTCCGGAGCGCGAGCGAGACCGTCTCCAGGGTCTCCGTGAGCGTGCCCACCTGGTTGACCTTGACCAGGATCGCGTTGGCCGCGGCCTCCGAAATCCCGCGCCCGAGCCGCGCCGCGCTGGTGACGAAGAGGTCGTCGCCGACCAGCCGGATGCGTGCACCCAGCGCCTGGGTGAGCGCGGCCCAGCCGTCCCAGTCGTCCTCGGCGAGGCCGTCCTCGATCGAGGCGATGGGATAGCGCGCCGCCAAGTCCTCGTAGTAGGCGACCATGCCACCGGCATCCAGGGTGCGGCCCTCGCCCGCGAGCCGGTAGGCGCCGTCCCCATAGAACTCGCTCGCCGCCGCGTCGAGCGCGAGGTGCACGTCCTCGCCGGGCCGGTAGCCCGCCGCCTCGATGGCCTTCATCAGGTGGCCGAGGGCGGCGTCGGTGCTGTCGAGCGCTGGCGCGTAGCCGCCCTCGTCGCCGACGTTGGTTGAATGGCCGGCGTCCGAGAGCCGCTTGCCCAGGCCATGGAAGATTTCGGCCCCGACACGGATCGCCTCCGCAACGCTGCCGGCGGCGACGGGCATCACCATGAACTCCTGCACGTCGATGGCGTTGTCGGCGTGGGCCCCGCCGTTGAGAACGTTCAACATTGGCACCGGCAGGAGCCGCGCGTCGACGCCGCCGACATAGCGGTAGAGCGGCTGATCCAGCTCAACCGCCGAGGCCCTGGCGGCGGCGAGGCTGACGCCGAGGATCGCGTTCGCGCCGAGCCGGCTCTTGTTCTCGGTGCCGTCGAGGGCGTTGAGCGCCGCATCGATGCGGGCCTGCTCCGAGGACTCCATGCCGCTCAGCGCCGGAAATATCTCCTCGTTGACCGCGCGCACTGCGTCGCGCACCCCCTTGCCGCCGAAGCGCCCGCCGCCGTCGCGCCGCTCCACCGCCTCGTGCGTGCCGGTCGACGCGCCGGAGGGCACCGCCGCGCGCCCCTCGGCGCCGCTTTCCAGCACGACGTCGACCTCGACGGTCGGATTGCCCCGGCTGTCCAGGATCTCCCGCGCAAGGATATCGGTGATCGCACCCATGCTCGCCCCCTCCCCTCGGCACCGGCGGCCCTTGATAGGGGGCGGGCGCGGGATGGGCAAGGTGGCGGACGTCTGCCATGATCCGGCCGACAGAAATCAGGGAGACAGCGATGAAGGTGGTGGTGGCAGGCGCGAACGGGCTCACCGGGCGGATCGTGCTCCGGATGCTGGCGGAGGCCGGGCACCAGCCGGTCGCCATGATCCGGGACTTCGCCCAGCGCGAGGAACTGGAGCCGCTCGGCGCCGAGTGCCGAATCGGCGACCTGGAAAAGCCGGTGGGCTATGCCGTCCGCGGCTGCCGGGCGGCCATCTTCGCCGCCGGCTCCGGCTCCAAGACCGGGCCGGAGAAGACCATCGACGTGGACCAGAAGGGTGCGATGGCCTTCATCGATACCTGCGTGCGCATGAACGCCCGCCGCTTCGTCATGCTGGGCTCGATTGCCGTGGATAAGCCGGAGCGCGGGCCCGAGAGCCTGCATCACTATTTCAGGGCCAAGGCGGTCGCCGATCGTCACCTGCAGGCGAGCGGCCTCAACTACACGATCGTGCGGCCGGGCTTCCTCACCAACGAGCCCGGCACCGGCGCCATCACCACCGGCGACGACCTCGGCCCGATCGCCAAGGAGACCCACTCGGTGACCCGCGAGGACGTGGCGCGGGTGCTGGTGGATTGCCTCAACCTCGACAACACCATCGAGAAGACCTTCGAGATGATCCGCGGCGAGACGCCTATCGCCGACGCGCTCAAGGCGCTCTGAGCGCCGGCCGCACTTCACCGAGGGCGACAACGCGAGGCGACCCGACGCCGGGCGGGTTCGATCGGCAGAGCCGCACGATCCTGACGGCGCCCGCCCTACTTCAGCCCGCTGAACCGGAATCGCGACGTGCCAGCCCGTATTTCTCACCAGGGCCATGGTCTGCGCGGTGCTCTCCGGCCGACAGGGTAGGAGCGGCGCGCAGCGCGATGCGGGGACATCGGGCAAGCGCCGCGACGCACACTGTCGGCCGGAGAGCGCCGCCCTTCGGGTCGCGCCCAAGCGCCCGCCCGCGTCGCGCGTCCACGCGCGCGGAGCACACGATGCGGGCCTCGACCGTATTCCCTGATACGCTTTTCGGCCCGCTCCTGGCGGATCGAACGCCTGGGCGCGACGCAGGCCGTGACCCTGGTGAGAAACAATAGTTAGGCCCGATTCCTGCCGATGCTCGTTGGTGCTTGTACATGCCCAGATGTGCCGTGAGCGCAGGGTAGACCCGGTCTTCAGTCGATTCCGAACGGTCTGGAGCCCTCTGGAGTACCCCTGAGTTTGCTCCCCCGTGTTGTGGCAGGTGTTGATTTGACGGCCGCGCCATGACATCATGCCTCCATGCCGAATCCCGGAAAACGCGTCGCACGCGTCAAGATCACCATCGCCAGGCGCGCCATCGACAGCCTCAAGCCCGACCGAAAGCCATGGATCGCATGGGA
>Ga0209543_1001313_pt1 | contig 23120 bp, 23 predicted proteins | sample MesohylFT_FD_187296 | JGI IMG/M metagenome (GOLD analysis project Ga0209543, IMG submission 187296) | Host-associated microbial community of the marine sponge Aplysina aerophoba from Gulf of Piran - sponge mesohyl, lysed by freeze-thaw... | ecosystem: Host-associated > Porifera > Sponge >...
TACTGGGGCATCCCGGAACTCCAAAGACTGGGTACGAACCGGGAACATAATGAACGTTTCGGGTCCGCCGGGCAACCCCAACATGTAGTGGCAAACCACCTAAGCCGGAGCCAGGTGCATAAGCGGTTTGTCCGGTTTGAGGGGGGCCGATAGAACCCTCAAGGCATTGCGACCGCGCCGCCGGCATCGCCTTGGCGCCAGGTCCGGTCAGCCCGGCGAACGACTGCCGGCACAACATCTCGGGGCACCGTAATCAAGGGTATGAACCTTCAGCCCAATTGGGTGCCATGGTTCGAGAGAATGGAGTCGGGGACACTTGGCAACAGGTGTTTGAGGAAGGTCCGGTAATACGGTCGGCACGTCGTCGCGCAAATTGCATCTGTCCCGGACAGCGGTTTAGAATCCCCCGTATCCAGGGGGAAGGAGAAGTTCTGATGCCGACATTGCTGGAGCCGGCTCGAGAAACCCGGATTGAGGCGGCTTACGATGTCGTTATCGCCGGCGGTGGGACCGCGGGAGTGATCGCTGCCGTTGCCGCTGCCAGGAACGGCGCTGACGTACTTCTCCTGGAGCGCGGCGGTTTCCTGGGTGGTCATCCCGTCACGCAACTGCTTGAGCACAGCGTTGGCTGGTTTGATGCCACGGGCAAAGCCACGGTTGGCGGGTTGGCGAATGTTCTCGTGGAACGACTCAGGCAGGATGGTGCCTCTCCGGGGCACATTCGCGACGACACCGGTTACACGAAATTCAGACTTCCACTCGAGCACGAAGTCATGAAATCAACAGTCACGCAATGGGTTGTCGACGAGAACATCGACTTTCTGACCCAGACGATGGTGGTTGGTGTGCAGGTGGACGACGGTCAGCTGTATGTGCTCGTCGAAAACAAGTCGGGTCGGCATGCCTTCGCCGCCGGTGCGATTGTCGACGCAACGGGCGATGCTGATGTGTGCGCGTTTTCCGGTTGCGAATTCCTGAACAAGGACGGCGCCGAAACGCAACCCGTCAGTCTGCTGTTCAAACTTGGCGGGGTGAACCACGACAGATTGCTCGATTATGTTGAAGCCAATGCCTCGGGTTTCAAACTGGAAGTTGAACCCGGATGTCTTCGTGACAGGCCCTATGTCAATCTCTGGGGGTTCGGCGAATTCCTGCAACGAGGATATGCCGAAGGCCGGCTCTCGCTCGAGCGGAACGAACTTCATTACGCCGGGCACGTGTTGACGAACGAGGCGGTGATCAATGTCACCAGGTTTGCCGCTGACGCGACCAGTGCACAGGAACTGTCAACGGCCGAATCCGTCCTGAGGAGGCAGGTGCTGGAATTTGCCAGGTTTTTCAAGAAGAGTGTGCCGGGTTGCGAAAACTCCTTCCTTGCCGCAACGGCTTCCTGCGTCGGCGTTCGCGAAAGTCGCCGAATAAGGGGATTGACAGTCCTTACGGATGAGGATGTTCGCGCCGGCAGATCAAGGACCGATGCGGTCGCGAGAGGCGGCTTTCCCATCGACAGCCATGATCCCAGGGGGAAGGGAATGGATGGGACGGAGCGTGTTCCCCGGGGCTACGATATTCCGTTCGGTGCCCTGGTCCCGGACCAGGGAGCCAACATTGTCGTGGCGGGGCGGTGCATATCGGCCGAACGGAGAGCCCTGGCGAGTGCCCGTATCACCGGCACGAGCATGGCAACGGGCCAGGCGGCCGGAACGGCGGCCGCACTGTCGGCACGAACCGGAACGCCGATACGGGAACTGGTGGTCAACGAGTTGCAGGCGGTATTGCGCGAGCAGGGTGCGATCATTCACGAGTAAAGATACGAAGTACCATAGGTAACCAGGTGGAAGTTTGCACGATCGGGAAGAATGTGAACAGTATTTGAAATGTTTCGAAGAAATTGTCCACCTTCTGGGTTGTGACGGAATCCATCCTGAAACTGACAACGGTCCATGTATTGTTGTTGGGGTGCCGGCAGATGAGAAATGAACTTCGTTGCACGTGATGGCGGACCTCGATGACATCTCCTGTGCAACCACCGCGTCGACGATGAGGGAGTGAACAAGGCGTCACCGCGCACATGTGACGGAACAGCAGTGTTCCGGAACCATGGGCTGCATCCGCGCGGCTGGGTTTTCGGGGACATGTCCTTCGGACTGAAGCTCCGGTCATGTCCAGGACGGAATGTCCGGTATGCCGCCCGTCCCCTGACCAGGCTTGCAGGTCGCTCAGGTCGCGGCGCTTGTGAAAACCCGTGCGCGGTCTCTTTCCGGCTGCGTGCGGCGCGCTTCGGCGTGGGCTCGTGCAGCGGCGCCGAAGGCTTCGAAGATGCGCTGGTTGTGCTCGTCGATCGGCCGTGGCCATTCCGGGTGCCACTGCACTCCGAGCGCAAAGCCGGGTGCGGAGACGAGGCTGATCGCCTCGATGACACCATCGGGTGAGACGGCCTCCATCCTGATGCCTGAGCCCAGCCTGTCCAGGCCCTGGGCGTGCAGGGAATTGACCAGCATCCGGTTCGCACCGGTGATCTTGCGCAGTACTCCGTCCGGAGCCAGATCGATGCTGTGGGCCGGACGGTAACGCCGCGTCTGGTCATCCTCGTCACGCCGCATTCGGTGATCGAACAGCCCGTCGCTCTCGTGGAGACACTGGTGCAGGCTGCCGCCGAAGGCGACGTTTATCTCCTGGATTCCGAGGCAGATGCCGAGCACCGGGATGCCACGTTCGACGCAGGCGCGGATCACCGGCAGCATGGTCGCGTCTCGGCGGGGGTCGTGCAGGGTCCCCTCGACGCTGGGCTCGCCCCGGTATTGGTGCGGTTCGACATTGGCGGCACCGCCGGTGAGCAGCAGCCCGTCGAGGGCGTTGAGCCACGTTTCACGGATCTGGGGACCGGGCAGGGCCGGGAGCACCACCGGCGCACAGCCTCCGGGGTCGACCACCGCCTGCAGGTACTTCTCGGCACAGCGGTGCGATGGCCGTCCGGATTCGACTCCGCGCGACGCGGACACCCCGACCAGGGGCGGTGATGTGGCGCTCGGCATGGTGCGCTCCGCAGGCAGGAGGTGAAGACCGGGGCGAAGTCTGCCATACCTGCCGGATGGAAGACACCGCATACGGGGTACTCGAGAACAAGGGCTACGTGACAGTCCTGTGGCTGGCCCTGATGCTTGCCGGCGAACGGCTGCTGCCGGCGGTGGCCCGGCTTGGCGGCTGGCGTCGCATCCTGCGCAATGCCAGTCTGTGGGGGCTGAATATCGGCCTGTCCCTGGCCCTGGTGATCCCGCTGTCGTACTGGGCCGCCGACACCGCGCTTGACTGGCGCCCGGACTGGCTTGGCGGCTGGACCGGACTCCTCGTCGACCTGCTGTTGCTCGACTTCCTCATCTACTGGTGGCACCGGGCTAACCATGTGGTTCCCGTTCTCTGGCGCTTCCACGAGATCCATCATCTGGACGAGTTTCTCGACGTCTCGTCCGCGGTCCGGTTCCACTTCGGCGAGGTGGCGCTGTCGGCGGTGTTCCGGGCACTTGTTATCGTGCTGTTCGACATGTCGATCATCTCGGTGCTGGGGTTCGAGACCCTGGTGCTGGCACTGGCCGCCTTCCACCATTCCAACCTTCGGCTCGCGCCCGGCCTCGAGCGTGGCCTGTCCCGCATCGTCGTCACCCCGTCAATTCACTGGGTGCATCACCACGCGGTCCGGCGGGATACCGATTCGAATTACGCGACCATCCTGAGCCTGTGGGACCGGCTGTTCGGATCACGCAGTCCCACGACGAGAACCGCGGGGATGCCGATCGGTGTCGAGGGGGCACGCGACCATGCCTTCGGCATGCTCGTGGTCCGGCCGTTTCTTTCGCGGCGCCTTACCGAAACGAACCCGGGTCGTCCTCGAACTGATCCTGGTCCACGTTGAAGAGGGAGCGTTCGAGTTCGACCCCCCGCTGGATCTCGAACAGCGATACCCTGACTTCGAGCCCCTGTGCATCGGTGACCAGCCATTGGCGCAGCATGAGCGGCGAACGGCTGAACGACAGCCGCAGCGACCCGGCGTCCGGATCCTCGCGCGAACGGATCGTGATCTCGATGACACGTTCCGTGCGCCTCGTTCCGGTCACCTCGTAGGCGCGTTCGAGGTCCACCTGCTCGGCGGTCAGCACCGAGAGCGGGGTGAGATGCAGCGGGATGTTGTTGATCTGGCGCAGTTGATGATCGACGACAACCAGGAACACGCCGTTGGAGATCAGCTCAAGTGTTCCCGGCGGCTCGTATTCGAATCGCATCAGGCCAGGGCGCCTGAGCATGACCACGCCTGCAGCTGCAGCACCCTCGCTGTCGTTCTGGATGAACTTCGCACGCAGGGTGGACAGGCCGGTGAGCCACCCTTCAACCTCGGCGACGACCTCGCGGCGCTCTGTATCGCGGGCGGCACTCTCCGCGGTTGCGTCGGACGGTCGCGGAGCACCCATTGCCGCGGCTGCCAGCAACAGACCGGTCACCAGCAGCGCAGGCGCGCGCCGCACTCCCGCACCAGGTGCCGAGAGACCTGCGGGCCGGTTCCGCACGGCAGTGTCAGGCGTCGTCGTGACTGCCGACCAGCACCTCGCGCTTGCCGACGTGGTTTGCTGCGCTGATCACGCCCTCGCTCTCCATACGGTCGATGAGGGTGGCGGCGCGATTGTACCCGATCTTGAGTTCCCGCTGGATGAAGCTGGTCGACGCCTTGCGGGTCCGCGCAACGATGGCGACCGCCTGGTCATAGAGGCTGTCGCCGCTGTCCTCCGATCCCAGACCGAAGGTTTCGAGCGGATCGCCGACAGCGTCGTCCTGGGTGACCGTCTCGTCGTACTCCGGCGCGCCCTGGCCGCGCAGGTGTTCGACCACCGACTCGACCTCAGCGTCCGCGACAAACGGGCCGTGCACCCGGACCAGGCGGCCACCCCCGGCCATGTAGAGCATGTCGCCCTGCCCGAGCAGCTGCTCGGCGCCCTGTTCGCCGAGAATGGTGCGGCTGTCGATCTTCGACGTGACCTGGAAGCTGATCCGTGTTGGAAAGTTCGCCTTGATGGTACCGGTGATCACGTCAACCGACGGCCGCTGCGTGGCCATGATCACGTGGATACCGGCTGCGCGCGCCATCTGGGCCAGCCGCTGCACGGCTCCCTCGATCTCCTTGCCGGCCACCAGCATCAGGTCCGCAACCTCGTCGATCACGACGACGATGTGGGGCAGCTGGTTCAGGTCGAGGATCTGGTCCTCGAACAGCGGCCTGCCGGTCTCGCTGTCGAACCCGACCTGCACCCGGCGTTTCAGCAACTCACCGCGGGCGCTGGCCTGGGCCAGGCGGGCGTTGTAGCTTTCGATGTTGCGCACCCCGAGCTTGGACATGGCTCCGTAGCGCTTGACCATCTCGCCCACCGCCCACTTGAGCGCCACCACCGCCTTCCTGGGATCGGTGACCACCGGCGTGAGCAGGTGCGGGATGCCCTGGTAGATCGACAGTTCCAGCATCTTCGGGTCGATCATGATCAGCCGGCAGCGCTCCGGAGGCAGGGTGTAGAGCAGCGACAGGATCATGGTGTTGACCGCGACCGACTTGCCGGAGCCGGTGGTCCCGGCAATCAGCAGGTGCGGCATACTGGCGAGATCGACCACCATGGGATCGCCGCCGATGTCGCAGCCCAGCGCAATCGGTAACCTGGCCGTACTCCGGCTGTAGGCCGGGGATTCGAGCATCTCGCGCAGGTACACGGTCCGGCGCCGCTTGTTGGGAAGCTCGATCCCGATCGCGTTCTGTCCCGGTACGCTGGCAAGCCGGACCGACAGGGCGGTCATGGACCGGGCGATGTCATCCGCCAGGCCGATGACGCGGGCAGCCCGGGTGCCCCGCGCCGGTTCGAGCTCGTAGAGCGTGATCACCGGCCCGGTCCGGATATTCGCGATCTCGCCCTTGACCTTGTAGTCCGTGAGCACCGCCTCGAGCATACGGGCATTCGCCTCCAGCGTCTCGGGCGGTGTCTCGTTGTCACGGCCCTGCTCACCGGACCCGAGCAGCACGAGAGGCGGCAGCACGTGGCCGTCCCTTGTGTCGAGATCGAGCGCCTTCTGCTGCGGCGGCTTCGCGCGCTTCGATGTGCGGGTTGACTTGCGCCGCTTGGCCGGTGCTCCGCTTCGCAGCACCGGCTGCGGTGCCGGTTCGGGATCCTCGAACTCATCGGCTGCCGGGGTCGCAGGGCCCGACAGGACGGGTTCGCGACGTGATGTCCTGGTCCGCCGGTCCGGTCCGGCAGGCGGACGTGCGAACAGAGAGCGCGTCCCGAGCACAAGGGCGGCGGCGGCGGCCCGGGGCCACCGCCATGCCAGGCGCCGCCACCACTCGAGCGAGATGCCGTGGTTCCATACACCGAGAATGCCCGCAAGCAGCGCAAGTGCGAGCGTGGCAAGGATCGGATGGGCCGCAATCGACGTGTCGAGTCCCAGCAGGAAGGACAACAGCATATCGCCGATGGCGCCTCCGAAACCCTGGTTGAATGGCCAGGCCGCCGGGGCGGGAAGTCCGGATGCAAAGGCGGCGAACACGATCAGGGTCACCGGCAGGAGCAACACCCGCCGCAGTATCCGCGGGATCGTGCTGGTGAGCAGCAACTGCAGACCCCAGGCCGCGAGCACGGTCACCGGCAGGACCGCGGCAATCCCGAGGTACTGGAGCAGCAGGTCCGACGTCACCGAACCAGTCAGCCCCAGCACGTTGGTGACGCTGCCGTCTCCCGCGGAGTTCAGGGACGGATCGGTGGAGGAATACGTGAGAAGTGCCGCGGCGAGGGCTGCGACCAGCGCCAGGAAACCGAGTCCGGCCAGGCTCGTGAGGCAACGCCGGATGCCGTGGCGCAGAATGTCGGGGAGCAGGTCGGACGTGTCGGTGGTCATGGCCTTTGTCCTCGTGCGAATCAGAGCATCCCGGTGCTGGTCATTTGCCAAAGAGCATGTCCGCGAGCCTGGTGAGTCCGGCGCGCGTGGTCTCGGCGTCGTTGACCAGGGCGATACGCAGGTAGGGCAGGCCCGGGTTGCGCCCGTCGGCGTCCGCGCGTGCCATCAGCGCACCGGGAACGGTCTTCACTGCGGCCTCGCGCCACAGTCTGCGCGCAGCCTCCATGCCGTCGCCGACATCCAGCCACAGGAAGAAGCCTGATGGCGGAATGAACACGTCGGTGCGGGGTGCGAGCACTTCCTCGGCAATCTCGAAGTTGCGGGCATAGTGCGCACGGTTGCCCGCCACGTGATCGTCGTCGTTCCACAGGACAGTCGAGGCATGGAGGATCGGCAACGGCAGCGGCACCCCGCCGAAGGTGACAAACTGCTGATAGCGGCGGATGATCGCCGGATCCCCGACCAGGAAGCCCGAGCGAAACCCCGGTGCGTTGGAGCGTTTTGACAGCGAGTGGAACGAGACCAGGTTGGCGAGATCGTCGTCGAACGCTCCCTCGGTCTGCAGTCCGCCGAACGGCGGCTCGCCCCGGTAGATCTCGCAGTAGCACTCGTCCAGCGCCAGCACGAAGTCGTGCCTGCGCGCAAGGAGCAGTGCGCGTCGCAGGTAGTCCGGCCCGGCCTGGGTTCCCTGCGGGTTGGCCGGTGTGCACAGGTAGAACACCGAGGTGCGCGCCAGCAGCTCCTCATCGAGCGCATCGAGATCGGGCAGGTGGTTGTGTTCGGCCGGGGTCGGCAGGTAGATCGGCTCGGCACCGCCCGCGATCGCGGCACCCTGGTAGACATGGTAGAACGGGTTGGGAATCAGAACCGCCGGGCGCTTGCCGTTCTTCTGCGCCGGCGTGCAGACGAAACCCATCTGGTAAAGCGGCGCCCGGGTGCCCGAGGCTGGGATCACGTGACGTTCGGGATCGAGACTGCCCGGCGCGAGCGCGAACCGGCGGGTGAGCCAGTTCACCACCGCGGTACGGAACGCGATGTCTCCCGCTGGTGGAGGATACCTGTTCCACAGCCCGGCATGTTCGGCAAGTGCATCGGTTCCCAAATCGGGCACCGGCAGTTGCGGCTCGCCGATCGACAGCAGGATCGGCGGTTCGTTCGAAACCGGCGGCTCGGTACCGAGGATCGCGTTCAGACGAGCGAAGGTATACTGGTCGAACGGTTCAAGGGCCGGGTTCAGCATCGCGGCATCCGTGCGGTCTCGACAACCGCTGGAGTATATGGCGCGCACAGTTAAGCAACAACTTTAATCGTGCCCGGTAACTTGATGGAGTCCGGTCAGGCGCGTGGTGTAAGACCAGCCCCGAGCGGGTCATCGGACAACGCCGCCCGGGTTCCCTGTGCGAAGGTCCGCGGCTTGCCCGGGCACTCGGTCGGACGCGCAATGGCGGGAAGGCTGCCGCGCACAGGCTCGATCGCGCGATTCTCTTCCCGGGCACGCTCGCCGTTGCGGTCGGGGATGTCAGGATCGGACGCTCTCGATGCGACCGGCCCAGGTGGGCGGCCGGCGTTTCGCATCTTCGCACTCCCGGCGGGTTCGAGCGCGCAATCTCCCGCTGACCGGGCTGGTAAGCGTTCGCCGGGGCCGGGTCCGGCGAGGTCCGGACCGTGACGGCAGCGCTCACGGGTCACAGTCCCCGAGGTCCGCCCGCTTCGTTGACGGTCTGGTGGCGAGCGGCAGCTACAGCAAGGCGAGCGAACCGGTGCGCGACGCCCCGGAACCCACCCTCTATCGCAAGGGCTTGCGCTGACTGTTCCTGCGGGAGAGGTCGGAGACGCTCGAGGTGGTCTGGATCTTCCGATGAACATCGAGGTACACCCGGAACGGCCGATTGTGTCAGACCGGACGTGAGTGCCAGGGGTGTGAACGGCGTTCGTCCCGGGCCACACCGTCCGGCGCAAACGGCGCGATACAGCCAGAACCTTTCATCCCGTGATGACATGCCTTTGCCGCGCGGATGGAGTGGATCACGGGCCGGGTGGGTGGCGGCGGGGACACTGGATGGTGTCGGGATCGGTGAAACGCGGGCAGCGGCCGGACCGAAAGGTCGATGCCCGCCGGACTTTCCGATGCTGGACAGGCCGGGCGTTGCGGGCTGGAGCCGGCCGGCTTCCGCAACCGTGGCGCCGTGCACGGGGCAGTCCCGAGCGCCTGACCGGGACGGAGTCTCCGTCCCGGTCAGGCGGGCACTTCCACGTCCGGTGATGCGGTCCGGCCCGGCGGGTGGGAGAGGCCCGCCGGGCCGGGACCGGGGCTCAGATGGTCTGGGACCCCTGCCCGAATTCCGGGTAGGCATCCATCCCGCATTCTGACCGATCGAGACCCGTGCTCTCCTCGTCTTCCTCGGGCCGCACCCCGATGGTGACCTTGAGAGCAAGCCAGACAAGGGCGCTGGCAATGAAGGTGAAGGCACCGATGGCAGCGATGCCCACCAGCTGGGTTCCGATGGCTGCCCCTGAATTGCTGAACACGACCGCAATGGTGCCCCAGATGCCGCACAGCAGGTGAACCGGGATCGCGCCGACCACGTCGTCGATCCTGAGCTTGTCGAGCAGCGGGACAGACACGACGACCAGCACCCCGCCGATGGCGCCGATGATGACCGCAAGGCCAGGCACCGGCATCAGCGGTTCGGCGGTGATGGCGACCAGTCCGCCAAGCGCTCCGTTCAGCGCCAGGGTGAGATCGATCTTGCCGTAGATGACCCGTGTGAGAACCATGGCGGTGACCACGCCCGCGGCGGCCGCGAGGTTGGTGTTGATGTAGATCGCGGCGATCGCGGCGGCGTCGGCACCGGTCCCGAGAGCCAGCTGCGATCCGCCGTTGAACCCGAACCAGCCCATCCACAGGATGAAGGTGCCGAGAGTGGCAAGCGGCAGGTTCGACCCCGGCATCGGTGTCACCCGCCCGTCGGCGGCAAACCGCCCGCGGCGGGCACCGATCACCAGTGCGCCGGCGAGCGCAGCCCATCCACCGACAGAGTGGACGATGGTGGATCCGGCGAAGTCGGAGAACCCGAGTTCCGACAGCCAGCCGCCGCCCCAGGTCCAGGACCCCTGGATTGGGTAGATGATCGCGGTCAGGAACACGACGAAGATCAGGAACGGCAGCACCCTGACCCGTTCGGCGACCGTGCCGGAGACGATGGACCCGGCGGCGGCAACGAAGACCATCTGGAAGAACCAGTCGGAACCGGAAGCGTAGACGTTGCTCTCGTCGGCAACGAACCCGTCGGGCGTCAGCGACGGGTCGGACGCGCTCCACGGTCCGGGAGCACCGATCAGTCCGCCGTCGACCCCGCTGTACATGAGGTTGTACCCGATCAGCCAGAAGGTAAGGCCGGCCACCGAATACAGGCCGATGTTCTTGGTGCACTGCACCGTGGTGTTGCGCGAACGCACCAGGCCGGCCTCGAGCATGCAGAAACCGGCGGCCATCCACATGACGAGGAAGCCGTGAACCAGGAAGGAGAGCGTGTTGAATATGTACGCCGTTTCCGCGGAGACGGCTGCCGAGGCCGCGCCGCAGACCATCACGGTGGAGATGCCGGCGGCGAGGCAGAAGACCATGCAGGTCCTGAACCTGTTCATTTCTCGTGTCCTCCTAGAGAGCGTCGGGCCCGGATTCGCCGGTGCGAATGCGGACTGCGGATGTCACGTCGATGACGAAGATCTTGCCGTCGCCGATCCGGCCGGTGTGGGCCGACCGCTGGACGGTCTCGACCACGCTTTCCGCCTGCTTGTCGTCGACCACGACCTCGATGCGGACCTTGGGAAGGAAGTTCACCGCGTATTCGGCGCCGCGGTAGATCTCGGTCTGTCCTTTCTGGCGCCCGAACCCCTTGACCTCGCTTGCGGTCAGACCCTGCACTCCCAGGCCTGTCAACGCTTCGCGGACCTCCTCGAGCTTGAATGGCTTGATGACCGCCATGACGAGCTTCATGTCTTGCCTCTCCCCTTCGAGACCGTTGCGCGAGACCTGATTGCGGCCTCGATCACACTTACAATCAAGAACCGTGCCATTCATGCTGCACTGCGTCGTGCCGGGGCCTGTTCGTCGGGAGGACGATCAGAATTGACCAACATTTGTGCATTAATATCAAGCTGACTAAATTATGTGCAATTGTCGGCGCGTCGGTGTGGCATGGTGCTGGACATCGCGCCCTGCACGGGCATCATGACCCCGCTGTTGTCGCGACCCGACAGGAGGATCAATGCGACCGTGCCCTGCGCATCCGCGCTGTCCAGGTGCGAGTGGCCCGAACGGCCTTTGGCACGAGGCGTTGCCCGGCTCGCGTGCGTTTCGGGAGTCTGCCATGTCGCGGGTGACGGCGGGTTGACCGGCGACAGCATCCTCGTTGTCGGTGCCGGCCTTGCCGGACTGACCACGGCGCTGGCGCTTGCCCGTTGCGGGCACCGGGTGCAACTGGTGGAACGCCGGCCTCTCGATGCGGCCGTGGCGGATGGCAGGACGACGGCGATCGGGGCTGCGGGCCAGGCGCTCTATGCTGCGATCGGGGCCTGGGAATTCCTCGCACCGCACGCCGAGCCGATCCTTGACATCCGGGTGCGCGACGGTGCGTCGCGGCGCTACCTCGCCTACGATCATCGTTCCGCCGGTGACAGCCCGATGGGGTACATCGTCGAGAATCACCTGCTGCACCGCACCCTGCTGGCGCAGGTGCTCGCCCAGCCGCTCGTCAGCCAGCATCGGGGCGCCGGGGTGGTGCGGCTTGATGCGCAAGGTGCGGTGATCGGGATCGGACTGGATGACGGCACAACCCTGCGCGCCCGTCTGCTCGTTGGCGCCGACGGGCGTGACAGCGCGGTCCGGCGGTACGCAGGGATCGCTGCCACACGCTGGGACTACAACCAGACGGCAATGGTCTGCACCCTTGCCCATGCCCGTCCGCACGACAACGTCGCCTACGAGTGGTTCTGGCCCGGTGGTCCGCTGGCGGTCCTGCCGATGACACGGGGCCGCTCCTCGGTGGTCTGGACCGAGCAGCGACCGACCGCACAGGCCCTGACCGGACTGGACGACCGGGATTTTGCCGATGCTCTCGATGCCCGGTTCGAAGGCATGCTCGGTGAGCTCGAGATTGTGGGCCGGCGCTGGGTATTTCCGCTCTCGCTGGTGCAGGCCCGTCGCCGGCGTGCACCACGGCTGGTGCTGGTGGGCGATGCTGCTCAGGCGTTGCACCCGATCGCCGGACAGGGTTTCAACCTGGCGCTGAGGGACGTCGCGGAACTGGCGGAACAGCTTGCGTACGCCAGACGGTTCGGGCTCGATCCCGGTGATCCCGAACTCCTGCGTCGCTACGAGGCTGCCCGCAGCGTCGACGTCACCGCTCTTACCGTGGCAACCCACGGGCTGAACCGCCTGTTCTCGAACGCGGCGGTCCCGGTGCGCGCCGCCCGCCAGACCGGTCTCGCGATCGTCCAGAGGAGCCCCGGGCTCAAGCGCATGTTCATGCGCCGCGGCATGGGTATCGGCGGCAACCTGCCGGCGCTGCTTGCCGGACGGCTGCCCTGACCTACGGCTCCCGGCTCAGTCCTTCACTTTCCAGCCGGGCCAGGTAACGGTTCCATATGGTCTCCCGGCGTGTCCCGAGCTCGTGGAGATAGCGCCAGGTGAAAATGCCGGTGTCGTGGCCATCGTCGAATCTGATCCGGACCGCGTAGTTGCCGACCTGTTCCACCGCCACGATTCCGATCTGGCGCTTGCCGGCAACGGTGATCGGCTGGCCCTGTCCATGTCCGCGAACCTCGGCCGACGGGCTTTCGACACGCAGCAGTTCGGCCGGCAACGAGAACCGTTCTCCGTTGTCGAACACGACATCGAGCACCCTGTCCCTGGAGTTCGCCCGGATCTCCACCGGCCAGTACCGGGTGGCGTCAGCGGGGCTCACCCGGCCGGGTCCTCGAAGTGCCGCGCCGGATCATTTTCGTCGCCAAGTGGACGCGCCTCGTCAACCAGCATGATCGGGATGCCGTTGCGGATCGGAAAGGCGAGGCCGGCCTGCACGCTGACCAGTTCCTGTGCCTCGCGGTCGTAGCGCAGCGGTGCCTTGGTCAGCGGACAGACCAGTATCTCGAGCAGCTTCGGGTCCAGTTCCCCCGGACGGGTGATGTCGGGGTCAGTGCCTGACATCGCTTCCTCCGGCATCGGATTCGTGCAGCGCCATTTCCAGCAGTGCGACGGTGAGCCTGGCCCGCTCGCCCAGGGTGGGTGTCTCGAGCAGGGCCTGTTTCTCATGCGGTGCGAACGGGCAGCTCATGCCGATCGCGGCCAGCAGCCGCGAATCACCCGCCCGTTCCAGTGACTTCCAGTCGGGTTCGATACCGCGGCGGACAAAATAGCCGCGAACCGCGGACATCAGCCGCTCGCGGTCGACATCCCCGCCGTCATCCGTCTCGAGATCGGCTTGCCACCGCGTCCAGCGTGCGACGACGCGACGATAGCCGCGACGGGCTTCGGTTTCGCTGCCGACGTCAAAGCGGATCAGTCCTGCAAGCGTGATCAGGTAGCGACCGTCACCGGTCTCGGAAAACTGGACGATGCGTCCGGCGCAACCGGTCCGGCTCAGGTCAGGAACAGGTGCGGACTCTTCACCGGCGGCGGGCTGGATCATGCCGATCAGCCGGCCGGCGCCGAGCGCATCCTCGGTCATCGCCAGGTACCGAGGCTCGAAGATGTTGAGCGGCAGCACGCCGTCGGGCAGCAGCAGGACGCCGGGCAGGGGAAACACGGGCAGGATCCTCGGCAGGTCGCCGGTTCCCGCGTCCGCGCTGCTGTCACCGTCCATTGCAGCCTCGCGCCGGCCTCAGGAGAACAGGATCGAGGACAGTCGCTTGCGGGCCGATACGGTCAGCGGGTCGGAGTGGCCGAAGACACCGAACAGCTTGATCAGCTGCTTGCGGGCTGCCTCGTCGTCGTGGTCCCGGTCGATCCTTATGCTCTCGAGCAACTGGTCCACCGCACCTTCGCGATCATGGGCACCGTAGAGCGCCATGGCAAGGTCGTAGCGCGCATCCAGGTCGTCCGGGTTGGCCTCGAGACGGCGGCGGAGCGCGGCCGCGTCTCCAGCCTCCGCGCCCGCGTCCGCAAGGTCGATGCGTGCGAGCACCCGGACGATTTCCGCATCCCGCTGCTGCTCGTCATCAAGGCCCGCAATCATCTCGCGGGCCCGTTCGGTGTCGCCCGTCTCCACCAGGCAGGTCGCCAGCCCGGCCAGGGCGCGAGTCTCGCCGGGCGCATGGGCGAGTATCTGGTTGTACAGACCGGCAGCACCGCGGTGGTTTCCGCCAGCCGCCATCTCCCCGGCCTGTTCCAGCAGGTCATCGATCGGCGATGTGGCGCCCGCACCTCCGGTGAGCCGGGCGACGAACTCGCGCACCTGGCTTTCAGGCACCGCACCTGCGAATCCGTCCACGGGTTGACCGTCCCTGAAGGCGAAGACCGCCGGTATCGACTGCACCCGCAACGACTGGGCGATCTCCGGGTTCTGGTCGATATCGACCTTCACCAGCCTGACAGCGCCCCCGGCTTCTCGGGTGACCTTCTCAAGTACCGGACCGAGCTGCCGGCAGGGCCCGCACCACGGTGCCCAGAGATCGACGATGACCGGTGTGGTTCTCGAGGCTTCGACGACATCGCTCATGAAGCTTGCCGTGGTGGCGTCGGACACCACGTCCGGTGTCGCGGCAGACGCGTTGATCAGTGTCTCCATGTGAACTCAGCCCTTCCTGGCGTCACTGGCTGGCCGCCGGCGCGGGGTCGCGCACGGTTCGAGGTCGAGGATCCGCGGTTCATGCCCGCATGACCTGATATAGGTGATGAGATCGTCCGGCTCGATGGCCGTGGTCATGTCATTCGAGAGAGGATGGTAGTTGAGCGGCGAGAGCGCCAGCATGTGCCTGTCCAGAATCACCTGGACCCGGCCTTCGGCGTCATTGATCAGCGCGAACGGGGAAACGGCCCCGGGCACGACGCCCAGCACCTGCATCAGGCGATCGGGTGAGCCGAACGACAACCTGTCAGCGCCCAGTGGCTGTCGCAGCCAGCCGAGGTCGAGTCGAAGATCCTCGCGGCAGACGACCAGCCACATTCGCTTTCGCCGGTCACGCAGGAACAGGTTCTTGCAGTGCCCGCCGGGCATGTCGCCGCGCAACGCCTTCGACTGCTCAACGGTGAACAGCGGCGGATGGGTGTGGGTGACCGTGTCAATTCCCAGGCTGTCAAGCCGGTCGAACACGTGCCCGGGTGTTGCGGTAAGTGCTTGCATGTCATCAGGGAACAGGTCGGGTGCGGGTGTACCGTATCAGGCACCTGGTGCCGGCTGGACAATAGCGCCCGAAGCCGGCGCGGAAAAGACCTCGTCACCAGCGGAACATCCGTTCTCCCCGAGTGCCGCGCCGACCGCCTCGATGACGCCCGCCCAGTCGCCCGGTCGCGTCTGGCGGAACACGCGTGCGGTCGGGTACCAGGGGTTTTGCGGGCGTTCTTCCATCCACGGCCAGTCACAGGCCTGGCCGAGCAGGACCCAGAACGGCACACCGAGCGCTCCCGCAAGTCGCGCGATTGTCGCGTCGACGGTGATGACCAGGTCGAGCTGCCGCAATACGGAGCCGACATCGCACAGGTCGCCGAACCGTTCGCCCAGTCCCGTGACCCTGTCCGGCGCTTCGCCCGGCTGCAGGGCGAACAGCCGGACGTCGGTGCGGGCGGCGATCGGGCGGATGGCCTCTGCGGGCATCGAGTATCGCCGGTCACTGTCCGGATTCCAGCTCTCGGCCCAGACCAGCCCGATCCGGCGCCGACCGTCGGCCTGCCCGAACTCGGGCACCTCGAAGTGCCGGTCCCCGGGCAGGTCGAGCCACGGGCTGCCCGGAATGTCGTCTTCCGTCGTCACGCCCAGGGCGTGGGCCGCGCTTGGCAACGGCAGCTGCACATCTACATCGCGCTGCACCGAGCCGGGTTCGACCACCTGCACCTCGTCCGGCACGCGCTCAAACAGGCGCAGGAGAAGGGGATGGCACTCGAGAATGACACGGCCACCGCTGGCGGCGACCGCGGGCAGGAACCGGGCAAAATGGATGTGGTCGGCCACGGACTGTTCGGCCCGCAGCAGCAGGGTCCGGCCGGAGAGTGCGCTGCCGTCCCAGGCCGGCCGGCGGAACTCGGGGTGCCTGACACCGGACCGCGGGTCGCGCCAGCGCCACTCGTAGCCCTCGAAACCGTCCGCCAGGCGCCCCTGCCCGAGCAGCACATGCGACCGGTTCCAGTGAAACCCCGGCTGGTCGGGCTCGATACGCAAGGCCTGGTCGTAACAGGCCATTGCATCAACGAGCCTGCCGGCGTCACGCTCGAGGTTGCCGAGGTTGTACCAGGCCGAGGCGCTCTCGGGGTCGCGGACCAGCGCATGCCGGAACGCGGTACGGGACTCGTCGAAGCGCTCGGTCTGCCTCAGCACCGTGCCGAGATTGGAATAGACCGTGGAGCGCTGCTCGGATCTCAACGCCGACCGATAGCTGGTTTCGGCCTCGGCGTAGCGCTGTTGCGACTGCTGCAGCACTCCCAGTTCGAGCAGGGTAACGCAGCGCTGGGATCCGCTGCAGCGCTCCGAGAGGTGACCGAGCACGCGCTCGGCCCGGTCGACATGGCCCAGTTTGCCGAGCGCGAGCGCGAGGGCGCGGCGCTTCGAAGGCCGGTGCGGATCGAGGTTGACCGCAACCTCGAGGTGAGGCAGCGCCTTTTCGAACTCGTTCTGGCCGGCGTGGGCCTGTCCCAGCCGGAACCGCAGTTCCGGAAACAACGGGAACCGTTTCAGTCCCTCGCGGATCATCGACATCTCGTAGGACCGGTCCCGGCTTTCCCTGCCGAGCATGGCCCCGACGACGAAGAACTGGGCATCAAACCCGGCGTGGTTCGAGCGTACGACCCGGACCAGGCGCTTCTTCGCCGCTGCCGTGCGGCCCCCGCGGTTCGACAGCAATGCGAGCCGCCATTCGAGCATCGGGTGGCCGGGATACTCTTTCAGGCCATTGCGGACCAGTTCCTCGGCCTTGCGGTACCGTTCCGAGCGGTCGCGGTTGCGTGCATCGATCAACTGGTCGAAATTCGAGGTGTAGAAGTTCAGCAACCGCTTCTTCGGCCTGGCGCCGGCCTCGCGTGGAGCTGTCTTCTGGTTCATCGATCCTGCACCTGGCGCTGGTGTCGGAAGTTGCGGGCGTGGCGGCCCGGCCCCGTATGTGCCGGAAATCCGTTCGCGGAACAAGGGGCCGGCGGTGCCGGGAACAGGGGAGGGGAAGCGCAGCGTGACGGACCGGATCAGGATCGAGGTCGCGGACATCACCCGGCTTGGGGTGGATGCCGTCGTCAACGCGGCCAACACAAGGAGCATTGTAGCCCACGATAACGAGCGACTCTCCGTCCCGCGCTAGGCCCGTCACCCAGACGTCGAACCGTTCCATCGCTTCCTCGGGCGTCTGCCCCGTCCGCTCCAGAACATCGAGGGACATCCCCGTCACCTTCAGGGCCGCCGGGTCGGCGTTGCGATTGACCGGCTTCAGATCGCACGAGAACGTGCGGTCTTCGTTGTCCACGTCGCAGCCGCCAATAGACAGCAGACTGTGCTCGCCCGGGATCGGCCCCGCCGTCTCGACATCGATCGAGACGAAGATTTCACGCTGCGTGCTCATGAAACCAGCGACTCCGCCGGCACCAGGGGAGGGCGGTTCTTCACGGCCTCCCAATGCTTGCGAAAGGTCCGACGACGATCGTCTACCGTCCCGCCTGTCTCCCACAGCAGGCCGGCAAAGGTCTGCACATCGAAGGGCAGCACACTGCCCTTCCTGGCCATAAGCATCGTCGGCAAGTCGCGTCCCAGCGCATAGCCCAACTCCAGAAAACAGTTCGGCCGCATGCCCGTGATATCGGCCAGGACAACGCTGCTCCGATGAAGCTTCGCGAAGATTTCCTGGTCGATCCGGGCCTGTTCATAGGGCTGGCGCCCATCGACCACGGTCAGCTTGTAACCCAGCTCATCCTCGATTACGGGCCGCACGATCGTATCAAAGAAGGACTGAACATCCGCATAGTCTTCATGCTCGGGGTTCAGGAGCCGCACGGCGAAAGCTCTCGGCCCTTCGAGCGCCTCGAGCACTTCGATGATGGCTGCCGCGCGTTCGCTGACCGGCTTGCGTGCCGTGAAGTTGATGCGATTGATCCAGGCATGCGCACTCCGGTCCGCCGTCCGGAAGAGGCGCGCGGCGTGCGTACTCGACAGCCCGATGTCGGAGAACAGGCGGCGGGCACCTGTATCAGCGGGCGAGACAGCGGCATTGAGCGGCACCACCGGCTTGCCGGCGTCGTGATAGAGGTTCGCGAGGTACAGAACCCCGTCCGCACCGCCGACCCCGATCAGAGCATTGCCCCACTTGGCCTGAGCCTCCATCCGCTTGCTGTTCATGTTCCAGTGGGAAACATTCTCGATCTGGACATGATCCGAAGCGCGCAGATCGTCCCAGAGCTCTTCGAATTCCGCCGGGATCTGCTCTTCTGTCTTGTGATGCTGAACGGCAATCGCAAGCGGAGTTGGAGCGTTCGTGGGGCGGCGTCCAAGGTTGGCATGAAGTGTCCGCCAGACCAGCCAGTCGAAGCAGATCGGCATGCCGTCGCCCGGCCGGAGCTTCTCGGCGTCCACGGGCACCACGAAGGTCGCGCCGCGTCGGACAAGCTCGCCGACCAGCTCCGCCACCAGCGCGCGCGCCTGCTCGACCTCGGCGGTTGGCGCCACCGCGAGGTCACGCGAAATGCTGCCTGAGATGTGAATGCGGCGTCCGAACAGCCGGGACCGCGCCATCAGCGATCCTCCACCACCGGCGACGGCTTCATGGCGGCAGCGATGGTTCGAAGGTGGTCGAACCGGAGCGGCCCGTCAGGGAACGCCAGCGCGAGCGCGGCCGGGTAGAGGCGGGTGCGGATGTCCGAATATGTCCATCCCGGCTGACCTTCCCGCGCCCCCGTGCTCTCAACTAGAATACCCAACTCCGGCTCCGTTAACGCCAGCGCTCCCACGTCCATGGCGAATAGCTGCAGTCGCTCCTCCGCCGACGGCCGCTTGAATTCCTCGATGATCGCGGCCCGCCGCTGAAGCGCGGGATCAACCACGGATGCCCGATTGGTGCAAAGGAACACCACGATCCGGCCGCCGTACCGACGCAGGTCGTCTATCCCTTGGATCAGCGTGTTCACCGCCACCTTGTCTTCGTGGTGGCTGTGATCCTGCGATCGCGCCGCCGCCAGGGAATCAGCTTCGTCGATCACCAGGATGGCGCGGCGGCCCCGTCCGGCCGCCTGCGCCACCTTCTGGAACGCCTCGGCCAGAAGCGTTCCCATTTCGCCCACTTTCCCCGATCCGCGAACCCGGTTGCTCAGCTTGAAGAGAACCGAGTCCTCCGTCCGCGATTCGAGGACCAGCCGGTTCGCGATGCATTCGGCCATGGCCGTCTTGCCCGTGCCGACATCGCCATGGAAGATGGCCAGTGGATATTGTTCGGCGACCAGCGCGCACAGGGCGAGCTTCCCGCCGTGATGCTTCCGGTTCCAGGCGCCCAGCTCATCCATGCTCAGCAGCAACCGTAACTGATCGCGTATGCGCCCGTAGCGCGTCTCAAACCCCAGCAGCGTCCGCTCCTTGACGGAAAGTCCGTTGTCGGGAAGCACGGTCTCGCTGTCGAATATCCTCATCTCGCTCATGCGGCATAGTCCCTACGCTGCATGCCCCAGCCGTTGCTTGCATAGCTACGGCCGCTCTTTTGGATGAGTCTCGCGTGGCTGGTGTCGGCGTCGGTGGGCGTCCAGTTCACCTTGAGATTTCTCTTCATCGCTTCCCGGGCGTCGGCGTCATAGGTGTTCGTATAGCTGAGGACGATCCTGAGGTGGGGATCGGCTACACGCGGCCACAGGACGCCGCCCGGCCGGCTCATGGAGAGATCCCCCGCAGAGGTGTTCACCACATATTGGGTGGCGCAAATCTCGACCCCTGCGCTGAAGAGGGTCAGGTCGACCTTCTCGAGGTAGCCCTCCTTGGCCAGCTCTTCGACGTCGTACGCGTAGTCGCGGGCCGTGGCCTCGGTGATCGCTCCCGAACTCTGGGCGATCATCACCAAGTCGGCCGTGAAACGCCGCATGACGGTCTTGATGTCGGCGAACGTGTAGGAGTAGCTCCGGGTCTCGCTGGTGTAGCTCATTTCCTCAATCCTCAACCTTGAACCGCGGCCCGAAGATCTCCTTCCAGACCTCGTTGTCGTTCTCCGCGGAAGCGAAGTTCGCCGTCTCCCACGCCTCCCGCGCAGCTCCGGCGATTTGTTGGCGCTCCGTCTCCGTGATGCGGGTCGCGACGTTGTTGAGACTGCAAACCGGATCGAGGATGACGACCGGGTCAGAGAAGACGCCGAACGGCCCAGTGTTTTCCGGGAACTGGATGCGCTCCTTCAACTCCGACTGGGCGGTATAGAGCAGAAAGCGCCGGAACCGCTGCTCGGTCGAGCCGTCGGCCCCTTCCTGGTCCAGCAAATGGGCCATGATCAGTTCGATGATGAAGGACTTCAGCGGCTTCAGTTCGGCTTGGTTGCGCCACTTCTTCGCCAGCCGCACAAGGGTCCGGAAATCCTGGTCCCGGTCTTTCCGATCGCGAACGAACTTGATCTGGCAAGGAGCGCAGGTCTGCATGCTCGACCCGTCCCGCAAATCGAATTGCCAGCCATAACCGTCCCGGCTTTCGTCCTCGATGACCGGTACGATGTCGACGCTGAGGCCGCTGCCGACGAACGACACGGTGGCGGCCTTCCGCTGAATCTCGAAATCCTCCACAGCCTTGCTCGGATAGATTTTGAGCAAGAGGTCGTAGATCAGGTCATTGAGACTCTCCAGGGTCTCGCGGTCGATGCTGCGGCCCGAGATATAGAAGACGACATCGATATCGACGGGGTCCACCGACGTCTTGCGGAGAATGGTGAACTTGGCGAACGAGCCTGCCTTCACCACTCGGGTGATCTTGATCTCCGTCTTGTCGCGAACGCTTCGGCTGAGCTCGGCGATGAGGCGATCGACCTGCTCGTGGTATTCCTTCCGCTTGTCGGCCGGAAGGCGGAGCACGTTGCTGTCATAATAGCGGAGCTGGGTATTCGTCAGCGGCATGTCGCACCCCCGTGTATCGTTGCTTCAATCATCAAACCGCTGCCTCATGCCGCCATGCCGAACTGCCGTCGGACTTCGCCGGTGCCGACGAATTGAGACAGCAGGCGGTAGTTCTGCTGTTCGTATCGGACCCTGCCCGCGACAATCGCCGGGTGAATTTCGAGCGCATTGGCCAGATTCATGACGGCCATGGGCGTCGGATGGTCCTTCACGGCGCTCGCTTCCCAGGCCGCTTTTGGGATGAGGGCCTCTTCCGCCCAGTCGTCCGCCTGCGTCTCTCTCGGATCTTCCCGTCCGCCTTCCACTTTGCGGAGCGTCTGATCGTCGACAAAGGCATTGCCCTTGTCGTTGTCCAGATGCCGGCCGACATGAGCCAACTCATGTAGGAGGCAGAACCAGAAATTGTCGATGCGGTCGTAACGCAGGGTCAGCGCGACCACCGGCCGCCCATCGCCGAGCCGTAGCGCTGCCCCGTCGAGATATGTCTTCGGCAAATGCTTCACGATCACGAGCGGAATCCCGTGCTTGGCCAGAAGTTCCCTGGCCAGCCGCGGGCCGTCCTCGGACCAGCTCAGTTGCGCCACCTTCTTGAGGAAATCCAAAGTGACGGTGCCGCGCTTGTACTTCGCCTTTGGCCGTTCCTCATTCGCCTCTGCCAGGACCTGCCAGCACCACGCCTTCAGCGCATAGGGATCCATCTTGGCGTTCGCGCGCACGTGATCGTTCTTGCGGTAGAGCGCGGCGCCGGCGACATCCGGCCCCCCCGCCCGATCTATCAGGTCACTGATGATCTCCTCCGCGCGCCCCGCGAGGTCGGGGCTGTCCGGAATCCAGTCCAGCTTCGCCATCGCTTTGACGGGAAACCGGCTCCATTCCATGCCGGCCAGCGGATCGCCGAGCGCGACCCCAGCCTCGCGAAGCAGCACGTCCGCTGGAATCCCAAGATGCTCATGGAGCGCGCGCGCCATCGGCATGGTGATCGCGCGCTTGCCGGAGAGAACCTCTGAGACCTTGGCGCGGCTCCCGATGAACGGGATCAGGTCGCGCGGGCTCAGCTTCCCCTGTTCCATGCGGAACTCGATCGCTGCCACTGGGCTGGGATAGCCCATCGGTTCATGCTTGCTCTCATAGAGCTCGACGAGATCGGCCAGAACGTCGAGTTCGTCGAAGTCGGCGCTGCCGGACTCCGCGTCCATCAGCGCGTCGATCCGCGCAAGCGTGGCCTCGTAATCCTTCTCGGTCCGGATCGGCTTGATCTTGCTATTGGCCATCTCACACCTCCTCGACGTCAACGGCGTCATACTCGGCGTGTGTGCCGACGAAACGCACGTAGACGATGCGCGCCGGGTAGTTGATCCTCACCACGAGCCGGTAGTCGTTGCCCTTGATGTTGAAGATCACCCGGTAGCCGCCAACGATGCTGGCGTGGCGGTATTTCTCCTTCACCTTCGCCGGCGTATCCCAGTCCTCCTTCAGAACCTCGCGATACCAGGCGAGCAGCGGTTCCTCGGCATTCGCATGCCGCTCCCAGAAATTCCGGAGCGTCCTCTTGGCGATGATCCGCATGGCTAGATATACACTGTTCCCAAAAAGATGACAAGTACAACACTCCCAAAAAGCACAAGCCTGTGTACACCCCTAACCAGCGTCAGTCAACCAGAGTCGTGCCGCCCGCCAGGCAATGGCCGTGGACTGTTGCGGCTCGCGAGAGCTGGAAAAGCCCTTGGTGCGCTTCCTCCAGCTAACCCGAAGTTCCAGCCATGGCCAAGCGTACCAGTTTGAATATATTGGCATTCGAGATAAAGGAGTGTGTCGCTACTGGGAACGCGCCAGCCGCACGCCGAGGTGGTCGAGTATTTTCCTCTGGAGCGGCGTGGGCCGGGTAATGGCCTGGAAGGGTTCGGCGCCCGGGAGCCGGGGCGCGACGGTGTTGCGG
>Ga0209543_1001314_pt1 | contig 23095 bp, 19 predicted proteins | sample MesohylFT_FD_187296 | JGI IMG/M metagenome (GOLD analysis project Ga0209543, IMG submission 187296) | Host-associated microbial community of the marine sponge Aplysina aerophoba from Gulf of Piran - sponge mesohyl, lysed by freeze-thaw... | ecosystem: Host-associated > Porifera > Sponge >...
GGCGCGGCCGCGCGTTTCACCCGGGTGACCTTCGGCGAGATCACCGAGTCCGCCATCCGGGCGGCGTTCCGGGCGCCGCGGGGTCTCGACATGGGGCTCGTCCGCGCGCAGCTCGCGCGGCGCTTCGTGGACAGGCTCGTCGGGTGGCGCGTCTCGCCCGTGCTCGTCCGCGCCGTCGACCAGGCCCGGTCCGCCGGGCGCGTGCAGTCCGTCGCGGCCCGGCTGGTGGTCGAGCGCGAACGCGAGATCGCGGCGTTCCGCCCGGCGCCGTACTGGGAGGTCGCCGTGACGCTCGAGACCCCCGGGGGCGCCGCCGTGCTGCCGGTCGCGGACGCCGGCGATGCCCGCTCGGCCGACGCCCACCGTTTCGCCGACGAGGCGGCGGCCCGGGAGGCGGCCGGGGCGATACGTGCGGCGGGGACGGCCCGGGTCGTCTCGGTCTGCTCCCAGCCGGGGGTCCGCCGTGCGCATCCGCCGTTCACGACCTCGTCGCTCCAGCAGGCGGCTAGTGCGCGGCTCAAGCTCAACGTCGCCCGCACGATGGAGCTCGCGCAGCGGCTCTACGAGGCCGGGGCCATCACCTACATGCGCACCGACGCGGTGGCGCTGTCGGCCGAGGCCGAGCGGGGGCTGCGGTCCCAGGTCGCGGCGGAGTACGGCGGCGAGTACGTGGCGGACCCGCCGAACCGCTTCAAGGCCGGGAGCGCCGCGCAGGAGGCCCACGAGGCGATCCGGCCGACGTCGTTTGGTCCCACGGGCGGACCCGCGCTCGACGGCGACGAGGCCCGCCTCTACGAGCTGATCCGCCGCCGCGCGCTGCAGAGCCAGATGGCGCCGGCCAGGATCCGCACCGACCGCGTGGAGGCGCAGGCCGGCGGGTGGCGTCTCGCCCTCTCCGGGGTCGCCGTCCTGTTCGCGGGGTTCGAGGCCGTGTGGCCTCCCGACCGCGAGGACGCGGCCCCTCCCCCGCTCGAGGAGGGGGCCGAGCTGCGGGTCGGCGACGTCGCCCTTGCGGCGAAGCGCACCAGGGCCCCGAAACGGTTCACCCAGGCGACGCTGGTCCGTGAACTGGACAGGCGCGGCATCGGCCGGCCGTCGACCTACGCGCAGACCATCGACGTGCTGCTCGAGCGCGGGTACGTCGAGTCGCGCCGGCGCGACTTGGCCGCGACCGCGCTGGGTGAGCAGGCGGTGGCGTGGTTGATGCGCCACTTCGGCGACCTGCTCGACTACTCGTTCACGGCGCAGCTCGAGCGCCAGCTCGACGAGATCGCGGCGGGTTCGCGCGAGTGGCGGGGCGTTCTCGACGCGTTCCACCGGCGGCTGCTCGAGCAGGTCGAGCGGGCGTCGGCTTGACGGAGGGCCCTCGGGGCGCCCCGTCCGGGTGCTCGATCTTCTCGTCGAGCCGGTTCGGACCCATCCGCTGGGCCGCGCGTGGGGCGGGACAGGTCTCGCGGAGCCGAGGTTCAAGTCATGAAGGGACTGGTGGGCACGGTGGTGATCGTGGCTTCCATCGTCGGCGTGGTGATGTGGGCGCTGCTCGCGCGCTACCAGGCGGACTTGAAGTCCGTGCGCGGGATCGACCCGTGCGCGCTCGGCGAGGTCAGGTGCGCGTCGACGTCGTCGGGGCTCGTTCACCACGCGACGTTCGCGGCGCCTGGCGCGCGGGGCGGCTCCTCCTCCGGGGACCTGTCGGTCTCGTGCGTGGGCTCCGTGTGGGACGTGGGCATTGTGTTGGGGAAGTCTCTCCCGCCGGGCCGCTACAGCGTCGGCTGGGAGTCGTTCGTCATCGCCTCGCCCCCGCTGCCCCTGGGAGGCTGGTCGGCCTCGGACGGGTTCCTGTCGAGCCCGGAGCCGGGCGCGTTCGTCGAGGCGGCGCTCGGGCCGGCGCCGCTCTGGGGAGAGGTCGCGCTGGCCGTCCTCAACGTCGATCCGGTGCTGGCGTTCAGCGTGACGCGGGGCTCGGACTTCGAGGCGTCGGTCGCCTTCGACGCGCTTCGCGTCCGCGCGGTGGTGCGCGCGATCGCCCTCGGCTGCGGCAGGGGGGAGTCCGCGGATGGATGAGCAGGCGCTGGAGATCGCGGGCGCGTTGCTGCTGTGCCTCGCCGTCTCGGGGCTGCTGCTCTCCCTGTACCTGGTGGCGGTTGCCGGCACGCCGCGCGCCCGGCGCCGCCGCCGTCGCCGCCGGTGAGTGAGGAGGGTCGGATGGGTCGGCCGAGGCGCGTGTCCGAGCCGCATTCCGGCGGGGGATGGACGACCGGGGTCGTCGACGCGCCGCTGCCCGAGGCCCGGGTGGGCCGGGCGTGCGTGCCTGTCAATCACGAGAACCTCGAGCGCTTCGGCTGGTCGGAACGGACCGACGAGGGCCGGCGCCGCGTGGTGAGGTCGGCGCTGCGCTTCGCGGCGGACATTGGCGTCCAGGTCGTGGTCCCGCCGGCCGAGACGCCTCGCAGCTTGCCGGAGGGGGCCGTCGTCGTCAGCCAGCCGCCGCCAGCGGCGTTCCGGTCGAACGGCGACTGGGCGGCGGACCTGATGAAGCGGGTGGCCCGTCACTATCTTGCCGACGCCGAGGAGGGCTCCCGGTCCGTCGAGTCGCTGCTCTTCTACGGCCTCACGGGGCGGACGGCGGACTACGCGGGAGCGCTGGCGCAAGGGCTGGGCTATCTGCGCGGCGAGCTGGGGGCGCCCGCCGCCGGGAGGGAGAGGCCGGGGCTCCCTGCCGGCGCGGCGGGAGGCGATCACGCCGCGCTCCGCGCGGCGCTCCTCGAGCACGTCGCCGCGGCCGGCGACGGGTGGGGCTCGCCGCACTCGCCCTATGCGTGCGCGCGAGTGCTGACGCGGGCGCACACCGAGCGTGCGTGTTCGCCGCTCGCGCTCGATGTCGGGCGTTCGGAGCTCCGGCCGCTGTCTCCCTCGCCGTACGGCGACACGGTGGGCGGCTGGTTCGCCTGGCATCTGGCCGAGACGCGGCCGCGCTTCCGGGAGTTCGACCCCGCGGAGCTCGCGGCGGACTGCAACGAGTGGCTCGCCGCCCGGGCGGCCGAGGACCTCCTGGACAAGGCGCACTCTCGCGGCGTCGTCGACGGCGTGCCGGCGCGCCTCTCGTCGGCGCCTATCCGGGACGCGCTGGAAGCCTTGCCGGTCCCTCCCGACATGCCGGCCGCGTACGGCATGGTCGTGAGCGATCAGGCGGCCGGGCAGGAGAGGCATCCCCTGAACAGGCCTCGACCGCGGCTCGATCCCGTCGTCGGCGTCGAGCCGGCGGCGTTCCGCGAGCTGGACTCCCGGCGCCCGGAGGACGCCGTCGTTCTCGAGGACCGCATCCTCGGGCTGTGCGCCGGGTCCGGCGTCGCCGTGAAGCTCCACGACTCGGACCGGGTCCGCTCGTTCCATGCGCCGGCACCTTGTCGCGGGGGGCTCGCTGCGCACGTGGTCCATCCGATTCCGGAGCGGTTCGGGAGCACCGAGGACTGGGGCCGCTCGCTCCTGGGGGCGGTCGCGCTCGCGGTCCAGACGCATCCGCGGCTCTACGACCATGCGCGCCTCGATCGGCTGTTCGGGAGGGACCCGGCCGAGGGCGCGAGGGTGTTCGACGGCGCGACGGGCGTGCTGTGCGACCGCTACGGTCTCGATCTGTCCGCCGTCGTCTCTCGCGCCCGGGCCTTCGAGGCGAAGCCGGTCGGCGACCGGGTCGGCGTGTCGGCGCTGGACGAGATCGAGGACCGGACCGGCGTGCCCCCTGAAAGGTTCGAGGTGGCGCGGCGGGCGTTCTGGACCGCGTTGGGGGACGCCTGCGAGCGTGAGGGCGTGGCGCGTGGGTGGGCGGACGCGGCCATCGCCGCCGGCGATCACGATCACGTCATGCTCGAGAGGGTGCGCCGTGCGGCGGACGCGGACGTTCCGTCGGTGGTCCGCGGCTGCGACCGGGTCCTCGATCTCGCTGTCGGGCGCACGTGGGGCGCGGTTCGGCCGTCAGGCGCCGTCGAGCGCTCGGTGGCGGACGTCGTCGCGGACCGGCTCCTGTCCAACGTCGGCGGATCAGAGCCGAGGATAGATCTCGATCGGCGCGACAGCCCGCGTGTCCGCGAGGTCCTCGGCCGGCTCACGGCTGCGAACCGTCCGGCCGATGCGGTGCTCGCCGACGTGGCGCCGGGCTTTGCGGTGGGCGGTGACCGCGACGACGCGACGGTTCTCCAGGTCGTCCGCGAGCGCGCGGAGGCCGTCACCGAGTCCATGCTGGATCCGACCCGCGCGTGGCGCTCGGACCGCGTGGGCGACGTCGAGCACTCCAGGTCGGCGACGCCCTGGCGGGACCTGGAGCGCGCCCGCGCCTGGCGGGCCAGCGAGCTGGAGCCGGAGGCGCCGGGGGAGCGCGGCACGGATCGCGATCGCGCCGTGCAGCCGTCTCGTTAGTGACTTCGGCCAAGACCGACTACAAGATCGCGTCTGCTGTTGAGCGGTAGAGATGGAGCACGGGATTCCGTTCGTGGCCGTGGTGGTGCTTGCGGTTGCCGCCAGCCTCGCCTTCAGTGGTCCGCGCCTCTCTGGCAGCGCGATGTTCGCCGGCCGGGCTCCCTGGGACGCCCTTTCGGTGCTCGTTGTGGTGCTGCCGGTGTACGTCGGCGTTGTGCACGTGGTCCCCGCATGGTCGAGCTTCGTCGTCGCGCTGGTCGGAATGGGTTGCCTCGTGCTCGGGTCGACGAGCGAGTTCCTCCTGTCGGCGGCCGCCGTCCTGCTGCTTGTTGCGATGGCCGATGCCGGTTCGTAGCCTGCAGCCCCCTTGTCTCAGGCGGGCGGCCCGTGAAGGGGCCCTGCTGGTAGACTCCCTCACCAACAACACGCAAAACTGAAGCTGACTGACACGCGATGCCCCCCCGTCACCCCGAAGCGCCGGTCAAACGGGCGGGAGCGCGGCGCTCACACTGCACAATGCCAGCCTTTGTTCCTTGATTGCCAGTGCCCATGTTGTTCCATCCTTGATACCCAACGATCCCGGCTCGAGCTTGCGGAACGCGACAGCCCGCCAAGACTTCGGCCCACGCCTGACATTCGTGCGAGTCTGAGCGCAGGCGGTACTGTCATCGTCAAAACGGCCTTCGCATCACTTCAAACACCGATTTCAACCGCACCGTGTGGCATCCCGCTGCCCTTGCCTCACTGTACGCCGCGGCAAGCGGTGGGCCGAAGCGGTCGGGATCGCAGTCCCACAGAGGGTGCGTGATGATTTCCGCTTGGGATCCCCGGCGACCTCCCGGCAAGCCCGCAAACGTCGTCTGCTGCCAACCTGGCATTGCGAAAAAGTAAGGCGTCGCCGCCTCCAGATCAAGACCTTGCCAGTAAGGCACGGTGAAGTCGATCGCCGCCCCCGGGTCCAATGCCAGCCGAGCCAAGTCGAGCCCCAATCTCCAGTCGAGAATGCTGTGATACGGCAGGTTGCTAAAGTCCCTCAGGCAGTCCGGACACGACGTCGTGCAGCCGCCCTGTCCCGGCCCAGCGTGTTCCGAACCGACCAAAAAACTATGGAAGTCCGGGTTTCCCTCGCCCACCATGTACCGCAGCAGCGCCTCGGTTTCTCCGGGATTGCCCAACAACGAGGCATAACCTGCGCCATTCTCCAAGCTGTCGCACATGAACACCTGTCCGATAAGGTTGCCGCCCGCGGTCTGCAGGGTGCGCAGGCCGATCTTGATCTCGCGCTCATCCACGTCGAGTCGATCGGTAGCCGCCTTCCGCGCTAAGAAACCGAACGAGTACAATGCCGCGCGAGTTCCGAGTCCCGCGTCACCCGCTGGCGAAGTCCGGAGTCCTGCGGGCCAGTCTACGATCCCGAACACCATTACATCCGTCGACTTGACTGAGGCCAACGCTCTTCGGTCGGTCCCGGCCGCTGTATCGATGGCCGGATTGGCCACACCGACGTTGTTCAAGGACAAACGGGTGACCCACGTTTCGCCTTGCGCAAGCTTCTCGAAATCGAAGAGGTGACCGCTGTTGTCGTTGATGATATAGACAGTCTCCTGAGCTGCAGACACCTCGAAATTCGCCCGCTGGCTGAACGTCAAGGGGGTCACGCCCATCTTGGGTCGGGAGGCCCGCGGGGTCCACTCGAAAGTGCCATCGAAATCGCGACTTCGCCCGTACCACGTCCGAAATCCCGTAGGCTGGGACAATCGGGTAACGCGGTACCCAGGATCCTGCTGTGGCGTGGCGCCACACACGGCACAACTGGGCGGCGGGGGCTGCGCGTCGTCGATGGCTTGGCAAACGGCGCAAACTCCGAGGTCCAATCGTGGCCCTAACGGATTGGGTGCTTCCGCGGGTCGATTCCCGTGCGGCCGGTAGTCGACCACGCCAATCGCGGTATGAATAAGACCATCCTTCACCGTCTCTGAGCCCGGCGCAAACTGGCTGATTGCGATGTCGAGTTCCCGATCCACCACGTCATCGGGCGGCCAAGGATACGCTCGTGTAGGGCGATCGTGAAATAGATAGCGTGTCCGCGTCGGGAGACCGAACATTGGCAAAACCCCGGCATTGGCCAAGCGCTCGCTGAGAGCGACCTGTGGGTAGCGCGGGTCTGTCGACACAGCCGTGACGCCATGGATAAGCTGTTGCGTACAGTAGTCGACCAGTTCCTGGCGTCGCGCTTGGAGTACGGGATCGCTATGGGACAACAAGACATCGGTCACACGCTGGACCTCGGTCGTATGCTGCTGTAGCCAGCCGAGGACGAGCTCCGCCGTCGTCGTGCCCGGCGGGGTGCCAGTGGGAAGTTGCGGCGCGGGCTGGGACCACGCCGCGGCCGTGCCAAATTCACCGTGAACATTCTCGCCGCCGCCAGCCGCGAAGAGACTGTGCGCCGCGAACGCCTTCCGCAGCAGCTCCTTCGCCAGCACGCGCTTAATGATGCTCTCCCTGCGCATGTCCACGTACGGTTGCGGAGGCGGGTCGGCCGTGATGCGCTGGGGCCGCTGAAAATAGTAGTCATCGTGACTTCGTCCCCGGCACAAAGTAAGAGCAACGGACACGCCCGCGCCGCGTCGACCTGCTCTACCAACGCGCTGCTGATAGTTGAAGCGCATGGGGGGCATGTTCGCCATCATCACAGCAACGAGCGCGCCGATATCCACACCAGCTTCCATGGTTGTGGTCACGCTCAAGAGATCGACCGAGTCGGTGAGGGCGTTCTCCTGTGGAGGCAAAGCGATGTCTTGAAAAAGTCGCTGTCGCCGACGGGCATCGGACTTGTTGGTTTGTCCCGTGAGCTCCTCGCAGTTCATGCGATAGAGCATCCCTGCCATGGTGGCGAGATAGGAGTAATAGTCGGGCGTCGCCTGGGCAGCCGCTGTCGGCTGGGTGGCGCCCAGTGGCGCTAGGCAATCCGCGCATATGCCCCCAGAGGGATTCATGTAGGTACGCCGGCATTGCGTACACCTAAAATAATTGACCGATGGTGGCGACAAGCAGATCGCCGCTGAGTTCAAGAAGTAGTGAGCCGTATTTAGAACACCGGTATCCGCAAGATAATTGGTGACGTCATTCGTGTACTCGCCCGGGTCGATTCCGGCTTGCTGTGCAATAGCCCGGAGGTACGCAGCAACATAGCCCGGCAGCGTGTTCCGCGGCATACAGGGGTGCGTCGACAGCCGCTTGCGAGTGCCGAACAAGACGACCGCGCCCTCGGCGCCCTCCAGAGCCAACTGTGTTGGTGGCGGAGTCGTGAGGTGATCGACCGTCGGCCGCGCAAGGACGAGTGACTCGATGCTCCTGCGCCCAGAAGCGAAAATGACATCCATTAGCTCCAGAAGCGCTCCCTCTTGGAGGCGAATCAAGTGTGTCTGTTGGGACTGAGTCAGCTGGTTTGGCGGCTTGGGTGTGGGCGCACCAGCGACTGGCCACAGATGCAGGTCTCTCCAGCTACCATCACGAGCTTCGGGATTCGTCCACATCACGCCGAGCTTGTAGCCGGCAGGATTCATCCCGCTGGCGAGCAGGGCCTGGGCCACGTCTGTCGCGATTTGCGTTAGCGGGAACGGGCCGGCGGTGGCCCTTTGGAGGAGTCGGTTCGCAGCCTGTTGGTTGGACAGGCCGGGGTACCGTGCGGAGGGCATAGGCGCGGTCGCCGCATTCAGCCCCATTGCCAGAACGTTCGCATCGCTGGGATTCGCAGTCGCAAACGCTGTAGCAGCAAGAAGGTGTTCGGGCGACAGTTGTTGGCCCTGGTACTGCCTCGCAAACGCCAGGGGACCGGTGCCTTGCTGGGCGAGCGAGGCCACCAGCGCTTGGCGGAGTGCGTCCCGGTAGTGGGAGAATCGCATTCCGGCCGATAGCTTCGCGGCGTCTTGCCGGCTATCGGAGAAGACGACGAGCTTGCGGTTGTTGGAGAGCGGCGGTTGAGCGAGATCTCTGAGAAGGGTGTCCGCCAAGACCTGCGCAACCTTCTGGAAACCGGTGCGCTGGGTGCGGATCGGCGACGCAACTTCCGTGCGGCCTCGCCAGTCCGCATCGCAGCGAGGGCAGACCGCGGGATGAGCTGCGCATCCGGTGGGCGGGCCTCCGGGATTGGCATTGTGAGCGGCCGGGATGTAGTAGAGGTAGCCAGCTATGCAGCCGGGTGGCACTCCCAGTCCCGCACTGCCAGCTACGGGGTCGAAACCGGCTGGGCTCCAACGCCGCCCGACCCCGTCCTGCGTCCACTGTGGCGTGGATGGCGTGAGGTTCCCGAGGGCCGGCCAGAATACGGCGTAGCGGTCGTAGTCCCGGTCAAACGACGCGAGATCTGGCGCCGCCTCGAGATTGGGTCGATCTGGGCTCAAGTACCACTCGTTGGGATTGCCAGTCGCGCGACGGTAGCCGCCAAAAAAGATCTCTCCACAAGGCTCGCAGTACAGCAGTTCCAGAACGCGCGAGCCGCAGTTGCAGGTCAGCGTTGGACTGTAATGCAGGGCACCCGACGGGCACGGCTCCGACCGCGGAGTTGCTTGGGTGCACGCAGGGTTGGTGCAGACCCAAAGTCCCTCGAGGTTGCGCAGCATGACGTGCACGCGCATGGGAAGGGGTGCGAGTCCACGCGCGTCGCGCGCGTAGGATAGCGCAGTCAAGAGACCGTCGACGGCTTCCTCTGCGTGGGGAATTGGTACACCGGGAAAGAGCTGGGTCACAAGTGCCTGAGGGAATTGTGGGACGAGACGATGGTCAACGGTACATGCGGAGCGCAGCGCGCCCGGCGCGCCGACGTGCAGGAGCCCCGCGCTAAGCTGTTCTTCGGGCGGTAGGTCTTCCGGCTGCGCCGGCGTATGTAGGTCAGCCAGGAGGGTTGCCGTTGCCTCAGGCAAGGCCGCGGGACCGGTAGTGACAATACTCTGTCCGAAGACTCGGAACGCTGCAACGTGCGGCGCGAGAGTCGTCGGCGCAGCAGTGAGTGGAGCTATGTATGACGGGCCGCCGACGACTCGGAACCGATTCGCGCCACGGCCGAAGAACTGCTCAAGGTAGTCCAAACCGGACCCACCGCTCTCGAGCGACGCACTTGAGGCAATGATTCTCAGCTGATCGGAGTCGGGACCCAAGCCCAGTCGGTCGAGGAACGCCCGCAGCAAGTACGCGACTTCGGTCCCAGGAGTACCTCTGTAAGTATGGAGTTCGTCAACGACCAAATGGAAAACATGCTGTCGCGACTGTGCGAGCCAAGCTCGCGTCTGGTCAAAGATGGTCGCTTCGACCGCTCGCATAAGCATAATGTTGAGCATCGAGTAGTTGGTGATCAGAATGTCAGGCGGAGATTCCTGCATGTCCCAGCGGGACCACATCTCCGCTCCGTCCATGCTTTGGAAAAAGCGCTCAGCCGGACTCCCCGGGGCCAGGGCTTGTGCGTCTTGGTGTATAGCACGCAGCTCATTACGCAGGCGCGTCCGACTGTTCGACGTCTCTTCCCCGGATACGGGGGTGCGCCCGGTGTAGCGGCCAAAGTAGATGTGATTACCCTGTCGATGAGTCTGCATCCAGGTACGGGCGGCGGGACTATCCAACGCCTCCCGCAGTCGAGCGAGCTGGTCCTCGACAAGCGCGTTGAGCGGGTATAGGATGAGGGCGCGAACCGCTGCGGGACGGCCCTCGTGACTCCGTTGTGACACTCGCGGCGCCCACCGTTGTCGGCTGCCCTGCGTACTCGAATGGTTCCACCAGTCCCACTGGGGCGGTCGCTGGCCGGGTGCCGGCCAACGCGCGGACTCCCGCACAAGCGACGCGACGACAGGCAGCAGGAAACACTCTGTCTTTCCGGAGCCCGTTCCCGTCGTGACTACCGTGTCCAATTGGTTGACAATAACCTCCTCGAACACGTCGCGTTGGTGCTGATGGAGCGTCAGGTGAGGTGGAAAAAGTCCCTGCGATACGAAGTCGGTGACTTCGGCGGCGTCAGTCTGGGACCAAGTGGCTCCCAAGAGCGCTTGGACGGCCTGTCCGAAGGACTGATTGGATGAACGGTACGCAGGAACGGGCTCGACTAGGGGTTCGCGGTACATGCGCCCGTCTCGATCGAGAAGCTGGCGGCGTTCGGCGGTCAGGTCGGCATAGCGGATATCAAACGGACTGTCGAGATACCGGAGGTACATATCACGGAGATGTTCAAAAAAGCGAATCGGATTACTCACTGTGCAACTCCTGTCGAAGCAAAGCGGCGGCGAGGCGTGCTAGCTCAGGACGTACGTTGGAGTACCGTAGACGTCCCGATGCTGGGTGAAACGCTGGAAGAAGCCCAGAGCAAAGTACCAGCGCCCTGTCGATGAGGAGCGGTGGCCGGCATATTGCAGGAAGTGAAAGCGTTTGGTCGGTTGCGTTGTACATCAATAGTGCCCGTCTGCGGCGCAGGACCGCGTACTTGCCAACCTGTACTGCCACGCGGTAAGAGCAACCGTGCCATCGTAGGTAGTGATACCTTTGATGTCTCATCACGAATCGAAAGAAGCCGAACTGGGCAAGGAGTGCGGCGGGTCCGGTGGAGTCGATCCAACGTAAGCGGGATGACGAGAACCGATGAACTGTCCAGCCCGGGCTCTCGGGGATTGAGGCTGTGGCCCACATGGTCGGGTTCCGCGAAAGGGGCGCGGCGGAGAGAAGCGCCAAGGGCGCGTCCATCTGAAGGAAGAGACCGAGGCGGGCTGCGGACTGCTCGAGTGTGTGGGCGGAACCCCGAACCAAGACGTGGTTGGGCATGCCGGCCGCCGGTGTCGACGCGACGTCGTACGCGGAAGCTAATCTAAGCAGAAGGTCCGGCGACCTGGCTCCGCAGAGCACTCCCTCGTTTGGTCGCCGGGGAAACAAAGCCAGCGTAGGCGGAACGACGCGCCAATCGGGTCCCTCTGGGTTGTAGAAGAACTCGGCGTGGCCCAGGCGTTGAAGGGCGAGGCGCACGCGCTGGTAGACAGGGAGGCCCGCGCCAGCTGTGGCAACGGGATCGCTGTCCTCGTGTGTCTCCGAATCAGTGGAGTCGAACTCTGAACAGAGTTGCTCAACACCGCTGCGGAACTGGGACCAAGAGCCTTGCCCCCGTGCGGATAGCCAAAGCAGAAGATGATCTAGAGTCACCTCAGGTTCCTCCAAAGGCGTCGGGCGAGGCGGCGGTATTCGCGCCAAAGGTCTGTCGCGTGGGAACGTGATGGCTGAAGTGCTAGTCGTTTGCGGCTAGCGTCGAGGATAGACAGACACCACTGGTCGAGGTTGTTGGGAAAACCGACAGGTGGCGGGTCAAAGCCAGGATCGGTCGGTGGAAGTGCTCGAAGAAGCAGTATTCTGTTCACCCGTTTGTCGCATTGCAGGGGTTGCAGCGGTATCGCCCACACCGGGTCAAACGGGGGCGTGGCGAGGCACGCGGCGCCACGGATATCGACACGTGGACGTGCGACGAATACCTCGCCAGGCCTGGCTCCGAGAAGGACGGGGTTGGCGGCAGGGATCTGAAAAACTGGGCCGGCATTCCGCCGCCCATGTGTGGTGACGGGACGCACCAAGGGACCGCAGAACGCGAACTTCTGAACGTAGCGGGGAGAGTTGCTCACGTCCAGCGTGTGGGCTGGCCAGTACGCCCATGTGGCGGCGCATCTCGCTAAGGAATAGCGTCTGTTGGTGCCGCTGCAGGACACTAGGTGGTCACCCGCGATGTCCCATCCAGGTGCAGTGTATTGGTCGCGACTGACCAAAGTGGTCTGTTGGCCATCGAGTAGCACAGTGGCAGTGTGTTCGGGATTTCCGTAAACCCGAATTGCAGGTGGGTAGCCGAGCAGCCAGGTGTTGTACGCGAGGCGAATACCTCCCTCTAGCGCAATCTCGATTTCAGGTAGGGGGCGAAGGACATTGAGGATTTCGAAGTGGCCGCTGGCGGCCACGGGTCTTTGCGGAACGACTTCGGTAAGCACTAGCCAGCCGCGCGGAGCGCCGTCCTCCTCGCCGAGTTGGGTCCAATCGTCGCACCCCGCCTCACGGAGCGCGTCTGCAATTGGACCGAGCGTGGTGGCGGTGCAGAGGACGACGTGATTGCGACCGAGAGTGAGGCGAGGACGAGAAATGAACCCGCGGTGTGTGGTTCCGTGCGCGAGCACGAACACCCGCCGACCCGACAGCGTCCATTCCTGCCCGGTATCGGAATCGCGCCAGATGGTCCCCTTTTTGAGTAGGTCGGCGAGGTCGTCCGGAGCAACATCCTGATACCAGTCATCCTGGAATGCTAGTAGCTCTACGTCGGCGCCTTCGGCGAGGACGGTCAGTTCGTCCGGCAGGCCGGGTAGGCGGCGAGGCAACAGCGAGACGCTGCAGCGCCCGCCGCGTTGAAAAAGGATGCGTACTTCGATCTGGGCGGGCGGGCGTTGGGTCGCTGGCTGGCGCGCGTGCTGCGAGGGACCTGAGGGTGCCAAGGGCCGCGGGTGGGCTGGAGGAGCGCCCGCGGGAGGGCGGTACTGAGGCGGGCTGCGGCGCGCTGCGGGAGTCACGGCAGACGCGTGGGTGGGTCGGTGGGAAGGCGCCGTTGGGTCTGGGGCGCTGGCATCTTCGCCCGTAGCAGCAGCTTGCCCGGGCGCGTCTTTCGAGTCGGCGGGAGGCGCGTCGGATTGGTGATTCGGGTCGTCGCCACGTGTCTCGGTAGGAAAGGGAACCGGCGTGGGCGCCCCGGCGCCGTTTGTGGCTTCGGGTTCCTTGGCCGAGGGGTCAGGTTCCCAGTAGGGGTCGGTAACGGTCAGATCGTTCTCCGAGTTAACACTGTCTCCTTCCGTCGGCTGAGCGACTAGTAGGCTGTCGGCACGGCTGGCGCTTTCGGCCGGGTGGTCGCCTTGGCGCGGATCTCCTCGCGGCGTCGCTAGCTCTGCTGCTTGGGGGGGCTTCGAGTGGAGATCCGGAACACCGGCTGACGGTGTTCGAGGTGTTGTCACTTGGGTAGAAGTCTTTCGGTCCGCGCTCGGGCGTTCTGGGGCGGGGCGCAGAGCAACTGAAGGCAGGCCGTCGCGGGTCGTGCATTCAGGAGCCTCGGACGGCGCCTGGGTTGTGCCGGGGTGTGCGGCTGGCGGCTGGGGCTCGACCGGCAGGACGGGGGCGTTACTGCCAGGGTTTTGGTCGTGCACACCGCAACTTCTCTCCGAGCGGTGCTGGCGCGCGGGCTCCTGGAGAATATCGTCTGTGCGCGGTATCGTCGGGGGTGCCGTGGCGCCTGTGCTGCGGGCAGCCTGGCGATCGGCAGGCTGCTTCGTTTTGGTTGGAGGGGCGCCGACGCCCGTGTGGTGCGGAGCAGTCCCGGTGGCGCTGTTGCCGACTGCCGGCTTAGGCTGCCGCGGCTCCCGGCGAAAGGGACGCAGCCAAGAAGACAGTATGGAAGCGAAAACTCGAAGAAGCCCACGCATTGTGGAATTAGCCTCCATCGGAAAGACACTGGGCGTCCGACGCCCACGACCGGGTCGCCCTGCGGGTATCCGGGACGGGGTTGTCGTCGCGGTGCGGTCGCCTACGCGCGGATGGCAGCCCGCCCGCTGCTCGTGCGAGCCGCGAATCCCGGTTAGCGGACGCCGCATTCAATGCCTGCAGACCACGTCTCTGGCAGGCAGGTAGGGCACAGCAAGACTCACAACGAGGAGCGCGAGTTGAACAAGTGCGCTGGCCGTGCACAACGAGGTTGACGTGAAAGGCTCTCCTGCGGTCGGTTGGAACTGCGTCTTGCAGGGCGTCGTGCAATAGCCTGCGACGGTACACTGAGGAACTGGGTATAATCGATGTGCGGCGGAGAATCCTGAAGGTATTGCCATCCACTGGGAACACAGGGCGCTGGAGGCTGTACAGAAGCACGCAGCGGGCCGCCTTCCAGGACAACCCGGGAAGCCGCGTCAGAACGCGCTCAGCAGTTGAGTCGTCCATGTGGTGAAGCGCATCGAGCGACAACTCCCCAAATGTGCTGTGGACTGCCCGGATGAGGTTCTTGATGATCTTTGCCTTCTGCTGATGAAGACCGCCCGACCGCAATACGTCGGCGATCTCGCTGACGGAGGCTCGGTCGGCGTCGTCCCACCGAGGAAATGCGGTTCGGAGTCCTTCCCACGTATGCCGGAATCGCGTTAGGTCAGTCTGGAAGCTCAGGATAATATAGATAGCTTCATCAAGGACATTCGGATGGTTGCCGAGGACGGATTCCGGCGCTCCGTACGCGGCATCGAGAGTACGGTCCAATAGAAGTAGTCGTTCGCGGCCCCCTGGGGCGAACCGGAACGCGGTACTCATCTGGCCTCCTTGTGTTGCCCAGATACAGCTAGCTGGGTAAGGACTCCGTGGACGAGCAACGGGGATACAGAATTGCCGATCATCTCGTAGGCATGCCGGCGGCAGGCGAGGTCGCCGGGAAAGGAGATGTGGTCAGGAATGGCCTGGAGGCGTGCGTACTCGCGGACGGACAGGGACCGGTGTTCCGTATAGTGGTAGGCGCAATCGTACTTGGTGGAGAGCGCGGTGGACGGAGCGTCCGGGTGTAACCGTCTGTAGGCCGAATCGAAGCGACGGGATAATCCGTTCAACTCATCGGTGGGTATGTCCCGTGCACACCCTCCTGGCGGGATCAAGGCCAGCCGACGGGTGGTTATGCGGCGAACCGCCGGTGTTCGCGTATTGGTGAGGACCGATGATGCGGCCGTTCGCATTACGCGCTGGTAGCCATTCTGTGGGAGTGAGGCGTAGGCCCTAGGGATTTCGGGTTGACCAGCGGGCAGAAGCGGGAGATCAGAGAGCGCCTGGTACCCAGAGGTCATTGAGAGGTCGTATGGATCAGCAAGGCAGTCAGCGAAGTCCCGCATGCCATCGGGAATCTCACGCCCGTGGCGAATGGCTGCGTAGAGGGGTGACAGGTCGGGAGACGGAGCTGGAAGGTGGTCCACGCCGGACCCTGTGCGTACGGCGAGGATCAGAATCCGGCGCCGGGCTTGAGGGGTTCCGAAAAGAGCCGCGTCATACACGCCATACTCCACACGGTACTTTAGCCCGCGGGGACCGGGGCGCTGTAGATCGCGAATCAAGCTGCGAAGTGTCTGGCCCCCGCGATGACGAGCGAGGTCCGGCACGTTTTCGATCAGGACCAAGCGCGGGTGGAAGATGGCGACGTACTCCGGGATCGCGGTCAGCACCTTATTGTGAGGATTGGGCTTGGTGTGGTAGCCATTGCGAAGCTGGCTAAAGCCCTTGCAAGGAGGCCCGGCGGCGAGGAGGTCGACATGGGGGAGTTGCTGGCGGTCCTTCTTGATACCAGCTCGGCCGTGGTCGGATAAGATGTCACGAACAGTGGCGACTGGCTCGGGAGCATTATGGTTGTAGATCTCGACGGCGTTGGACCAAGAGTCATAGGCCCTGATTACGCGGTAACCGGCGGCCGCGAGACCGAGGCCGATTCCACCCATGCCGCAACAAAGCTCAACGGCCGTATGTTGAGGTTCTGGGGTGAGAGTCGGCCAAGAGGTCGGAACGGTATCCGCTGTGACCTTCATGTCGCGACCAACTCCGGCTCTGTTCGACGTGGGTTGTGCGGTCCGTAGGCCCAGCGCGGTGCCATCAGGTGGCGGCGCGAGTTCGGGCGCGTATGGTCAGCAGGCGCTCGGGTCGACTTCGGCCTCGTGGCTGGATCGGGGCAGCCGGGCTTGAGGAGCGCAGCGAGGTACGTTCGAGGAGCGGCGGTCTGTTGATGGACGACCCTGGCCTGGCGCTCCTCGGGGGTGTCGGGATGGACGGGGAGGAGCGCGGCGGAGCGGTACAGCACGTGTAGGCGCCGACGTCGAGCGCGCCGGGCGGGGCGTCGGCCGTCGCCCATAGGTCGGCGGTGTCGCCGGTCGTGGCTGCGGTCCGGCACGTTTCCACGCGGTTCGCCCGGTTCGTCGGATCTTCGTTGCGTCACGCGCCGCGTCCTGCCTCTCTGGTGCGAGAGTCCCGGGCGAGATCATCGCACAGTCGACAAGCGGTCACGGATTCCGAGCACGCGGGCCTGCTTGGGGTTGTTGTCGTGAGTGTCCTCCAACCGGAGATGTCAAGGGCGGTCGAATTGGGGGAGGGTGGGCTGTTTGGCGATAGCGCGGAGACCGGGGCTCGGTGTCTGCCTTGGTCCAGGCGGGCGTCGCCGTCTACCGGGGATGGACGGTCTCTGGGGGAGGAGGGGTCGCGGGCGCCGATGTGTTCTTTGCCTGTTGGTGGAGGCTCCCCCTGGGCGTGTCGTCAACAGGGGTGGGCGGGTGGGTCGAGAGAGCTTCCCGCCCGCGGGGGCGGTCGAGGTCGGCAGAGGGTCGTTTGACAGTGCGGGTGGCCATCGGGTCGATCAGCGGATCGTGCGAAACAGTCTTGGCAGGCGCACGCGTTGCGGCGGTCAACGGCCTTCTCCGTGAGCGTTGATTCTCCAGGTGATCGGCGAGTGGCCCCGCGGGCGGATCGAGCGTTGGCGTACTGTCACCGTCAGGCGTTGACGGAACGACCGGTCTCGGCACTGGGGGCACTCCCCGATCCACGGCTGCAGGCTGTGCGTGAGGGTGCTGGAGCGCCTTGGCGCGCAACCGATGCGATGGCATGCGCGATCTCCTGCAGGAGCGTATCTCGGACGTCTCCCCAGGGCGCTCGCAGCACGTAGCTGACCGAGCGTGATGGTCGGGGCGGCCTGCCGGCAGATGCCGGCGCGGCCCGTGGCGGTCTCGAAGCGGAAGCGCTACCGGGTCGCCGGCGTGGTCCTGGATCTGCTGCATCGTCGATCCCGCCCGTGGGTCGCCGGCCTTGATGAGCCTGAGCCCAGCGTAGCGCACCCGCCACCGGCCGGTCTCGCCGTCGGCGACGATGGCTTCGTGCAGCCGCAGCTCGGTGACGGGGCCGAAGACGGAGCGCCGTTGGCGGTCGATGAATGTGACGACACCTTCCCACGGGGAAACCGTTGCCCGGGGAGGCGGCTGTCGATCGGTCGATCGGTTGTTCGGCCGCACGACCGGTCAGTGCACAGCGGTTGACGTGGGCCAGTACTCGACGTTGAGGTGGTGCATCTCGGCCTCGTCGTCCAGGTCGTGGTGAGGCACCTTCGGGTCGTAGGGCGGGGGCGTGATCACGACGAGACCGAACGAGGTCCCGGCGGGAGGCGGGGTCGACTGGCTGTCGATGTGATGCGACAGCGCGAGCCGGGCGGCGATGTCGACGTTCGGCGCGTCGACCTGAATGGCGGGCAGGTGGTCGAGAGCGACCGCGGTTTCGCGCGGCCGGGTCTCGGTCTCGAGGACGACTCTGTAGGTGGTCGGCATGTTGGCTGTCCGTGGGGCTCGCTGGTGGTCAGCCAGCGGCGGCCACGCGCGCGATCGTGACATCGTACAGCCGCACGGCGTCGGCCTGGGTCCGGTGATGCACGTCGTTCCAGGCGCTCACGCGTCTGCCGTAGTCCTCGTCCGGGGACACTTCGACGATGGAGCGGCGAAGCTCGAACAGGGCTTCGAGGTACATCTGGTAGCAGGGGTCGTGCAGGCAGTCGGGGATGCTGTCGTCGGCATACCACGCGGCGCCGGTGGCGCACCAGGCGACGGCGGCGGGGTCGCTCGCGCCGCACATCGTTCCCTTGGCGGTCCTTGCCGGCGCGTGTTGGGTCCATCCGCGGAGGATCCGTTCGCGGCCGCGGCGCAGCAGCTCGATCCGCGTCAGCATCGGCTGGTTCTGGGTCATCGGGTTCCTGTTCGTGGGCGGTGGTCTCTTTCGGGGGCGGCCCGTCGTTCGCGCTTCGGGCCGGCCCCGGCGAGGGGGGCTGTTTCGGCAGGTCGGTGTGCTGGTGGAGGATGTTGATCGCGGGGTGGACGACGCGGTCGCCCTTGACGTTGTGCTGGGGCGGGCAGCCGATGGTGCGGTTGTCGGCGGGGTTCAGTCTTCGTGGGGAAGCATGATGGTGGCGACGGGGTCGTGGTTGTCGCCGGGGCCCATGACGAGCTTGAGGGTCCGGCGGCGGCGATGGGTGCGCCCCGGCCGCGGCACGACATCGAGCTCGAAGATGACCTGGTTCTGGCGCACGCCGCGCTTGGCGAGGGTCCGCGCCTTGAACGCGGCGAGGTACACCACGTCCCAGAGACGGCCCTCCTGGTCCTGATGGGTGCGGCTCAGCTGCGCGTCCGACTCGGTCCATTCGATGCACTCGTCGAAGACGGCGGCCGTGACCGCGGTCGGTACCTTGAAGCCGGCCTCGCGGGCGGTGGTGGTGACGTCGACGAGGACCCCGTCGGCGAGGGCCTCTGCGCGGGTGTAGGTGTGGATGACGGGCCACTCGGTCTGGGGTTCGGGGGTGCTCGGCTGTCTGTCGGACATGGTGCTCTCCCGGGCTGTCGGATGGGAGGTCATGCAGCGGCGTCGGCGGGCGGCGGTGCCGGGTGCCGCTGGTGGTCGTGGTTCGCGTTCCCGGGTGGCAGGATCGTGAAGTGAATGGTGTGGAGGCTCTCGGCGAGCCGGGGCGGGATGCAGGCCCAGAGGGTCGGTCACTCGTCGAGGGCGCGGGTCTCCGGGCAGTGCTCGTGGAGGAAGTCGAGCATGCGCCGCTTGGCGGCGTGCTCGTGGGCGAGCCAGGCCTCGTAGCGGTCCCAGCCGGGCGGAAGGTCGGTGGACCAGGTCGCGTCCGGGTAGTCCTTGTAGACGCGGCCGTCGAGCAGGACCTGGATGTTGGAACAGTTGTTGCGCACGCAGTCCTCAAGCGGCACGAGGACGTTGTAGGCGACGGCCACCCGGCCGTCGTCGTGGGGGCCGTCGGCGATGCGCCAGCGGTGGATCTCGATTCTCATAGAGGTCAGCTCAGTCGCGGGCGGGTGCGGGCCGGAGCAGCTCGACCGAGCGCCAGGTCTGCTCGCGGCCGGTGACGATGAGCTTGGTCAGATCCGGTGGATCGCGGTGAGGGCGCCGTTGCGGATCTCGATGTCGACGTTGGAGTCGCCGCCGACGGACGGCAGGATGCAGGTCGCCACGAGCTCGCGGAGGTCGGCGTCGGCCGCGGCCTCGCGGGACTCGAGGAGCTCGGTCACGAGGTAGGCGATCCGCCGCCGGTACTCGCGCATCTGCGTGTCGATGCTGTCGGCGTCGGAGTCGAACGACGGCTGGAAGTACGCCTCCGCCAGCGCGCTGCAGAGGGCGCTCCTGTCGATCGGCGCGTCGCGGCGGGCGACGAAGATGGGCTCGATCTCGCTGGTTCCGCCTCCCTCCGGGCTGAGCAGCGCGGCGCTCGCCGGTATCCGCACCTTGCCGGGCGCGTCGCATCCTGCTCGCTTCACGAGGAGCTCGATCTCGATCTCGTCGACGGCCCCGCGGAAGGGGCTCTCTCCGTCCCGGCGGGCCTTGCGCGTGCTCGTATGCGTCTCGGTCCCGCTCCTCACGTGCACGTTGACGCCGATGATGCACGGGAGCTCGTCGTACCACCGGTAGCCCCGAAGTCCGCTCTCGGTCTCCCAGTACCGGCCGAGCGTGCCGGACTCCTTCGCGGCCCACGCGAGCGTCTGGGACTCGGCGGCGTCCAGCTCGTCGTCGTCCACCAGGATGGCGTGCTGGAGGTCGGGGTGACGCGGGCGCGCGAGCAGCTTCGCGTCGTATGCGTTCTTGGGTGCCCACGGCGTGAGGTGGCGGGGGTCGGCCGGGAGCGCGATGCCGGCGGCAGCCGCCCTCGTCCGGGTCTCGTAGCCGAGTCGCGGCGCCCGGCCCTCGGCGGCGATCGCGCGGCAGATGATCCGCGTCGCCTCGCTGACGAGCTCGGCCGTGAAGGGCGTCTGCACGATAGCGGTGCGGGTCGGCAGGGTCAGCTCGAGGTCGGGGCAATCGATGACGTCGGCGAGGGTCCACCAAGTGCGGGGCGCGTCGGCATCGGCGCCGGGCAGGGCGTGGACCTGGGGCAGGTCCGGGAAGGCCACGTGCAGCCCGTGGAAGTTGATGGCGGGCGTCGTCCAGGTGGGGCTGGTCGAGTGGAAGACGCCCACGCGCAGGCCGCGCCAGGTCTCGGTCCGGACCGCGTCCTTCAGGAAGTCGGACTGCTCCGCCTTCCGTCCGTTGACGGATACGGGGATCGGGTAGTGGCGCACCGCGTCCGCGATCACGCCCGGGATCCAGTCGGTGTCGGTCGGCAGGACGGACAGCGTCACGTCGGTGCCGTGGTCGCGGTCCCACTCGGGGTCCGCCGCGACGGCCGCGGGCTCGCGCCCGACGAAGTGGTCCTCCCCGAGCTGGACGCACCAGGCGGTGCGCCCGGCGACCCGCGAGCGTATCCGGGGCGAGCGCCGCGCGAGCGAGAAGATGCCCATGCCGGCGGGGTGCTCGGCGCCGCGGAGGTCCTGCGGCCAGCCGCTCCTGCCGAACGCGAGGAGCGCAGCCGGGTCGCCGATGCCGCGGCCGTCGTCGCTCACGGTGATCCGTCCGCCGGCCCGGTCGTGCGTGATGGTGACCGACGTCGCCCCGGATCGGCGGGCGTTCTGCAGGATCTCGTGGAGCGTCTGCGCCAGGGTGCCGTCGAAGAACTGCATCACCTTCGCGATCGCCTCCTCGGCGATCCTGGCGCGGATGGTCTGCTTCCTGGTCGTCATGGTCTCTCCTTGTGGCCGGCCCGCTTGCGCAGGTCGGCGAGGGTTCGGTGGATGGTCCGGATGTCGGTGCCGAGCCCGCGGGCGATCACCGCGGCGGAGGCTCCCGCCTGCCGCCACCGGAGGATCGCCGCGGCGCGCCGGGCCTGGCGGAGCACGCGCCGGCTGTCGACCGGCTGCTTGGCCTTGGTCACAGCCGCCTCCCGCCGGTCTGGACCCAGGGCCGGGTGCCGGTGTCGTCTTCCTGGTCGCGGTTGCTCGTCAGGACGTACGCGCGGAGCGGCCCCCACTGGCCGTGGAACCAGCCGAGTCGGGAGCCGTCGAGGGCTTGGTCGAGGGTCCACCCGCGCGCCGCGAGCGATTGGGCCGTGCGCTCGTAGGCGCCAGCGTCCCAGCGTTCGAGGTTCTGCGGCGGCGGGGTGCGGTCGCGTGGGTCCCAGTCTCCCGGCATCTCGCCGAGGTCCGTGAGGGGAGGCTGTGCGGGGTCGTTGTCGGCGGGGTCGGGCCACTCGATGTCGCCCTCGTCGAGCTCGCAGGCGGGATCGGCCAGCCTGCGCCGCCAGTGCTCGGGCAGCCAGACGACACCTTCCGTGCGGTGGAGGATGAGGTATTCGGTCTCGCTTTCGGCCGGTCTGAAGCGCCACATGCCGGCGGCCGCGTCGCCATCGAGGACCTCGTGGTTCACGGCCTCGTAGGTCGTGATGGCGCCGAGCGTCCCCTCGTGCCGGCCGAACTCGGCCTCCGCCCCGATCACCGGGCCAACGATTGCGTAGCCCTCCTTCTCGAGTTTGGTCGCCTCGTGGTCGGCGGCGGCCCGGTTCCACGGATCGTCGGGATCCATGTCGTCGAAGACATCGGCCGCGTCGTTCGCGATGTAGCTCTGCCACGCGGCGGGCAGCTCCACGGTGATCCGGAAGGCCGGGATCCCGGGTGCCGGGGTCCGGTCCTCCCGTCGTCTGATGCTGGTCATGGCTTGCGAGGTCGGTCTCTGCGGTTCGTTCTCCGGTTCGGGTGACTCGCGATTGGCCGGTACGTGCGGCCTGATGGAGCGTGTGGATGGCTCAGGCGGGCGGATTGGTCTTGGGGGCGCTGCAGGGCTTCGTGAGGGCGGGACCGTAGGCGTCGGAGGCGTGCTCGAGGTTGACGAGGGCCGTGGCGCGGCACTGTTTGCAGAACGCGGTCGCGGCGGTGCTGGGGGCGTAGGCCCGCGCTTCCATCGGGTGAGGGTGTGGCCGAGGCGTGAAGCGGTGGCGCGCCCGCGCTTGAGCGCGCCCTCGAGCTCGTCGTACTCGTCGCGGGGCGGGCCGCTCTGCTTCGCGCGCTCGATGGCCTTGAGGGCGGCCGCCTCGACGGCGCGGGCGCCGCGCTTGACCCTCATGAGTCACCTCCGGGATCGAGCAGGTCCGCGGCCCGGTCGCGGCGCTCGGCCGCACGCCACGCCCCGAAGCCGCCGTCGACGCCCTTCGAGGAGAGCCAGTTGGCCTCCGCCCGGTACCCGCCGGCTTCGGCGCGGAGCGCGGCGGCCGCGGCCGTCGCGGATCCCCGCGCCCGGCGGAGAGCGCCGGCGGCGACCGTTTCGTCGCGTCGCCGCTGGCGGGCTGCCGCTCGTGCCCGCCGCTCAAGGTCGGCCGGGCTGGGTCGTGCAATCGTCATCACGTTCTCTCCAGGTGCCGCCGGGCGGCGGCCACGAGGTCTTTCCAGGGGTTGGGCTTCGGGGTTGCGCAGAGGCGGTTGAGATGGACCCAGATCCCGCACCAGTAGCCGAACATCACGAATTTGTAGCGGGCGAGGGCGTCCCAGGCGTGGCGCTCGGCGGCGTCGCGCTCGCCTGCGAGCCTGTTCTGGCTGGCGTGCCGGTGCCGGAGGTCCTGGCGTATCGGAGGCGGGGGTTCCTGGCGGGCGGTCATCCGCGGTCGCCGCGGTGGAGGAGGCGTTCGGCTTCGGCGAGGTCCTCGCTCTCGAGCTGCCGGCGTCCGTCGAGCGCTGCGACGGTCTGGGCCACGGCCCGGATGCGCCGGCTCGGCGTGTCGTAC
>Ga0209543_1001316_pt1 | contig 23078 bp, 24 predicted proteins | sample MesohylFT_FD_187296 | JGI IMG/M metagenome (GOLD analysis project Ga0209543, IMG submission 187296) | Host-associated microbial community of the marine sponge Aplysina aerophoba from Gulf of Piran - sponge mesohyl, lysed by freeze-thaw... | ecosystem: Host-associated > Porifera > Sponge >...
GCCCGCCTCGGCGCGCTGCCGGCCGCGCTGATCCGGCAAGCGAATGCCGAGGCCAAGGCGCGCATCGCCATCGCCTACGTCGGCACGCCCGACCGGATCGAGGAGCTTACCTGGCGCTTGAACGGGCGCGCGACGGCGGCGCAGGATGCGGAGCGGGCGCGAATCGTGGCAGCCTGTCACGCGCTGGAGCGGCGCATCGGCAAGGCCGAGACGATCGAGGCGCTGGAGGCGATCGACGTGACCGACGATGCGGCATGGACGGCAAGCGAAGGGGGCGACGATGGCGACGAAGGGTAAGGCGGTGAGCCTGGCCGATCAGCTTGAGGGCGCGCGCATCTATCTGGAGCAGGCGGCCGAGCGCGTGGCCGGGCTGGAGGCGGCGGACGCGCCGGGGCGGGGCGATCTGACCATGATCGAGGTCGCCCGAGACGAGGCGCGCGAGGCCGCGAAGCTGATGCAGCGGGTCCACGAGCGCGCCACCCGTGCCGCCGCAAGGGCAGCCCAGGCGGGCGCCTGAGGGCGGTGTGGGCGGGCCGGCATGTTTCCCTATGCGGCGGCCCGAGCGGGCGCGCACGGGGCGCCCCTGCGGCCCTGGTGCAAGGCTCTTGCGCCGGTCGTGCATGGCCGATGCACCGGCTATTTCGGGGCCTATTTCGGGGCCTATTTCCCGGCCGAATTGGGCTCGATTCCGGCCCCGTTTTCCCGCCTATCGACGCGACTTTCGGCGCCGATGCGACGCAATTTTCGGCGCGCTACACCGCCTGCGTCCCCTCTGCACCCTTGGGGGGAGAGGGACAGGGAGAGGTGGGTGTTTCAGTCCGCTGTGATCCGCGAGGTTGGATCGCGCGTTGGCTTTGGACGGCAGGACTTACTCCTTGCGGCACTCCGCGACGAGGGCGTCGAGCCTCTCGAGCAGGGCCGCGCGGTCGGCCGTGAAGTCGTGGGCGATCCACCAGTTCTCGACAGCTTCGAGCAGGCGGCCAACTTCCGGCCCCTCCGGGATGCCGCGCGCCAGCACGTCGGCACCGGCCACAGACAGTGTCGGCGCCTCCCATTTCTCCGCGTAATCAAGCATCTCGCGCCAGGCATTCTTGTTCTCGTCTTCGGCGGTCCAAACCAATAGCACCAAATCACGGAACTGCTCGCGACCCAGCCTGTAGAGAAGGCGCCGTTGGGCGCGGCGGTCAAGGCTCGGATTGGGTGGGTGCGGCGGTACAACTAGCGCGGCGAGTCGATTGCCCTCCATGCTGGTTAGCCGCAAGCGATCGGCTAAGGATTTCATAGCGGTGGCGGTCTTCATTAGGCTGCTATCGTTAATCAGAGCGGCAAGTCGCCTGATTGGGTCGAGTGAGGCGTGAAGCCGTTCGAGTCCGACAAGACGAGGGAACGCCTCCAAGAGCCTCGCCACGGGCAACAGTTCGTTGAGAACGCCGGTCTCATGCATCGCAGTTATCGCCGGCACGGGATCATCGGCTGCCAGTAGTCTTAGAATTTCGCTCTGAATTCGCTCGTACGATCCCAACGTGAACGTGTCGGCTGCGTCGGCGCAGGCAACGAGGGCGTTTGCGTCTGGCTTACCCTTGCCGTACCAGGCGTGGAAACGGAAGAAGCGGAGGATGCGCAGGTGGTCCTCGGCGATGCGCGTGGCGGGGTCGCCCACAAAGCGGACGCGACCGGCCTCTAAATCCTCCCGCCCGCCGAAATAGTCGTAGAGCGTGCCGTCCGGCGCTGCACTCATGGCGTTGATGGTGAAGTCGCGGCGCGCCGCGTCCTCCTGCCAGTCGTCGGTGAAGGCGACCTCGGCATGGCGGCCGTCGGTGCGCTCGTCGCGCCTGAGCGTGGTGATCTCGTAGCGCTCGCCGCCGGCGAGTGCCGTGACCGTGCCGTGCGCGATGCCGCGCGGGACGGTGCGGGTCTCGATGCCGGCGCTCTCCAGCAGCGCCAACACCCGCTCCGGTGGATCGGGCGTGCCGATGTCGATATCGGCACTCTCGCGCCCGAGCAGCGCGTCGCGCACGCAGCCGCCGACAAAGCGGACATCGGCGCCTTCGACAGTGAGAGCGTCGATCACCGCGCGGGTGGCCGGCGCCCTTATCCAGGGGGCGTGGACGGTGTTCTCCACCGAACGAGTGCTCAGTCGATGACCTCGCCGGGGACGATCTCGCCGTCGACGATGTGTGCCGGCACGTAGGTGCCCTCCGGCTCGCCGCCGACGGTCAACGCCCATACCACCAGGCTCGCCGCCGCCAGGATCATGCCGCTGCCGAGGAGCCTCACCCACGGCATCTTGCGCAGCTGCGCAGCCGCACTACTGCGGCTCATCTGAACCCGTCGAGACAGGATGAGAAAAGCGAAATAGAGGATCGTCGGCGCGAGCAGGATCAGGATATGGATCAGGGTGGTTCTCAACATGATTCGCGCACCACATCCCGGAAGTTGACGAGGATCGCCGCCGTAGCGCCCCAGATATGATACGCCTCGTAGGGCAGGACGTAAAAACGGCGCTCGACCCCGCCGATGGTCATCTTGTCGCGGCGGTAGTTGGCGGGCTCCAGCACGAAGGAGAGCGGCACCTCGAAGACCTCGGCGACTTCGCGGGAATCCGCCTCGAAGTCCGGCGGCTCCGACACGAAGCCGACGACGGGCGTGATGCGGTAGCCGCTGCCCACCAGATAGTCGTCCAGCCGGCCGACGATCCCGACCTGCTTTGCGGGCAGTCCGATCTCCTCCTCGGCTTCCCGCAGCGCCGTTCTCTGCGGGGTTCCGTCCTCGGCGTCGGCCCGGCCGCCGGGGAAGCTGATCTGCCCCGCGTGACGCGCGAGCTGCTCGGCGCGGCGGGTAAGCAGCACCGAGAACGCGCCGGCGCGCTCGATGACGGCGACGAGCACGGCAGCGGGCGTGATCGGCTCCGAGGCTGGCAAGCGGCCCCAGGATTCTTCGCTGTGACGAAGCGAGCCCGGCACCCGGGCGGCAGGCGCCTGTTCCGCCGCGGCGATGACCGCCTCCCACGGCTGGTCCGGCGCGCCCGGCGCCTGTTGCGCCACGGCGCGCAGAATGTCGGCTTCCATCGACGGGGCTCGTCTGGCGCTCAGGCCGTGTCGTCGAAGGGGAAGAACACGCCCTCGCTCCAGACGCCGAGCACCGGCCGGCCCTCGATCTCCCGCTCGACGCAAAGCTCCACCAGCGGATAGTAGGCGGCCCGCGCCACCCGCGCCTCCAGGCCCTCGCGGACGGTGAGATAGGGCGCCTTCTCGTCCGACCCCGGCAGGGAGCGGAAGGCGAGGGGGTGCGCGGCGTCGGCGCTCACCCACTCGTCCAGATTGGTACGGAAGCGCAGGCGCTGGCCCGCGCCCTTGCCCTCGGCCTCCATCTCGACCGCGATGAAGGGCACGTCGTCGACCACGATGCGCGCCTTCTCCACCGGCGTGACGAGCCAGTAGTCGCCCTCCTCGCGCCTGAGCACGCTCGCGAAGAGCTTGACCAGCGGGAGCCGGCCGATGGGGCAGCCTTCGTGGAACCACGTGCCGTCGCCCGCGATCCTGATGTCGATATCGCCGCAGAAGAGCTGCGGCGGCCGCCCGGCGGCCGGTGCCTGCGATTCGCCCATGCGCGCAGTATAGCCATGCGATCGAACTTGGGCGCCATGCCCGGTGCCGAAAGGAGTGGGCCGCCCCCGCCGTGGCGGACGCGGCCCATTGCTCGAAGGGGATTTCCCGAAGGGTCAGCCGACGCGCTCGTCGATCAGCCGGTTCACTTCGGTGGCGTTCTCCATCTGCACCATGTGGCCCTGGCCCTCCATTACCGTGCAGTCCACGCCCTCCGGCAGGCCGTCGGCATGGGAGGCGGGGATGATCTGGTCGCCAGCGCCCCAGATGACCAGGGTGGACACGCTGCCCGCCACGTCGCGCAGGTCTTCGGCCTGCGCGCCATCGGGTGCGAACGCGCCCTTGACGGTGCTCAGCGCATCGGTGACGCCGTCGATCCGCTTGAAGGCGAGCAGATCGTTGATGAGCTGGCGGGTGACCAGCGCAGGATCGCTGAAGAGCTTCTCGACGTGGGGCTTGAGGTCCTTCCGGCGCGCGGCCGAGATGAAGCCCTCGAGATAGTCCCCGTCGATATCGCTGCCCAGACCGGCGCTCCCGATCAGGGTGATCGACGCAACCCGCTCCGGCGCCGCGCGGGCCACGGCGAGCGCGATGGCGCCGCCCATGGAGTGACCCACGAGATGAGCGGTCTCGATCTCCAGCGCGTCGGCGAAGCCGGTGACGATGTCGGCGAAGAAGCCGACCGACCCGTCGCCCACGTCCTTGCTGGAGCTGCCGTGCCCAGGCAGGTCGAGGGCGTGGACCACGCGCTTGGCGGCGAGCGCCTCGTGGTTGAAGAGCCAGTTGTTGAGGTCGCCGCCGAAGCCGTGGATCAGGATGACCGGCGTGCCGCCTTCGCCCCGCGTGAGATAGCGGATCGCGCGGCCCCCGACCTCCACGGTCTCGGTCGCCGGTCCGCTGTCCTCGTCGTCGTCCTCGGGCGGCACGAAGTTGGCCAGGAAGTCGGTGACGAAGGCGTCGATATCGGCATCGGCGACGCTCTCGTCGGCGACGATGGCGAGCAGGCCGCCCACCGGCAGCACGTCGCCCTCCTGGGCGACGCAACGCCGCAGCACACCGGGATCCGCTGCCTCGACCGCGCTGGAGATCTTCTCCGTCTCGATGTCGACAATCTCATCGCCCGGCGTAATCGAATCGCCTTCGCCCACAAGCCATCCGGCCACCTTCCCCTCCTTCATGGAGAGGCCCCATTTGGGCATGCAAACGGTGCGGATGCCGTCGCTCATTTGCTGGACTCCATCACCGCCTTCACGGCCTGCTGCACCGCCGCGGCATCGGGGATGTAGAGATCCTCGAGCGTATCCGAGAAGGGCACCGGGGTGTGCGGGGCGCACACCTGCTTGATCGGCCCCTTGAGCGAGTCGAAGGCCTTCTCGCAGATCATCGCCGCGATGTCGGTGGCCATGTTGCAGCGCGGGTGCGCCTCGTCGAGCACCACCAGACGGCCGGTGTTCTCCACCGTCTCGATCACGGTGTCCTCGTCGAGCGGCGAGGTGGTGCGCAGGTCGACGATCTCGCACTCGATGCCGTCCCCGGCGAGCGCATTCGCCGCTTCCAACGCCACGTGGACCATGCGCCCGAGCGTCACGATGGAGACGTCGTCACCCTCGCGCACGATGTTGGCTTCGCCGAAGGGGAGCGCATAGGGCTCCTCCGGCACGTCGCCTTCGAGCGTGTAGAGCGCCTTGTGCTCGCAGAAGATCACCGGGTCGTTGTCGCGGATCGCCTGAATCAGCAAGCCCTTGGCGTCGTAGGGCGTCGCCGGGGTGACGACCTTGAGCCCGGGGATGTGGGTGAACACCGGATAGAGGCACTGCGAGTGCTGAGCCGCGGCGCGGAGCCCGGCACCGTACATGGTGCGGATCACCACCGGGGTCTCGGCCTTGCCGCCGAACATGTAGCGGAACTTCGCCGCCTGGTTGAAGATCTGGTCGAAGCAGACGCCCATGAAGTCGATGAACATCAGCTCGGCTACCGGGCGGAGCCCTGCGGTCGCTGCGCCCACGGCGGCGCCGATGAAGGCGGATTCGGTGATCGGGGTGTCCATCACCCGATCGCCGTACTTGCCGTAGAGCCCTTTGGTGATGCCGAGCGGGCCGCCCCAGGCGTCGCGCTCGCCATCGGTGCCGAGACCGCCTGCAACATCCTCGCCCATGATGACGACGGTCTCGTCGCGCTCCATCTCCTGGGCGAGGGCTTCGTTAATTGCCTGCTGGTAGGTGACTGTGCGTGCCATGACTCTTTCCCTCGCTCAGTAGGACACGTAGACGTCGGTGAGAAGATCGGCGGCCGTCGGCGACGGTGCCACCTTGGCCTTGGCGACCGCGCCGTCGACCTGGGCCAGGGCCTCGCTGTCGATCGCGTCGAGATCGGCCGCATCGAGCAGGCCGGCTCCGGTCACCTTTTCGCGGAACATGGCGAGGCAGTCCCGCGTCTCGCGGAGCTTCTTGACCTCGTCGGGTCCGCGGTAGGTCTGGGCGTCGCCCTCGAAGTGCCCGTAGTAGCGGTTGAGCTTGCATTCCAGCAGGCTCGGGCCGCCGCCATCGCGCGCGCGCTTGATGGCCTCGCCGGCGGCCTCGTGGACCGCGAAGAAGTCGTGACCGTCGATCACGACGCCCGGCATGTTGAAGCCGCTGGCGCGATCGGCGGCATCGTCGCAGGCGATCGACCACTTCGACGAGGTCGATTCCGCGTAGCCGTTGTTCTCGATCACGAAGACGCAGGGCAGGTTCCAGACCGAGGCCAGGTTGAGGCTCTCGAAGGTGGTGCCCTGGTTCGAGCCGCCGTCGCCGACGAAGGCGATGGCGACACCGCCGGTGCGGAGCTGCTTCGCCGCGAGACCCGCGCCGCAGATGAGCGGCGGGCCACCGCCCACGATGCCGTTCGCGCCCATCATGCCCTTGTCGAGGTCGGCGATGTGCATGGAGCCGCCCTTGCCGGCGCAGAGGCCGTCCTTGCGGCCGTAGATCTCCGCCATCATGCCGTCCACGTCGCATCCCTTGGCGATGCAGTGGCCGTGGCCGCGATGGGTGCTGGCGATGCGGTCGCGATCGTCGAGGTGCATGCACACGCCGACACCGCTCGCCTCCTCGCCGGCATAGAGGTGCACGAAGCCCGGGATGTCGCCGGTCGCGAACTCGATGTGAAGGCGTTCCTCGAACTCGCGAATCGTGCGCATGGTCCTATAGGCCGTCAACAATTGGTCCTTGCTGAGCTGCATACGAGTGGCTCCCCTTTGCCTGCGTGGTGGCGTTCGGCCCTAAAAGTAGGCGACGCCGGTGTTTATGTCGAAGACGTGTAGCTTGTCCACATCGAAGCCGATGCGGCAGGGATCGCCGGGCCCTCCCATGGGTCCGATCTTGGTCTTCACCATGACCCGTTCGCCGCCGATGGTGACTTCGACGATCATGTCGCCGCCGAGCGGCTCGGTGACGAAGATCTCGCCCGGCACATCCAGCGAGCCGTCGGCACCCGGCTCGATGGCCAGATTGTCGGGGCGGATGCCGATGCGGACGTTGGCCTCGGCTCCGCCATCCGTGAGCAGGCTGGCCTGCTGCTCGGTGAGCGCGAGCCGGAAGCCCGAATGCACGACGGTGAGCCCGACGTTGGTCTGCTCCAGGGTGCAGTCGAGGAAGTTCATGGGCGGCTCGCCGACGAAGCCCGCCACGAACTCGTTGGAAGGCTGGTTGTAGATTTCCTCGGGCGTGCCGAGCTGCTGCAGCACGCCTTCGTGCATCACCGCGATCCGGTCCGCCATCGACATGCCCTCGAGCTGGTCGTGGGTGACGTAGACGGTCGTGGTCTCGAGGTCGCGCTGCAGGTGCTTGAGCTCGCCCCGCATGTGGGAGCGCAGCTTGGCGTCGAGATGGGCGATGGGCTCGTCGAAGAGAAAGACCTTGGGCTCGCGCACGATGGCACGGCCGATGGCCGTGCGCTGCTTCTGCCCGCCGCTGAGCTCCACCGGCTTGCGGCGGAGCAGGGGGGTGATCTCCAGAATCTCGGCGGCGCGGCGCACGCGGCGCTCGATCTCGTCCTTGGGCGTCCGCTGCAGCTTGAGCGGGTTCGCCATGTTCTCGAACACGGTCTTGTGGGGGTAGAGGGCGTAATTCTCGAACACCATGGCGATGTCGCGGTCGCGCGGCGGCAGGTCGTTCACCCGCACGTCGTCGAAATAGATGTCGCCGGAGGAGATGAACTCCAGGCCGGCGAGCATGCGCAGCGTCGACGACTTGCCGCAGCCGGAGGGCCCGAGGATGCACATGAACTCGTTGTCCTGGATCTCCAGATTGAGCTCCTTTACGGCCATCGTCTTGCCGTAATACTTCCAGACGTCGGAGATCGTCACCGTAGCCATCAGTACCCCCAGACAGGCATTCGCCCGCTCACCGGCCCTATTCCCTGACCGCGCCCATGGTCAGGCCGGCGACGAGATAACGCCGGATCAGAAGGCCCAAGAACATCATCGGCACCGTCGTTACGACGCCGGCGGCCATGATCATGCCCCACTGAATCTTGACCGGCTGGACCAGCTCGGCGGTCGCCACCGGCAGGGTCTTGGCGCCGCCCGAGCCGATGATGGTGGCGAAGAGGAAGTCGTTCCAGCCGAAGAGCACGCACAGCACGATGAAGGCGCCGAGCCCCGGCGCCACCAGCGGGATGATCAGCCTGAACGCCTGCCAGCGGGTGCAGCCGTCGCACTGCGCCGCTTCCTCGATCGCGTAAGGCACGTTGTCGAAGAAGCCCTTCAGAATCCAGATGGCGAAGGGAAGGTTGAAGGTGGTGTAGGCGAGGATCAGGCCTGGCAGGGTGCCGACCAGCCCCGACGAGCGGAAGATCACGTAGAGCGGCACCATGACCGCCACCACCGGCGCCATCCGCGTCGAGATGATCCAGAAGAGCAGGTCGCGCTTGCCCCGGAACTCCGCCCGCGAGAGCGCGTAGGCTGCCATCGAGCCCAGCGAGACCGAAACCGCCGCCGAGCCGAACGACGCGATCAGGCTGTTGCGCAGGTAGGTGCCGAAGTGCTTCTCGGTGAAGAGCTCGACGTAGTGCGTGCCTGTCGGCTTGAAGTCGAACATCACGCCGACCCCGCCGAAATCGCCGACCGCCGGCAGCTTGAACGCGTCCAGCAGGTCCTTGAAGGACGAAACCACCATGATCAAGAGCGGCAGGGTGGTCCAGACGAAGAAGAAGACCAGGAAAATGATCGCAAGCGTCTTCAACGCGGTGCGCAGCGGCGACCGATAGGTGACGATCTCGCGCGACGCCATCGCCTAGTTCTCCCGCTCGGTCCTGATCTTGCGGGTCGGGTCCTCGAACACCATGGTCAGCACGAGGCCCAGCAGGATCGTCAGCAGCAGCAGGGTGAACGCGATCGCAGCGCCCCGGCCGAGCTCGAAGAACTTGAACGATACGTCGAAGAGGTAGGTCGGCAGGATCTTGGTTGCGTTGGCGGGGCCACCGCCGGTCATGATCAGAATCGTGTCGATGAACCTGAAGTTGTCCATGAAGCGGAGCAGGATCGCGATCAGCAGGAAGGGGTAGAGATTGGGCAGTGCCACGCTGAAGAAGTTACGGACGGGGCCCGCGCCATCCACCATGTGAGCTTCGAGCTGCTCCTGCGGCACGCGCTTGAGGCCGGCGAGCGTGATCAGCGCGATGAGCGGGGTCCATTGCCAGACGTCGGTCGCGACGATCGCAAACATCGCCCAGAACTTGTTGCCGAGGATCGAGCCGCTCTCCAGCAGGCCGATGCTCTGCAGCAGCCAGAAGTACCAGCCGAAGGTGCCGTTGTAGAGAAACATGTAGAGGAAGCCGGCGACGACGGGCGCCATCATCATCGGCATCAGGAAGATGGTAACGAGGATCTTCTCGAAACGGTTGTTGTTGAGGATGACCGCCACCAGAACGCCGAGGCTGATCTCCACCGAGAGGCAGAGCGCGCTGTACTTGAAGAGGGTGAGCCAGCCGCGCAGGAACTTCTTGTCGGTCGCGAGCCGGGAGAAGTTGTCGATGCCGGCCCATACGTCCGACTTGCCCGGCGCGAGCTGCACCTCGTGCAGGGACATGTAGATCAGCCAGACCAGGGGATAGAGCGAGATCGCCGCCAGCAGCAGGATCGCCGGCAGCATCAGCCATAGCAGGTAATAGCGCGGCGGCCGGTGGTTGAAGTTCCCCGGCACGTAATCGATCGTCCGCACACCGCGCACGACGCCACCCGCGACATCGATGTTCGCGATGTTGGCCATGCGCTGGGTCTCCGCGCCGTTTCGCCGTCCGCGGCCGGCTGCTGCCTGCGTTGATCAGAAGCCGCAAACCGCCCGGGAGACGCCGGGATGCCGGCGCCCCTCGGGCGGAGCGGTGTTACCTAGACGTCGTGGATCGAGTCCAGCTCGTCCCTGATGGACTCGCACGCCTCCTGAGCCGAAAGCTCGCCGGAGATGCACTGCTGCGTCCCGACCCGAACGATCTCGTGATACTCGTTCGACTTCGGCAGCTTCGGCCCGAGCACCATGTTCGGAGAGCGGATGCCCTTGTCGTAGACCGCCTCGAAGGTGAGCGCGTTCGGCATGGTGGTGGGCCGGTTGCGCGCCTCCTTGACCTCCGGCACCTCGAGGACCGACTTGCGGGTGGGCGTGCCGCCGACGCCCTGCAGCACCATGAGCTGCGTGTCGTGGCTGCAGGCCCAGCTCGCGAAGATGAACGCTGCGCGCTGCAGGTCCATGTCCGCCCCGGCGTTGATACCGATGCCGCCGATGCCGCAGTTGGTGGCGTTGACGACATTGTCGCTGCCGTCGGTGTTCCACTCGACGGCGCCCTTCGGCCCCATGGCGTAAGCCGTCTTGCCTCCGGCCGCGACGGACTGCTCGGCATCCTCAACCGAGGCCGCGAACTCGTGGTACTGGATCTGCATGGCGACGCCGCCGGCGGCGTAGACCGTGTTCAGCTCCAGCGTGCCGTTGGTCAGGTTGTCGGGATGGGAGACATCGGCGAGCGCCCTGTACCCTTCCATCGCGCTGACCGACTGCGCGTCGCCCCAGTTGGTCGGGCCGGGGTTCTTCGAGCCCAGCGTGTCGTCGACCGCGAAGTCGAGCCACTGGTTCTGCGCGTACATATGGCGCTGGATATCGAGCTGCGTGGTCCAGCCGAACGAGCCGTGATGCTGCGCGTAGCCGTAGGGGATGGAGGCATCGCGATCGTGCATCTTGCGGAAGAACTCGGCGATATCGACCATGTTCTTGTAGGTCGTGTCGTCGGTGAACTCGAGGCGGTAGCCGTAGTCGGCCTCGAAGTCCTTGGTCAGTTGCTCGAACAGGTCCTGCCGGTAGAAGGTGCAGGACACCGCGCAGTCATAGGGGAAGGCGCGGATCGGGCCGCGTTCGTAGTAGACGCCGCAGGCATCCAGGTAGTTCTCGAACCAGACGTCGCTGCCGTAGCCCTGCGGGTCGAGCGGCAGCGTGTCGTCCACCGAGAACTCGTTGAGGTCGGCGTAGAAGTCGGCGAAGGGCGAGCCGATCGGCTTGTCCTGCACGTAGTTGAGGTGATAGTCGGCCTGGCCGCTCCGGAGGTCGATACCGACCTTTTGCTGCACGGTCGGCAGGCCGTCGGTCAGGATCTCCACCTCGATGCCGGTGAGATCGTAGAACGCCTGGATGTTGTCGCGGATCGCGAAGGAGGGCGGCGTGTTCTCGGACATGAAGACGAGCTTCGAGCCCTCGTACTGGCGCCACTTGGCTTCGTCGGACGAATAAGCGTAGACCGGGCGGCGCGTGATCACCGAGTTCATGCCGACCGCGATCGAGCCAGCACCGAGCACGGTTGCGACACCGCCTCCGAGCTCGAGGAATTTGCGGCGGCTGATCGGCTTGTACAGCGCCTTCTTGGGCATAGAGAACATGCGGTGCTCCTCCTTGCGAGTGTCGGACGATGGCGTCAATTGAGTGGGGCGGGGCGAACTTCGCGGCCCGCACGGAAATCCCGCGCGGTCTCCCTCCGCCGGTGGGCCGCAAAGTGAACGTTTGTTTTCCGGGAGTCAACGGTCGTACCGATCGGGTGCGGGCGCTGCAGTAACCGCCCGCCGGAGCGTTAGCTCCGCAGCGCCGGCAGGTTCTCGAAGAGGGCCAACGCTTGCGGGTTCGCCAGCGCCTCGCGGTTCTTGATCGCGCGGCCATGGATCACGTCGCGGACCGCAAGCTCGGTGATCTTGCCGGATCGTGTGCGCGGAATATCGGCAATCTGGATCACCTTCGCCGGCACGTGGCGGGGCGTGCATTCGCGGCGGATGCGCCTCTTGATCGTGTCGATAAGCGCGTCGTCCAGCGCGATGCCCTCGCGCAGGCGGACGAAGAGCACGATGCGCTGGTCGCCCTCCCAGTCCTGGCCGATGCAGATGGCCTCCAGCACCTCGTCGCACTGCTCGACCTGGCGGTAGATCTCCGCCGTGCCGATGCGCACGCCGCCGGGGTTGAGCACTGCGTCCGAGCGGCCGTGGATGACCAGGCCGTCGTGCTCGGTCCGCGTCACCCAGTCGCCGTGGCACCAGATGCCGGGGAAGCGGTCGAAATAGGCGCCGTGGTACTTGGCGCCGTCCGGGTCGTTCCAGAACGAGACCGGCATGGAAGGGAAGGGCTGCGTGCAGACGAGCTCGCCCGGCTCGCCGCGCACAGGCTTGCCGGCATCGTCGAACACGTCCACCGCCATGCCGAGCCCGAAGGCCTGCAGCTCGCCGCGCCGGACCGGGCCCATGGGGTTGCCCAGCGCGAAGCAGGAGATGATGTCGGTGCCGCCCGAGATCGAGGCGAGATGCAGGTCGCCCTTGATGGCGCGGTAGACGTACTCGAACCCTTCCGGCGCGAGCGGCGAGCCGGTGGAGGTCATGGTGCGGAGCGCGCGGAGTTCGTGGGTGCGCTTGGGTTCAATTCCCGCCTTAGCGGCGGCGTCCAAGTACTTGGCGGAGGTGCCGAAAAGGGTCATGGCCTCGGCATCGGCATAGTCGAAGAGCACGTTGCCATCGGGGTGGAAGGGCGAGCCGTCGTAAAGCAGCAGCGTTGCCTCGGAGGCCAGCGCGCTCACCAGCCAGTTCCACATCATCCAGCCGCAGGTGGTGGCGTAGAACACCCGGTCGCCGCGCCCGATGTCGCTCTGCAGGGCGTGCTCCTTCATGTGCTGGAGAAGGGTGCCGCCGGTGCCGTGGACGATGCACTTGGGCGCGCCCGTGGTGCCGGAGGAGAACATGATGACCAGCGGGTGATCGAAGGGCACACGCACGAAGTCGATCGGCCCGCCGGGCCGCGCATCGAGCGCTGCGCCATAGAGGGTGGCGTTCGCGATGCCGTCGAGCGCAGGGCTTTCCTCCGCGTAAGCCACCACGATCACGTGCTCCACGGTGGGAAGCTCGGCCAGGATCTCGCGTATCTGCGGCCTGCGGTCGAAGGTCTTGCCGCCGTAGAAGTAGCCGTCGGCGGCGATCAGCACCTTGGGCGCGATCTGGCCGAAGCGGTCGAGCACGCCGCGCGTGCCGAAATCCGACGAGCACGAGGACCAGACGGCGCCGAGGCTCGCCGCCGCCAGCGCCGAGACGATGGTCTCCGGCATGTTCGGCAGGTAGCCCGCGACGCGGTCTCCTTGGCGGACTCCGCGGGCGGCAAGCGCCTGGGCCATGCGCGAAACCTGGTCGTGCAGCTCCGCGAAGCCGAGGCGCCGCCTGACCCGATCCTCGCCCCAGAAGACCAGCGCGTCGGCCTCATCGCGCCGGCGCAACAGGTTCTCGGCGTAGTTCAGCCTCGCGTCCGGAAACCAGCGTGCGCCCGGCATCCGGTCGCCGTCGACCACGATGCGCGCGCCCGGCCCGTCGCCGATGATGCCGGCGAAGTCCCACGTGGAGCGCCAGAATTGCGCCGGCTCGGCGATCGACCAGGCGTGCAGTGCGCCGTAGTCGGCGGCATCGACGCCCCACTTGGCGCGAACCTCGGCCATGAAGCGGCCCAGACGGGCGCTCTTCAGGCGCTCCGCCGACGGCGTCCAGAGCGGCTCGGTCATTGCTCCTCCCCCACGGTTGCCACGCCCTCATAGCAGTCTCCCGCGCTGCGCGTCACTCCCCCACCGCTGCTTCCGGTCCACGTCAATTGACACCTCAGTGATATTCCCTATTGAAAGCGGACCGAATTCGTCCTATATGCCCGTCACGCACGCCCGGTGAGAGCGCGGGCGAGGCGATCGCGAGGGGGTACAGCATGATCCGCGTCAGCCGCATGGCCGACTATGGTGTCGTGGCCATGACCCATATCGCGCGCGCTCCGCGCGCCCGGCACACGGCGGCGAGCATCGCAGTGCAGACCGGCGTGCCCCAGCCGAGCGCGAGCAAGCTCCTGAAATTGCTGGCGAAGGCCGGCATCCTGACCTCCCACCGGGGCGCCAAGGGCGGCTACGTCCTGGCATACCCGCCGGAGAAGGTGTCGGTGGCGGACCTGGTCGCGGCCGTGGACGGGCCGATCTCGCTCGCCGATTGCTTGGACGGTCCTTCCGGCATTTGCGAGCTGGAGAGCTTCTGCTCGGTGCGCGGACCCTGGCAGAAAATCAGCGATGCGATCCGCGTAGCCCTGGAGGAGGTGACATTGGCCGACATGGCGCAGGCCGCAGAGGGCGTGGGCGAGCTGCCCGCGCCGGCACAGAGCGCGGGCCGGGAGCACGCCTCATGAGCGCCCAGCAGGATGCCGCGCAGGCAGTCGAGTCCTACGCCGGCGAGCGCTACAAGTACGGCTTCGTCACCGACGTCGAGGCCGACACCGCTCCCCCCGGTCTGGACCACGGCACGATCCGCTTCATCTCCGCCAAGAAGGGCGAGCCCGAGTGGCTATTGGCGTGGCGTATCAAGGCGTTCGAGCGCTGGCTTGAGATGGAGGACGAGGAACCGAGCTGGGCCAAACTGCATTATCCGCCGATCAATTATCAGGACGCCTGCTACTACTCCGCGCCCAAGTCCGACGCGGACCGGCCGAAGAGCCTGGACGAGGTCGACCCGGAGCTGCTGAAGACCTACGAGAAGCTCGGCATTCCGCTCCAGGAGCAGGAGATGCTGGCCGGCGTCGCGGTGGACGCGGTGTTCGACAGCGTCTCCGTCGCCACCACCTTCAAGGACAAGCTCGGCGAGATGGGCATCATCTTCTGCTCGATCTCGGAGGCGGTTAGGGAGCACCCCGACCTGGTGCAGCGCTACCTCGGCTCCGTGGTGCCCTATTCGGACAACTTCTACGCGACGCTGAATTCGGCGGTCTTCACCGACGGCTCCTTCGTCTACGTGCCGAAGGGCGTGCGCTGCCCGATGGAGCTTTCCACCTACTTCCGCATCAACGCGGCCAACACCGGCCAGTTCGAGCGCACGCTGATCATCGCCGACGAGGGCTCCTACGTGAGCTATCTCGAAGGCTGCACGGCGCCGATGCGGGACGAGAACCAGCTTCATGCGGCGGTGGTCGAGCTGATCGCCCTCGATGACGCCGAGATCAAGTATTCCACGGTGCAGAACTGGTATCCGGGCGACGCCGAGGGCAAGGGCGGGATCTACAACTTCGTCACCAAGCGGGGCGCCTGCCGCGGCGCCAACGCCAAGATCTCCTGGACCCAGGTGGAGACCGGATCCGCGATCACCTGGAAGTATCCGAGCTGCATCCTGCAGGGCGACAACTCGGTGGGCGAGTTCTACTCGATCGCCATCACCAACAACCGCCAGCAGGCCGATACCGGCACCAAGATGATCCACATGGGCCGCAACACGAAGAGCCGGATCGTCTCCAAGGGAATCGCGGCCGGGCGGTCGGACAGCACCTATCGCGGCCTGGTCCGCATCCAGCCCAAGGCCGAGGGCGCACGCAACCACACCCAGTGCGATTCGCTCCTGATCGGTGCGGAATGCGGGGCGCACACGGTGCCCTACATCGAATCCCGCAATCCCACGGCGCGGGTCGAGCACGAGGCGACCACGTCGAAGATCAGCGAGGATCAACTCTTCTACTGCCGCCAGCGCGGCATCGACGAGGAGGACGCGGTTGCGCTGATCGTCAACGGCTTCTGCCGCGAGGTGCTGCAGGAGCTGCCGATGGAATTCGCGGTCGAGGCCCAAAAACTCGTGGCCATCAGCCTCGAGGGCAGCGTCGGCTGAGACAGTCGGCTTAGCAAGGACAGCACGGAACAGCCATGTCGAAACCCATGTTAGCGATCGAGAACCTGCACGCGACCGTCGACGGCAAGCCGATTTTGAACGGCCTCGACCTCTCGGTGAACGAGGGCGAGGTGCATGCGGTGATGGGGCCCAACGGCTCGGGCAAGAGCACGCTCGCCTACGTGATCGCCGGCCGCGAGGGCTACGAGGTGACGCAGGGCTCGATAACCTACCGGGGCCACGACCTGCTCGCCATGAGCGTGGAGGAGCGGGCGTGCAGCGGCGTCTTTCTCGCCTTTCAGTATCCGGTGGAGATACCGGGCGTGGGCAGCGCGACCTTCCTCAAGACGGCGGTCAATGCAGGACGCAAGCATCGCGGCGAGCAGGAATACGACGCGATGGAGTTCCTCAAGCTGGTCAAGGCCAAGCGCGCGGCGCTCGGCATCGACGACGGCATGATGCGGCGCGCGCTGAACGTCGGCTTCTCCGGCGGCGAGAAGAAGCGCAACGAGATGCTCCAGATGGCGCTGCTGGAACCCTCTCTCGCGATCCTGGACGAGACCGATTCCGGTCTCGATATCGACGCGCTGAAGGTCGTCGCCGACGGCATCAACGCGCTGCGGGGGCCGGAGCGGGCGATGGTGGTGATTACCCACTATCAGCGGCTGCTCGATCACGTGGTGCCGGACAAGGTGCACGTGCTCGCGGGCGGGCGTATCGTGCGCTCGGGCGGGAGCGAGCTCGCGCTGGAGCTCGAGAGCCGCGGCTATGCCGTGCTCGGGCTCGAGCCGAGCGCGGCGGCCTGAGCGGGAGCGACCGGCCATGCCCGCGCCGCGAACCATTCCCTTCGACTATCCGGCGCCCGGCGCTGGCCCGGCTGCGCTGCCGGGTGCGGGCCTGCCCTGGCTCGACGCGCTGCGGGACGAGGGCCGCCGGCTCAGCGCCGATGGCTTGCCGGGCACGCGCATGGAGGCGTGGAAGTACACCAACCTCGCAGCGCTCGCCGAACTCGAATTTTCGCCCCCGGCGATGGGGGCCGAGCTCCCGTCGGCCGATCTCGGGCCTGACGCTTTCGAAGGGCTGGAGGGGCCGTCTCTGGTCTTCGTCAACGGGCGGCTGTCGCGGGGCCATTCGCGGCTCGATGGCCTGCCCGGCGGCCTGCGCGTGCGGGGGCTGGCTCAGGGTCTGGCCGACGATCCGGCCGGGATCGAGGCTCTGATCGGCAGCGCTGAGTCCCTCAATGGCGATCTCATGGCGGCGTTCAACGCGGCCTTCGCGGCCGACGGCTGCATCGTCGAGACCGCGCCCGGCGCCGTCATCGACGAGCCGATCAGGCTGCGCTTCGTGGCCGCGCCGGGCGAGGGGCCGCTTGCCTATCATCCGCGCGTGATCGTGCGCGTTCGCGCCGGCAGCCGTCTCAGCCTCGTCGAGTCTCACGAGGGGCCGGCGGGCGCACCGACATGGTCCAACCCGCTCGTCGATATCGAATTGGGCGAGGGCGCTAGGCTCAGCCACGTCAAGCTCCAGATCGAAGGCGAGAGCGCCTATCACACCGCGCTCACCAAGGCTGCGCTGGCCGGCGAGGCCCGTTACGAGAGCCACCTGCTGGCCCTGGGCGCGCGGCTTGCGCGTCACGAAATCCACATCCGCTTCGACGGCGAGGGCGCGGATTGCCAGCTGCGCGGCGGCTACATGGCGCGCGACAGCCAGCACGTGGACAACACCACGGTGATCGACCACGCCGTACCCCATTGCGAGAGCCGCGAGGTCTACAAGGGCGTGCTCGACGATACGGCGCGCGGGGTCTTCCAGGGCAAGATCATCGTGCGTCAGGACGCCCAGAAGACAGACGGCCACCAGCTCAACCGCACGCTGCTGCTCTCACGCAAGGCCGAGATCGACACCAAGCCCGAGCTCGAAATCTACGCCGATGACGTCAAGTGCAGCCACGGGGCGACAGCGGGAGAGCCGGAGGACGATCAGCTCTTCTACCTGCGCTCGCGCGGCCTCGACCTCCACACCGCGCGCAAGCTGATCGTCGAAGGCTTCATGGGAGAGCTGCTGGAGGAGGTCGGCCACGAGCCGACCCGTGTCGTGCTGGCCGACTGCGTTGCCGCCTGGATCGACGGGGACCGGTCGTGAACACCGCCCCCGCCCGGCGCCTTGAACCCTCGGCAGCCGCCGCGCCCTTCGACGTGGAGAGGGTGCGCGCGGATTTCCCGATCCTCTCGCGCACCGTTCACGGCAAGCCGCTCGTGTTTCTCGATAGCGGCGCGAGCGCCCAGAAGCCGCGTCAGGTGATCGATGCGCTGTCGCGCTGCTACGAGTCCGAGTACGCCAACATCCATCGCGGCGTCTACGAGCTGAGCGCAAAGGCGACCGATGCCTACGAGGGCGCGCGCGCCAGGGTGCAGCGCTTCGTCAATGCCCGCTCGGCCAGCGAGATCGTCTTCACCAAAGGGGCGACGGAAGCCATCAACCTGGTCGCCACGAGCTGGGGCGGGGCCTTCCTCGGCGAGGGCGACGAGGTCGTGCTCTCGGTGCTGGAGCACCACGCCAACATCGTGCCCTGGCAGTTGCTGCGCGAGCGCACCGGCATCGTGCTCAAGGTGGTCCCGACGGACGAGCGCGGCGCCTTCCCGCTCGACGCCTACGAGGCGCTGGTCGGGCCGCGCACAAAGCTGGTGGCGCTCACCCACGTCTCCAACGCGCTCGGCACCGTGACGCCGGTGGACGAGATCGTGCGCATCGCGCACGACCAGGGCGCGCTTGTCCTGATCGACGGCGCCCAGGGCATCGTGCATTGCCCCGTCGACGTGCAGGCGCTGGACGTGGACTTCTATTGTTTCTCGGGCCACAAGCTCTACGGGCCGAGCGGCATCGGCGTGCTCTACGGCAAGCAGGCGCTGCTCGCCGCCATGCCGCCCTACCAGGGCGGCGGCGACATGATCGAGCGCGTCACCTTCGAGCGGACGACCTTCGCCCCGCCGCCTGCGCGCTTCGAGGCCGGCACGCCGCCCATCGCCGGCACGGTCGGCCTGCATGCCGCAATCGACTACGTCGCCTCGTTCGACCCGGCGGCCGTTGCCGCCCACGAGCACGACCTGCTGACCTACGCGACCGAGCGGCTCAGCGCGCTGAACAGCATCCGCCTCTACGGTACCGCGCCGAGGAAGGCCGCCATCGTCTCCTTCACCATGGACGGCGTGCATCCCCACGACATCGGCACGATTCTCGACCGGGCCGGGGTTGCGGTGCGGGTCGGCCATCACTGTGCCCAGCCGCTGATGGACCATTTCGACATCGCGGGCACCGTGCGGGCCTCCTTCGGCCTCTACAACACGCGGGGCGACATCGACCGGCTGGTCGATGGGCTCGACAAGGTGCGGGAGATCTTCGGCTGATGTCCGAGCTGCGCGAGCTCTATCAGGAGGTGATCCTCGATCACGGCAAGTCGCCACGCAATTTCGGCAAGCCGCCGGCGGTGACGGGCGAGTCCCATGGCCACAATCCGCTCTGCGGCGACACGGTGACGATCTACGTCGACGTTGCCGACGGGGTGGTCACGGACATCGGCTTCGAGGGCAGGGGCTGCGCCATCTCGATGGCGTCGGCTTCGATGATGACCGAATTGCTGCGCGGCAAGTCGATCGACGACGTGGAGGCCATGTTCTCCGAGTTCCACGCGCTGGTGGCGTCGACGGAGCCGGCCTGCGAGGCGGGCTTCGAGACGCCCGATCTGGACAAGCTGATCGTGCTCGCCGGCGTCCGGGAGTTCCCGATGCGGGTCAAGTGTGCCACGCTTCCCTGGCACACGATGAAGGCGGCGCTCGAGGGCGAGGGTGAGGCCGAGGAGGTCACCACGGAATGATGAACCTGTTCCGCAGAAAGCGCCCGCCCGAGGCGGAGCCTGAGCCTGCCGGTCCGCCCGAGGCGGTGGAGGCTCCATCCGCGCCGCCCCCATCGCCGGCCGGTGGGCCGCAGAGCTACGAAGCCTGGTCGCCGGAGGGGCCGCCGGGCGCCGCCGGCGGGCTCGTGCCGCAGCTGGTCGAGGCCGCGCCCGAGACCGCGGAGACGCTGCCGACCCCGCCGGGCATAAGCGCCGATCACCCGCTCGCGGGGCAGATCGCGCGGGCCCTGAGCTCGGTCTACGACCCGGAAATCCCGGTGGACATCTACCAGTTGGGACTCGTCTACGGCGTGAGCTTGAACGAGGCCAACGACGCCCGCATATCGATGACGTTGACGACGCCCGGCTGCCCTGTGGCCGGCAGCATGCCCAGCATGGTCCAGCACGCGGTCGCGACCATGGTGGAGGGGATCGGCGACGTGGAGGTCGATCTGGTCTGGGATCCACCCTGGACCCCCGACATGATGTCGGAGGCCGCCCAGCTCGAACTCGGCTTCATGTAACCCCTATCGGACGCGCGGAAGTGAAGATGAAGGACATTCTCACCATTAGCGAGCGCGCCGCGGAGCGCATCAACCACCTGATGTCGCTCAGGCCATCCGATGCCGAGCCCGCCCTCGGGATCAAGATCGGGGTCAGGAACGCCGGCTGCTCCGGCATGTCCTACACCATGGACTATGCGGAGGAGGCCTCGCCTGGCGCCGAGGTCATCACGCAGCGGGGCGTCACGGTCGTGGTGGACCCGGCGGCGGTGATGTTCCTGATCGGCACCGAGCTCGACTTCAGCGAGGACAAGCTCAGCGCCACCTTCGTCTTCAACAATCCCAACGTCACCAGCACCTGCGGCTGCGGCGAGAGCTTCGCCATCGGCTGAGGCCTGACGGCGGAAAGAGCTTCCGCCTGACGCTGGTCGGGGTGGCCGGATTTGAACCGGCGACCCTCTGCTCCCAAAGCAGATGCGCTACCTGGCTGCGCCACACCCCGTGTCGGTTCTGAGTCCTGGGCCAGTCATAAGAGCCTCGCGGGCAGGCCGCAAGCGCGTGGTCAGCGAGAACGTCTCCACTTTACGCGGAAACGCTCTCGCACTTTATCGCTCACGGCAGCCGGCCAAAGGCCGGCGCCTCCGCGAAGGCGCCGCTGAAGCGGCGGGCCGCGGTCGCGGTCTTGTCGCGCGTCCGTCGAGGACGGACGCGCTCTTACCCTATTCCTTCGGTCGACTTTCTGAGGACGCGGGGCTCTCGTCTTCGGAGTCTTCTTCGGCTTCTTCCACCTTGGCTCCGGGCCTGGCGTCGGGCGGGCTGACGATGCCGCCGGAGATCACGAGCTTGACGCCTTCCTCCACGGTCATGTCCAGCGGGATGCAGTCCTTGCGCGGCACGAAGAGGAGGAAGCCCGAGGTCGGATTGGGCGTAGTCGGCAGGAAGACGTTGACCATCTCCTCCTCCGTGACCCGCTGCACCTCGCCCCGCGTCGGGCTGGTGATGAAGCCGATGACCCAGATGCCCCGGCGCGGATACTCGATCAGCACGACTTCGCGGAAGGCATTGGCCGACTGCGCCAGCACCGCGTCGAAGATCTGCTTGAGCACGCCATAGATCGTGCGCACCACGGGTACGCGGGCGACCAGGCTCTCGCCGAAGCGGACCAGGAAGCGGCCGGCGACGTTGGCGAACAGGCCGCCGACCAGCGTGACCAGGATGAGCACGATCACGATGCCGACGCCGGGGACGTTCCGGCCCAGGACGTCCGACGGGTTGTAGGCGTCCGGGATCAACGGAACGACCGCACGATCGAAGAGGTCGACCACCAGCCAGAGCAGCCACAGGGTGATGCCGATCGGCGCGGTGACGACGACGCCGGTGAAGAAGTACGTCCTGAGGCGCGCGAAGAGGCCGCGCTTGCGCGGCGGCTGGATGAGACGAGGGGGCGGCGTGCTCTCGTTCATCTCGGAGAGTGACGCCGGCGCCCCGGCCCCTCGGGGTGATCGAGCGTTCTCGTCATGATCACGCGGCCCCGCTTGTGCTCTCTCCTGTGTACCTGCCGCATAGCGTTGCCGCCAGATCATTCGTTTTTCGGCGATGGTGACCGGGACCCCTGATTCGGCCCTCTGCGGCGGCTTGGCGGGCTACGGCACGGCGCCTATCATAACTCCGGACGGCGCACCTTCGCGTGGCCGCCGGCGCGGCCGAGGCTGCGGGCCGGAAGGGAGTGCGCGCTGCAAGGGGGGAGGAGCCGATGTCCAGACAACTCATCGTCGCTGCGGCCCAGATGGGCCCGGTCGCGCGCGCGGAGACGCGCACGCAAGTGATCGACCGGCTGATTGCGATGCTGCATTCCGCGCACCAGGCCGGCGCTACGCTCGTGGTGTTTCCGGAGTTGGCGCTCACCACCTTCTTTCCCCGTTGGGTCATCGACGATACCGAAGAGCTCGAGAGCTATTTCGAGACCGAGATGCCGAACAACGAGACCCAGCCGCTCTTCGCTGCCGCGCAGGAACTGGGTATTGGGTTCCACCTCGGTTACGCTGAGATGGTCATCGAGGACGACGGTTCAAAGCGCTATTTCAACACGGCCGTCCTGGTCGATCGCGAGGGGCAGATCGCCGGGAAGTACCGCAAGGTCCATATCCCCGGCCATGCAGAGCCCCAGCCGGGCCAGATCCACCAGCATCTCGAGAAGCGCTACTTCGAGCCCGGCGACCTGGGCTTTCCCGTGTTCCGCACCATGGACGGCATCATGGGGATGTGCATCTGCAACGACCGGCGCTGGCCCGAGACCTACCGGGTGATGGGTCTTCAGGGCGTCGAGCTGGTTATGCTCGGCTACAACACGCCGAGCACCAATCCCTTCGCCAAGGGACAGGAAGCGCCGCATCTCGGCATGTTCCACAACCACCTCTCGATGCAGGCCGGCGCCTACCAGAACGGCACCTGGGTGGTGGCGACGGCCAAGGCCGGCACGGAGGAGGGGATCCACCACATGGGCGGGAGCTGCATTATCGCGCCCACCGGTGAGATCGTGGCCCAGGCCCAGACCGAGGGCGACGAGGTGATCGTTGGGCCGATCGATCTGGAGCGCGGGGTCTACATCCGCGAGACCATCTTCAACTTCGCCGCGCACCGGCGGATCGAGCATTACGGGCTCATCTCCAGCCGGGCCGGCGCGGAGCCGCCTCCAGCTTGAACGCCGCCGATTTATACGGAAACGCTCTCGCAATTTGTCGCTCACGGCAGCCGGCCTGCGGCCGGCGCCTCCGCGAGGGCGCCGCTAAGCGGCGGGCCGCGGTCGCGGCCTGTCGCGAGTCCTTGAAAGACGGACGCGCTCTGAGCCACCGTGTACCATCGGTGCGGCCGAGGGAGCGTGGAGGGAGAGAGTGACGAGCCGGCACACTCAGGCGGACAGCGCG